>Ga0207670_10001991_pt1 | contig 10717 bp, 20 predicted proteins | sample KBSS23HmetaG_FD_184339 | JGI IMG/M metagenome (GOLD analysis project Ga0207670, IMG submission 184339) | Switchgrass rhizosphere microbial communities from Kellogg Biological Station, Michigan, USA - KBS S2-3H metaG (SPAdes) (version 2) | ecosystem: Host-associated > Plants > Roots >... | reverse complement strand
GGTCTTCATGGTTGCTCCTGCGCGGGATCGCCGAGGAGGCGGGCCAGCGCCGCCATGCCGCAATCAGCTTCGTGTCCTTCGACTGGAAATCTGAGGCAGAACGCGCAGCAACCGTGAACGTGCTCAAACTCGCCGCCCCATTCCAAATCCTTCACCTTGTCTCGCAGGGCTCGGATCGCCGCGTGCGTGGCCGCCAACTGGGCCTCTAGTTCGCGCGATTTCTGCATGTATTCCTCGGCCCATGCAAACTCGCGACGTTCTTTTGCAGCAAGTTCCGCCAACTGCGCCGCCAATTTGTCGTATGCTTCAGCCGAGACGACTTCCCGGTATTCAGTCACAATGGTCGCTGACCATCGAATTACATCGGCCGGTTGGTCGCTCACGCCTTCCTCCGTGTCATCTCGTAGGGTTCTTTGAACCAGTAGGCTTGATCGGAATGCCGATGCACATCTGGACAAAACCCACGCTCAGCAAAGAAGCGAGCGAAGGCTAGTCTGCATCCCGGCCAGAATCCGAAATCATCCAGCACGATTACGCCACCTTCAGACACCTGATCGTACCAGCGTGTCAGGCAGGCGTAGACGCTTTCATACCAGTCGGCATCGATGTGCAGAAAGGCAATGGCGTTCGGTCCAAATGGCAGATGAAACGTTGTGTCAAACAATCCCTTATGGATAGTGACAGAACGAAAATCAGCATTGACCAGATAGAGTGCTTCGTGCACGATCTCGATGCTGGATTGATTCTGTCCGACATAGCTCCATGCACGTTGACCATCAGGCTCGGTTGGCTCAGGCAGCCCATCGAACTTGTCATACAGCCAAAGGTGTCGATAGTCGGTAGGATCAGGCTTCATGGCTGCATACAGCCATGCAGCCGTACCACCTCGAGCCACGCCACACTCGACCACATCGCCATACACGTGTTGCACCTTGGCGGCTAAGTCTGCAAGGTTGTCCAGTCGTGAACGATCCACGACAGTGTAATCACTGATGCAGGCAGCCAGAGCGTTTCGATCTATTTTCATGATGCCCCCAGAGGATAATAGCCGTCGAGCAGCTTTTCAATGACTGTTTCCCACGCCATTCCAACACAGGCGAACACATGTAAACGTTCGAGTGAAGACCGTAATGGAAATTGTTGATAAGTTTCCAGTCTAATGTTGGACATCGCAGATGTCCATTCAGTGACCACGAGATCATACTTTGTGGCGCCATCCGGCAATGCAATTCGCTTCCCATCCCCCGAGCCGCCGACTAGAATGACGTTCATGATCGCTTCACCTTGGTGACAACAAGTTCGACTTCTTGTCCGAAGAATTTCATGCTGACTGTGCTGCCAACACCGAGATCGAAAAATTCTTTCATCATTTCAGGCGCTGAAGCATCGTCATATAGATGACTCTCAATGACGAATGGCTCTAGGTCTCGCTCGATTCGCTCGATCACTTCATCTGGTCCTAGATCTTTCTGTGTGCGTATGTAGGTGTCCACGCCAGTCCAGAACACCCCGTCGTGTTTGTCTTGGGCAGACACATCAGTCAGGTTACGATAGGAGAGCACCGAATCAATCCGAGCGTTCCATGCATCCGCAATGCAGTTGCACTCAGCATCGTCAGCAGCATCTTCGTAACTCTTGGGGCATGGAGCATGATCACAGGCTTCGTCGTGAAACCCTTTGGCATGTTCACGCTTCGCCTGTCGCAACAGAGTGGTCATCGGCGTCAAGAACGCATCAAGGATGGCTGCTACTCGTTCAGGGTTGTGCCGACACTTGCCATCCTGCACGATGTAGTCAGCAGCTGCCAGCGCCCAGTCTTTGATACTAGCCATGTTGTTCCTTCCATCGACGTTCGAATTCTTCTTGTGAGACTGTCACGCCATTGATTTTGTAGTGAGCGATGCCGGGGATGTATTGTTCACAGTCATCTGCAGTGTAACCGGGATTGACTTGTTCGCCACATTGCGAACATTCCCAGTGCCACACTTCGCGCCGTTCGCCGTCTTCGTCATACACCCAGCCATCATGAACGCGCGTCACAGTACGCAACGTATAGCGTGTTCGTGGGTTGTAGTCTCTGGTTGCTGCTCCTTCACCATCAAACCAGACATGTTCGTGCCCCTGCTTATCAACGAAATGCCATTGGGGGTCAGGGCGATGCATGGAGGTGACTTCGATCACAGAACGTTCGAGACTGAAGACATCATTGCTCATGGTTGATCCATCAATGCCTTGATCAGTGTAACCTTCTCGGCTTCCTTCAAGCACTCATCGCAGAACGGCCCGAAGTCTGGTGTCAGATAGGTTGTCTCGCGTTTGTGCTGGCAGTTGATGCAGTAGAACGGCAATCGAGTCTGCACGAGAGATTGGGCCATCTCTGGAAAGTCTTTGGCGAAGTCTGGGATTTTCACGCGAGTCATTGGCCCGCCAATGTTTTCAGAGAGTAGGCGATTTCAGCGGCATACTCTGTGATAATAGACAACAGCACAATGATCATACCGAGTGCAATGTAAAAGATGAAGGGATCAAAGTTTGTTGCATCAGACTGTGTTTTGCGAGTCATGCCTTCGCCCTCCACTCCACGCAGCCGAATCTCGGGTCAGTCTTGACGTCACTCCCACTATAGTTCGACCAGATACGATCAGGCGTTTTGTAAGATCGCTCACAGGTGCCTGACACTGACCCCGGCAAGTCTTGATCCCAAAACTTGCAGGTTTCGCAGCGTGGAATTTCCATATACTTCACGCCGAGTTTAAATGGCATGTGCTTGAGGAGAATGGCTTGCACATCGGATTCACTGCCGGTGATAGCCCCATGTACATCGAGTTTGCTGACGATTTCTTTCGCCGCTTCCTGCATCCAATCAGTCATGATGCTCTCGTCGGGAATTTCCCCTTCAGCGCGTCTACTGCAAGCGCACGCACGTCATCTGGGAAATCAGAGCGAAGAATCCAGTCCCAGTATCCACCGGGGATATATCTCATCGCGGTGTACCGATGCTTGCCGAAGTGGCACCGTGCGATTCCTTCTCGATCGAATCGGAATTCCCCACCGCTCGTGATCCACCCAGGCCACTGGAGTTCATGCAGCAAACGCACGTCATTCGACAGCACCTGCTTGTACTTCTGAAGTTGTATCTGGAGAACATCAGTCGTCGCGCGCACGTCCTCGAGTGCATGGTGAGCGTCGGTCATCTCACGACCGAGATGCTTCTTGTATAGATCGGCCAATCGACGTGGCTCACCGATGGCTTCCAGTCGGTCAGCATCGATCACCGCTGCCCCGATGAACGACCATTTCACGAATGCGCGTTTCATCTCGGCGAGCATGATGCCTAGATCGAAGCGAACGTTCTTGCCGGCAAAGTCGCAATCGGAAAAGCCAGTGGCGAGACGCTCGGCGATCTGAGAGAACTTGGGAACTGCCCGCCACTCGACGCAATCCTCGAGTGGATTGAGCGCCACATTTCCTGGATACTGACGATGTTCTTCCAGATAGCGCTGGCATTTCCAGCACTTCAGAGTGACATCGTCGTCGGTCACATGGTGATCGGTGGTATTCAAGATCGGGATACCAGGATTCACATAGCTGCGCCACTCGTGCTTCAACCCCTGAGCGGTCCAGGTCTGAAACCCAATCTCGACGATCCGATCAGTCTCAACGTTTAGACCGGTAGTTTCGACGTCGATTACATGCAACGGTCTGGTTAGAGTGAGGAGTTCGTGGAATCTCACCAAATCCCCCATCGATTCTGCATCTCTTCCACGAGTGTCTTCGGCTTCGTCGGGAATAGCCATGGTTCAGCATGGACTAACCGACGCTCTGCCACTTCGACCAGCAGACGTCCCAGTTGAGCGACGAGTGACCAGAACAGATGTCTCATAGCACCACGACCTTCAGAGCGCGGTCGCCATTCGACTGTGGCTCGAATTCCACCTTGTCGCCTTCTCGAATGGTTTCTGCGCTCCACTCTGAATCCTGTAACTCGGTGGCGTGGATGAAATAGTCGCGTCCATCCTCGCCGGTGATGTAGCCGAAGCCACGTGGAAGGAACAGTCGCTTGACTGTCCCATGGAGACGGTCAGCTTTAGTAGTCACGGACTTCCCATATGAGGGTATTCCGACCGGGGATCTTTCCCAGGTCGTACGGGTATGTGGCGAATTCGATGACGGCACTTGGATAGAGCTCCCAGATAGCATCAAAGTCATCCCGACTGGACGGGTCGAGGAACTGGTCGAGCAGTAACTTCACGGCCAGTCCTCCGAATGGACGGAGAAGCCCCGCAGCGATCGACTGGCGCATTCGCATGCCTGTCCGAACTCCAAGAAAGCCATCCCAGTTACCCACATGAGTAACCTCACCCTGAAGAAGGACATCTCGATCAGGAGCCGCTTCATCCAGTATGAATCGACGCCCAGCTTCTCGCCATAAATCAGCCACGTGGAAAATATCGCGATGAGCCACGATAGCGTGCTGTCCGCCGCCAGCAGCGCCCATTTCTCGAAAGCCGACCAGAGGCGCGCAGGAGTCGTACGCTTCTTCCGGAGTCCGCCAGTTGCGAAGAGTGTTGCCAAGACAGCCAGCCTCCATCAACCTGTAGTACTCGACTTTAGATGTGATCCGCATCGCTCGCCAGCACCTGTCTCATCTGGGCTGCCGCCTGCCGGCGCCGAATCCATTCCTGCCCAGCGACGATCCAGTCGTTCGACTGGTCGGCTAGTGAGAGTCGCTCCAACGCCACATCGTATTTCTCTGCCCCTCGCGTCTTCCACTCATGGTGCGCGCGGAGCATGGTGTGCGCCACATGGAAGAACGGCTCGTCATCTCCATAGTGGGACGGGAAAGAAAACCCGTTGTTGGCGCGGAACAGAAGATCCGAAATTCGATCGTCCGCTTCAGCCACATCGCAATGAAACATCTGGGCTGGATACACCTTCTTGCTGATGTACGGATTCTCGATGAAGCCGACTCGATCCGGCCGCACGCTCTTGACCTTGTCGAACGTATCCAGATAGGCATGCCAGTTGACGCTGATTTGGGTGTAAGTCCCGACTGGGCATCCCATCCAAAGTGCCATGTACTCCAGTAGGAATGAGAAGTGAACGGCGTTGGCGCCGTAGCATCCCCAGATGATATCGTTGCTGCGGCAGAAGACGGTCAGATTCAGTTCACCGTCGATGCCGCGCTGAAATGCTGCGGTGACGTTGCATGGAACGTCCTTGCCATCGTTTCCCAGATCAACATTCGGATCCCACATCTGGAGAACGCAGCGACGATCGTCCTTGTTCACAGTCAGAGTGCGAGCGATTGTCCGCAACTGATCAATGCTGGCATAGCCAGGGTTGAAATGACGACGCCAGCGATGACCATAGGCGCCATGCAACGTTTGACCGTCGTCCGAGTAGTTTGCCATGTTCTTCGCGTATCTCGCCGGTCCTTCGACATCGTTGCGACCAGCGAGCATCCAGAGCGACTCGTACAGATGAAAGAACGGGTTGGCGTCGCGTGCTGGATGGAAGAGCACTCGCTCGCACGGTCGCTCATAGATCGTCGTGACACTCGACGCGATGAGCACTGGACCGTTTCGACTCGGCCGCTCCACGCCTTCTCGCTCGAGCAGCGCGAGCGCGATAGGAAGTGCATCCTGAACGTTGCGAGCGCGAATGATTCTCATTATGCTCCTCCCGGATAGCGCGATCGTGGCGCGCCCTCGCCGAACTTCACACGGCAGTACTTGTCAAACTCGCACAGCGAGTGCTCGATGTCGCGCATTTCTACGCGAGGACAGTGATCCTCCAGACCGTAGAAGTTCGCTTTGGCCATCAGCCGTTCCATTGAATCAACAGCAGCTTTATCGGGTCTCCAAGGCAACGAAAGTCGCTGGAGACCACGCTGGGCGCCTGGGCCTGGGTTAGCCCATGTCATGATATCCGTTGCGCCGTCGAGCAATCTCGTGTGCCTCATGTCGGTCACCATTTCGTATCCCATGAATGAACCAACATAGGGGAAGGTCAGTAGATATTTCCACGTTTCTTCGAGCAATTGCACTGTGCATCGCTCCGCGATATCACGTCGAGCGTTCCACAGATTAGTGCATACGTCCACGATGGAATCAATCTTCGGCTCGCCGAACGGCGACCGCACCATGTGAGCACCGGTAAAGACCTTGTTGCCTTCCTGCGCCCAGTTGGTCAGATCGTACTTCACGATGTCGCCGTTCCAGTCGGTCTGCCATCCCAGGAATTCGCCGGTGCCAATCCAGTTGAACATCCGGTACCAACAAATGTTGAACGCGATGAGACCTAGATCGTCGTTTTTATGTGGCTCCAAGAAATTTTCTCGAAGCCAGATGGTGCCGGTATCGTTCTCCCGATAGGGATTCGTGAATTTGTACTGCTGAAAGATCGGGTCGGCACTCCATGGCTTCGATTTGCCGGCGGACTTCTTGAGGTAGATCAGATGACGCTCATTGATCCAGTAGAAGAACAACGACTCCGGCGCCGTGGCTAAGACTGGAGCCATTCGTACACCTGCTCCACTGCTCGCGTGTGGTCGATCTGGCGCGCATCCAGCGCCGCTGGGGGACCACTGTAGCCGAACTTCGGCACCAGCTTCCAGTCCTTGGAGTTCTTCTTCAAGAACTTCTGATACACTTCCTTGTTGTCGTTCCACTTGTCGGTGGTGTTCTTGACGTTGAGCTCCTTGAACTCCCCGCCAGTGGCGAGCCGTCGCTCTTCGCGTCGTGCCCTCACTCGGTCCAGGCACACCTCGAGTGGCGTATCCAGGAAGGCCCAGATGCAGTGAATGCCCTGCTTGTCGAGTTCTCGATCGAGCGCTGCATAGCGCGCGAACGAGTGGCTCATGAGCAGTCCCTCGACGAGGACGTCACCGAGACCGGCGTATGCCCGGATGCGGTCGCAGATCTCGTCCTGCGTGGCGATCTGGTCGCATCCACCGCACGCGGTGACGTATGGACCGACGATATAGGTTGATCGTTTGAAGAGTGGACCCGTCACGATGTACCCATCCGGCTTCCGGTCTTCGCCGATGGGGATGACGGTGGCGCCCATGGCCATGATGCCACGGACGATGGTGGACTTACCGGATCCTGAAGTACCGCGAACGTTGATGACCACTGTTGCCTCTCATTCATTCTACCTGGCGGTGAGACTTAGCCAGATAGTATAGCCCAAGACGATGTGAAAGTCAAGCGTTATTTTGCCGTGCAAGCACGGAAACGCACAAGAAAAGCTTCTTCAGACGCACGCCACGGCCATGCCGCCCATGCGCCGATTCGCTTTTGCTCCTCCTCGGTGATGCTCTCAAAGCCCGGATAGTTTTGCAAGAAGCTGCTTGACCACATCTTGCCGAACCCTTTCGACGCCTCGAACATCACCATCACGCGGTCGGCTCGCCAAACGTTTTCGTGGATCGGCCCAGGACATCCGAACTTTTCGAAGATGACCTGCTCGGCTCGCTCCTCGGCCTTCGTATACGCCGGCATCGATGGCTTGAGCCACTTCACCATGTCGCCGAGATACGCTTCCGTCGCGTCGTGGAGCAGTGCCTGGAGTCGATGCGGCGTGTCGTCACAGAGACGCGAGACGTAGACTGAGTGCTGGGCGACCGAAATTGGCTTCGCTGTGGCGCCGGCAAACCGATTCACGAGCGATAGATGGTGCGCGATGTCTTCGATGCAGATGTCCTCCGGTTTCAAGTCGAGCGGATTGATGATCTTCCCAGTGTAGGTCAGCTGCCATGGACCTTTCGGGATCTCCGTCGGTGCCCGGTCGAGAGTGTACACGAGTTTGCCTCCATTGATCGGCCCTTGCTTGAAACCGAGTTTCTCGAAGAATCGATACCCCGATGAGATCTTCACCGTTGCCGGTGCACCTACATGAGCGACGAGAAGAGAACCGAATCCTTGACGACGATACTCTGGATGAACTACCAGGTCGTAGATGCTCCGCGTTCCGTCCATCTGAATCGCCCAGTGGATGAAACCGACGACCGCGCCGGAGTCACTGGTCATCTTCGCCATCTGCTCAGTCCGGCGCCGATAGTGCTGGAACCGATACCAGACTTTCTTCCCGCTGACATCCCCATTGAGTTTGAATAGCTGAACGATTGCTTTCTCGTCGATCGGTTCCACCGGTGTGATCATGCGCTGGCTCCAGCTAAGATGGCTTCGGTTTTCGCGTTGCGGAGTGTTTTCCAGTAGTCGGGCAACCCTTTCTTTGCCAGCGTCTCCCAGTCCACAATGTTTTCGATGAGTTGATCTGGTTTCATCGTCTCACGACGATAGTCCCATAGGGGCTGCCAGCAGACGCCATTCCGCACCTGGCTCTGCATCTTGGCGACTTCCATCGCCTGGCGGTCCACATAGGAGCCGATGTAACGTTTCCCGTCGCAGTTCTTCCGATAGGCGCACAGAGTCGTTTCCAAAGCCCAGACTGTGGACGCGGGCTGGAGCATAGATCTTAGATGGGACCACGAGCGGGCAACGTCGCCACGAGCTTCGAATGGAGTCGGCCCCTCACCAGTCACCCACTGGTCGTAGCCATAGGCGTACATGAGGCCGTCCCGGCAACTCCATGCGACGTTCAGATCGAGGTCAGTCGGGATGATGTCCAGTCCGCCGACTACTGCTAGCGCCTCAGTCCAGAGGAAAGCCGAGAACTGCCCAATGGTGTACAGATTCGACATCTGGGTGAGGATCTGGTCGTAGCGCTTTTCCGGCGTTGTTCCAGTGGCGACGCTAGCAAACTTCTCGGCCTGTGTGCCCTTCCCTATCCACTTCCGATATGAGTCGACCGCATCGACGAACTGGTTGCGCGATCGACGCCATCGGGCGTCGGTGGTAAACACGGTCTCGGCGCGTCCATGGTCGTACCACCAGCGCGTCAACCGGCCGATGTTGACGTTCTCGAAGTCCGGTGCCTCGTTGTACAGATAGAACGCCGATGCACCGTTGTAAGTCCAGGCGTAGAGAGCGCATACCCAGAGTGCCTGCTCTGGGTTGAGTTCGTACCGGTTCACGATGTACCGCAGCATGGCGTGCGCCGGATCAACGTCGCCGATGCGGACGGATTCGCGGTGGTAAGCGAGGTATTCGCGGAGACGACTCACGGCTCCACTCTCTTTACAGATTTCCATAGAACATCCAGACAGCGGCCACTTTGGAGTTCAAATGGAAAAAATCTGTCGCTACCGCGTGCCCATACTCCACTACTGGATGATCGACCTTCTATCCCGATTACTCCAGCATGGAATTCTGGGGCATACTTTGTTAGATCTACTAACAAGCAGAATTTTTCTTGGTGTTCCCATCGGTTTTCACGACTGAGAACTCGGTGTTCGTATTCCCAAGCAGATTCATTCATTGTCGTTCCTTCCTGTAGTAGTTGGCGATCGCTTCCGCCGGCAGCGCCATGCCAAACGCGCTAGCTTCATTGGAGAACCGCTTTGACAGTTTGAGCTCCAAGGCAATTTCATCCAATCTCATCCGATGAACATTCTCCCCGGCAGTCCGCGCTCGCTCCGGCACCCCATCCGGCCACTCATCGCCGTTACGGAGCGGGGTGTCCACTATGAGTTCGCCCTTCTTCGCGATGCCCCAGAACTGATGCCCGAAATGCATGTGGAGTCGCACACCGGCGTATGAGCCAGCGAGGGAGCGCATCCGGTTGTAGCCGAGCTCCAGCGCCTTCTGCTCGATATGCTCCACCAGCATCGAAGCGAACCCTTTGTAGCGGTACTCCGGCATGGTGTACGCCAGATAGAAGTTGATGTATCGCCCCCACGCGTTCTTCCGTGCGCTTTTTTGAAAAGCTGTTACGTTGATGGATAGTAGATTACCGTCCACCAGTAGACCGATGCATGGTGCTCCATAGAGCGCCACTGTGATCTTCGACTCGTTCAGCATGTTGCGGCTGGTCTTATCATCCACTCGCAGTGCAGCATCACGACAGAACTCTTTGAACTCCTCCGGCGAAACGCTAACGATTTCAGTCAAATGCACCTCCAAACGACGAGGATCAACGAGAATCAACGAGGATCAAATCCGTGTAGGTTAGCCTGCCGAAACCTGACTTCGTTGATCTCGGCTAATCCTCGTTGATTAGACCGACATTTCCACGCCAACCGTAACCGGCTCTTGCCCCGAAAATCCAGCCCGGTGAAAAATATCGTAGGTGCTCGCATACCATCGAGCTCCATATGCGTCGCACCGCCACAATGGACGACGATCGTTGCGCGCCGCGAACAGATAGCCAAACGCCAGGAACGTCCCCGCCAACGATCCGTTGATGGACCCTATGAAGTTCGCTGCCTTGAGCATCACTTCTTCTGGCGTCTTGGCATCCTCGATCTTGCGCAAGAATACTTCTGAGTCGTTGTCTACAGCGCACGTGACGCCGAACTCCGCCTCGTACTCTTCCTTTGTCCCCATGCTGATGACGCCGTTCATAGCGAATGCCATCTGACCGACGACGATCGGCTGGTTGTTCTCGATGGTTCGCCAGTCGCCACTCTGGCAATACCGAGCATGCGCGATCGTGTTCGCATTGGGGTCAAACCGTTTGCCGATTTCACTCTGGTCATATGTGCGAAACGTATCTAGGACACCGACAGCGCTATCGTAGACATCTGAAAGACCGTACGCATGGAGCCCACGAATGCAGCTTTCGGTGAAGAGCCGATTGAACGCTTTGATCA
>Ga0207670_10001983_pt1 | contig 10733 bp, 12 predicted proteins | sample KBSS23HmetaG_FD_184339 | JGI IMG/M metagenome (GOLD analysis project Ga0207670, IMG submission 184339) | Switchgrass rhizosphere microbial communities from Kellogg Biological Station, Michigan, USA - KBS S2-3H metaG (SPAdes) (version 2) | ecosystem: Host-associated > Plants > Roots >... | reverse complement strand
AAATCATAGGTGCCGGCGCCGAACGCCAGCGCCTTGTTCTTGCGATCCACGTTGGCGCGCAGGTCCCACTCATGCGGGGGGGTTGCCAGGAGCGGGCCATGCGACGTTCCAAACCCGAACACGATCTCAGCCATTACTACAGCTTCCACACATCTGGACAGGCCGACCGCGCGGGCGTGGTCTGCTTCATTTCGAACTGTGCGGACTGTATCGCGTGGCTGGCGCAAACGCCATGATCCGCCGCTCGGGCCATCATTTCAAGTTGCAGTAGCGAACCACCGTCCATATGAGGCACTGTTTCTCCTGATACGTATCGGGAGCCGATGGGCCTTTTGAAATCGAAGACACAAGGGAGCGGATCATGCGCAGGATTGCACTGGTAATTGCCTTGTTGGCCGGACTGGCCACGCCGGCGTTCGCCCAGAAGGCCGCGATTGAGGCGGTGAACGCGAAGTGGACGGAATTGTTCAACAAGGGCGACTTCGCCGGCATCGCTTCGCTCTACACCGCGGACGCGACCGCCTTCCCGCCCGGCTCCAGTATGGTGAAGGGCAGCACTGCGATCGGGGCAATGTGGAAGGGCATGGCGGATCAGGTCAGCGATCCGAAGCTCACAACGGTCGATGTCAAGAAGCTCGGGCGCTCCGCAGCGCGCGAGATCGGAACCTTCAGCCTGAAGACCAAAGGCGCAGCGCCGAAAGAAATCACCGGGAAGTATGTGGTCGTGTGGGAGAAGGTCGGAAGGAGTTGGAAACTCGCGGCCGATATCTGGAACGACGGCAAGTAGGCATCCCAGCCCTTCTGAATTTGTAGTGTGCAAGGCAAGGACGCACCGCCAAAGTCAAGCGGTTCACTGCTGCACCTCCTCGCCCTCGAGGATTTGCAGGCGCTCCAGCAACTCTTCCATCCTTTTCGGGAGCGGCTCGTGACACGCCGTGAACGCAGCCTTCAAGCCCGCCTCATACGCAGAGGTAGACGACGGCTGCCTGCCATATCGTGAGCGGTCCACGCGTTCCATCCTAAGTAAAAAGACATAAGCGACGCAGATGTTCCAAACGGAACAAATGACAAGCATTGCTGTCATTTGTTGAAGCTGCCGTTGGCGCCCCCGGGGAACATCGTCGCAGATATGACGTTATAAATTTTAGATCATTTGATGAATTGCGATTTCCAATAGGAGCGTCAGATGACGGCGCGCAAATCTCTTGAGGGCATACGGATTTTGAGTTCTCTCGATGCCGCCGAGATCGCAACGCTTAATTCCCGTTGTCACTGGCGTCGAATTCAGTCCAAGCAATGTCTGCTCCATCAAGGCCACCTGGGTACGGACGCGTATTTCCTGACCGAGGGCGCGCTGCGAATTGTTATGAGCACTCCTGTTGGGATCGACGTTATTCTCGCCGACATGAAGGCTGGTGACTATTTCGGGGAGATGCCGGCCGTTGATGGGCAACCGCAACCTGCGGGAATTGTTGCAATCAGCGACGCTACAGTCGCTTGCATGCCAGCTGCAGTATTTCGAAACCTCCTTCATGGGCATCCCGAGGTCATCGAACGGGTGCTGAGGGACTTTGTTTCGCGGATGCGGTCGCTGCATCAGCGAGTGAGCGAGTTGCACACGATGCCGGTCAGGCACCGAATTTATGCCGAACTGCTGCGGAGGTCACAGGCCGATCCAATCGACAAACGCCGCGGCGTGATATCGCCAGCGCCACGGCACGCCGAACTTGCAGCCCGTGTCGGCACGCGCCGGGAAACTGTCGCCCGAGAGCTTAAGGCACTTGAGCGCGAGGGCGTCTTCACCAGGAGCGGGGGAGCATTTGTCATCGCCCGAGATATTTCGCAAAAGGCTTCCTAGCTTCCTCGTTGCGATGGCCGGCCATCGTCCCGCCAACGCTGCTCCCCCGAGCCGGAGGAGCGGAAAACATCTGCTCAATGCGGGTTCCTCGCATTTTTGACCCGAAACGGACTTCGACGGCACCTTGCGGAAAGGCTGGCAATGCGGGAATAATTGCTGCGCGGCAGAGCAGGGGGAACACCGTGAAAAAAGCCTTGTCGAGAATTGTGCTGTCTCTCGCAGTGGTTTGCGGTTTTGCGATGGGGGCGCAGGCACAGCAGGCCAAGCTGTTCTTCGAAGGCGATATTGTGCGCGGCGACCAGGACGGCGCGCCTGGACCAGGCTGTGTGCTCAACAGCCAGTTCAAGCATCTGGAGAAGGTGGTTTGGCGGCTGCGCATCCTCGATGCGTCCGGCAAGCCGCTGGACGACAAAGGTCTCAAGAGCCTTGTTGTCGAATTGCCCGACGGCCAGAAGTTGCCGGCGCGGTTCGGCGTTCATCCGCCGCCGCGCATCGGGCCGGCCGTGGATCATTTCTGGACCGCCCGATGGATCATACCGACCGAATACCCGAGCGGGTCGTTCTACTATAAGGTGGTCGCCACCAATTTGGACGGCAGCTCGCAGACTTGGGAACCGTTCAAATCGCTGCCGTCGCGATTGGCCGTTCTCGACGGCGCCATCGAGATCAAGAAATAGCCGAAAGGTTTTCCGGCATGATGCTCCGTCAAGGTGGCGGCAAGCTCGCCGCGCTCGGCTGCGCCACCGGCATCTTCGTGGGCCTCTTCGTGCTGGGCTCCCTTGGTTCATTCTGCCCAAGTGCAAAGGCAGCGCCGCGGGCGAGCGATCTCGGACCCGAGGCGCCGATGGCGGAGCCATCCGGCGGCTTCGTGGGGCAGCTCAAGGTCGCGCCCGCGCATGGTCCGGTCGGCACGGCGGTCGCTGTAACCGGACAAGGCTTCCCGGCGGAGCAGGAGTTCCAGCTCGTCTGGCGCACCGTGAAGGGCAGCTGGAAGGTCACGCCTGCCGAATATCACGGCCGCGAGTTCATCCCGGTCGCCTACCAGCTTGCGACGGTGAAGAGCGACAAGGCCGGCCGCGTCTCGGCAAGCTTCGTGGCGCCCGAGGACTTCGGCTTCCTGCACGACGTGGTGATCCAGCAGGGCGCCCGTCTCCTCACCCAGACGGCGTTCAATCTCGATATCACCGCAAGGATCGTCGGCGCGCAGAGCGGGTCGGTCGGCTCGCCGATCGCGATCGAAGTCCAGGGCATCGGCTGGCGCGAACTCGAAGGCAGCTGGGTGCTGCTCTACGACAACATGTTCACCGGCTTCATGTCGGTGGTGACGACGCAGGGGACCGCGCGCTTCACGATCCCCGCCACTGGACACGAGGGCTTGCACATCATCGAGGTGCAGCACTCCGATTTCGGCTCGCCTTATCGCAATACGCAGCAGTCGCCGGTGCCCGACCGTCCGAACTTTCGGCTCGACTACACCGTCACTGCGGGTGCGCCGGTGCTGCCGCCGCCGCCCGAGCGGCAGGCGCAGACGAACGTCCGTAGGCTTGCACCCGCGGGCGAGCTCGTCGCCGTGCCGGCGTTCTCGGGTGTCGGCGCGCCCGTCGTCGTCAACGGCTCGGGCTTTGAGCCGGGCAAGAACTACAAACTCAACTGGGACACGCTGGTCGGCAACCGCATGACGGCGGCCGGCTGGGAAACCAAGCCTCGCACCATCGCCGCGGCCGTGGCCGACGCCGGCGGTCGCGCGCAATTTCATTTCAAGGCGCCGGACGATCTCGGCGGGGCGCACAAGCTCCGGGTCGAGGCCGATGAGATCCGCAAGGAAGGCACGTTCTGGATCGCGCCGACCGCGTTGCCGCTTGACGTGGCGCGCGGCCCCGTCGGCACCACCTTCCGCATCCATCTCAAGGGCGTGGGCTGGTCGGAGACCGCCAACATCTACACCGTGGTCTACGACAATGCGACCTCAGGCTACGCGTGTGCATTCAACAGCCAGGGCGATATCGAGATCGTCATGCAAGCGACCGGCGCGCCGGGTTGGCATTTCATCGATCTCTATCCGGCGATCTACAAAGGCTCGGAGCGTCGTCCGAACAACTATCGTCTGCCGCAACTGACCGCAGTCGACGACCATCCGGGTGAAGACTTGCCGATCTTCCGGTTCGCCTTCGAAATAGTGTCGCAAGGCCCCGCGGCGACGAGATGATCGAATAGGCGACTCGCCTCCTAGGCAACTTTGGCTGATGGGCTTCGCGCCTCAACAAGACGCGAGGCGAGGTGCGTGCGCGTGGCCTCCATGTGCCGATTAAAATCAAAAAACAGGTCTGAGTTGCGCTTGGGAAGAATAGTCGCTGCCCGGGCGATGCTCTCCAGGTCGCTCTGGAGGACTTGGACCTGAGAATAGCTGAGCTCTGTTTGCAGTTCTTGTTCGACCGCTCTGAGACGGCGATACAACCTGCGCACGCGTTCGCGAATGAACCACAGGTACAGCTTGGGCGCATAATTGAAAACCGGCAGGACGATCGCTACGACCGCCACCAGCACTGCGATGATTCTTTGCACATAACTGGTCATCCAGAATGGCAAATACCGGTTCATGTATGAAGGGCCGCTTTTGTAGAAATCTCGAGCGCCCTGAGCGATGGGGTATTCCGGATCGGTCTGGGTGGGAAAATCACCGACCTTCTGAAAAAGTCCCGGGGCGCTATGTGCCTCCAAAATTGCGTGTGTCAGAAGATCGATAATCGCGGGATGAATTTCCTTGCGCACCAGCACCACGTTGGTCGTCGCAACGAGACCGATGTCCGAAGGAGGTATTTTTCGGCCCAAATCAACGGCACCACGCGGTAATACCAAGCGGACGAGATATGGGAAAATACGGGTGAGGGCTTCCGCCTCCGTAAAGTTCATGAGCCGATATTGGGGACCGTGCAGCAAGGTATGCAGGATCGGTGAATCCGGAGAAAGGTTGAGAAACAGCGCATCTATCGTTCCATCATCGAGTGCTTTGACCGCGTCTTGGGGTGCGAAATACAAAAGCGTCGTGTTGTCGTAATTTATACCGGCTGACGCAAGAATCTTTTCACACACAACTCGATCGCCGCTGTCCGACGATCCCAAGGCGACGCGTTTGCCTTTGAGCTGAGTTAGATCGGTTAGCGGTTCCCCGGCAGGATAAAAGAGCCAAAACATCTGGTAGTCGATGCGTCCCAACGACAGCAAGTCAGGCGCAAGTTTGCTGTTCGAGATGCCACCTTGCATAAATCCGATCTGAATGCCGGAATTTGGATCGTTGAGGAGCCTGAGATTTTCTTTTGCGCCCTGGGTTAGTTGCAGCTGCACATCGACATCAGAGCCTGCAAGGATGCCTTGATAGCGACTTCCCACCATTTGGTAGTGATCGCCTGCGAGCGATGTCGCGATTGTAATTTTCGATGGCGGCGCGGGAATGAGATAAGCCAACCCCAGCCAAGCCAAACCCGCGATGCACACGATCGCGGCCAGCATCTTGACTATTTGCCAACGATTAATTCCCAGCATGAACATTCCTCCCCGTTCCCACCATCGCTAGCGAGCACGGTTACGGCGGATAATGTAGATCAGCGCTGGAAGGCTACACTGGTCACCCGCGCGCGTGGAAGGGATGCGCGGCGTCAATAAGCCAAAGCCGCGAAGGGCTTGGCAGCGTCTTGGTGGGACGGTGCGTAATATGGCGTTGGAAAGACCAACACTGCCATTCGGGTCATTGGCTGGCGCATCAATACGCCAGCCAGCCGCCGATAGTACTTCGTCTTCGACGCCGTAGCCTTCGCGATCTTGCCGAGCGATCAGCTAATTCGACGTCGGCGCAAAACGCTGGGCCAGGGATTCCCGCCCCGCACCGGCGACGGCTTTGACCTTCTCGCCAATCCCCGCAGCCGCGCTCTTTGCGGCGTCCGCGGTCAGGCCTTGCCGGTCCGCTTCATCTTTGAGGTCGGATGCGATCTGCTTCGCGCGGTCGGTCACGTCGCCGGCCAGCCCCTGCAGCTTTTCGCGCGCCGCCGATCCCTGCTCGCCCATCAGTTCACTCTCGACCGCCGTGGTGGCGAAGGTCGACGCAATGCCGGCGCCGATCGCAAGGCCGATGGCGCCGAGCAACAGCGGCTGTTTCTCCAGGCTTTCGGAAAGCCGGGATTGAATGGCGGCGCCGTACTCGCGACCGGCGGCGGCCGCCGAATTGATCCGGTTGCCGACCGTGGCGCCCGCATCGGCGCCAGCCTCGAAGACTTTGTCGGTGTCGGGAACGGAAATGTCCGGGACAAGGGACGCGACCGAACCCGCCACGTCGGACGCCGCACTTTTCAACCCGGCGGCGGTGGCCGAGGCGGCCTTGGTGACGCCGCTCGCGACGGCGCCGCCGGCGGTCGCCGCCGCGGAGCCAGCCATGCCGGCTGCATCCTTGGCGGCCCCGGCCATGACGCCGAAGCCTTTCGCCCCGCCCATCAGCATCCAGGCGAGCCCGGCGCCGATCAGGCCGGCGGCCAGGGGATTGTCGCGGATGGCTGCGTTCAAGCGGTCGACAACCGGGCCTACGCGATCGAGTTCGTCCTTGAAGATCATCGTGCCATTTCCTTCACGGTTGCGACGTCGCGCTCAACCTGCTGCATCGTAACCTTGGGTTTGAGATTTTCGGGCTTCAGATGGCTCATGCCGACCATGGCGAGGATGGCGCCGATCACCGCCCCACAGGCGGCGGCTGCGAGATGGGCGAGCACGGGGGAGAGGCCCAGTTGGGTCAGCCACAGCGCCAGCGCGATCAGAAGAAGCACCAGCACCGGGATGGAAAGGAGAGCTGCGCCTGCGACATAGGCCGCGCCAATGCTCGCTTGGGTCATCTTTTGCGACAGCTCGGCGCGCGCAAGCTGCACTTCATTCTGCACGAGCTTGCCCAGCTGCTCGACGGCATCGCCGAACAGCCGGGGGATCGCATTGAGGTCGTTCGACAGCGCCATGGCGTTACCCTTCGCGGCGCTGTTCGAACGCGTTCGATTGGGTGTGGCCGTTGCCGGTTTTCGGCGCCGTGCTCTTGAGGAAGCGCAGCGCCGCGAAGCCCAAGACCACCGCGCCGCCGAAGAAGAGCGTCGGCTGACGCCGGGCAAAATCCTGTACCTCACCGACCAGCTCGCGCACGTCGCGCTGGCGGACGGTGTCGGCGACACCCTGCATCTGTTCGGACGCCTGGCGGATGTAGCGCGCGGCCTGGGGCAGCTCAGCCTCGAATTCATGGGCCGCACGTTCCGTCGCTTGCGCGATTGAGCCGATGTAATCGGCGCCCAGCGACTTGCGCTGCGACACCGCGGCTTCGACCTTGTCCTTGGCGGTGTTGGCCATGTCCATCGCGGCGTTGCCGAGCTGCGATGCATTGTCCTTGGCGGCGCGCGTGACCTCGTCCGTCAGGCCGGATGCCTTGGCCTTGACGTCGCGAGCCAGATCCTTGGCTTGGCCGGCCAGATCTTTGGCTTGTCCGGTCCCTTGCCCGGTCATGTCCTTGCCGCCCAGGTTTCTGCTGTCGGGTCGGGATGTGTAGGTGTCGCTCATGACGGATTCCTCTGGGGGTTCGGTTGTGGGCTGTGTTGTTGGCCGGACGGTGAGTTGGCCCCGAGAGCGGTTTCCAGGCCGCGATCGGCCACCTTCCGCACGCTGTCGGCGACAGTGTTCAAGGCGCGCTGGACGCCTGCAGCATCGATGCCCTCGCGGGCGGCGGCGGCGGCAACGGACCCCGCCGCTTCGGCGGCGATGTTGCCGGCTTGCTCGATGCCTTGGGCCGCGGCTTCGCGCGCTTTATCCTTCAGCTTCTCGCTGCCCGCGCCAAACATGCGGTTCTCGGCTTCTGACGAGGGGATCGAGGCTGCGATGAACGCGCCGACAGCGGCGCCGATGCCGGCGACGAGCAGAGCATTGTCGTTGACGAAGTTGGTCAAGGCATCGCGCGATTGCGCGCCCATGGCGGCGGCTTGATCTTTCGCGCTCGCGGCGGTCTCGCCGGCTGCGGTGCTGACGCCTTCGGCAACCGACGCCACCTGACCGGCAGCGCTGCTGAGGGCGCCCTTCGCGGTATCGGCGGCGCCGCGAAACACGGATTGCGCTTTGTCGGTCACCACGCCTGCGGCGGATGTCACCGTATCGCGGAGCTCTTCGGCGCCATAACGCGCGCCGGCGAGCCGGTCTTCCAGATCGGAGCGCACGGCGCCGGCCATATCGGTCACTTTCTCGGTGCCCTGCTGGACCACGTCATCGACCTTGGCCTTGATGTCTTTGGCCGATTGCTGGCCGCGTTTGCTGGTCAGGAACAATCCGGCGCCGATCAGCAGCAGGGGCGTCGGGATCGCGCGGAGCAGGCTCCACACCGGGTAGGCGACCGCCGCACCGACCGCTGCCATCTGCAACGGATTGTCCTGGGCCCGGCGCTGGATCGATTGCATCACGCTTTCGCGCTCTTCGCGCACATAGTTCCTGATCTCTTTTTTGATATGCGCGGGCGAGATGAGGGTTTTGATTTCGGCTGCGGTGTTGCCGACCGTGTCGCGCAGTTCGCCCACGGTGGAGGCGAGCGCCTCGCGCGATCGTTCGGATTCTTCGCGCAGCTCTTCGACGGAGGGTTCTCGTATGGATGGCATCGGTTGATCTTCCCGGCGCAGCAGAAGTGCCGCGGCACAGGATCAAGCCGAACGAGCCTGTTTGGTTCCGAGTTGGGCGAAGACGAAACGCGTTCGACAATTTTAATCATCGTGACATGTCAAAAGACAGTACGTGCGCACGAGAGAGTACGCGCCGCAGGACCGGACGCGCCAACCGCAACGTGTCGCGCTGCGCGATTGCGGCTTCGGTGTGGTCGAGGTCGATCAGAGCGGATGGTTTGTCGAAATTCGCGCGCTTCACCGTATCGAGTGACGGAACCGCACCGGCATCAGGCTGTTGACCGGCATGGAACAAATCAAAACGCAGTTGATCGCCGAAATAAAACAATTCGAGGCAGAGATCGACGCGCAGAAGCGCGTTATCAAGCACAGCATCACCAAGGGTTTGGCCGTCGAGGACGCCGAACAGAACCTCAAACAGCTCCGCACCCGGCTGAGCGTGCTCCAAACCAACTTGAAGAAGTGCGATCCGGAGCCCGAGGGCGACGTCGCCTGAATCCACGCAAGGCGACGGAAAAATGCCGCCAAACAAGGCGGCCTGCCGTGAAATGGCACTTTTCGGCTGTCCAAAGTGGGGTGCCGATGAAGGTTGAAGGGGCGCGGTCCGCGGTGCGGCTCATTGCGTCCAGGGCCACGTCCAAATCTTTTTTCAAAGTCCGGAACCGTGACCCAACTTTGCTCTTGTGTTGGCGGGGGGTGAAAGATGAAGAACAATTCATGTCCGAAGCGCGCAAGTGGTCGAATGCCTTCCTCACGTACTGCGGCGTTGCCGCCGCCCTCGTGATTTGCTCGAGCGTGAGTTTGGCCCTTGTGATCAACGCCGGGGCGGGCCTGTCTCATACAGCCGAAATCGAAAAAACATTGCTCGACTACCGTGTCGAAAGTTCCCGTGAAATCAGGCAGGCGCTCTCGAAGCCGATTCCGCGACCTGAGCCGCTGGGACCCATCACCGCAAAGCTGGCCCGGAGCTTGGAAGCGACGACGCTTGCTGCAAAGCCCAAGCTGTCGAAGCAAGCCGCGGACGCATTCGCGAGCGCCGACCTTCCGACGGTTTCCTCGCGCACCAACGCTGTGCCCGATCGCCATAGTTCGAATTTCTAAAGGACATGGGGACGGTGCCGTGCCCGCGAGCGCATCGCCAGACGCTAGACGTGCTGCCCGCCGTTGATATGGATTTCGGCGCCGTTTACGTACGATGCCGTCTCGGTGCACAGTACATAGATGATTTTCGCCACCTCGTCGGTGGTGCCGAGCCGATGCAGCGGAATATGCGGAATGATCGACTCGGTGCCGGGCGACAGCATCGCAGTGTCGATCTCGCCCGGCGCGATGGCGTTGACGCGGATGCCGAGCGGGCCGAAGTCGGCCGCCATCTCGCGGGTGAGCGCGGCGAGCGCCGCCTTCGAGGTCGAATAGGCGGCGCCGGCGAACGGATGGACGCGGGAGCCCGCGATCGAGGTGACGTTGACCACCGAGCCCTTGGCGGCCTTGAGCTCGTCGAGCAACCCGCGCGCCAGCATGATCGGCGCCAGAAAATTCACCTGCAACACGTGCCGCCAGACATCTTGCGTGGTGTCGATCGAGGACAGCCGCTTGCCGCCCTCGGCCTTGGGCGAGATCGCGGCGTTGTTGACCAGCGCATGCAACTCGCCGTCCGGCAGCCGGTTTTTGATCTCGGCGATGGCGTGCTGGGTGTTGGCGGGGTCCGCGAGATCGACCTGGATGTGGTCTTCCGGTCCCATCTCCCACGGACAGTTCTCCGGAAACGGATGGCGCGAGCAGGTGATGACGCGCCAGCCGGCCGCCGAGAAGCGTTTCACCGTGGCGTGGCCGATGCCGCGGCTGGCTCCGGTGAGCAATAACGTGCGGCGCGGTTGGTTGGTCTGCGGTGCGGTCGTCATGATCGGCAACCTAGCTCACGGATAGAGCCGCGTCTTGCTCCAGGGCGCGCCGGGCCGCTCGCGCCGGAACTCGACGCGCTCGTGCAAACGAAATGGGCGGTCCTCCCAGAACTCGATGCTCGCTGGAATAATTCGAAAGCCCGACCAGTTCGGCGGCCGCGGCACCGCGCCGATCGCGAACTTGGCGGTGTAGAGCGCGATCGCCTTCTCGAAGGCGAGCCGGCTCTCCTGCGGCGACGACTGCTTGCTGGCCCAGGCGCCGATCTGCGATAGCCGTGATCGGGTGGCGTGGTAGGC
>Ga0207670_10001981_pt1 | contig 10736 bp, 6 predicted proteins | sample KBSS23HmetaG_FD_184339 | JGI IMG/M metagenome (GOLD analysis project Ga0207670, IMG submission 184339) | Switchgrass rhizosphere microbial communities from Kellogg Biological Station, Michigan, USA - KBS S2-3H metaG (SPAdes) (version 2) | ecosystem: Host-associated > Plants > Roots > Rhizosphere... | reverse complement strand
CGAAAACACGCGCAACCTGGTCAGCCGTGCCCTCGGCAACGACCGCGAAGCTGTCGAGGCACTGTTCGTGCGCTATCGCGACCGGTTGCGCAGCGCGCTGCGCAAGCTGGTCGGTCCGAAGTACCGGCTGGTGCTCGCCGACAGCGAGGACGCCACGCAGGACGCGATCCTGTCCGCGCTGCGCCGCCTCGAGCAGTTCGAGTACCGCGGCGACGGCTCGTTCCTGGCGTGGCTGTTGAAAGGCGCCGAGTTCGAGATCGTGCGGCGCGTGCGCGCGATCGAGACGCAGAAGCGCTCGGCGGCGCAGGCCAACGTCGAACTCGACACGCAGCTCGCGCGCGTCATCCCGGGCCGCGAACCGTCGCCGCCCGACGTGCTCGACGAGCACGAGATGGCCGAACGCGTGCGCCAGGCACTGAGCCAGCTGCCGGACCGCGAGCGCGAGGTCATCGTGCTGCGGCGCTACCTGGAGCTCGACAACGAGGAGATCTGCGCCGAGATGGGGCTGCCGACGGCAGGCGCGGTGCGGGCGCTGCTGTCGCGCGCGCAGGCGCGGCTGTCGGGGCTGCTGTCGCGCGACCAGGAGGCGTGACGTGGCCGCGCTGCCACGCCAGGGCGACGCCGATGCGCACGCCGACACCGGCGACCTGGTGCAGCGTGCCGTCGAGCAGTTCGTCGACCGCTGCACGGGCGGCGACCAGCCCGATCCCGACGCGTTCGCGCGCGACTTCCCGGGTGTGTTGCAGCGCGCGATCGCCGAGCGCTGCCGCCGCTTCCTGCAGTTCGACGACTGGGTCGGCCACCAGCCCGCCAGCGCCGACGACGCGCCGGCGCCCAGCGGCCGCATGTTCGGCGACTTCCTGATCCAGGAGGAACTCGGCCGCGGCGGCATGGGCATCGTCTACCTCGCGCACCAGCAGTCGCTGAACCGCCGGGTCGCGCTGAAGGTGATGGCCAGCGGCCTGTCGCTGAGCAAGCGGCACGTCGAGCGGTTCCGGCGCGAGGCCACCGCGGCGGCGCAGCTGCACCATCCCGGCATCGTGCCGGTGCACAGCTTCACCGAGGTCGACGGCACGTTCGCGTTCGCGATGGACTACATCGCGGGCCGCAACCTCAGCGAGATCCTCGACGACCTGCGGCTGCAGAACGGCGGCGCGCCGACGCATGTCGAGGGCACGCTGGGCCTGCAGCCCGAGAACGGCTACGTCGCCGAATGCGCGCAGCTGTGCGCGCAGATCGCCGGCGCGCTGGCGGCCGCGCACGCGCAGGGCATCGCGCACCGCGACATCAAGCCGCGCAACATCATGGTCGACGACAGCCATCACGCGCGGCTGCTCGACTTCGGCCTCGCCAAGAGCCTCGACCAGGCCAGCATCTCGCACTCCGGCGAGATCACCGGCACCGCGCACTACATGAGTCCCGAGCAGACGCTGGCCAAGCGCGTCGTGCAGGACCACCGCACCGACATCTTCTCGCTGGGCGTGATCCTCTACGAGATGCTGACCCTGCGCCGGCCGTTCGACGGCAAGAACCTGCAGCAGATCGTCTACGAGATCTGCTTCAAGGAGCCGGCGCCGATCCACCGGCTGAACAGCAAGGTGCCGCGCGACCTCTGCACGATCTGCCTGAAGGCGCTCGAGAAGGACCCGCAGAACCGCTACCAGTCCGCCGCCGAGTTCGAGGGCGACCTGCTGCGCTTCCTGCGCTGGGAACCGATCCACGCGCGCCCCGCCGGCGCGCTGGTGCGGTCGTGGAAGTTCGTGCAGCGCCACCGCACCGAGAGCATCGCGATCGCGCTCGTGCTGGCGGTCGGCCTGTGCGCGCTCGGCCTGTCGTGGTTCGCCGCGATCGACGCGCGCGAGCGCGGCGCGCGCCTGCTGCAGGACGCCCAGCTCGCGGCCGAACGCAACGACTTCGACAGCGCGATCCGCAAGGCCACCGAGGCGCTGACCGTGGTGCCCGACGACCTGCGCGTGCGCAACTACCTCGAGCTGCTCGGCCGCGACCGCGAGGTCGCCGCGACGCGCGAACAGCGCAAGATCGCCGAAGCGAACCTGATGCTGCTGCGCAGCAGCCAGCTGCGCAGCCAGAACCGCGCCGGCGCGCTGCAGACGGCGCTCGACGCCGTGCGGCTGGTCGACTCGCAGGAGGCGCGCAGCGCCGTGCTGGAGGCGCTCGGCCCCGGCTACCGGACGACGGCCTTCGACACCAGGCGCAGCACGATCCAGTTGCGCGCCAGCGCCGACTGCTCGGTCGTCGCGACCTGCGTGCTCGACGGGCCGCCCGCGCTGTGGAACCCGTCGACGGGCGAACTGCTGCGGCGGCTCGAGGGCCGCGGCGCCGCGGCAGACCTCGCGCTGCATCCCGACCTCGAGCGCTGCGCCACGGCCGACCTCGGCGGCGGCGCGACGATCTGGCGCATCGCCGACGGCCGCGAGTTGATGCACTTCGACCACGACGGCGTCGGCGACATGGTGCGCTTCGACCGCGCCGGCACGCGGCTGCTGACGACCGACTACGACAAGAAGGGCCCGTCCTGTGTGCAGGTGTTCGACGTCGCGTCGGGCACACGCCTGGGCTCGGTGCAGCACGCGCGCTACGTCGAGGTCGCGGCGATCAGTCCGTGCGGCAACTACGTCGCCAGCTTCGGCGACGCCGGCTGCGTGCGGGTCTGGGACGCGGCGACCGGCGCCGAGCTCGCGCGCCTGAGCCACCAGAGCCGCGTGCGCGCGCTGGAGTTCCAGCCCGAGACCATCGCCGCGGACGGCGCGCTGCGCAGCCAGATGCTCGCGACCGCCTCGCTCGACGGAACGGCGCGGCTGTTCGCGCTGCCCGACGGTCGCCCGCTCGGCGAGGTCCATCACAGCAGCGGCATCGAGTCGGTGCACTTCGACCGCAGCGGCACGTCGCTGCTGACCGCGGGCCGCGACCACACCGCCCGCGTGTGGAGCCTCGGCGACGCGGCCGCGCGCCGCAGCGACGGCGCCGTCGTCGACGCCAGCGCGGGCGCGGCGTCGGCACCGGCGCCCGTGCCGGCGCTGCTCGCGCCGCGCGAGCGGCTGACGCTGGTCGGTCACGCCGGCAACGTGCTCGACGCCGAATTCGACCCGCAGGGCCAGTTCGCGGTGACCGCGTGCGCCGACGGCGTGCTGCGCGTGTTCGACCTCGGCACCGGCGCCGAACTGACGCGCTACGAGGTCGGCCCGCCGATCGAGCACGCGGTGTTCGCGCCCGACAGCTCGAGCATCATCGTGCGGGCCGGCGTGTCGCGCGCCGTGCGCGTGCACCTCGAGGACGCGCGCGGCATCGTGACGCTGCGGCACCTGTCGTTCGTCAGCACCGCCTGCTTCGACCAGACCGGCAACTTCGCGGTCACCGCGTGCGGCGACGAGAGCATCGCGGTCTGGAACGCGCGCGACGGCTCGCTGGTGCGCACGATCAAGGGGCTCGGCGACCCGGTGCTCGCGGTCGACGTCGACCCCAAGAGCCAGCGCCTGCTGGCGGCGACGATGTCGGGCCACGTCGGCTTCTACGGCCTCTGGAACGGCGACCGCCTGCAGGAGCTGGCCGGCCACAAGGGCCGCGTCAACGCCGCGATGTTCGCGGCCGACGGCGAACTCGTCGTGACGTGCGGCGACGATCACCGCGCGGTGGTCTGGAACGCGCGCGACGGGCGCATCTTCGGTGAGAAGGTGCTGGACGGACCGGTGATCGCCGCCGCGGTGACACCGACCGGCAAGCTGCTCGCCACCGTGGGCGCCGGCGAGACCGTGGCGCGGCTGTGGACGCTGCCCGACGGCAACGCGGCCGGCGTCGTCGCCGGCCACGACCAGCCGGTGCGCGCCGTCGCGTTCGCACCCGACGGCAAGCACGTGCTGACCGCCGGCGAAGACGGCACGGCGCGGCTGTCGCTGCTCGATGGCGGCCTCGTGCGCAAGTACCCGGCCGGCGAACGGCTGGACCGCGCCGTGTTCGCGCGCGACGGTTCGCTGCTGCTGACGTGTGGCGGCACCAGCGAGCCGACCGCGCAGTTGTGGGACGTGGCGACCGGCGAACTGCTGCTGCACTTCGGCGGCCACCGCGCCGCGATCGAGGCCTGCGCGCTGAGCCCCGACGGCCGCTGGGCGATCACCGCGAGCAAGGACCGCACCGCGCAGATCTGGCCCACCAAGCCGGTCGAGGTCGCGCTGCAGCTGACCAGCGCCGTTCGCGCCGCCACGCCACCGTCGCCGCCCGCAGCGACGAGCAAGGACACCACTCCCCGCTGACGACTCCCACCCCTGCATCCACAATGACTTCACGCATCAGGACCTCGACGTGGGCGCCCGCGCGGGCCGCTCTCGCCACGGTGTTCGCCGGCGCCGCGCTGCTCGCGCCGCTGCCGGCACAGCTGCCCAAGGACCCGCCGCCGTGGTGGGGCACTGCCGACAATGACACCGTCAGTCTGTACTGGGACTTCAACAACCCGACTTTGCCGCTGCAGCCGACCGTGCAGATCCTGCCATCGTGGTACTCGCCGCTGCCGACGGCGGCCAACAACTGGGGCTGGACGAACAGCGCCAGCATCACGTGGATCCCGGCGCTCGCGGGCCACACCGGCGTGATGGGTTTCACGGGCGCCGGCACCGGCACGATGGCCGAGCTCGTCGACAACGACTTCCGCCCGTACTGGATCAAGATCTTCTTCATGCAGTTCGACTCGTTCGCGGCCGGCTCGAGCACGATCACGGCCGCGGTCAAGAAGGACCTCAGCAAGTACGAGCGCGGCATCATCGAGGAGAAGACCGAGCCGCTGGCCAACGGCTGGGTGCGCACGACCCTCGGCATGTACCTGATCCCGCAGCCCGTGAACGAGGAACTCGACTTCACGCTGACCGAGACCGCGCTCGGCACCGTCGCGATCGACGAGCTGTTCGTGAACAGCAAGTGCGTCAAGCCGCCGCCCGACGAGAAGGGCGTGGCGCTCGGCGAACCCGAGCTGCTGGTGAACCTCAGCGCGGCGACCGGCGTGCAGGCCTGCAGCGCCGTCGCAGCAACCGAGGACCAGAACCAGGTGCTGACCTACTGGGTCGCCAGCCGCTCGTCGGCGAACACCGACCAGGTCACGCGGCTCAACGCGCTGGGCACGCAGATCGGCGCGCCGATCCCGCTGCCGCAACCCGTCGCGACGCCGGCCGGCGCCACCGACCTCGCGGTCGTGGAGTTGCCGCAGCCGACGCCGCTGCCCCCGCTCCAGTTCGTCTACAGCGTGCTCGACCGCCGCACCGCGAACGGCACGGTGGCGCTGGTCGCCATCGACGCGAACGTCGCCAGCCCCGTGGTCGATCCGCTGCGGCAGGTCACCGTCAACACGGGCGGCGTGACCGGTCCGGGCCCGCTCGCGCTCGCCTACTCACCGCACGGCGACTCCGGCCGCGGCACGTTCTGGATCGCGGACCGCGCCGGCAACGTCATCGAGGTCACGCGCCTCGGCGGCAACGTGCTGCGCACGCTGACGAACGCACAGAACGGCATCCCGCCCGGCATCACGGGTGCCGCGTACGACCCGATGACCGCGCAGTTCTACTGGTTCACCGACCTGCCGACGCCGACGCCGCAGGGCCCCGTGCAGATCGCCGGCTTCCAGCACGACGGCTATTCGCTGCAGCCGACCGGCGTGCAGTGGCTCGGCGACCGCAGCCTGCCGAACCCCGGCGGCCCGCCGGGCGGCACGGCCCTGGGGCTCGAGGTGCTGCGCCGGCAGAACGGCGACTTCCGGCTGTTGTGCGTACAGCAGGCCGGCGGCCAGTCGTTCCTGCGCGTGCTGCGCGGCCCGTGGGCGTTCGGCTGGAGCCTGGAAGGCCGCATCGGCATGCGCAACGGCCTGCCGATGCTCGGCAATCCGGGCTGGCAGGTGACGCTGCGCGGCGTGCCGCACGCGAACTTCGCGATGTGCTTCGCCGGCTTCAGCAACCAGCTCTACCAGAGCGTCCCGCTGCCGGTGTCGCTCGCCGTACTCGGCATGCAGGAGAGCCGCCTGTCGATCTCGATCGACATGGACAGCGGCGTGCAGCCGGTGACCAACGGCAATTCGGCGTGGAACGTGCCGATCCCGCCGATCGGCACGCCGCTGCCGCCGAACATGCCGGTGTTCTTCCAGTGGCTGGTGTTCGACGCGACGGTGCAGGGCGGCCTCGCGGCGTCGCAGGCCGGCGAGACGGTCGTCTACTGATCGCGGCGGGCGCGCCGCCGTTACTTGCCGTCCTTCTTGCCCGCCTCGTCCTTCTTCGCCTGCGCGTCTTCTTCGGCGAGGCGCTTCTCGCGCGCCTTGTGCAGTTCCGACTTCTCCTTGTGGAACACGAACCGCACCTCGGTGCCGGGCGGCGGCAGCAGGTCGGTGATCCACCAGTTCTGGTCGTCGCGCGCGCGCTCGTGCTTCATCGTCGCGAGGTGGTTGTCGGGCGTCAGGTAGCAGACGCTGACGAGGTTGCCCTCGAAGTCGGCGACGAACTCCTCGGGTTCGCCCTTGTAGAGGCTCGCCATGCGGCCGCCGATGTAGATCCAGCTCGCGTCGCGCACGGGCGCCTGCGCGGTCAGGTCGACGAGGAAGTCCTCGATGCAATGCTCCTGCACCTTGCCGGCCTCGTCCTTCCACGACACCGTCATCCAGAGTTCCTGGCCCGCCGGCGGCGTCACGATCAGCGGGTCGGCGCCCTTCTCGATCTCCTCGAGCGTCGGCGCCGGATCCTTCTCCTTGCAGGTCGCGTTGTGGCCCGGCACGAGGCCCAGCAGCAGCAGCGCCGCGTTGAGCACGCTCGGCTTGCTGCGCGTCCAGAACATCGCCTCGTGCCGCTTGCCGGTGCGGTGGATCAGCAGGTACTCGATCGGGTCGGGCGGCGCGTTGACGACCGCGGGGATCGTCACGGTGCCGGCCTTCAGGTCGACCTCGACCTTCTGCTCGGCGAACTGCGCCAGCATCGCCGCGGCGGTGGCGCGGCCCTGCGCGGCTGCGTCGCCCTGCGGCTGTGCCTGCGGCGGCTGGGCCTGTGCCTGCGGCGGCTGGGCCGGTGCCTGCGGCGGCTGGGCCGGTGTCGGCGCGGGAGCTGGCGTGGGCTGCTGCGCGCAGGCAGCGGCCGCGGCAGCGAGCAGCAGCGGCAGCAAACGGAATCGTTGGATCGTGCTCATGGCCAAGCGAATGGTACTGGGCGAAGGATACTGGCCGCCGACCTGGATCGGGTACCGCAGTGCGCACACCCGCGGTTCAGTTCACGGCAATACCTCCGCGATCGCGAGCGGCAGGTCCTCGGCGCACAGGCCAGTGCGGCCGAGCCGCGCGGCGACGCGGTCGCCGGCGCGGCCGTGCGTGTGCACGCCGAGGCACGCCGCGTCGAACGGCGCCATGCCCTGCGCGAGCAGCGCGCCGACCAGCCCGGCGAGCACGTCGCCGCTGCCGCCGGTCGCCATGCCGGGATTGCCGGTCGCGTTGCGGAACAGCCGTTCGCCGTCGCAGACCAGCGTGCCCGCGCCCTTGAGCACCGCGACGCCGGCGCTGCGCGCCGCCAGCGCCGCCACCGCCGCCCGGCGGTCGCGCTGCACCGCCGCGGCCGAACTGCCGAGCAGGCGGCCGGCCTCGCCCGGATGCGGCAGCAGGACCTTCGCTGCGGCGCCCGGCAGCGCCGCCCGCAGCGGCGCGAGCGCGTTCAGCGCGTCGGCGTCGAGCACCACGGGCCCGCGCGCCGCGCGCAGGACGGCGAGCACCAGCGCGCGCGTGCGCGGCCCGGCGCCGAGCCCCGGTCCGACGACGACCGCGGTCGCCGCCGCGACCGCGCGCTGCAGGGCCGCCCCGCCGCGCACGAGCGTCGTCGCCGCCGGCACCGCGACCGTGAACGGCGCGCGCAGTTCGGCTGGCAGTGCCGCCTGCACGAGCCCCGCGCCGCCGCGCAGCGCGCCGCGCGCGCACAGGATCGCCGCGCCGAGCATGCCGTCGCTGCCGGCGACGACGAGCACGGTGCCGAACGTGCCCTTGTGCGCGTCGCGCGGACGCTGCGGCAGGGCCGGCACGCGGCGCAGTGTGCGCAGCCGCGGCGCCGCAGCACTTCGCTCACGGCTCACCGCCGGCTCCAGTCGACCGCGCAGCGGATCTCGCCGACGGGCACGCCCTGCGTGTTGGTGATCGGCTGCACCCAGAACGGCTGCAGCGCGGCGGGCACCGCGTCGCCGAAGCAGCCGAGATGGCGCAGCAGGTCGACCACCACCGGTTCGTAGCCGCGCGTCTGGCCGTCGAACACCTTGACCGCGATGCCGACCGCGCCGGGACAGCGCTGCCGCCGCGGGTCGGGCGAGAGGCCGACGGCGTAGACGCCTTCGGCGCCGTTCTTCGCGAACATGCGCCCCGGCGCCGTGCGCAGCAGCGCTGCGCACAGGCGCGTGCGGCCCGCGAGCATCTCCGGCGCGCGGCCGGCGGCCCCGACGATGCGCTGGCACGCGGCAGCGCGCGCCGCCGGCAGATCGCGCGGCGCCACCAGCGTCGCGAACGCACGCGCCAGCGCCTGCAACGGCAGCACGAACGTCGGCGCGCCGCAGCCATCGAGCCCGCGCTCGACCGGTGCCGGCACACCCGCCATCGCTGCGACCGCGGCCATCACCTCGGTCTGGCTGCGGTTGTCGGGCGCGAGGTACTGCGCGACCGCGTCGCCGCAGGCGTGCGCCAGGTGCAGGAAACCGGCGTGCTTGCCCGAGCAGTTGTTGTGCGCGCGGGTCGGCTCCTGCCCGCTGGCGAGCAGCTGCTTGCGCGTCGCCGCGTCGAACGGCAGGTGCGGCCCGCAGCCGAGCTGGTCCTCGCTGAATCCGCCGCGCTGCAGCAGGCGCCGCACGGTCGCGACGTGCGCGGCAGTGCCGTCGTGGCTCGCGCACATCACCGCGATCTCGGCGTCGTCGAGCCCGAGCTGCCGGTCGAGGCCGCGCTCGAGGAACGGCAGCGCCTGCAGCGGCTTGGTCGCCGAGCGGCACACGACCGCCGCCGACGCGTCGCCGGCCGCGAACCACGGTGCACCGTCGTGCCAGACCGCGACGGCGCCGCGGTGCCACGACTCGATGCGGCCGCTGCGGCCGACCGTCGCCAGCACGGGCCCATCTGCGCAGGGGAGGCTCGGCATCGCTGTGGGCGCTGGTTATAACGCCAGCCCGCCGCACGTTCGCCGACGCCGTCGGCCGACCGCGGCGCAGCCCGCACCATGGACCTCGTCGAAGTCGAACTCGCCCGCGTCGTCATCCAGCAGAAGGGTGAACAGCAGTACATCCACCTGCGCGAGAAGCAGGGCAGCCGCACGTTCCCGATCGTGATCGGCTTCCACGAAGTCGAGGAGATCAACCGCAAGCTGTGCGGCATCCAGGCGCCACGGCCGCTGACGCACGACCTCGTCGGCCGCGTGCTGAAGACGCTCGGCTGGCGGCTGTCGCGCGTCATCATCACCGAACTGCGCGACGGCACGTTCTTCGCCAACCTCGTGCTGACCGCGGCCGAGGTCGAGACCGCCGCCGAGCAGGAGCGCCGCGTCGACTGCCGGCCGTCGGATGCGATCGCGCTCGCCGTGCAGACCAATGCGCGCATGTTCGTCGCGCGCGACGTACTCGACACGGTCGCGCCCGGCGAAGCGTCAGCGTGAGCACGAACCGCGCCCGGTGTTTGCGCTGCGCGCAGCGGGCGGTGGCGCGCGCTGCGTCCGCCGCGTAGCGTCAGCCACCGCGGCGGGCGCCACGCGGGTCTGGTCGCAATCCGGTGGGGTGGCAGAGCGGCTGAATGCGGCGGTCTTGAAAACCGCTGTCGGCGCGAGCCGACCGGGGGTTCGAATCCCCCCCCCACCGCCAACCTTCGAACTCCGAACCGCTCGGCGCACCTTGCCCCACTGTGCGTGATGCCGTCGAGCGGCTCGGCGGCGCCGACGTGCGAGGTCGGAGCCGGCTCGGGATAATGCCGACGTGCGCCGCCGCAAGCCTCGCCTCCAGCTGAAGAGAAGGCGCCAGGCCGCCCGCAAGGCCGAGTCGTCTCGTTGAACCGGCCGCGGGTGGCCCGGCAATAGGCCCATCCGCAGGGAAGCAGATGGCACGCGGCCATCGTAGCGCGCGGCGACGATGCCGACGTGTCCCACCGCATGCAACTGCCGCTCGCCGTCCGCTGCTCGCGCTGCCGCCAGGTCATCCTGGCGGCCAGGCCCGAGCCTCGAGCCCGCACCAGCTTCGTGCGGATCGATGGCTTCAGCGCGTCGTGGTGCGTTGCGCGGTCGGTCCCAGCTCCGCCGGCTTACGCGAGTTGCAAGGCAACTGCGAGCGCGCAGGCGAACCCGGGGCCACTCACTCGGGTGGCCTTCGCCGCCGCGGCGATCGCCCTTCGCCGCCCGGGCCAGAATCGCCCGCGTCGGGGCTCGCGGCGCGCAGCGCCGCCACCTCGCGCCCGACCGCGCTCTCGAGCTGCGCCCAGTCGACCGCGAGGTCCGCGAGCGGACCGCCGCGCACGATGCGCGCTGCGATCTGCAGCAGCTGTGCGCAGGCACCGCGCTCCGGCGGCGTGCCGGCCCGCGCCAGCAGCTGCGCGAACGCACGGTCGCTCGCGCGCAGCGCATCGACGTGCGCGCGCAGCCACGCGTCGGCGGCGCGGTCCGCGGCCGCCTGCGCAGCCTGCTGCGTCGCGAGCCTCTGCGTGACCCACGCCTCGGTTGCGGCTGCCTCGGCGGCCCGCGCCGTGATCACGGCATCCGCCG
>Ga0207670_10001978_pt1 | contig 10738 bp, 6 predicted proteins | sample KBSS23HmetaG_FD_184339 | JGI IMG/M metagenome (GOLD analysis project Ga0207670, IMG submission 184339) | Switchgrass rhizosphere microbial communities from Kellogg Biological Station, Michigan, USA - KBS S2-3H metaG (SPAdes) (version 2) | ecosystem: Host-associated > Plants > Roots > Rhizosphere... | reverse complement strand
CGAGAAGTTTCTGGAGGAAAATTGGCTGTATGAAGCCATCACCGAGAGCTATGTACCGCTCATTCAGATCCTGGAGGGCTGGCTGCGCGACGGCCTGCAGACTCGCTGCACGCTCACGCTGACGCCGACGCTGTGTTCGATGCTGCTCGATCCCTTGTTGCAGGACCGATATGTCCGGCACCTCAACGGGTTGATCGAGCTCGCGGAAAAGGAGACCCACCGCACGCATTGGGAGAAAGCTTATCGGCCACTGGCGGAGATGTATCTGAGTCGGTTCACGGCGATTCGCGATACTTATTTCGCTCACGACGGCAATCTCGTCGGCGCGTTTCGGAAATTTCAGGACCACGGCCGGCTCGAAATCATCACCTGCGCCGCCACGCATGCGTTGCTCCCGCTTCTGTCTCATCATCCGCCGTCCATTCGCGCGCAGATCCTATCAGCGCGCGATCATTATCGGAGTTGTTTCGGACGCGATCCGCGGGGCATCTGGCTGCCGGAATGCGCTTACACTGCGGGTGTGGAGAAGGCCATTCAGGAGGCGAACCTCCGCTGGTTCATCACGGACACGCACGGGGTGTTGCACGCCAACCCGCGTCCGCGCTTCGGCGTGTTCGCGCCGATCTTCACCCCGAACGGCATTGCTGCCTTCGGCCGCGACTTGGACTCTGCCAAGCAGGTTTGGAGCCGGCACGAAGGTTATCCTGGCGATGCGCGCTACCGCGATTTCTACCGCGACATCGGTTTCGATCTGGACTTCGATTATGTCCGCCGCTATCTGCCGTCGCCGGAAGTCCGCGGGTTCACCGGCATCAAATACCACCGCATCACGGCTGGCACGGGTGCGAAGGAAGCTTACGATCCCGCCGCCGCCAGACGCGCGGCTGACGAACACGCCGGACATTTTCTCGCCGCGCGCATCCAACAAATCCAGCGGCTCGCTGGAATCATGGATCGCCCGCCGCTCATCCTGTCTCCTTACGATGCGGAGCTGTTTGGGCACTGGTGGCATGAAGGGGCGGAGTGGCTCGACTATTTCGTTCGCAAGGCGTGCTGCGACCAGCACGTGTTCACGCTGATCACGCCCGAGGAATACTTGCGCGAGCACCCGACACAGCAGGTCGCCACACTCAGCCCATCGAGTTGGGGCGAGGGAGGTTACTGGCGCGTCTGGCTCAACGAACAGAACGAATGGATTTATCCACACCTGGACATCGCGCAGGGATGCATGACCGATTTGGCGCGGAAATATGCCAACGCCAATGGCCTGGTCGAACGCGCGCTCAAGCAGGCGGCCCGGGAGTTGTTGCTCGCCCAGGCCAGCGACTGGCCGTTCATCCTCCGGACCGGCACCAGCCCCGAGTACGCCCGCAAACGGGTCAAAGACCATTTGCTTCGTTTCCATGCCCTGAACGAACAACTCACCGTTACGCGGGTGGATGAAGCCTGGCTCAAGCGCGTCGAATGGCTGGACAATATATTTCCCGAAGTCAATTATCGGTACTGGGCCTGAAACCGCGCCGCCGGTGGTGACGCCATGGCCGCGATCACGCGCACGGACACAATAGGATTAGCCAAATGACGAGATCGATTCTCGGAGCCGTTTTTCCGCTGTTGTGGTTGGGATGGGCACCGATAGAACAAAGTCTAGCCGCAGACCTTGAGCCGGGGTGGAAACGGATCGAACCTGGCTTCATCCCACCGCCGGAGTTCGCCAACGACTTTGGCCATTTCAAGTCGCCGTTGCGATTCGACGACGGACGCCTGGTGCAGAGCGCTGCGGAATGGGCCGAACGCCGTGACGAGATCCAGCGATACTGGCACAAGGTCATGGGCCCATGGCCTTCCGTGCTGCCAAGGCCAAAGATCGATCATCTCACGACGACCAACCGGGAGAATTTCAAACAGCATCGCGTGCGGGTTGAAATCGCACCGGGTCAGACCGCCGAAGGTTACCTGCTCATTCCTCAAGGCGAGAGACCGTTCCCGGCCGTGTTCGTTCCGTACTATGAACCGGAGACGAGCGCCGGACTGAGCACCAACAAGCATCGCGACTTCGCCTACGAACTGGCGAAGCGGGGCTTTGTCACCTTGTCGATCGGATCCCCCGGGGGCGACGCGCGCAAACCGGAGATAGGCGAAGTGACCTGCCAACCGTTGTCGTTTCTCGCGTGCGTTGCTGCCCATTGTTGCAACGCGCTCGCCTCGATGCCGGAGGTGGACCCCGAGCGCATTGGCATCGTCGGCCACTCCTATGGTGGCAAATGGGCGATGTTCGCCGCCTGCCTGTACAGCAGGTTCGCTTGCGGCGTCTGGTCTGACCCGGGCATCGTGTTCGACGAAACGCGTCCCAACGTGAACTATTGGGAACCGTGGTATTTGGGCGCAGAGCGCGCGCACGAACGCAAACCGGGTGTGCCGACGCCTGAGAATCCTCGCACCGGCGCCTACAAGGAACTCTTCGAGCAGGGACATGACCTGCACGAGTTGCTGGCGCTGATGGCGCCGCGGCCATTTCTCGTGTCCGGCGGTTCCGAAGACCCGCCTTCGCGATGGCAGGCCCTCAATCATGTTGTAGCCGTGAACCGATTGCTCGGCGCCACCAATCGTGTCGCGATGACTCATCGCCCGGGACACACTCCGACGCCGGAATCGAACGAGCAGATTTACCTTTTCTTCGAGCACTTCCTTCAAGCAAAGAAAGTCGCAGGTCCACCTTAGCCGCAGATATGCAGTTGAAGGGTAACGCGCCCGCCTCGGGCGCCCTGGTTGGCACTCCCCCTGCAAGCGTGTGGCCGGGTTCACCCTCCGAAGGCGCAGGCGGGACTGAACGGAAACACACGAGCGGTGACCTACTTTCTGAACTCCTGGACGACGGTGACGAGCGATTTGATTTCGACGTCAGTAATTTTGCCTTTGAACGCGGGCATTTTTTCTTTGCCCTGCTCGTCTCGTTTCCCTTCGACAATTTGCTTTTCAATTTCAGTTCCCGTCAGCTTGCTCTGGGTTAGGTCCTTCACGCCGAGTTTGCGAGCGATCGGTGTCTGGGCTTTGCCATCCTTTCCATGGCAGCTCGCGCAAAGCTTGGCAAACAGTGTTGCGCCGTCGGCGGCACAGACAGACTGGCCGCCACCGAACACCAGGACGATGCCGGCCAGCACAACATTAATGCGGTTTCGATGGGGTTGCATGCGGAACAGTGGACTCGATCAATCTTTCTTCTCAACAGCCTCCGCTTTGACGGGTGTCGGCAAAACGGTCAGCCAAAGTTGGTCCGTGGTCTCGATCGCCAGTCTTCTGAAGCCCTGGGGCACGCCATTGTCCACCGAGGAACTGATCAGTTCAGAAACAACGTGATGCTCCAATCCGGATTCCGGCTCCGTGACCACGATTTGAATCACGCCGCTGAATACTTTCGCATCCGCCGCCGCCACCAACTTCAGAACGACTTCGCCGCCTTTTTCTGGAACGTCGACGGGGTCCGCTTCCAGCCCCTCGGGCAGTCCCTTGACCGATAACGTCAGTTTTGATTGAAATCCGTTCAGGCGTGTAATCGTTGTTTTGATTTCGTTGGTTTTGCCCGGCTCGATGGTGAATGCGTTATTAGCCGAGACGCTTTTCAGGCCCGGCACCGCCCGGCTGATGCTCAATCGGTAGAGGCAATCGGATCCGCCGCGGTTCAATACATTGCCCACTGTGGCAAGGAATGTTCCGTCCTCCGGCGCGGTCCATTCCAGGGCAGGGTCTGCGTTCACCCGGTCATCTTTCTTCGCCAATTCCTTGCCGTTCGCGTCCTCCACCTTGAGCCGCGCATCAAGGGGGAAACCAAGCGCAGCCGACTGCACTTCCAGCAAAAACTTATCGCTTTTCTTGGCCGCAAACTGAAATCGGTCCTCGTCTCCGGGTTGGTCGATGCAACCCGTCACAGCGAAAGGCACCTCGAGGAGGGCGGCTTCATTTGTCGAATTGTTCGGTTCCCGTTCCAGTATCTCGGGACCGTCGCCAACCGGCAGCGTGAGTGCGTTCTCGAAGTCCGCCGGCGCCAATGTTACCAGCCTGGTTTCCGCCGGCATTCCCGTGCCATCGAACTCGAGATCGATTCCAAGGCTGGTGCCCAGATTCCATCCGTACAACCGCAGTTTTGTCCGCGCCCCACGTTGAACCCCCAGCGGCAGCGCGTAATGCAAGCAACGCCCTCGAGAGACTCTCAAACGGTACACACACGCATTTCCACCGGTGAACTTGACATCGGAGATTGCGGGATAAGCGAATCCGTACACCTGCAGGATGTAAGTGCCAGCCGAGTTCGCCTTCCACTCCAGCAAGGGATCGAGTGTCCGGCCGTCGTCGTTCAGCGCCACCTGCACTCCGCGCGAATCAACCAGACGCAGCACCGCGTCCATCGGTGACGCGAGTGTGTAGGCTTCCACCGATGCGATGAGCGTTTGTCCGGCCTGCAGGGCGACGGCGAACGAATCCACGTCGCCGGACTTGTCGAGCCGCCCGTTGAGAGATACCGGAAGGTGATCCACGGCTTGCGGTTTGAGGTAATCATCGTTCGGTTCCAGCTCCGCCACTTGCGGCTCGCCGGTGACGATGAGAAAGCGCGGCCCGCTGGCGCCTTGTTCGTTGAACACGCGAACCAGGTGTGGCCCTGCTGGAGCGTTGGTCGCGATCTCGACGGCAAATTTTCCGGCGTTGGTCTCCGCATGGAACACGATTCCCGGGGCGTCCACCCACACCTTCGGCGGCCACGGATCAAATTTGCCGATGGCAGTGACCACGTTGGTGAAGCCGATCTGCAAAGCGACGGGATAGAGATGATCGAGCGTGGGCGCGGCGGCCTGCGTTGCGAAGTTCCATGAGGAGCAAATAGCAAAGCTCAAAATAAACGGCAGACACCAACTTCCAGCTCGTCGGAACGCGGTTGGGGCTTGTCCCTTGGACTTTCCTTGGACCGTATCGATACAGGCGAATCCGCGCATCGTCGAGCGCCGAAGGCGCTCTTCATACCAGCCCAGCCCAGCGGGCTGGGTACTCGGACGGCGGATGTTAAAGCGCTGAAAGCGCGTTTCAATGACTAATCGATTGAGAGATGGAATGTGGTTTGCTGGCAGGATGTGGAACGAGCATCCTGGACTCAAGCAAACAACTCCTTGATCAGGTGTCCGTTGCTGACGAGTTGGACCGGCCGGCCCGTCGTCGTGTGCATCGTCTGGCCCGGATCAATGCCCATCTTCGTGTAAAGCGACGCTGCGAAGTCCTCGGGCCGATGCACGTTCTCCGATGCGTAATAGCCTTTGGCGTCGGTCGCGCCGACCACCTGCCCGCGCGGGACGCCCGCGCCGGCCATCAACACCGACATCGCGTGCGGCCAATGATCGCGGCCAGCGTCCTTGTTCACCTTGGGCGTGCGGCCAAACTCACCGAGCATGATCACCAAAGTGCTTTCGAGCAGACCGCGTTGATCGAGGTCGTTGACTAACGCTGCCAGGCCGGTGTCCATTTTCTTCGTGTGCTCGCCCTTGTAAGCCTCGAAGATCTTTGTGTGATGGTCCCAGCCGCCGTAATAGACCGTCACCCAGGAAACGCCGACTTCCACCAACCGCCGCGCGAGCAGCAATCGTTGGCCGAAGTCATTTCGCCCGTAAGCGTCCCGCACTTTCTCGTCCTCGCGATGGATGTCGAACGCCGCTTGCGCCTGAGGTGACAACACCAGATCGATACCCTGCTGGTAATACTGATCGAAGGTCACCGCGGGGTCTTCCGCCAACTTGTCGGTGTAACGCTTCAGCCGGTCGAGTGCCGTTCGCAATTCGCGGCGCGCTTCCGCGCGGCCCTCGCTGATCTCGCGGGGGAGCACCACATCCCGCACCTGGAAGTTCTTGTCATTCGGATTGCCGTTGATGACAAATGGCGCATGTTTGCCGCCGAGGAAATTCGGCCCCCCGCTGCGCGACACTTGCGGCAGTGACATGTAGGCGGGCATCCCATCGTGCACGCCGCGGTGATGCGACACGACCGAACCGAAGGAAGGATGAAACGTGACGAATGCCCCGCACGCCACCGGTACCGGCGTGGGCGCGCCGGTCATCATGTAATGGTTGCCACCGCCGTGGTTGGGGTCCTTGTGGCAGATCGAACGGATGATGGTCAACTTGTCGGCGGCCTTGGCGAGATTGGGCACCGCCTCGCAGAACTGGATGCCGGGCACCGACGTCGCAATCGGCTTGAACTCGCCGCGAATCTCCGACGGCGCATCGGGCTTGGGATCAAACGTCTCGTAGTGCGATGGCCCGCCATCGAGCCAGATCAGGATGCAATTGACCTGCTTGCCGGCTGATTTTGGCCCCACTCGCGCGGCTTCAGCGCTGGCGCGCAGGCGGAGGATGTCCGAGAAACCGACTCCCAGCACCGCGCCAAAGCCAAGCTGAAGAAAGTCACGGCGTGGAATTCCGGCGCAGTTGCGATCCAAGTCAGTCATGGCTTTTGCCGGATACTATCGCAGTTTCGCAGCATTTGTGAAGCACGCATTCGAGGCAAATCGGGTGCTCAAACGAATGTCCGCCTACGACCTTTGGTCCGCACTCTGCGGTTTATCGGCTTTTTGTTTTCGCCGCTCCGGACCCGGGCGGGGGACGGGCGCCCTGAGTTTCCGATAAACCCAGGTCTCCAGCGGCCTCAGCGGGCGCAACCAGCGATAAAGAGGTGTGTAAATCAATCGTAGCCGCACAACGGACAAAAACATCACCAGCGAGGAGCGCAGCAAGGATTGAGTCACCTTGGATCCGAGTTTATCGGTCCATTCAGTCGGTACTTCCAGAACCCGGAACTTTTCCCGTTTGAGCGCGTAAAGCAAATTCACGTCGAACGCCAGGTCGGCGATGCGCAGCGCCGAATGGATTCTCTCGATTGCCATGCGGCGCATGACCTTGGCGGGGCATTGCGTGTCGGCGAAGTCCAGTTTCCTCCAGAAAAGCGCACGCACGATGGCGTGGAAGGCACGGCTGAAAAACCTTCTCGTCCATGGCTGGCTCTGATGCAGGACCGCCCCCGGCAGCCAGCGCGAGCCGATGACACAATCGGCCTGCGCGGTCAGAAGCACCAGTTCGCAGAAGGCTTTCGGTCCGGTCGCGCCGTCCGCATCCACATAGCCGATCAAATCCGCGCTGGGCGCCAGTTTAAGGCCTTCAATGAGCGCGCCCCCTTTGCCGATGGGATCGGGGAAGTTCAGCGCGCTGATTTCCGGATGATCCTTGGCGACGCGGTTCACGACGCCAAGTGTGTCATCCCGGCAGCCATTGAGTACCACTACCAGTTGAAATTTGCCCGCGTAGTTCTCACGGAAAAACTGCGCGTATTCGCGCAGCGTCGGCTCGATCCGCTTCTCTTCGTTGTAAGCGGGAATCAACAATAACAGACTGGGAGCCGCTTGAGTCACGCGCCTTGCTTACAAAGGCAGGGGACAAAAGGCAAAAGGAAAAGATGAGCCTGCCCACTCCAGACAACGAAAGGCCGTGATTACTGGTTTGGTAATGCGCGTAAAATTTCGCTGCGAGTTGGCATCGAGGATTGCGCGCCTGGACGTGTAACGGAAATGGCCGCGGCGGCGATGGCAAAGCGAATCGCGTCTTCAACAGAGTTGCCTTCCGCCACCGCAGCGGCGAAGGCTCCCGAAAAACAATCTCCGGCGCCAACCGTGTCAATTGCCGGGACCTTTGGAGCCGCGAACCAGCGGGCGCCTGCCGCGCCGCACCAGCAGACGCCGCGCGCGCCGCAAGTTGCGAGGATATTTTCAACGCCGCACATTCGCAATTTGCGGCCGGCGGTCGCTACTTCGGATTTGTTTCGAGTCGGTAGTCCGGTGAGTGTCGCCAGTTCGCTTTGGTTCGGCGTCAGCCAGGAGGTGTGCTGGAGCAGTTTCAGTGGCAAACGTCGGGCCGGCGCTGGATTCAGCAGGACAGGGACACGATGACGTCGGGCCAATTCGGTTGCGTTGCGCACGGTCGCCAGCGGAATCTCCAGTTGCAGCACCAGACAGCGGGCCCCGCGAATGGCGGGCAGAGCTGCCTCGATGTCCCGCGGGGAAAGCTCATCATTTGAACCATGCGCGACGGCGATGACGTTCTCGCCGCGCCGCCCCACCATGATGAGCGCCACTCCGCTGGGTGTCGCAGGGCTCCGCGTGACGTAACGCGTGTCGATTTTCTCGCGGCGCAACCCTTTCAACACCGCATCGCCAAACGAGTCGCAACCAATCTTGGCGACGAACGTCACCCGCGCCCCGGCACGCGCCGCAGCCACCGCCTGGTTGGCGCCTTTGCCCCCGGCGAGCACTTGAAAACCGCCGCCGATGACCGTTTCGCCCGGATGCGGCAAGCGGGGCACAGGTATTGTCAGGTCTGTGTTCGCGCTGCCGATGACGACGACAGTCGACTTCATGATCCGCGCCCGCCGACGTCAAGAGGCGTTGACGAAACCCGAATGACGAATGTCAAATGACGAAAGAATTCCAAAGCCCGAAGGCCCGAAGTATCCGAACAAAGCCGGCAGGTCAGGAACTCATTTCGGATTTCGTCATTCGACATTCTTTCGAGCTTCGTCATTCGGGTTTCGGATTTCCCCTGCGCCCTACTTTTTCGGCGTTCCCTTTTTCTTCAACGTGGCGTCGCTTCCCTTCGTTTCAGTCGCTGCCAGTTTCTTCTTTAACTCGTCCAGCTCCTTGCGCAATTCGCGGTTCTGCTTCTGCAAGTCGAGCACTTCGCTCCGCAGATTCTTGAAATCGTCCACCGGCTTGCGCGCGGCGCGCAACTCAGTCGCCGCTTTCTCCGCCGCAGTCCGTTCCGGGCTCTCCTTGGAGGCAGTGGAAAGTTTCTCCAACGCGGCGATCGCTTTCGGATCGCCCAAAGTCCCCAGCGCGCCGAGGGCAGCCAGCCGAATGGATCGCTTTTTGTGGTTCACCTGCTCGGTCAGGAATTCGCGCACGCGATCCTTCTTGTCCTCGTTGCGCGCCAGGTAAGCGAGCGCCGCCAGGCTTTGGCCAAAACCACGACTGGTGAACTGGTCCTCGCGCCTGGCGAGCGTATCCAGTAACGGCGCGAGGTAGCGCGGGTCATCCTCAGAGCGCATGGCGATGATGGCAGCATCGGCAAGTTCGTTGCGATACGATTCGGAATTCAGAAACTGGATGAGCGTCTCGTGCACCTCGGGTTTGGCGTAGCCACCCAGCCCACGTAGGGCTGCGGAAATAATGGCCGGGTTCTTTTCGACTTCGAGTGTTTTGAGGGTCGTTTGATAAGCCGTCTCACGGTAGAAGTTGCCGATGTCATCGACGACTTGCTGCCGAACGCGAGCATCTGATTGGTTCGTCGAAGCGAGCAGGGCTTCGAGCCCTTCGTCGGTATGGATCGAGCGCACGGCCGCGGACGCCTCGATCCGCACGCCGTAAAAAGGGTCGTTGTTCAATCGTTCCTTGAGTTTCTCCACGGTTTCCTTGTCCTTTTTGGCGCTTAGTTGCTCGATGGCCAGCAGCCGCCCAACCGCGTCATCCGCGTCCGCGAGTTGCGCGTAGAGCATTGGTTTCGACACTTGGAACTTAATTTTCGCCAGCAGCGTGTATTGGGGGTCGATCCGGGTGATTTGGGGCGCTTCGGGCAGAGGAAAGTAAAAATCCTCCTCCTTTTGTCTTACCTGAACCTCATGATCTGTCATCCCGAATTTGCCTTTGAAACGGATGACCAGCGGGAATTGGAAGAGCAACACTTTCTCGCTGAGTCCCTGCGTCTGCTTGATGGTGACTTTCGCGAGTTTGGTGATTGCATCCCAACTGTTGGTGACCTCGAGTTCCGGATGATGGGCGTGATAGAGCCATTGATCGAAGAACTGGTCGAAGGAACGGCCGGAAAGCTCCTCGATCACGGCCCGCAGATCGTCGGTCACGACGTTGCCGAACTGATGGCGTTCCAGGTACGTTTTGATGCAGCGGCGGTAGAGCTCCTCGCCGAGTTGGGAGCGGAGCATGTGGAGGACCCAACTGCCTTTCGGATAGGCCAAATAGCCGAACATTTCCCGGGGCGAATCGTAGGTGCGCCGGACGATTGCATTCGTGTCGTTGGCAATGCCGGCGATGTTGCGCGCGCGCAGGTATAGCTCGTAGAGCATCGCGTCGCGGCCCTGTTTGTGCCCCGCGTAGAGCGACTGATAATAAGTGGCAAAGCCTTCGTTGAGCCAGATGTGACTCCAATCCTTGCACGTCACCAGGTCGCCAAACCATTGATGCGCCAGCTCGTGGGCGACCAGACCCTGGCTGTCGCGGATATTCTCTGTGGCCGGCGTGAATAAGGTGTTGTCGGTCAGCGTGGTGGCGCTGGTGTTCTCCATGCCGCCGGCCACGAAATCATTCACGCACACCTGGTCGTATTTCGCCCACGGATACGGCACGCCGATTTCCTGCTCGAAGAAGGCCATCATGTCTTTGGTGTCACGGAAGGAATTGGGCGCTTCGTTGATTTCCGACGCCGGCGTGTAAAACGCCAGCGGGACGTCCTTGTACTTGTCCTCCACCTTTTTGAAATAGCCGGCCACGAGTGACACCAGATAGTTCACGTGCGGTTTGTCTTGCAACCAGCGGACTGCGACGAGGCCGTTCGCGTCCTTTTCCTCCGACACCAATCGGCCGTTGGACACCACGGTCATTCCTTCCGGCACGTGACAGAGAATTTCTGAAGTAAACTTTTCG
>Ga0207670_10001976_pt1 | contig 10747 bp, 8 predicted proteins | sample KBSS23HmetaG_FD_184339 | JGI IMG/M metagenome (GOLD analysis project Ga0207670, IMG submission 184339) | Switchgrass rhizosphere microbial communities from Kellogg Biological Station, Michigan, USA - KBS S2-3H metaG (SPAdes) (version 2) | ecosystem: Host-associated > Plants > Roots > Rhizosphere... | reverse complement strand
CAACGGATAGACCGCGAGGAATTTCAACTGCGTGCCCGACGACCAGGGCGGCGACACGTGGCAGAAATCGGAGTTGCGCGGCACCGTGGAGGTCGCGGGCAACGCGGGCACATTGAGAAACACCGGCGACGTCAATGACGGATTGTCGTTGATGTAGCAGTTATCGATGACGGTGCGACCCGTGCTCAGGCCACCGGAGAACTGCCCACCCTGGCCGAATCGACCGTTGAGGGTGAGATCCACGCCGTTATAGACCTGCGTCTGTCCGCCGTAATTCGACGCCTGTGTGACCAGATTGTCAACCCGTCCGAAGAACGCGGGTTTCACGTCGTACAGCCCGCAGATTTGGTTGCCGCCGCCGCCCGGCAGCAGGCTGTCCTTCGGAGCGGTGATGCAGTACGTGTCGTACCCCGACGCGGGAATGGCCTGGTTATTCGTCGCGAGGAACCCGCCGTACCACGTCCGGAAATATCCGACGTTGAGGGCGAGGCCCTGGGTCAACTCGTGCTGGAACGAGACCGATGCCTGCCAGTTGTAGAACTGTTTGTTGAAACCGGTCAGCGAATCGGGCGCATTGCGCGTCGACAGTCGGGGCCGGCCGAAATTCTGATCCGACCACGCGCCGCACTCGGCGTTGGCCGCCGAGTTCAGCTGGTCGCAATCGGGGACGAAGTTCCCGCTTCGCGGATCGCCGACGCCAAAGAACGTGTCGTTCCACGTCCGGTTCGTGGTGAGCGAGAACAGATTCGCAGGATTCGCGGGCGATACGCGGATGATGTCCGGGTAACGGCCGATGGATCCCTTGAGCGCGGTCTTGCCGGTGCCGAACAGATCGTACGCGCCGCCGACACGCGGGCTCAGGTTCCGCCAGTGTGGAATGTGTTCCGCGGCGGGGATGCGCCGCTCAGGCACGAAGAAGCCGGCGGGCGAGACGAGCTCGGGGCTCGACATGTCGACGTCGTTGTACCGCAGCCCCAGGTTCATCGTCAGGCGGCGAATCGTCCACTGATCCTGCGCGTACACCGCAGCGTCGAGCGCCGATTCCTCGAAGTGCGTCGGCGTGGCGAGCAGCTGCAGCGAGACGGGACGCTGGTTGTTGAACGTGTAGAGGATCGCGCGGTTCGCCATGAACAGGTCCGACCCGTACTTCTTGTTGTCGCCGGTCGAGAGCTCGCGGAGGTTCAGTCCGCTCTTGAAATTGTGCGAGCCGGTGACATAGGTGACGGCGAACTGCTGGTGATACTGCCGGCGCGGCAGCGTCGAATACGACGATCCGCCTGCCGTTGCGCCGTAGGCCGCGCCGTATTTCAGATCGACCGATTGCTCGGTGATCTGAATACTGTTGACGTCGACCCCCTCGCCGCGTTTGTTCGTTTGGGTGATGTGATTGATCCCGCCCGCCGCGGTGACCAGCATCTTGCTCGACATCGTGTAGGTCCACGTGCTCGTCACGTTGAAGTCCGGTTCGTACTCGTGTTCGGTCGCCGCCTCTGGCGTCACCAGCGAGCCGCCCTGCGGTCGGAACAGCGCGTACACGCAGTTGCAGTTGTGCTGGAACGATCCGCCGACGACGACCTTGTTCTTGTCGTTCGCCTGCAGCGTGAGGCGGAGGCTGTAGTCCCGATAGAAGTCATTACTGGACGCCGGGCGCGACAAGTCCGGCACGTAGAGCATGCTCTGCGGCTGCGTCATCTTGTTCCAATAGATGCCCGCCGCGTACTGCTGCGTGATGCTCTTGCGCGCCGCGCCGTAGAACCACAGCTTGTTCCGCTTGAGTGGGCCGCCGACGCCGACCGCCGTTTCGACGAACTTCTTGATCGACGCCAGTCCTGTCGTCGACGCGTCGAGGCCGCGTTTGAGCAGTTTGTCGTCTATGTTGTTGCTCTGCAGGTCGGGACCCGTGAAGGCGAAGTTGGCGGTGCCGGAGAAGAGGTTGCCGCCGTCTTTCGGGATCATGTTCAGCTGCACGCCGCCAGTATCCCGATCGGCGCCAATGCCAGTCGTCTCTGCAACAACCTCCTGGAAGGTGACGCCGTTGAAGACGAACACGCCAGTATTTGCCGCAGCCATCTCCGTATTCATTCCGTCGATGACGGGCTGCGCGTTCGGCGCTCCATGAATCGCGAACCGCGTCTGCGATCGATCGCTCAGCGCGCCCGATGCGCGGTCGCCTTCGTTGTTCAACACCGCCCCGGGGAGCACCGAGATCAGTGTCGACAGACGTCCGTTGCCGGGAAGCGATTGCAGCGTCTCCGCCGCGTACTGTGTCTGCGCGCGGGCGCTCCGCGTGTCGACCAGCGGTGCCTCGCCCGAGACGGTAATCGTTTCAGCGACATTGCCCAGTTGCAGCTCGACGTCGACGGTGGCCGTGAATTCGGCTCGCAGCTCGATTCCCGTGCGCTTGACTGTCGTAAAGCCTGGGAGTGTGAAGGTGACCGTGTACGGCCCCGGCCGGAGATCGGCGATGCGATAGAGACCTTGTGCATCGGTCACGATCGAGCGCACCTGCTCGATCAGGGCAGGGCTGCTTGCTTCGACCGTGACGCCCGGCAGCACGGCGCCGGAGGGATCGCGCACGACACCGGTGATACTGCTTTGTGCCCACGCAGTGACCGGCGCGATCAGGAGACCCAGGAGAACGAGGGACAACGTCCGCATGCGAATCATCGGCTTTATCCTCAGGGTTCGGCGTCGATGTTAGTGGTGCTCGAATCGAGGGACTTGGTACCGGGGGCCCAGGCCTGCGAGGGGGGTTGCGCTTCGCAAACCTCTATCCACTGCCCGACCACGGGCATGAGAGCCAACGGCGCGAGAACACGGGTCCGCATGCTGAAGAAACCCCTGACCCTATTGGCCACCGGCGTTGTAGCACTCCCCTTCGTGGTGGTCAAGAGGAGTAGACTCTTCAAACGCGCCGGCTACGCCGCCGCCTTTCGCGAGGCAAGTACTTTTTTCAGGAGGGTCCGCATGCGCCGCCGTACCCTTTCGCTCACTGCCTGGCTCACCGTCATCGCCGGCCTGATTGTGATCAGCCCGAACGCGTCGCTTCAGCAGAGAAGCGACTCGATTTCTGTGAAAGGCGGTGCCGGCGACATCACCGGGGAATACCAGATTCCCGACCCGAACTGGCCGCAGTGGGCGCATCCGTACCCCAAGCCTGGCTACATCTGGGGTTCACAGGGGGGCGTGTTCGCGGAATCACCGAACCGTGTTTATCTCGCCAATCGCGGCGAGCTCAAGCTTCCCGACAAGGTGCCGCCGAACTTTCCGGGCAACTGGGGCTTCTTCAACCAGATGGCTGCGACGCAGCCGATTGCGAACATGGTCAACTGCATCGTCGTTGTCGACGGCACCGGCAAATTGATCGAGGCGTGGAACCAGTGGGACAAGCTCTTTGACTGGGGCCGCGGACCGCATCAGGTCTATATCAGCCCCTACGATCCCGAGCGGCACGTCTGGGTTGTCGACGACATGCGCCACGTGATTTATCGCTTCACGCATGACGGCAAGCAACTGGTCCAGACGCTCGGCGTGCTCGACGAATTTGGCGAGAACGACGACCTGACGCACTTCCGCCGCCCCACGATGATCGACTGGCTGCCCGACGGGACGTTCTTCGTCGCGGACGGCTACGGCAACACGCGCGTGGTGAAGTTCGACAAGAGCGGGAAGGCACTGCTGAAGTGGGGGAGCAGAGGCACCGGCCCGGGACAGTTCAACACACCGCATGGGATCGCGGTCGGCGGATCGCCGCCGCGCGTATTCGTATCCGATCGCGGCAACCGCCGCATCCAGGTGTTCGATACCGACGGCAAGTTCCTCGAGGAGTGGCCGGGCATCGCGCCGCACAGCATGTTGATGAGCGCCGACGAGCACGTGTGGGCGGTGGACAGCCTCACCGATCGCATCGTCAAGTTCGATCTCTCGGGTCACGTGGAGTTCTCGTTCGGACAGTTCGGCACGCGGCCAGGGTATACGTGGGCCCCGCATCAGATATCCGCCGATTCGGACGGCAATCTGTATCTCTCCGAAGTGTTTGGTGGACGTACCCAAAAGTACCGTCCCAAGCCGAATGCTGATCCGACCAAGCTCGTATGGGGCCGGTCGTTAATGCCGCTGGGGAACGCGCGAACGAACTGATCCGCTCAGGTTGGCCTAGAGGAGTCACGATCATGATCAAACGAATGATGCTCTTGCTCATCGCGTTGACGGTCGTCGTATCCGCGGTGCACGCTCAGAGCAAGCCGGACTTCTCCGGCGCCTGGAAGCTGTCAGGCACCACTCCGCCGAACTATCCGGGGTCGGCAGGATGGGGAGTGCCGTCGCCCTCGCTTGTCGTCAAGCAGACGTCGACCGAGCTGACGATTCAGAGCGGCCAGTACGGTCCCACCCCGATGACCGTCGTCTACAAGCTCGATGGAACCGACACCATCTGGGATGCGCAGTCGATCACGCAATCGGGAACATCGGCTGTGGTGAAGTGGCGAACGAAGGCACGGTGGGATGGCAATAAGCTGATTCTCTTTACCTGGAACACGGCGCTGAACCAGATGCGCGACGTGATGACTCTCAGCAACGGCGCACTGACGATCCAGCGAGGCACCGAGCAGCCAGGACCGTCGACGAACGCGACACTGACCTACGCCAAAGGGTCTTAGCGAGCAGAAATTTGTCTACGGTTCGTCAGACCTAAGCCAACTGTGGCGACAGCAATCAATTAGTTTTCGCGGTGGCATATGGCAGTAAGCGCGGCGCGTGTCTTGCCTGCGTCCACGGCGCAGAGGTCACCCTCCCGTGTCTGACAAGTCCGCAGCGGTGGCTCCGATCACACCGCGTACTCCCCTCCGGTCTCAGAAGATCGGCAGCACCGCGCCACGCATAACCCCGGCCGAGTTCGGCGAACGTCTTGTGCGCGGACGCGAGCAGCGGCAGCGCAGCCTGCAGGAAATCGCCGATACCACGAAGATTGCCATTCACCAGTTGCGGTCGCTCGAACGCGGCGATCTGCACCATTTGCCCGGCGGAATCTACCGTCGGGCGATTGTTCGTCAGTATGCCGCCGCCGTCGGCCTGAATGTGGAGGACACGTTAGGTGCCCTGGCAACCGTCGAAGGGGAGATTGACATCGACGATCAGGCATTCCAGGCCGGCGCGGACCGTCCCGGAGATACGGATTCCTCTCTGTTTTCAACTGCGTTGTGGTCGAGTGCGACGCCGCTCGTCCTCGTCGGCGCAGTCGCGGCACTCGCAGTGGGGTGGTACCAGGGGGGAACGACGGCACCCGCGGCGGATGCGCCGGTGACCGTGGCGAGTGCACCTGCAACGAAGGCCGACGTGCCCGCAATCGCCCTGGTGGCAGGAACGGAAGCTGTGCGCGCGACCGCGGGGGACATCGAACTCGGCACAGCGTCGGCCGCGTTGCAGACAGAGCCCGAGGCGGTCAACGTCGCCGGAGCCGACGCCACAGAGGGTGAGCTGCGGATTACCTCTGAACCGAGTGGCGCGGTGGTGACCGTAAACGGTGTCGGGTGGGGCCCGACGCCGGTCACGATTCGGTACATGCCGTTCGGGAAAAAACTGATTCGCGTGACGAAACCTGGCTACGCGAGCGCGCAGCGCGGCTTCGAGTTCGTACCCGATCGTCGCGTCCAATCCGTGCGCATTCAGCTGTCTGCAGAGTCTCCGGACGCGCGCTAGGCACGCGTTCACGACGCGTTAGTCACCGTCACGCGGTTCTAGGGATCGCCACGCCGCGATGTCGTCGCCAGCGCGTCCGCTACTGCTGGCCCTGGCTCGACGCGGCGAACAGTTTCTGACCGGTGCTCGCCAGCACTACCGAGGTGGCGTTGCCGAGAGGCTTTCCGCTTCTTGCCTTGAAGCCGTCGACGGTGACCTCGTCGCCTGCTTTCATCGAATTACGTGTCCAGCCGGCACGCAGCAGTCCGTTGGGGCCTCCCATTTCCATGCCCCAGTTGGTGATTTTGCCGGTCTCGTCCTTCACGTCGATGTAGAACCACACGTGCGGATTGGTCCACTCGACCTTCGTCACCGTTCCCGTGAGCTTGACTGGCTGCTTGGCGTCGAACTCCGCAGCGAAGGAATGGTGCGCAAACACTGGCGACGCCGCCACCTGCAACGCGAGCACGAGCATTACGACGAGCAACGTTCTCATGGCCGTCACCTTTCTCTCTGAAGGACGTCGAAATACTTATTGTTCTCGCAAACCCAGTCAAGCAGTTCAGTGTCGGGCATCAGCTCCCACTGGAACGCGACAGTCCATGGCTGTGTGTACGCCTTCGAGTCGTTGATCGTGATTTGCACGTCCATCTGTCCGAAGTTCACGCGTCGGAACCGCTCGACGACGTGCAGCGCGTCACTGTGCGGATGGCCGGCATCGTCCAGCCACGTCTTCTCGTGGATGCCGATCGTATCGACGACGAGCGTGTCGCCGTCCCATCGGCCCACAGAGTAACCGAACCACGCGGGCTCGGGATCGTTCGGCAGCGCTCGTCCGTCGGTGAAGATCTGTCGAAACGTGTGGTAGCCCTCGTACAACATCACGATCAGACCCGGTGATTGCAGCACCTTTCGCGGCGTGTTGTGTGCGTCGAAGTCGGTGACGCTGTGCGGCAGGCAGCTCGCGCTCGGACGATCGATGCCGTTGTTGTCGGCCCGTTGTTTGAAAATCTGCTGGGCCCACGGTGTCATTGGAACCGCGATGCCATCAGCGGCGAGATTCGCCAGATATTTCTGACTGGGCGAGTGCCAGATGCCGGAGAAGTCAGGCTTGCCGTCGGCGGTTTTCGGCGCTGGCGCCGTCAGATTCGCCTTGCCGTCCGGCAGGCGAGGCGTACCCGGCGTCGGCAGGTTCAACCACTGCGCGTGCGCGGCCGACGCGCCCAAGAGAATCACGGCCGATGCGAGAGCGACACGCAACTGGGATTTCATCGTGGTCCTGCTCATACGCACTCCCCGGATGCACGCGTAACATACACCCAATCCCAGCCGTTCGTCTGTGATGCCGTCTCCGCGGGCCGTTCCATTCGTTCGGTTCGTTCGGAGCGTTCTGCTCTCGGTCGTTCGCATCGTTGTGCGATGCAACGAATCGAATGAGCTGAACGGACAAAGCGCTTCCAGCGATCACATTGAACTGACGCGAACCGATCGAACGAACGATCCGAATGACACGTTGAGAACGATTCGAACAATGACGTTGAACGATTCGAACGACGCGAACGATCCGAACGATTAGGGTGATCGACGCAGAATTTTTTTTAGAATTTTTTCGCGCGCGCATCAAAAAGTACTTGATCTTCAAATGCGACGTGGATAGATTCTCCGACGCTGCGCGCGCCGGAAGGAGACGAGCCAGCCCGCTGGTCCTGAAGTGCGAGGCGGAATCGGTTTGCGACGTGCGGTGGATCTTCGCAAGAGGATGCACTGAACGTTGCGGAGCGAAGAAGCGTTGCAGGACGGGGGAAGAGGCCCAACGGTTCTCGAACAGGAAAAGGTGGAATGTGGTTGCCCGTGAAGATGCGCAAGCGTTTTCGCAGGCGATAGCGTGAAGCAGATTTCTGAACGAGAAGCGAAGGGTCTTGAAGACGAGGATGTGCAAACGTCTTCGAGCCAGCAGGCGGCAAGCCGACTTCCGGCGCGCGTCGCACGTACGGCGACTTTCAGACGACCTCGTCCGTCCAACACCCGAATTCCCGAATTCCCGAATTCCCGGGTTCCCTTGCCCCTTCCCCCGGAACTTCGATATAGATGTGGATGCCGCGCGTGTGAGTCTGCCGCGCGATCAAAAGTCGACAAGGAGCAAACATGTGCGATCAGGATCATTTTGATAAGGATCGAGAGGGCCACGAGTCTCTCGGACTCGTTATCACGCGTCGGCAGTTCGGCGTGCTCGTGGGCGCCGGCATCACGATGATGCTGCCGGAGGTCGCCAACGCGGTCGCGGTCACCGAACAGGAAGTGAACATCAAGACGCCCGACGGTACTGCGGATGCCTACTTCGTGCATCCATCAACCGGGACGGCGCCAGGCGTGCTCGTGTGGCCCGACATCTTCGGGCTGCGTCCGGCGTTCCGCCAGATGGCGAAACGTCTCGCTGAGACCGGCTACTCGGTGGTCGTGGTCAACCCGTTCTATCGCGTCCAGAAGGCGCCGACGGCAGCACAGGGCTCGGCGACCCCAATTCCGCAGCTGATGCCGCTGGCGCAGGCGCTGAATGAGACCACGCAGATGACCGATGCGAAAGCGTTCATCGGCTGGCTCGATCAGCAACAGTCGGTGGCCAAGAACCGCAAGGTCGGTACGCAGGGCTACTGCATGGGCGGGCCGATCGCCTTTCGCACTGCGGCTGCGGTGCCCGGTCGCGTCGGTGCGGTCGCGTCATTCCACGGTGGCGGCCTTGTGACCGACATGCCCAACAGCCCGCATCTGCAGGCCGCGAAGACGAAGGCGCAGTTCCTCATCGCCATCGCCGCCAACGACGACATGCGGTCGCCCAACGAGAAAAACGTGTTGAAGGAGACGTTCGGTAACGCGAAGCTGCCGGCCGAAATCGAGGTGTACACGGGAGCGGCGCACGGCTGGTGTCCTCCCGATTCACAGGTTTACAACGAACCGCAGGCGGAGAAAGCCTGGAGTCGACTGCTGGCGCTGTACGGAAAAGCCCTCGGCACAACCTAAAGTCCCACCACGTTTCAGGTCGGCCCGGCGCTCCGCCGGCCGACCTGATTTCCCCCTCCTCGAATTCGTCGGTCCTCCTCATTGCGGGGCCCCTTGCGGGGTTCGACGCGCGTTGTCGCGTTAGCTGTCAGCGGAGAGGACCATCATGAAGCCCATTTACTACGTGATCGGCGGCACTACCAAGATTCTCTCGGTCGCGATGTTTGTCTCCATGTCCGCCCATGGAAGCAGCGTCGTCAGCCAACCCGACGGCAAGCGCCTGTTCGAGCGTGAGACCTTCGGCGGCAACGGACGAACGTGCAGCACGTGTCACACCAGCGCGACGGGCACTATCTCGCCAATGGAAGCGCAGAAGCGGTTCAAAGGGAACGCGCGGGATCCGTTGTTTGTGCACGACGGCAGCGATGACGGAAACGGCAAGGGCGCGTCGCGGATGTTGAAGGACGCAACGGTACTCGTCGAGATTCCACTGCCGCCAAACGTCAGCCTGGCCGACGAATCGACGGCACGTTCGGTCGTCGTTCGACGCGGAATTCCTTCGACACTCAACACGCCGGCCCTCGATCGCGTTTTGATGATGGACGGGCGACAGCCCGATCTCAGGTCGCAGGCTGCAAGTGCGATTGCGGGACACGCACAGGCGAAACGTACCCCGACTGAGGCTGAAATTCGGGGCATCACCGACTTTGAAGCCACCGACGACGCATTCTTCAGCTCGCCGGCGCTACGCGAATTCGCGCGGGGCGGGGCTGCGCCCCAGCTGCCGCAAGGCCATACCGATGCGGAAAAGCGAGGCCGGCGGTTCTTCGAGGATGTGAGCGATCTCCAGGACTTCAGACACGGCGCGTGCGCGGCCTGCCACAGCGGTCCGATGCTGAACGAAACCAACGAGCTCCTGTTCGCCGTTGCCAAAGTTCCAGTCGGCACGCGCTTCCAGAGCGTGCGTGTGTCGGAACTGAACGACGCACACAATCCGATGCATGAATACGTGTTCACCAACGCTGACGGTACGACGACGCGGCTCATGTCGCCGGATCCCGGGCGCGCGCTGATTACCGGCATCGGAAAGGAATCCGGTCTCTTTGACAACGTGAACGCGTTCAAGATCCCCACGCTGTGGGGCGTCAGCCGGACCGCGCCGTACTTCCACGACAACTCGGCGCAGACGCTCGAGGATGTCGTTGCGCATTACAACAAGTTCTTCGAAGTTGCCACCGATCCCGACGGTCCGGGACCCAAGGGGCCGCTCGTCGTTCTGACGCAGGACGACCAGGCCGACATCGTCGCTTACCTGAAGTTGCTGAACTAACGCGTGCTGGACAGGGCAGGAGGTGTGTGATGGTCACGTCGCGTCAAAAGACCCTGGTGCAAGAGAGTTTTGCTTCGCTTGCGCCGATCGCTGAGGATGCCATGGCGCTTTTCTATCGACGGCTGTTCGAACTGGACCCCGCGGTCAGAGGCATGTTTCCTGCGGACATGGCCGCACAACACCGCAAGCTGGCGCAGATGCTGACGGCCGCGGTGAAGGGTCTGGATCACCTCGATCGTCTTGTGCCGGTCGTGCAGGATCTGGGACGTCGCCACGTGGGGTACGGCGTCACCGACGCTCACTACGACACAGTCGGTGCCGCGTTGCTGTGGACCTTGGAGAAGGGTCTCGGTCCGGCGTTCACGTCAGAGATGAAGGACGCCTGGGCGACGGTATATGGCGTCCTCGCAACGGTCATGAAAGACGCGGCGCGGACCCAGCCGGCTGCGGCGTGAAGATTGGCGCGATGCGAGGATCCCGGAGCCACAACGCTCCCCACACCAGGACACCGCCCCCGACGGGAAACAGGAACCAGGGATCCTCGACTCGCACCTGTGTGGCGGTCGCCCCTCCGAGATACCCCGTGAGGAGCAGCGCGCCGATCGGCGCTGTGCGCGGGATCACGTAGGCTAGCAGACACACGAGCTCAACCCACCCGATGGTGACGACGAGACTCGCCGGGTACCCCAGCCTCGTCGTTCCTTCAACGGCCACGTCAAGCCCTAGGAGTTTGACAGCGGCGTC
>Ga0207670_10001975_pt1 | contig 10750 bp, 6 predicted proteins | sample KBSS23HmetaG_FD_184339 | JGI IMG/M metagenome (GOLD analysis project Ga0207670, IMG submission 184339) | Switchgrass rhizosphere microbial communities from Kellogg Biological Station, Michigan, USA - KBS S2-3H metaG (SPAdes) (version 2) | ecosystem: Host-associated > Plants > Roots > Rhizosphere... | reverse complement strand
ACCATCCGCAACTTCGGCGATCAGGACCTGGTGATCGAGAACGTCACCACCAGCTGCGGATGCACGGTCGCGGAGAGCCTGACCAAGACCGTGGTCAAGCCCGGCGGTAGCCAGCCCCTGCGGGTCACGCTCACGACACCGGCCCACCCCGGTGCCATCACCAAGAGCGTGATGGTGCGCTCGAACGATCCCGCTCGTCCGCTACTCGAGATCAAGCTCAAGACGACGGTGGCGGCCGAGACGCGCTAGCCGCGCGCGGCGATCAGGAAGGGTCGAAGGCCAGGGCCGGCGTCCCCGTCGCGGGGACCTCCACCACCGGCAGCTGCGGGTGCGTGACCAGCGTCCACGCCTCGGGCGTGGCCATGAGCTCCCGCGCCAGCGCCGCGTGCAGCGCGTGGCCGGCCTTCATGGCCTCGAGGTGGCCCACCACCGGGAAGCCCAGAAGCGTCAGGTCGCCGATGGCGTCGAGCACCTTGTGGCGCACGAACTCGTCCTCGAAGCGGAGGGTGTTGTTGAGCACGCCCGTCTCGCCGATCACCACGGCGTTCTCCAGGCTGCCGCCCAGCGCCAGCCCGGCCCGGCGCAGCGTCTCCACCTCGCGCAGGAACCCGAAGGTGCGTGCGGGCGCCACGTCGGTGGCGAAGGTCTGCGGCGCCACGCGCACGGAGAAAGCCTGGTGGCGCAGCAACGGGTGATCGAAGCCGATCGTGTAGCTCACCGTGAAGTGGTCCGCCGGGGAGAGGCGGACCCATTTCGCGCCGCGTACCACCTCCACCGGCTTCAGGACCTTCAGATAACGGCGGGTCACGGCCAGGGGACGCAGCCCCGCCTCGTGGATGAGGATCACGAAGGGCGCCGCGCTGCCGTCCATGATGGGTATCTCGGGCCCGTCCACCTCGACGCGCACGTCGTCCACGCCCAGGGCGTGGAGGGCGGAGAGCAGGTGCTCCACGGTCTCCACGGACACGTCGTCCCGGCTCAACGTCGTGGCGTGATCCAGCCGCGCGAGGTTCTCGAGCGAGCAGGCGATTTCGACGCCGTGGTCCGTGCGGTAGAACCGGATCCCGTGCTCCGCGGGCGCGGGCTTGAGCTCGAGGCGGACCGGGCGCCCGGAGTGCAGGCCTATGCCCGTGCATCCCACCGCCCGTTTTAGCGTTCGCCGGTAAGCCATGGAGAAAATGTCTGCGAAGGTTGTGCAAGCACTGTACCAGCGGCCCGGGCCACGCAAGTTACTGATTGCAAAGTGCATGTTTTGTCAGGAGACTGCAGTCGTTGCGCCCGCGCCACGGCCCTGGCGCCACGCTGTGGCTGCGTGGCCACGCCGCTCCCCGCCTCAAAAGCCGGGTCCGCCCGCGGCCTGGTGGGCCTTATAGGCCCCCGAGTCCCGAATCGCCGCGATCTCCTCGACCGCGTGGCGGACCTCGTCGTCGCTCGTGTAGAAGTGCGGGGAGAGGCGGATGCCTGCGCCCGGCCGGAAATCCACGAGGATCTCGCGGCGCAGCAGCTCGCGCGTCACTGCCTGGGCGTGGGGCAGATCGAGGATGACCATGCCGCCCCGCTCGCGGGCCGAGTCCGGTGTGCGCGGGGTGAGGCCGCGCTCCCGCGCCAGGTCCACGATGAGCTGCACCTGCCTCTCGGACTTGCGGCGGATGGCCTCCACGCCGATGGCGTTCACGATCTCGTTGCCCGCCCGCGCCGCGTAGAGCGCGGGGACGGAAGGCGTCCCGTGCAGGAAGCGCGACGCGCCGTGCGCATAGTCCACGGGTCCCGGCTCGAAGTCGAACGGCCGCTCGTGGGCCATCCAGCCCGTGACCCGGGGCTCCAGCGTATCGGCCAGCCGCGGCGCCACGTAAAGGTACGCGGCCCCCGGACCGCCGCAGAGCCACTTGACCGAGCCGCCGGTGGCGAAGTCCACGTCCCACGCCGCCACGTCGACCGGCACCGTCCCCGCCGACTGGTAGAGATCGGCCACCACCAGCGCCCCCACCTCGTGGGCGCGGCGCACCACCGCCGCCACGTCCTGGACGTAGCCGCTCTTGAAGACCACGTGGGAGAGGGGAACGAGGAGCGTCTCCTCGTCGATGGCCGCGAGCATGCGGTCCAGCGGTACCGTGATGCCGTCCTCGCTCGCGACCGTGCAGATGCGCGCGCCCAGCCGGCGGTGCGCCTCGTACACGTACATGACGGAGGGGAAGTTCAGGTCCTCGTACACGATCTTGTTGCGGCGGCCGCCCAGGTCGAAGCAGGAGAGGATCAGGGCCTGGCAGACGGAGACGTTCTGGTGCATGGCCACGCTGCCCGGCGGCGCGCCGATGATCCGTCCGACCGCGTCGCCCATCGTCAGCGGCATCCGCCACCAGCCCTCGGCCCAGGCCCGCACGCCACGCTCGGCCCAGGTGTCGGCGTAGTCCTGCAGATGCCGCGCGGCCGCGCGGGGCATGGCGCCCAGCGAGTGGCTCACCAGGTAGGTGGTGCGGGAGAGGATCGGGAACTCGCTGCGCCACTCGAGCAGCGGATCGCTCCCGGCGGCGCCCGGCGTCATGCGGGCCGGGGCTCGGACAGGAGGGGGCGCAGGAAGAGGCCGGTGTGGCTGCCCGCGCAGCGCGCGATCTCCTCCGGGGTGCCCGCGGCCACCACCCGACCGCCCTCCGCTCCGGCCTCGGGGCCCAGGTCGATCACGTGGTCCGCGCTCTTGATCACCTCGAGGTTGTGCTCGATGACGATCACGGTGTTCCCCGCGTCCACCAGCCGGCCCAGGACGTGCAGCAGGTTCCGGACGTCGTCGAAGTGCAGACCGGTGGTCGGCTCGTCCAGGATGTACAGCGTGCTTCCGGTGTCGCGCCGGCCCAGCTCCCGGGCCAGCTTCACGCGCTGGGCCTCGCCGCCCGAGAGCGTGGTCGCGCTCTGGCCGAGCCGCACGTAGCCCAGGCCCACGTCCATGAGGGTCCCGAGCAGCCGCTTGAGGCGCGGGTGGGCGGACAGCGCGGCCTGCGCCTCGGCGACCGTCATGTCGAGCACGTCGGCCACCGTCCGGCCGCGGTAGAGGATCTCCAGCGTCTCACGGTTGTAGCGGCGCCCCTTGCACGATTCGCAGCGCACGTAGACGTCGGGCAGGAGATGCATCTCCACCACGCGCACCCCGCCCCCCTGGCAGGCCTCGCACCGGCCGCCCTTCACGTTGAACGAGAAGCGGCCCGGGCGGTACCCGCGGGCCCGGGCCTCCGGCGCGAGGCTGAACAGCTCTCGGATGCACGCGAAGGCGCCCGTGTACGTGGCCGGGTTGCTGCGGGGCGTACGGCCGATGGGCGTCTGGTCGATGGCGATGACCTTGTCCACCGCTTCCGCGCCCTCGAGTGCGCGATGCCGGCCGGGCGTGAGCGCCGCCCCGTGCAGCCGGCGGGCCAGCGCGCGGTAGAGGATGTCCTCCACCAGGGTGGACTTGCCAGCGCCGCTCACGCCCGTGACCGCGGTCAGCACGCCCAGCGGGATGCTCACGTCGATGTCCTTCAGGTTGTGCGCGCGGGCCCCCAGGATGCGCAGTTGCCGGGCGGCGGCGCGCCGGCGCGGCGGGACCGGGATCCGAAGCTCGCCGCGCAGGTAGCGGCCCGTGAGGCTGCCGTTCACCGAGGCCGGCGGCCCCTGATACATGAGCCGGCCGCCCTCGCGGCCGGCGCCTTCGCCCAGGTCCACGATCCAGTCCGCGGAGCGGATCGTCTCCTCGTCGTGCTCCACCACCACCACCGTGTTGCCCAGGTCGCGGATTCCCTTGAGGGTCTCCAGCAGCTTGCGGTTGTCGCGCTGGTGGAGGCCCACCGATGGCTCGTCCAGGACGTACAGCACGCCCTGCATGCGCGCCCCGATCTGCCCGGCCAGCCGGATCCGGTGCGCCTCCCCGGCGGAGAGGGAGGTGGTGGGACGGTCCAGGCTCAGGTAGCCCACGCCCACCCGCTCCAGGAAGCGGACGCGGTCGCGGATCTGCTGGAGCAGCCGCTCCGCCACGGGCCGCTCGCGCTCCACGAACTCCATGGCCTCGAAGGCGACCCGCGCCTCGCTCACGGGGAGCCGGACGTAATCGGCGAGGCTCCGGCCCATGACCCGCACGGCCAGGCTCTCGCGGCGCAGCCGCGCCCCGCGGCAGTCGGGGCAGACGGCGTCGGTCAGGTACGGGCGCAGCTCCTCGAAGGCGAAGCCGCCGCCGCGTGGCTCGGCGCCGTCCTCGCCCGCCACGCGCAGGACCGCGTCCAGCCGCCGTCGAAGGTGGGGCAGAACGCCCGCGTAGCCGTGCCCGTCCCCCTCCAGGACCGCGTGCAGAGCCTTGCGGCGCAGGTCGCGCACGGGCGTCTCCAGCGCGAAGCCGTGGCGGCGGGCTACGGCCTGGAGCGCCTCGCGGAGGAGGCGGGCGCCGTGCCGCCGCCAGGGGTGGATGGCCCCCTCGAGGAGCGAGAGGTCCGGGTCCGGGATGACCTTGGCGGGGTCCACGTCCCAGCTCATCCCCAGCCCCTCGCACGCGGGGCAGGCGCCGTAGGGGCTGTTGAAGGAGAAGGCGCGGGGCGAGACCTCGGGCACCGAGATGTCGCAGCGCAGGCAGGCGAGCCGCCGGCTATAGAGCCGCTCCGGCTCCCCCTCGATGGCGGCCAGGGCGGTGTCCCCGCCCAGCAGCATCGCCTTCTCGAGCGCGGCGAGCAGCCGCTTCTCGCAACCGGGCCGGAGGACCAGCCGGTCCACCATGGCCTCGATGCGGTGGTTGCGGCGAGGGTCGAGCGGGAGAGGCTCCTCGAGGCTGCGCGCGCGCCCATCCACCCGGACGCGCTTCAGACCCTGCGCCTTCAGCTCCTGCAGCTCCTTGCGGAAGGCTCCCTTGCGGCCGCGCGCGACGGGCGCCCAGAGCGTGACCGCGGCGCCCGCGGCCCGGGCCAGCAGGCCCTCCGCGGCCTGCTCGACGGTCTGGGGCGCGATCGGGTCCTGGCAGCGCGGGCAGTGCGGCTTGCCCAGCGCGGAGAAGAGGACGCGCAGGTGGTCGTAGATCTCGGTGACCGTGCCCACGGTGGAGCGGGGATGCCCGAGCGCCGTGCGCTGCTCGATGGCGATGGCGGGCGAGAGGCCCGTCACCGATTCCACCTCCGGCTTCTCCATCTGGTCCAGGAACTGACGGGCGTAGGCGGACAGGCTCTCCACGTAGCGCCGCTGGCCCTCGGCGTAGAGGGTATCGAAGGCCAGGCTGCTCTTGCCCGAGCCGGACGGGCCCGTCACCACCACCAGGCGGTTCCGGGGCAGATCGCAGTCCACGCCCTGGAGGTTGTGGACCCGGGCCCCGCGGATGGCGATCGTCCCGTCTCTCTCCGGTGCGCTCATGGGCCAGTGGTCAAAGTCCCCCATTCTACCAGCAGCGCGCCAGGGCCGGCGTGAGCGCCGGCCTTGCGGGCCGGCCGGAGGGCTGTTACTCTTTCCGGCTCGACTCGGGAGGAGGACCAGGATGAGCCCCAAGAAGGCCGCGGCGGTCACGGATCGGCGCTCCCAGCAGGCGCTGGACATCTTCGAGCGCGCGGCCAAGGCCCTGGGCAAGCACGAGTGGGAGCGGGCGCGGGACCATCTCGACACGCTCATCGAGTCGCACCCGGAGCAGCGCGACCTCATCGAGCGCGCGCGGGCGTACCGGGCCGTGTGCGAGAGGGCGCTCAGCGAGTCGAAGAAGACGCCCTTCAAGCCGAAGGGCTTCGAGGACCTGCTGAACCACGGCGTGTTCCTGCACAACCGCGGCGAGTTCGAGGAGGCGCTCAAGGTCCTGCGCCAGGCGGCCGAGATCCACCCCAAGAACGAGCACGTGCTCTACTGCCTCGCGGCCACCTCGGCGCGGGCCGGCGACAGCGCGGCCGCGCTCAAGGCCCTGCGCTCGGCCATCGCGGTCAGCCCGGCCAACCGCGCGCAGGCGCGCGGCGACTCCGACTTCGATCCCATCCGCGAGGACGAGGAGTTCATCGAGCTCGTCCACCCCGCGGCCTCCTGATCCGGCGCGGCTTTTCGCCGCGGCGGGCGCCGTGGAGCGTCCGGGCCGCTCCGGGACCGCGTGCTAACATCGAAAGGTGACGAAGGCGAAGCTGCAGGCGGTCATCCTCGCCGCGGGCAAGGGCACGCGGATGAAGAGCGCGCGGGCCAAGGTCCTGCACGAGGTCCAAGGCGTTCCCCTCCTCGAGCACGTGGTCCGGACCGTCGAATCGCTCCAGCCGGATCCCCTGACCGTGGTGGTGGGGCACCAGGGCGACACGGTGGAGTCCGCCTTCTCGGGCCGCGGCCTGGGCTTCGTCCGCCAGGACCCGCCGCTGGGCACGGGCCACGCGTTGCTCGCCGCGCGTGAGCGCTACGCCGCCCATCCCGACCGCACGCTGCTCGTCGTCAACGGCGACGTTCCGCTGCTGCGGCGCGAGACGCTGGCCGCCCTCGTCCTGGCCCACCAGCGCGCGGGGGCCGCGGCCACGCTGCTGACCGCGGTCCTCGAGGACCCCGACTCCTACGGGCGCGTGCTGCGCGACGGCGGCGCCGTGCGCGCGATCGTCGAGGCGCGGGACGCCAGCGCGGAGGAGCTGAAGGTCCGCGAGATCAACGCCGGCATCTACGTGTTCGAGGTGCCGCCGCTCCTCGAGGTGCTGGGCGAGCTGCGCCCGCAGAACGCGCAGGGCGAGCTGTACCTGACCGACGTCGTCCGCCTGCTCCGGGCCCGCGGGCTGTCCGTGGCCGCGCTGGAGGCGCCGGATCCGGGGGAGGCCCTGGGGGTCAACACCGGGGCGGAGCTGGCGGAGGCCGCGCGCCTGCTGCGGCGGCGGCGGAACGAGGCGGTCATGGCCAGCGGCGCCAGCCTGCAGGACCCCGACACCATCCACATCGGCCTGGACGTGACCGTGGAGCCGGACGCCACCATCCTGCCCTTCACGATTTTGGAGGGGAAGACGGCGGTGGCTGCGGGCGCGCGCGTGGGGCCCTACGCGCGCCTGGTGGACACCCAGGTCGGTGTGGACGCGCAGATCCTGGACCACTGCCTGCTGCGGCAGTGCGTGGTGGAGGCCGGGGCCTCGGTGGGGCCGTTCGCCCACATCCGGCCCGAGAGCCGCATCGGCCCCCGGGCCAAGGTCGGCAACTTCGTGGAGCTCAAGAAGACGCACCTGGGCGAGGGCTCGAAGGCCCCGCACCTTTCCTACATCGGGGACGCCACCGTGGGTCCGGCGGTGAACATCGGCGCCGGCACCATCACCTGCAACTACGACGGTACCGCCAAGCACCCGACGCGCATCGAGGCCGGCGCCTTCATCGGCAGCGACACCACGCTGGTGGCGCCGGTGACGGTGGGGGCGGGGGCCTACGTGGGCGCGGGCAGCGCGATCACGGAGGACGTGCCCGCGGGCGCGCTGGCCCTGGGCCGGGCCCGGCAGGTGATCAAGGAAGGCTGGGCGGACGCGCGCAAGAAGGCCACGGCGGGCGCGCCGGCGGCCCACGGCCGGAAGACCTAGGGGGGACCCTTTTCCATGTGCGGGATCGTCGGCTATGTGGGGCCGCGCGACGCGGTGCCCGTGATCATCGAGGGCCTGCGCCGCCTCGAGTACCGCGGCTACGACTCCGCGGGCGTGGCGGTGGTGAACGACGGCCATCTCCACCGGCGCCGCTCGGTGGGCAAGCTGTGCAACCTCGAGGACAGTCTCAAGGCCGAGCCCCTGGCCGGGGCCTTCGGTCTGGGGCACACGCGCTGGGCCACGCACGGACGGCCCAGCGAGGAGAACGCGCACCCGCACCAGGACTGCACGGGCAAGATCGTGGTCGTGCACAACGGGATCATCGAGAACTACCTGCCCCTCAAGACGCGCCTGTCCGCCGAGGGACACCGCTTCGTCACCCAGACGGACACCGAGGTGGTGGCCCACCTGGTGGAGTCCCACTACCAGGGCTCGCTCGAGGACGCGGTGCGCAAGACGCTGGCCGAGCTGGAAGGGATCTACGCGCTCGTCCTCATGCACAAGGACGAGCCGCAGCGCCTGGTGGCCGCGCGCATGGGCCCTCCCCTGGTCATCGGGATCGGCGAGGGCGAGCGCTTCCTGGCCTCGGACATTCCCGCCCTCCTGCCCTACACCCACGACTTCGTCTTCATGGACGACGGCGACGTGGTCACGGTGACGCCGGACTCCATGAAGCTCACCGATGCCGGCGGAAAGGCCGTGGAGCGCAAGCCCCAGCGCATCACCTGGGACGCGGTGCAGGCGGAGAAGGGCGGGTACCGCCACTTCATGCTCAAGGAGATCCACGAGCAGCCGACGGCGGTCCGGGACACCCTGCTGGGCCGCATCGGCCTCGAGGAGGGCGTGGTCCACCTCGAGGAGCTGGGCCCCGCGGCGGAGAAGCTGCGCCGCGCGCGCCGGGTGATGCTCCTGGCTTGCGGCACCAGCTGGCACGCCGCCCTCGTGGGCAAGTACCTGCTGGAGCAGGTGGCCAAGGTCCCGGCGGAGGTGGACTACGGCAGCGAGTTCCGCTACCGCACGCCCATCGTGGACCCGGAGACGCTGGCCGTCGGGATCAGCCAGAGCGGCGAGACCGCCGACACCCTGGCCGCTTTCCGGGAGGTCAAGAAGCTGGGTGCCTTGCCCATCGCCATCTGCAACGTCCAGGGATCGATGATCACGCGCGAGGCCGAGGGTACGCTGCTGACGCACGCGGGACCCGAGATCGGCGTGGCCTCCACCAAGGCCTTCACGTCGCAGATCGTGGCCCTGGCCCTCCTGGCCCTGCACCTGGGGCGCCTGCGCGGAACGCTGTCCGCCGAGAGCTGCCGCGCGCTGCTGGAGAGCCTGGCCAAGGTACCCCAGCTCATGGAGCGGGCCCTCATGGCCAGCGGCCGTCTGGACCAGCTGGCGCGCTCCGTGGCCCAGGCCCACGACTTCCTGTATCTCGGCCGGGGGATCAACTATCCGATCGCCCTCGAGGGCGCGCTGAAGATGAAGGAGATCTCCTACATCCACGCCGAGGGCTATCCCGCGGGGGAGATGAAGCACGGGCCCATCGCGCTCATCGACGAGAGCATGCCCGTCGTGGCCATCTGCCCGCAGGGCCGCACCTACGACAAGATGCTCTCCAACATCCAGGAGGTGAAGGCCCGCGGGGGACGCGTGATCGCGGTGGTGGCGGAGGGCGACAAGCAGGTCCGGGAGATCCTCGACCCTTCGAGCGACCTCATCTTCGACGTGCCTCCCGTGGACGAGGTCTGGTCGCCGCTCCTCATGGTGATCCCGCTGCAGCTGCTGGCCTACCACACCGCGGTGCGGGCCGGGCGCGACGTGGACCAGCCCCGCAACCTGGCCAAGTCCGTTACGGTCGAGTGAACTCAGAACCTTCTCGCGGCCATCCCGGCCCAGCCGGTCCGCCGGTCCCGCCGGTCCCGCCGGTCTCGCCGCTCCTGTCCGGGCTCAACCCCCAACAGCGCGAAGCGGTCCTGGCCACCGACGGGCCCGTCCTCATCCTCGCGGGCGCGGGCAGCGGCAAGACCCGCGTCATCACCCACCGCATCGCGCACCTGGTGCTGGACAAGGGCGTGCCTTCGGAGTCCATCCTGGCCGTGACCTTCACCAACAAGGCGGCGGGGGAGATGAAGGAGCGCGTGGAGGCCCTGCTTCCCGGGCAGCCCCTGCGCACGGTGCTCTCCACGTTCCACAGCTTCTGCGTGCGGATCCTGCGCCGCGACGCCTCCGCCGCCGGCCTGCCCAGGGAGTTCGTGATCTACGACGAGGACGACCAGCTGGCCACGGTGCGCGAGGCCCTGCGCGCGCTCGACCTGCCGGAGAAGCTCCACCCGCCGCGGCGCGTGCTGGCCCGGATCTCGGCGCGCAAGAACGTCGCGCGCGGCGCGCCGGAGACCGAGGACGACGACTCGGTGGCCGCCGCCACCCTGGCCCGCATCGCCGAGCGCTACGAGCAGACGCTGCGCGCGGCCGGCGCTCTGGACTTCGACGACCTCCTGCTGCGGGCGGTGGCCCTCTTCGACCGCGACGCCGCGGTGCGCGACGCGTACCGCCGGCGCTTCCCCTATGTGCTGGTGGACGAGTATCAAGACACCAACCGCGCCCAGTACGAGCTGGTCCGGCATCTGGCCGGGCCGCAGGGGAACGTCACCGTGGTGGGCGACGAGGACCAGTCCATCTACTCCTGGCGCGGGGCCGACATCCAGAACATCCTGGACTTCGAGACCGACTTCCCGGGGGCGCGCGTCCTGCGCCTGGAGGAGAACTACCGCTCCAGCCAGGCCATCCTGGACGCCGCCTCCGCACTCGTGTCCCACAACCGCCGCCGCAAGGGCAAGACGCTGCGCGCGGTGAAGGCGGCGGGGGAGAGGGTCAGCCTGCACCAGGCCGCCGACGAGTACCAGGAGGCGGCCTGGGTGGTGGGCCGCATCGCCTCGCTCCGCGAGGAGGGCCGCGCGGCGGTGCTCTTCCGCATGAACGCGCAGAGCCGGCTGTTCGAGGAAGGGCTCATGCGGCACCGCATCCCCTACGAGGTGGTGGGCGGAGTGGGCTTCTACGAGCGCAAGGAGGTGAAGGACCTCCTCTCCTACCTGCGGCTGGTCCAAAACCCGCGCGACCCCATCGCGCTGCGGAGGGTGATCAACGTCCCACCGCGCGGGATCGGGGAGAAGACGGTGGACGAGGTCGGTCGCGTCGCCGCCTCCCGCGGCGTGTCGCCGTGGGAGGCCCTGTCGGCGGTGGAGGAGGAGGCCCTGCTA
>Ga0207670_10001974_pt1 | contig 10750 bp, 11 predicted proteins | sample KBSS23HmetaG_FD_184339 | JGI IMG/M metagenome (GOLD analysis project Ga0207670, IMG submission 184339) | Switchgrass rhizosphere microbial communities from Kellogg Biological Station, Michigan, USA - KBS S2-3H metaG (SPAdes) (version 2) | ecosystem: Host-associated > Plants > Roots >... | reverse complement strand
GCATTTCGCGGTGACCTACAGCATCAATCCCTGGATGGACCCCAAGGCCTGGGCCGACAGCGGCGACGCGCTGCACGCCACCGCCGCGCGGCAATGGGCGGGACTGCATCGCACGCTCACCCGCCAAGGCGCTTTGATCGAGCAGGTGGAGCCCGCGCCCGATCTGCCCGATCTCGTCTTCACCGCCAACGCCGCCGTGGTGCTGGACGGCAAGGCTTTGCTCGCACGCTTCCGTCATCCCGAGCGGCAACGCGAGCAGCCGATTTATGCGCAAAGCTTCCGCGCCCTCCAGGCGCGCGGCCTGATCGACGAGGTCATCGAGATGCCGAGCGGCGCCATCCTCGAAGGGGCGGGCGATTGTTTGTGGGACGGCCATCGCGGGACATTCTGGATGGGCTGCGGCTTCCGCTCCGACAAAACGGCCGCCGCCGTGGTCGAAGAAAGCTTCGGCACGGCTTGCATTCCGCTCGATCTCGCCGATCCGAGCTTCTACCACCTCGACACCGCGTTCTGCCCGTTGCCGTGCGGTGGCGTCATCTACCATCCGGGCGCGTTCACGGCCGAGGCCCGCGCGGCGATTGAGCGGCGAGTCGTACCCGCCGATCGCATCGTACTCGACTCCGCCGATGCCGCCCGCTTTGCGGCCAATGCGGTGTGCTTCGGGCGGGTGTTGGTGCTGTCCAGTTGCAGCGAGACGCTCCGCGGAAGGATGGAGGAGCGCGGTTATGCCGTTGTCGCCACACCGCTGGCCGCGTTCTTGCGCAGTGGCGGATCGGCCTGCTGTCTGACGCTGCGGCTCGACAACCGCTCACGGGCGGTGGCGCAAACCGTCCCGGCCCGCGCCGCCGCGGGACACGCGGGGTAGTGGCGGCCGAGCAATCGCTCAAGCGCACACTTGATCCGGGGATGGTGCCGTGCGCCGTGGCCCGTCCACGCCCAGAGACCCCCGTGCTTCAACGACGGTACAATAATGCCAAGCGTCTGAATTCAGGCAGCACGATTGAATGCCTTCGCCAAACCGGTCTTGACTGGCTCCCCGGCGGTCAGCGTGACCTGCTGGGCGAGTTCCGCGAGTTCTTTGGCCTGCGCGGTCATCGTCTCAAGCTGATGCTTGGCATGTTCGGTTGAAAGTTGGACGAATTCCGAAGGCGACTTCACGCCGGCCAGGCTCTGGAAGAATTCGAAGGTGGACTTGGTGTTCGCCTGAGTGAATTCGGCAAGCTTGCTGTTGTACTCTTGCATCCCTTTGAGCGCCGTCGAAGCGCAATTTGTCATCATCTCAGCCGCTTCCGTCGTCGCGGCGCCGATTTTTTCGAAGGTTTCCTTGGATTGTTTCGCGCTGGCTTCTGCCATCCCGCGCAACTGTTGCGGAGCGTCTGTGCTTGGGGAACGGGCCGGAGTTGGCTTGGTGTTGGTATTCATCGGGCATTTCTCCCTGTGGATGGTGTTGGGTGATACCGAGCGGCTGACGCTCACTCGATATCTTGCTACCTCGGAATCTTACAGAGAACGGCAATGCTGCAGCTCTCAGTGCACTTAGGATGAAGAGCGCGACATCACAATCCGGAATGTGCGGCGGCAACAAAACGTGATCGGGGCGACGACGCGTTCACGAAAATAATATGACACCCACTCTGTCCCATTTGATTTTTGCCCCAGATTGACAACCCAACCGGGCCGAGTCGATGGACGGCCGGAACTTCACCGAAGACGAGGGTTCACCGCTATCGCCATCAACGCGAGTGTGGCCCGGTGCAATCTTCATTTCCTGGCTTATCTGCTTGAATGACCCGCTGCCCCGACCCTAAGCCGGCGAACTCCGATGAATGATTCTCCCCTCGCGATAGCGCGCGAACGTCGCGTTACCGTCCGAGCGCTGCTGCTCGGCGACCGGATCGAAACCGCAGGCCTTGAACGCAGCGACGTGTTGTCGACCATCCCACTGGCGTTTCGCGCCGGTGAGCATGGCGTGGTCGCGTTATTCCGCTATGGCGTGGTGGTCACGGTCGGCATGTCGCCGCTCGAAGAGGAGGAGGTGATCGGCCGGTTGGATGGCCGGATCGTCGGCGCGATCAAGCCGCGCGAGGAAGAATCCGTTCAAATCGAAATCGCGCCGGACAAAGACGACCAGCTCACGCCGACGGGCGTAATTGCCGTCAAGGCGCTGACCACCGAGCACACATTGCTAATCGCCGACGCGCTCGCCACCAGCGTGGTCCTGGCGCACGACGAAAAGCGCGTGTCGGAGGTGTTCGACGTCATTCAGCCGATTGCGCGGGGACTGGCCGAACATGGCCGCACGCCGGGCGGCCGCCGCGCCATTCTCAAGCACATCGGCAACGCGTTGCTGGTGCAACACCGGATCTCCGGCCTCGTCGCGGTGGCGGAAAAGCCCGACGTACTTTGGGAGCGGCCCGATCTGGAGCGCTTTTACGCGCGGCTCGAAGACGAGTATGAATTGAAGGAACGGGCGGATGTCCTGACCCGCAAGCTCACCGTGATCTCGGATTCCGCCAAGGCCTTCGCCGACATCATCGACACTGAGCGCTCGCTGCGGCTGGAGTTGATCATCGTGGTGCTGATCGCGGTGGAAATTGTTATCGCCGGATCGCAGATGTTTTTGCGCTAGGAGACGAGGCCGTCAACTTTTCTGAGAGGAGCGCTTCCGTACGGGCGACGTCCGCCGTCGGGCGCCTTTCGCATCATTAAGCTCCGACAAATGGCGCAGCGGCAATTGCGTTGTCTGCTTCACTAGGTCGAGCACGACGGAAGAATGCACGTGGCCGACGCTTCGGTGCGGCAGGAAAACCTCATTGAGAATACGCGATAGGGTCTTGAGATCCGGTACCACCAGCTTGACCAGATAGTCCGCCTCACCGGTCAACGAATAGGCCTCCTGAACCTCATCGAGGCCGCGGATGAGCTTCGCAAAGGCTTGCGCACTATCGGGGGATTGCGTCGCCAAGCCGACTTGGATGAAGACGAGCACATCGAGACCAACCGCCTGGTTCGCGAGCGCGGCATGGTAGCCCTCGATCACGCCGGATTGCTCCAGCGCCGTGCGCCGGCGCGAACACTGCGAGGCGGACAAGCCGATCCGCTCGGCCAGTTCGAGGTTGGTCAGCCGGCCGTCCTCTTGCAGCACATTCAGCAGCTTGAGGTCGAAATCATCCATGCATGTTTATTGCGTCCAAAATCACGATCGCGACGATATCGTGCATATTCACGCCTTTCAACACGAATTTCGCACACCCCGCGCGGTCATCGCGCCGTAAAATAAACGACAGACCGGTGGGAGTTTGGAGGAATATTATGGGCCCGTTTCCGCACGATGCACCGCCAGCCAAAATCAGCGGGCAAAATCCCGCTGGCACCGACGGGTTCGAATTCGTCGAGTTTGCCCATCCGCGGCCAGAAGACCTGGCAAAACTGTTCGAGCGCATGGGCTATATGCCCGTGGCCAGGCACAAGACCAAGGCCATCACGGTCTATCGTCAGGGCGACATCAACTACATCCTCAACGCCGAGCCGGGCGCATTCGCAACCCGTTTCGTTGCCAACCACGGTCCCTGCGCACCTTCGATGGCGTGGCGCGTGGTCGACGCCCAGCATGCCTTCGAACACGCCGTGAAGCTTGGTGCCGAGCCCTATGCCGGCGCGGACAAGACTCTGGCGGTCCCGGCCATCATGGGCATCGGCGGCTCGCTGCTCTATTTCGTCGATCGCTACGGCGCCAAGGGTTCGCCCTATGACGTGGAATTCAATTGGATTGGGGAGCGCGATCCAAAGCCGAAGGGAGTGGGCTTTCACTATCTCGACCATCTGACCCACAACGTGAAGCGCGGCAACATGAACACGTGGTTCGCGTTCTACACCAACCTGTTCAACTTCCGGCAGATCCGTTTCTTCGACATCGAAGGCAAGCACACCGGGCTGTTCTCGCGGGCGCTGACGAGTCCGTGCGGGCGCATTCGCATCCCGATCAACGAATCGGCCGACGAACATTCCCAGATCGAAGAATATTTGCGGGCCTATAAAGGTGAAGGCATTCAGCACATCGCCGTCGGCACCGATGCGATCTATGAGGCGACCGACGCGCTGGCGGCCAACGGCCTGCAATTCATGCCGGGGCCGCCGGACGCCTATTACGAGAAAAGCTTTCGCCGGGTGCACGGTCACACCGAGCCGATCGAGCGCATGAAGAAACACGGCATCCTCATTGACGGCGAAGGCGTCGTTGACGGCGGTGGAACCAAAATCCTGCTGCAAGTGTTTTCCAAGGCGGTCATTGGCCCGATTTTCTTCGAGTTCATCCAGCGGAAGGGCGATGACGGCTTCGGCGAAGGAAATTTCAAGGCGCTGTTCGAGTCGATCGAGGAAGACCAAATTCGGCGCGGCGTGCTGACGGCTTAGCCGATCGGGTGTTTTGGGAGAGTGAGCATGTCAGTCGCGGTTAAGGACAGAGCCATCGTCTCGACGTCGAAGAATCGGTACCACCACGCGCCGCGTCACGCCGATTACACCATCGACCAGGACTGGCCGTCCTATTCGCCCGCAGAGCACGATCGTTGGGATCGCCTGTTCAAGCGATCGCGGGCGATCCTGCATGACCGCGCCTGCGACGAATTCCTCGCGATGATGGACAAGCTCAAGCTCTCCGAATCCGGCATCCCCAACATGGACCGGTTGAGCGACCGGCTTGAAAAGCTCACCGGCTGGCGCGTCGTTCCGGTCGCCGAGCTCGTTCCCGATGAGGTCTTCTTCAACCACCTGGCGAACGGGCGGTTTCCGGCCGGGGCGTTTATCCGATCGGAACAGGAGATGGATTATCTCGATGAGCCGGACGTCTTCCACGATGTGTTCGGCCACGTGCCGCTCTTGGCGAACCCGGTCTATGCGAATTTCATGCAGGCCTATGGCAAAGGCGGCCAGCGTGCGATCTCGCTCGGCCGGCTGCCGAACCTGGCGCGGCTCTACTGGTACACGGTCGAATTCGGCTTGATCCGGACGGCGGCCGGCTTGCGCATCTTCGGCGCCGGAATCATGTCGTCCACCACGGAAAGCGTCTTCGCGCTCGAAAGCGACTCGCCGCATCGGATTGCTTTCGATCTCGAACGCGTCATGCGCACCAAATATCTGATCGACGATTTCCAGCAGACCTATTTCGTGATCGAGAGCTTCGAAAAGCTGCTCGACGATTGCTATCAGGATTTTGGTCCGATCTATCAGCGGATCGGGACGGCGACCGACATCGAGGCCGATGAAGTCTTGGATGGCGACGACGTGGTGACCAGGGGCACTCTGGCGTACTTCAAGAGCAAACACGCGTAGCGGCAGTTATCCACCGCAAGCACGGGGAAACAGCGGTTTGCCCGGTGCGCTGTCGTGTCGTAGGAAACGAAGCCGCGCAGAGGTGCGCGCTCATTGCGGGGCTTGGCATCCGCTTGATAGTTGGAAAATTGTGGCGAGGGCGGGACGAAGGATGAGGCTTGAGTTCCCGCCCATTTGTCGATTTGATGGAACGTAAGTGGGGTGAAACGGAGTATGCCAATGTCCCGATGTCTCGCCTTAATCGCGTTGCTCTTGGCCGTGTCCAGCGCTCAAGCGCAAAAAGCGGAAGAGATGGGAACGCCTGAACAACGGCAGGCGTGCAGCCACGACGTTGGCCGCTACTGCAAGATGGTCAAACCGGAGGAAGGGCCTTTCGCCTACCTCGCTTGTCTGCAGAAGAATCGCGAGAAGCTGCGCCCGCAGTGCCTGAAAGTTATTGAGGGCGGCGGTTAGCTGCGGCCCGACGCGTCACCGTCCGTCCAGCAACAGCGGATCCGAATCATCCTTGAGCCGTACGCCCGAGAGGCGGCGCGTCCGCATGGCGCTCAGCAGATGTGCAATCTTGAAGGCGGCGTCGGCGGTGCCGATGCCTTCGGGCCTGATGTTGGAGATGCAGTTGCGGTCCGCATCGGTGGTGTCCGGTCGGGGCTGCCAGGTTAGATATGCGCCCATGCTGTCGGGCGCCGATAGGCCGGGACGCTCGCCGAGCAGAACCGCCACGCAGTCGGCACGGAGCGCGTTGGCAACCGCGTCGCCGATCGCGACCCGTCCTTGGCGGACGACGACGACGGGTGCGATCCCCCAGCCTCCGGCACGCAACACCGGAAGCACGCCAGCCAGGACCGGTGCCGCATGCGTCTGCACGGCGCGCGCCGACAGGCCGCCGGTGACGACGAACACGACATCATGATCCGCTGCATGGGGCGTGAGCGCGGCCTCGGCTCCGGGCCCCAGGCGGCGGCCGAGGTCGGGGCGCATCAGATAGCTTTCTCGGCTCTCGGCGGCGCTGGCGATTGCTAGGACCGGACATTCGAGCCCAGCCAGGTCGGCGATCAGCCGCGCTTCGTCGAGCGGCTCATGCACCGCGTCGCGGGCGCGGGCATGCGCGAGTTGGAAGTCGAGCAGCGGACCGGTCGCAAGCGATGCGCCGGTCCGTTGCAACCCGATGCGCGCCGCGGTGAGCCGGCGCAAGGCGACCCATATACCGTCGTCGCCGGTGGCGGGTGGCGGCGTGCGATCGGGCACGGCGTCGTGGCGGTCGTCGGTCATGGCTTTTGGGTCATGGTTTCACGCCGGCAGCAGCGCCCGGAAGCGGCCCGGCATGGTGCGCGGGCGGATGCGGTTCGCGGCGTCCATCAGGCCCTGCCGTTCCAGCCAGGTCTCGAATTCCGGCGCCGGACGGCGGCCGAGCAGGTCGCGCATAGCGAGCGCGTCGTGAAACGAGGTGCTCTGATAGCCGAGCATGATGTCGTCGGCGCCCGGTACGCCCATCACGAAATTGACGCCGCTCGCGACCAGCAGGGCCAACAGCGCATCGGCGTCGTCCTGATCGGCCTCGGCATGGTTGGTGTAGCAGACGTCGACGCCCATCGGCACGCCCATCAGCTTGCCGCAGAAATGGTCTTCGATTCCGGCGCGGGTGATCTGCTTGCCGTCGAACAGATATTCGGGGCCGATGAATCCGACCACGGAATTGACCAGCAGCGGCTTGAATCGGCGCGCCACCGCATAGGCGCGCGCCTCGAGCGTCTGCTGGTCGACGCCGTCATGCGCCTGGGCCGAGAGCGCGCTGCCCTGTCCGGTCTCGAAATACATCACGTTGTCGCCGACGGTGCCGCGACGAAGCGACAGGGCGGCGTCGCGGGCCTCGGCGAGGAGGGCCAGATTGATCCCGAAGCTCTTGTTGGCGGCTTGCGTCCCCGCGATCGATTGAAACACCAGGTCCACTGGCGAGCCCTTGCGGATCAGATCGAGCGTGGTGGTGACGTGGGACAGCACGCAGCATTGGGTCGGGATGTCGAGCTTCACCCGGATCTCGTCGAGCATCGACAGCAGCGTCTTGGTGCGCTCCGGACTGTCGGTCGCCGGATTGATGCCGATGACGGCATCGCCCGAGCCGAGTAGCAGGCCGTCGAGAATGCTGGCCGCGATGCCGCGGGCGTCGTCGGTCGGATGGTTGGGCTGCAGCCGCACGGACAGGCGGCCGGGCAGGCCGACGGTGTTGCGGAACCGCGTCACCACGGAACATTTCGCCGCCATCACCATCAGATCCTGTAAGCGGCTGATCTTGCTGACCGCTGCCGCCGTCTCCGGCGTGACGCCGGGCGCCAGCGCGGCGAGCGCCGGTGTGGTCGCCGCGTCGGACAAGAGCCAGTCACGCAATCCACCGACCGTCAGATGCGCGACGGACGCGAAGGCCGCCTCGTCATGCGTGTCGATGATGAGCCGCGTCACCTCATCGGACTTATAGGAGACGACATGCTCGCGAAGGAATGTGGTCAACGGCAGGTCGGCGAGAGCGAACTGCGCAGCGACCCGTTCCTCGCCGGTTTCTGCTGCTAAACCGGCCAGCTGGTCGCCGCTGCGCAACGGCGAAGCTTTGGCCAACAGGTCCGCGAGATCGCGGAACGTGTAACGGCGAACTCCCATCGTCGCGCTATACATAGCGAGCCCCGAGGTCGGCTGGGATCATAGCGGAACGCCGTTCGGACGCACCTTTTTGCGTGGCGCGACGCCCCTTCCAAAACGCCAATGTGACCCGGTACGCTGCCGTTCCTGAGGAGCGATCATGAGGCGACGGACATTCATCGCGCTGGTCTGTGGCGCGGCCGCGTGGCCGGTGGCAGCACCCGCGCAGCAGGGTGAGCGGGTGCGTCGTATCGGCGTGCTCATGGGCAGCGCTGAGACAGAGCTGGGCAAGACTTCCCTGGCAACGTTTTTGCGACGGCTCGAACAGTTGGGATGGAGCCAAGGCCGCAACGCCCGCGTCGACGTGCGCTGGTGGATCGGCGGGGAGGCTGAGATGCGGCCTGTTGTTGCAGAGCTGCTGGCGTTCTCGCCCGACGTCTTCATGGTGTTCAGCAATCTCGCTCTCGCCTTGCTCAAACCGATGGCGGGAAACGTGCCGGTCGTGTTCGTCGGGGTTGGCGATCCGGTCGGCGACGGGTTTGTTGCGAGCCTCGCGCATCCGGGTGGCAATACAACGGGCTTTGCCGGGACCGATGGCCCGATCGGCGGCAAGTGGCTGGAAATGCTTAAAGAGACAGCGCCGCACCTGACCCGCGTCATGATGATTTTTCATCCCGAGACGCCCATCCATCAGGCCTTCTGGCGTTCGCTCCAAGAAGCCGCGCCGCGTTTCGGTGTCGAGGTCACGGCGGGCGGCATCCACGACGCAGCCGAAATCGAGCGGGCGGTCTCATCCTTCGCGACGAGTGAGAACCGTGGGCTTATTGTCGCTCCGCATGCCATCACCTGGGCCAACGAAGAGCTCATCATCGCGCTGGCATTGCGTCATCGGCTGCCCGCACATTACGCCACAGCTGCGTCCGTCATGGCCGGCGGGCTGGTCTGCTACGGTCACGACTTCGATGATAGCTTCCGCAAGACGGCTGAGTACGTCGATCGCATTCTTCGCGGCGAGAAGGCCGGCGACCTGCCGGTGCAGATGCCGACCAAATTCAGGCTTGTCTTCAATCTCAAAACGGCGAAGGCGATCGGGTTGACGATTCAACCCTCGCTGCTCGCCCGAGCCGATGAGGTGATCGAATAGGGGTCACCAAATGAGATTGGCTGCGGCAGCGGTGCTGGCCGCGTCGGTTACGAAAGCCATGTCACCTTGCCTGTCGTGATGTCATGCATCGCGGCAGCGATCTTCAGCTCTTTGGCGTCGACGAGCGCCTTGATGATCGGACTGCGCTTGGTAAGGCTCGCCGCTGTCAGCCGGGCATTCGCTTCGGCGACCTTTTGAACCAGCGGATCGTTATGCGAGTCGCGGCGGCCGTCAGCCTTGCTTAACGTAGCGAGTGCTGGCTTGAAGTTCTTCAGCAAGGCCGTGATATTGCCGAGCTTGACGTCATCGACGGCGCTCTTGATGGCGCCGCAGAAATTATGGCCCAGGATGACGATCGCCTTGGCGCCCGCAACCTTGGTTGAATACTCGAGGCTGCCAACAATATCCGTGTTGACGAAGTTGCCGGCAACGCGCGCGCAGAATACGTCACCAATGCGCTGATCGAAAACCAATTCGGGTGGAACGCGAGAATCGATGCAGCCGACAATAGCGGCGTAGGGCGACTGATTGCTGGCTGTCTGCTTGACCTGGGCCATCAGATCGCAATTGACGGACTTGCCTGACGTGAACCGTTCGTTACCCGCTTTAAGACGCGCAATCGCGTCATCCGGCGCTGCCGACTTCTGACGATCCGGAGTGAAGACGGCGCATTCGAGCGACTGGGCGTGGGCAGCCGTCGCGGCAAGAGTAAGTCCTCCAGCGAGACATCCGCAAAAGAGCCGGCGTGTGAGCATTGTTCTAACCCTCGTTGTTGTTGCCGGCATTCCGAATCGAGGCCGGCTTGATAGCGAATTTGCCTTGCTCGATGTCTAGCATAACTGACGCGCCGCCACATTTCGCCTTGGGTTGGGACGTTTTGCCGGGCCTGGGCCGGGCAGGGCCGCCCCTAAGCCCCGTTTCATGCGTCAAAAGGCAATCTGCCACAATTCTACGGACAATCTGGCACGGCAGCCCCGCCGTCAGATGGACACAGTTGCCTGTGCTTGATATGAGGTTCGCATCCCAACCATCCACACCGTTTGCGACGCTCGCGCTTGCGAGCGGCTTTTCTCTGCAACTGTTCAATGGAGACGAAATGCGCCTCAGTACTGCCGCACTGGCCCTTCTCATCACCACGCCCGTAGCGGCAGAGAGTGTCCAATTTCCCATCACGATTCCACAGGAGTGCTTCGAACTCGCCCATCGCGAGGGCGTGCCGACCGTGATCGAGAACAAGATGCAGGCGGCCAAAGCCAAGCTCAAATTGGCGCAGATGAAAAACAGCGACCATCTGGTGCGCGAGTGCCGTGCCGCAGTTCACCGTGCCCGGCAGGCGGCGGCTCAGGTGGGCACGCCGGCGAGATCCCAAGGAGCCCAGCCCGGATTCCACGGGGGGTTCGAAGCCGGGGCTCAGGCTGCCGAAGCGCGAAGCCAAAACAACCAACCCTAGGGTTCCGGCACCGGCGCGCTATCCCGCGCGCCGTCATCGTGCGGCGCGGCTGGCGTGACGAGTGGAACGTCGCCGCCGCCATGCTCGGTGCTGCCGCCGCACGGCGCCGGGTGAAGGCGCGCGCGCGACGCCAGCACTTCGACCGCCCCTCGCGCGGTGGAGACGGCCTCGTCGTAAGTCTCGAATTGCAACACCAC
>Ga0207670_10001967_pt1 | contig 10779 bp, 6 predicted proteins | sample KBSS23HmetaG_FD_184339 | JGI IMG/M metagenome (GOLD analysis project Ga0207670, IMG submission 184339) | Switchgrass rhizosphere microbial communities from Kellogg Biological Station, Michigan, USA - KBS S2-3H metaG (SPAdes) (version 2) | ecosystem: Host-associated > Plants > Roots > Rhizosphere... | reverse complement strand
CGCCATCCTGACGTTCTCGCTGTCGCTGATCGGCACCTTTCTGGTGCGCTCCGGCGTACTCACCTCGGTGCACACCTTTGCCAGCGATCCGACGCGCGGCGTGTTCATCCTGATGATCCTGGTGCTGTTTATCGGCGGCGGCCTGACGCTCTACGCCTGGCGGGCGCCTGCGCTCAAACAGGGTGGGCTGTTCGCGCCGATCTCGCGCGAGGGGGCGCTGGTTTTCAACAATCTGTTCCTCACCGCGGCCTGCGCAGCCGTGTTTTTCGGCACGCTCTATCCCCTGGCGCTGGAGGCACTCACCGGCAAAATGCTCTCGGTCGGTGCGCCGTTCTTCAATCTCACCTTTGGGCCGCTGTTCGTGCTGCTTCTGCTGGTGGTGCCGTTTGGCCCGCTGATGCCGTGGAAGCGCGGCGATCTGCTCGGCGTGGCGCAACGGCTGATCGGCGCTGCGGCATTTGCTCTTGTCGTGGTCGCGGCGGTCTTCGCAGTGACGAGCGGCGGGCCGGTGCTGGCGCCGTTCGGCGTTGGGTTGGCTATCTTCGTCATGGCCGGCGTTGTCACGGACTTCGTCGAGCGCACCGGATTGCTGCGGGTCCCTGTCGCCACCGTGTGGGCACGAGCACGGGGCCTGCCGCGTTCGGCCTTCGGCACAATGTTGGCGCACTTCGGTCTGGGTGTGACGCTGCTTGGCCTGGTCTGCGCCTCGACCTGGGGCACCGAGCAGATCGTGGCGATGAAGCCCGGCGCGGTTGTCTCGTTGCGCTCCTACGACCTGACCTTCGACGGCACGATGACGCGCCAGGGCCCGAACTATCGCGAGACGATCGCCAAGTTCACCGTGCGCCAGAACGGCACTGTCCTTGGCACGGTGGAGCCGTCGAAGCGCACCTTCCCGTCGCGGCAAAGCTCGACCACCGAGGCTGCTCTGATGACGCGCGGGGTGAGCCAGCTTTATCTCTCGCTCGGCGATCCCAACGACGACGGCTCGATCGCGATCCGGCTCTATCACAAGCCGCTGGTGCTGCTGATCTGGCTCGGCGCCGTGGTGATGTTTTTCGGCGGCGGGCTGTCGTTGTCCGACCGGCGGCTGCGGATCGGCGCGCCGAAGCCGGCCAAATCGGGCAAGCCCGCGCTGCAGCCGGCGGAGTGAGCGGTGAGCCTCGCGCGGACTCGTTGGGTTTCGATCGTTCTGTTCGCGGCCGCACTCGCCGCTGCATCGCCGTCCTTCGCCGTGCAACCTGATGAGATTCTTTCCGATTCCGCTCTCGAAACGCGGGCGCGAACGCTGTCGGGCGAATTGCGCTGCATGGTGTGTCAGAACCAGTCGATCGACGATTCTGACGCGCCGCTCGCCCGCGACCTGCGGCTTTTGGTGCGCGAGCGTCTCAAGGCCGGCGACAGCGATGCGCAGGTGCTCGATTTCCTGACCGCACGCTACGGTCAATTCGTGCTGCTCAGGCCGCGCTTCGGCTGGGACACGGCGTTGCTGTGGGGTGCGCCGGCCGGTGTGCTGCTGGTGGGTGGACTCGCAATCGTCCTGGCGTTGCGCCGCAGGAAAGATCTGTCGGTTTCGGCCACCACGCCGCTCACCGACGATGAAACCCGCCGCCTCAACGAACTCGCCGGACGCTAGCGTCGGTCCGGCGTTCACAAATGGCGACGCTGTCCCGCTGGCCATCTTGCCATTGTACAGCCAAATCTAAAAAACTTTAGCAATATCAATTATTTATAGAGTCGGGCGACCTTACCAAAGATTAATGTCGCCGCCACGCCGTGGTAAGGCGACCGATCCCATCTTTCTGTCCAACACACAGCGCTGGGGCGCTGAACCACACACGGTTTGAGGACAGATATTCCGATGAATCAGGCCAACTCTACGAAGAAGCGCATCCTGCCGATGCGGCGGCTCGCGCTTCTGGCCACCACCGTCGCCGGCCTCGCCGTCGGCGGCGTCCTGGTGGCGCCCACGTTCGCGCCTTATGCGCCGGTGGCGCAAGCGCAGAATCTTTCCCAGGAGGCCCAGCATCTCGCGCGGCCGAGTGGCTTTGCCGACATCGTCGAGAAGGTGAAGCCTGCGGTGATTTCGGTCCGGGTGAAGATGCGGGTGGACGCGCAGTCCACCTCGTCCGACGACGAACTGCCGTTCCCCAAGGGCTCTCCGATGGAGAAGTTCTTCAAGCGCTTTGGCACGCCTGAGGGCGGCCAAGGCATGCCAAACGCGCCGCGCGGGCGCCAGTTCGGCCAGGCGCAGGGCTCGGGCTTCTTCATCTCGGCGGACGGTTACGCGGTGACCAACAATCACGTGGTCGAGAAGGCGACAACCGTCGAGATCTCCACCGATGACGGCAAGATCCACACCGCCAAGGTGATCGGCACCGATCCGCGCACCGATCTCGCGCTGATCAAGGTCGACGGCAATAATTTTCCGTACGTGAAGCTCGCGGAGACGTCGCCGCGCATTGGCGATTGGGTGCTCGCGGTCGGCAATCCGTTCGGTCTCGGCGGCACCGTGACCGCAGGCATCGTCTCGGCGCGCGGGCGCGACATCGGCGCCGGCCCCTATGACGACTTCCTGCAGATCGATGCGCCGGTCAACAAAGGCAATTCCGGCGGTCCGACCTTCGACACCGAAGGCAGCGTGATCGGCGTCAACACCGCGATCTTCTCGCCGTCCGGCGGTTCGGTCGGCATCGCCTTCGCCATTCCGGCGGAGACGGTGAAGAGCGTCGTCGCTCAGCTCAAGGACAAGGGCTCGGTGACGCGCGGCTGGATCGGCGTGCAAATCCAACCGGTGACGCCGGAGATCGCCGACAGCCTCGGGATGAAGAAGCCCGGCGGCGCATTGGTTGCCGATCCGCAGAAGGATGGCCCGGCGGCCAAGGCCGGTATCCAATCCGGCGACGTCATCACCGCCGTGAACGACAAACCGGTGGCGGATGCGCGCGACCTCGCCCGCAAGATTGGCGGCATGGCTCCGGGCGCGACCGTCAAGCTCGGCATTGTCCGTGCCGGGACGGAAAAGACGCTCAGCCTGACGCTCGGCGAGTTGCCGAATCAACGTGAGGCGCGTGCCGAGACGAAAGGTCAGCTCGAAAAGAAGAGCAGCAACGAGCCGCGGCTCGGGCTGTCGCTGACGCCGGGCGGCAGCGAGCCGGGCGTCGTCGTCGCCGAAGTCGATCCCTCAGGTCCCGCCGCCGATTTCGGCTTCAAGGCCGGCGACGTGATCCTCGAGGTCGGCGGCCAGACCGTCGCCACGCCCGCCGAGGTGGGCAAGGCGCTCGGCAAGGCCCGCGAGGACGGCAAGCGTAGCGTGCTGATGCGCGTGAAGTCTGAACAAGGAACGCGGTTCGTGGCTATTCCGCTGAGCCGCGCCTGAGGAGCCAACGACTGCGCCCGGGTCGGGCGCGAACAGATCGGGGCCGTTACGTCAGCATTCGTCGCCCCCGCTGGCGGAGCGAACCCGGGGGACGGGGTTACACCCGTCCCCGCTTATACCGTCTTGATTTACCGGCATCCGTCGCCCCCGCCGGGAATGAGGACGGTCGAGGGGCGGCGGAGCGATCCGCCGCCCCTCGCTTTATCGCGAGGCTAGTGCCGCCGATTTGAAGTTCCTACACCAGTTCCAGCAAATTCGATTAGGGGCTTCAAATCCAAAGCGGCACTAGAGGCGCGGACAGCCGGATTTCGATACAATGGACCGCACCCAAAGCGGACCGACATGCGCCTTCTCATCGTTGAAGACGACCGCGACGCCGCGGACTACATCGCCCGGGCCTTCCGGGAGGTCGGCCACATCGCCGATCAGGCGCCGGACGGCGAGGAAGGCCTGGCGCTGGCAACGGACCGGCAATACGACGTCCTGATCGTCGACCGCATGCTCCCCAAGCGCGATGGCCTCTCGGTGATCGGCGAACTGCGCGCCAAGGGTATCGAGACGCCGGTGCTGATCCTGTCCGCGCTCGGCCAAGTCGATGACCGCGTCAAGGGCCTGCGCGCCGGCGGCGATGACTATCTGCCCAAGCCCTATTCGTTCTCCGAACTGCTCGCCCGGGTCGAGGTGTTGGCGCGGCGCCGCGGCGCCCGCGGCGAGGAGACGGTATACCGGGTCGCCGACCTCGAACTCGACCGGCTGTCGCATATGGTCAAGCGCGGCGCGAAGGAACTCGACTTGCAGCCGCGCGAGTTCCGGCTGCTGGAATATCTCATGAAGCATGCCGGACAGGTGGTGACCCGCACCATGCTTCTGGAAAATGTCTGGGATTATCACTTCGATCCGCAGACCAACGTGATCGACGTGCACATCTCGCGGCTCCGTTCCAAGATCGACAAGGGGTTCTCGCAGCCGCTGCTGCACACCATCCGCGGTGCGGGATACATGATCCGTGACAAATGATGTCGTCACGACGAACGCGCGCGCCGGCGATTCCGCCACGGGCCGCCTGCGCGTCTTTTTCGACGGAATGAAAGCGCGGGCCTGGCCGCGCTTGAGCGCGCTCGGAAAACTCTCCAACACCACCGCGTTCAAGCTGACACTGGTCTACCTGACTGTCTTCGCGCTGTTCGCAGCCTTTCTGCTTGGCTATTTCGCCTGGAACACGCGCCGCCTGATCACCGAGCAGATCACGCGCACGGTCGACGCCGAGATTACCGGGCTCTCCGAGCAATACAGCCAGGGCGGCATCCGCCGGCTGGTGTTTGTCATCGACGCACGGGCGCGCCGGCCGGGATCGAGCCTCTATCTCGTCACCACGTTCTCCGGCGACGGGCTTGCCGGCAACGTTGGCCTGCTCGGCGAAGGCGTCCTTGAGCACACCGGCTGGACCGAGACGGTCTATCGCCGGCTCGACGATGCCGAAGGCACCGAACACCACGCGCTGGTGCGCGTGTTCGAGCTGCCAAGCGGTTTTCGACTGCTGGTGGGCCGCGATCTCGAGGAGCGGGAGCGGCTTTACGATATCATCCTGTCCGCCGGACAATGGTCGATCGCGCTGGTGATCGTCTTGGGCCTTGCTGGCGGGTTCTTCGTGGCGCGCCGGGTGCTGCACCGCATCGACGCCATGACGGAGACGTCGCGCATCATCATGGCCGGCGATCTGTCCGGCCGCCTGCCGACCGCGGGCTCCGAGGACGAGCTTGACCGGCTGGCGGTCAACCTCAACGTCATGCTGGAGCGGATCGAGGCGCTGATGCGGGGCTTCAAGGAGGTCTCCGACAACATCGCCCACGATCTCAAGACGCCGCTAACACGGCTGCGCAATCGCGCCGAGGAGGCGCTGCGCTCGGGCAAGAACGAAGCCGACTACCGGGCCGCGTTGGACTCGACGATCGAGGAATCCGACGAACTGATCCGCACCTTCAACGCGCTGTTGATGATTGCGCGTGCGGAGTCGGGACAAGCCAGCACTCCGATGATTGAGTTCGACGCCGCCGACATCGTCCGCGGGGTGGGCGAGCTTTACGATCCGCTCGCCGATGAAAAGGGCCTTACGCTCAAGATCGAGGCCGGGGCACCCTTGCCGGTGCGCGGCAACCGCGAGCTGGTGACCCAGGCGCTCGCCAATCTCGTCGACAACGCCATCAAATACGCGCGCCCTCATAAGGCGGAAGCGAATGGCATGCCGGCCGACGTCGTGATCGCGGCAAGCGGGGAGGGCGATCGCATCCGGCTCAGCGTGTCCGACCGTGGTCCAGGCGTTTCCGCGGGCGATCGCGAGCGCGTGGTGCAGCGCTTCGTGCGGTTGGAGCAGAGCCGCTCGGAGCCGGGCTCGGGACTCGGCCTCAGTCTCGCGTCGGCGGTCGCCCATCTGCATGGCGGCGAACTCCGGCTGGAGGACAACGGGCCGGGGCTCAAGGCCACGCTGGATTTGCCCCGCGGCGGACCGCAATTGCCGCAGCCGAACGAATAGTCAACCGCCGCAAGCGCGGCTATGACAGGGCATGGCCCGGCCCGCTCGGAAGAAAACCAAGCCATCGGAAAAGGACGAAAAGTCGCTGGCGCTAGCGCTCGCGGACGCGCCGCGGCTGATGGATCGCAAGGCGGCACAGGCGGGCGTCGCCGCGTGGTTGACCGAGATCGGGCGGAGCTCTGCCGGCAAGGCGCTCAAGCGCCTGGTCACGGCAACGCCGAAGCTCGAGGCCTTGCTGCTCGGCCTCGCCGATGGCTCGCCATACCTGTGGGACCTCGCGGCCGCCGAGCCCGAGCGGCTGCTTTCGCTGCTCAATTCCAATCCTGATGTGCATTTGACCGAACTGCTGGCGACAGCCGAAAAGGCGGTCGCCGCCACCAAGGACGAAGCCGAAGCGATGCGGCTCTTGCGCCGGATGAAGGCGGAAGCGGCGCTGCTCATTGCATTGGCCGATATCGGCGGCGTGTGGCCGGTGATGCGGGTGACCCGCGCGGTGACCGAGCTCGCGGACACCGCCGTTCGCGCCGCGCTGCGTTTTTTGCTCCGCGAGGCCGCCGCCCGCGGTCGGCTCAAGCCGGCCGATCCGGCGAAGCCCGAGGAGGGCAGCGGCCACATTGTGCTCGCCATGGGCAAGATGGGCGCCTTCGAGCTCAACTATTCGAGCGATATCGATCTGATCGTATTCTACGATCCGGACGCGGCGGCGCTCGTCGACAAGGACGACGCCACCGCCTTCCATGTGCGGATCGCCCGCGGGCTGGTGAAGCTCCTGCAGGAACGCACCGCCGACGGCTACGTGTTCCGCGTCGACCTACGGCTGCGCCCCGACCCGGCCTCGACTCAGATCGCGGTGTCGACGGAAGCGGTGTTGAACTACTACAGCAGCGTCGGCCAGAACTGGGAGCGGGCGGCGCTGATCAAGGCACGCGCCTGCGCCGGCGACATCGCGGCCGGTGAGGCGATCCTTCAGCAGCTCGCGCCCTTCATCTGGCGGAAATACCTCGACTACGCCGCGGTGGCCGACATCGAAGCGCTCAAGCGCCAGATCCACGCCTATCGGGGCCACGAGGACATCGCGGTCGAAGGTCACAACATCAAGCTCGGCCGCGGCGGCATCCGCGAGGTCGAGTTTTTCGTGCAGACCCAGCAGCTCGTCGCCGGCGGCCGGCATCCCGAGCTGCGCGGCCGCGAAACGCTGCCGATGCTGGCAGCGCTCGCCGAAGGCGGCTGGATCGGCGCCGATGCCCGCACCGACCTGGAGGCCGCCTATCATTTTCTTCGCACCATCGAGCACCGCCTGCAGATGGTGGCCGATGACCAGACTCATACGCTGCCCTCAGAAGTGGAAGGCATCGAGCGTTTCGCCCGGTTTGCGGGGTTCAGGGATCGCGATGCCTTCGCGCAAAAACTGGTCGAACATCTGCGCAAGGTCCAGCGTCAGTATCTCCGGCTGTTCGAGGACACCTCGGCGCGGGCCGATCAGCTGGCACTGTCCTTTCCCGCGGACGCCGACAACCGCGAGACGCTCAACCGGCTCGGCGCGATGGGCTATCGCAAGCCGCTGGAGGTATCGGCCACGGTGCGGCGCTGGCTGACCGGCGCCTATCCGGCGCTGCGTGGCGAGTTCGCCCGCACGCAATTCACCGAGCTTGTGCCGGTGCTGCTCGATCGGCTGGGGCGGGCCGAGAACCCGGACGCTGCGCTCAACGCCTTCGATCTGTTCCTCGGCGGGTTGCAGCGCGGCGCGCTGCTGTTCTCGCTGCTGAAGCAGAACCCGGACCTGGTCACGTTGGTGGCGCTGACGCTCGGCACCGCGCCGCGGCTCGCCGACATCCTGGCGCGCTATCCCGAGGCGATGGATGCGCTCTTGGAGCCGACGTTCTTTGGCGCTCTGCCGGATGAAGCCAAGCTTGAAGCCGAACTGGCGCGCACCATCAATGAGGCGGACACCTACGAGGATTTTCTCGACCGGCTCCGCATGTTCAGCCAGGAGCAGATGTTCCTGGTCGGCGCGCGGGTCCTGTCGGATACGGTGTCGGCGGAGCAGGCTGGCGGTGCTTTCGCGCGGCTGGCCGATGTCGCGGTCCGGGCACTGCACCGCCGGGTGGAGGATACGGTTGCTGCGAACCACGGTCGCATCCGGCGCCAGCAGACCGCACTCCTTGCCCTCGGCAAGCTCGGCGGCCGCGAGATGACGGCGACGTCCGATCTCGATCTCATCATCGTCTACGATTTCGATGCGGAGCATCCGCAGTCCGACGGGGATCGTCCGCTTTACGGCGCGCAGTATTTTGCGAGGCTGACCCAACGATTGATCAGCGCGCTGTCGTCGCAGACCAACTACGGCGCGCTCTATCAGGTCGACATGCGGCTTCGTCCGTCCGGCCGCTCCGGCCCGGTCGCCACCAGCATCGATGCCTTCGCGAGCTACCAGGAGAGCGAAGCCTGGACCTGGGAGCACATGGCGCTGACGCGGGCGCGGGTGGTGTCAGGCCCGCCGGCCTTTGCGGCCCGTGTTGAAGACGTCATTCGCGCCGTGCTCTGCCGCAAGCGCGATCCGGCGGTGGTGGCGGCGGACGTCGTCGAGATGCGGCAGGCCATTGCCAAGGAGAAAGGCGAGGACGCCCGCTGGGACCTCAAATACGCCGCCGGCGGGCTGATCGATCTGGAGTTCATCGCGCAATACCTCCAGCTTGTCCACGCGGCGCAGCAGCCGGAAATCCTCGACACTTCGACGGCGCGCGTGCTCGACAAGGCATGGCGGCTGGGGCTTCTTTCGGCGGAACAGGCCGATGTGCTGCGGCCGGCGTCTCGCCTCTATCACAACCTGACGCAAATCCTGCGGCTTTGCCTGCCCGGCCCGTTCGATCCGAAGACCGCGGGCACGGGGCTGCTGGGGTTGCTCCATCGGGCCGCCGATCTGCCAAACTTCGCCACGCTCGATGCCCATCTCGCCGAGACCCGGCAAAAGGTGCGGGCGAGCTTCAACCGGATTCTGGGGACGGCGCAGTAGGTCTCGTCACGCCGGCACGGCGGCCCGCTTCTTCACGCTTTCGATCAGCGAGGCCTTGCGCACGTAGGCCCGGTGCGCTGCAGGATCGGCGGCGGTCCGGCGCAACTGGTCGAAATCCTTCGCCCGTGCCGCCGGGTCCTTCTCCTCCATTCGCTTCTTGTTGGCGACGGTCTGCTGCTGCACGAACTCGATGTTGAGTGGGCGGCGATGCAGGTCGTATTCGTTGAGGATATCCTCCCGCGCCTCGCCACGGATGACGCGGCCGAGGAGCTCGCTCAGCTCGATCGCGTCGTGGATGCCGAAGTTCAAGCCGAGGCCGCCGAGCGGATTGTTGACGTGCGCGGCATCGCCCGCGAGGAACACGCGGCCGTTGCGGAAGCTCGCCGCCACCCGCTGGTGCACGTTGTAGAGATTGCGATGGACGATGTCGTAAGCGCCCTCCTTGGGCAGGAACCGCTGCAGCCGCTGCTCGGTCGCGGCAGGATTCATCAACTCGTCATCGGTCTGCTCGGGTCTTGTCGAGGACAGCACCCGCCAGAGCGGGCCGGCCTCGTCGCCGCTGACCTTGAACACCGAGAACCAAGCGTCCGGATCGGAGATGTAGTTCCGGGTGCAGCCCGGATAGCGGATGCCGATGTTGTCGGTCGTGGTCAGGATCATGAAGCGTTCGGGGTGGGTGTAGCCCTCGAACTCGATGCCGAGCGCCTTGCGCACGGTCGAGCGTCCGCCCTCGGCGCCGATCAGATACGAGCCCGCGACCTTGCGGGTGCCATCGGCGGTCTCGACCTCGATCTCGACGCCGTCGGAGGATTGGTCGAGCGAGATCACCCGCGCCGAAAACTCGACCTTGGCGTGAGGAAATTTCTTCAGCCGCTCGATGGCCATGCCGGCCAGCTTGTGCTGCTCGCATTGCACGGCAAACGGATAAGGCGTCTCGTTCTTGAGGATGCCGAAGTCGAATTCGGCGATCATCTGGTTGCTCGGCCGGTCCCAGATGCGGAACAGCGGCTCGACCAGGCCGCGCTCGATGACCTCGTCGACCATGCCGAGGCCGGCCAGCATCTCCAGCGTCGCGGCGTGGGTGGTCGCCGCGCGCGGCATGTCGTTGACCTTGGCTTCGGCCTCGAACACCTGCACCGGCAGGCCCTGGCGGGCGAGCGCCAGCGCGGTGATGACGCCGACCGGTCCGCCGCCGGCAATGAGAATGGGACGCTGTGTGGCCATCTTGGGTTGTCTTGCTATTGCAGTTTCATGCCGGCGATTACGACGGCTTCCGCCCACAGTTTTAGATCGGCCGCGACCAGTTCTGCAAACTGAGCGGGCGTAATGCCCGATGGGTCGGCGCCGAAATTCGTCAGCTTGTCGACGAACGCCGGATCCTTCGAGGCCTTGGCGATCTCGGCCGCGATTTTGTCGACGATCGGCTTGGGCGTGGAGGCCGGTGCCATCAGGCCATTCCAGGTTACCGCCTTGTAGCCGGGATAGCCGGTCTCGGCGACGGTCGGCACATCCGGCGCCTGAGGCACCCGGGATTCGCTCGATACCGCGAGCATGCGGATCGCGCCGCTTCGGGCGTGCGGCAGCGCGTCGGACAGGTTGGAGAACATGGTCGGCAGATGGCCGGCGATGACGTCGGTGAGCGCCGGCGCGTTGCCGCGATAACTCACGTTCGTCATCTCAAGCCCGGCGCGCTTGAGAAACAGCGCCATCGACAGATGCGTGAGGCTGCCGACGCTGCTTTCGGCGTAGCTGAGCTTGCCCTGCTGAGGCTTCGCCCAGGCGATGAACTCGGCGACGGTTTTCGCCGGCACGTCCTTGTTCACCACCAGGACAAAAGGATTGGTGCCGACCACGCTG
>Ga0207670_10001966_pt1 | contig 10781 bp, 10 predicted proteins | sample KBSS23HmetaG_FD_184339 | JGI IMG/M metagenome (GOLD analysis project Ga0207670, IMG submission 184339) | Switchgrass rhizosphere microbial communities from Kellogg Biological Station, Michigan, USA - KBS S2-3H metaG (SPAdes) (version 2) | ecosystem: Host-associated > Plants > Roots >... | reverse complement strand
GACGCGCGCGGTGCGTGCGCCGGTCACCGCGAGCTCGCTCACCATGCGCACCAGCGGCTCGACACATTCCGCCAGGTTGCCCGGCTCCGCCGGCCAGTAGTTCATCTCGGTGTTGATGTTGATGGTGTACTTCGAGCCCCAGGGCGCGGACACCTTGTCGTTCCACAAACCCTGCAGGTTGGCCGGCTGCGTGCCCGGCCGCGAGCAGCTGATCAACAGGTAGCGCGCGTACTGGAAATACAGCGCGGCGAGTTGCGGGTCCTCGCGCGTCGGCGAATTGCGGATGCGCGCGTCGGTGGGCTGCGCTTCGGCATTGCTGGCGCCGAGATCGAGCACCACGCGCCGGAACAGGCGCCGGTGCTCCGCGACGTGCGCCGCCAGCAGCGTCTCGAAACCGCGCGCCGCCGCGGCTTCGATGGCGTTGCGCGTGCGCGCGATGGGGTCGCCTCCGAGGTCGTCATATCGCCGGTAGTTGGTCCCGACGGCGATCAGCAGCAGCGCGGAGTCGGCGCCGGCGACCTCGAGCGCGTCCTCGTGCGTCACCAGCTGGCCGCCGGCGGCGATGACGCGCACGCGCGCCTGGAAGCGCATGGCGGCGGTCAGCCCCTCCTGCGTGGTGTTGGTGCCGTCGAGCAGCAGCGTGTCGTCCGCGGCACTGGCCCTCGCGGGCATCGGCGTCTCGAAGCTGGCGCGGAATGCGACCGCGCCCGGGCGGTCCGCGACGATGCGCATCACGATGACGTCGTCGACCGACGAGGCGAACACCTGGCGCGCGTACAGCACCTCGTCCTTGCGGTAGCGCACGCTGGCGAGCGCGGCGTCCAGGTCGAGCTCGCGCCGGTACTCGGAGGCGAACGAAGACGAGGAGAACGTCAGCATCAGGTCGCCGACCGTCTGGTAGGACGGCATGCGGATGGGCTGCGCCATCATCTTTTCGTTCGCGAGGCTCTGGGCCTCGCGGTACTTGCCGTCGCGGATGAGGTTGCGCACCACGTAGAGAGCCGTGCGCGCTTCGGGATTCGTCGGATCGTAGGGCCGGCCGCCGAACAGCGTGTCTTCGTTGAGCTGCAGCCGCTCGCGCGCCACGCCGCCGAAGATCATCGCACCGAGCCGGCCGTTACCGACCGGTAGCGCCTCGGTCCACACCTCGGCCGACTGCCGGTACCAGAGCTTGAGCGCGTCGGCTGTGTGGCTGTCGGCGGCACTGAACGCGGTGCGCGGGCCGCCGGCCGCCATGGCTCCCAGTGCGATGCCGCCCTGCAGGGCGGCGCGACGCGTCACGCCATTCGGATCCTTGGACCTGCTGATGATCGACTCCGGACTGTTTCAATGACGGTGCGCACGAGCATACCGTTTCATTGCTTGCAATCGCAGGCCGGGCAGCCACGGTCGAAGACGATGCGCCACTCACCGGTGGGCTCGCGGCGCCAGATTGAGGTGTAGGTGGCCACGCGTTTGCCGGCGGCATCGAACACCGGCCCGGTCGACAATGCGAGCTTGCCGCCTTCCTGCACTTCCACCAGCTCCGGGCTCCATGAGAACGGCGCCTGCGGCGCGTCGAAGAACTTCTGCCAGCGGGTCAGCACCTCGTCCGGCCCGCGCAGCGGCTTGTCGGCCAGCCAGATGACATCCGGGGCGATCATGCGGCGGAAGGTCTTCACGTCGCGGTCGGCGAGCGTCTTCGCAAACGCGATCTCCGTGGCCCGCACTTCGTCGGCGAGTTTGGTGAGATCTTCGGCGGCGAAGGCCGTGCCCGAGGCGATGCAAGCCAGCAGGCAGGCGGTGAGTAAACGTTTCATTCGGCTTCTCCCTTCGTCCAGAAGGCCCGAGATAGTACCTTCGGAGGACAGGCCGCCTGTTCGCGTGGTGGCACAATCCGCTCCTATGGGCGAATTCACCACTCTCATGGCCCGCGACGGCCATGAATTCAATGCCTGGCTGACGGCGCCGAAAGGCGCGCCACGCGGCGCGCTGGTGATCGCGCAGGAGATCTTTGGTGTCAACCATCACATCCGCGGCGTGGCAGATGGCTTTGCCACCGATGGCTATCTGGTTATCGCTCCATGCCTGTTCGACCGCATCCGCCGCGGCATCGAGCTGGGCTACACAGAAAAGGAAACTCAGGAAGGCCGCGGCTACCGGATGCAGATCCCGAAGGACAAGACGCTGCTCGACCTGACGGCGTCGATCAATGTGATCAGGCACGCAGGTCGCGTAGGCCTCATCGGTTATTGCTGGGGGGGCACGCTTGCGTATCTCGCCGCCTGCGACCTCGCCGTGGCCTGCGCGGTGTCTTATTACGGCGGGCAGATCGCCAAAGACCACCTGGACAGACATCCGAAGCGTCCGGTGCTCTACCACTTCGGAGAAAAGGACCCATACATACCGCCCGCCGACGTCGAGAAGATCCGCGCCGCCGATCCCACCGGCGTGTTCCATCTCTACCCGGCGGATCACGGTTTCAATTGCGACGAGCGCGCCAGTTACGACGCCGCCAGCGCGCAACTCGCGCGCGAGCGCACGCTGGCCTTCCTCGTCCAGCACCTGGAGAAGAAATGATCCGGCTAAGTGACAAGTCCTTGTGGAAAGAGCAAGGGTTCATCGGCGGCGCATGGCTGCCGGCGGATTCCGCTCAAACTACCGAGATCCGCAACCCGGCGAGCGGCGCGGTGCTGGGCTCGGTGCCGAACATGGGCGCGGCCGAGGCGCGCCGTGCGATCGAGGCCGCGCACGCCGCCTTCCCCGCCTGGGCGAAGAAGACCGCCGGCGAGCGCGCGCGGCTCATGCGCAAGTGGTTCGACCTGATGATCGCGAACCTCGAGGACCTCGCCGTCATCATGACCGCCGAACAGGGCAAGCCGCTGAACGAGTCCCGCGGCGAGATCGCCTACGCGGCCTCGTTCATCGAGTGGTTCGCCGAGGAGGGCAAACGCCTGTACGGCGACATCATCCCCGGGCACCAGGCCGACAAACGCATCATGGTGCTGCGCCAGCCGCTCGGCGTGGTGGCCGCCATCACGCCGTGGAATTTCCCCGCCGCGATGATCACGCGCAAGGCGGGACCTGCACTCGGCGCCGGTTGCCCGATCGTGATCAAGCCCGCGCCGCAGACGCCGTATTCGGCGCTCGCCATGGCCGAGCTCGCGCAGCGCGCCGGCATTCCGGCCGGCGTGATCAACGTCGTCACGGGCGACGCGGTGGCCATCGGCGGTGAGTTCACCTCAAACGACAAGGTAAAGAAGCTGTCGTTCACCGGTTCGACCGCTGTGGGCAAACTACTGATGGCGCAGTGCGCCGGCCAGGTCAAGAAAGTGGCGCTCGAGCTCGGCGGCAACGCGCCCTTCCTGGTGCTCGACGACGCCGATCTCGACGCTGCGGTCACGGGCGCGATCCAGAGCAAGTACCGCAACACCGGGCAGACCTGCGTGTGCGCCAACCGCTTCATCGTGCAGGCGAAGGTCTACGACGCCTTCACGCAGAAACTCACCGAGGCCGTGAAGAAACTGCGCGTGGGCGACGGACTGCAGGGCGAAACCGACCAGGGTCCGCTGATCGACGCCAAGGCGCTGGCCAAGGTCGAAGCGCACGTTTCTGATGCCCTGTCGAAAGGCGCGACGCTGGCTATCGGAGGCCATAGGCACGCGCTCGGCGGCACCTTTTACCAGCCCACGATACTGACCAACGTCAGCAGCAACATGCTGCTGGCCCGCGAGGAGACCTTCGGACCGGTGTCACCGCTGTTCCGCGTCGAAGACGATGCCGCGGCGGTGAAGCTCGCGAACGATACCGAGTTCGGGCTCGCGGCCTACGTCTATACGCGAGATCTCGTGCGCTCATGGCGGGTCACGGAAGCGCTCGACTATGGCATCGTCGGACTGAATACCGGGCTCATCTCCACCGAGGTCGCGCCCTTTGGTGGCATGAAAGAAAGCGGCATCGGTCGTGAAGGCTCCAGGTACGGCATCCTCGAGTTCACCGAACTCAAGTACATCTGCGTCGGTGGCGTCTGAGTCGGCACCGGCTCGCAGGCCGGTTCGCGCGCTTATCCTGATTCCGCTGCTCGCCGGCAGCAGCGCCCTCGGCGGCTTCGGCAACTACGCATTCCTGTCGGCGCTGCCGCAGATCGCGATTCACTACGGCGTCACCGAAGGCAACGCGCAGTTCACCGTCACCGCCTACATGCTGTCGTTCGCGTTCGGCGTGCTGGCGTCGGGCCCGATGGCCGAACGCTTCGGCCGCCGGCCGATTCTCATCGGCGGCGTGGCCTGCTTCGGCCTCGCGTCGGTGCTGTGTTACTTCGCGCCCGGCATGGGATGGTTCGTGGCGGCGCGCATCCTGCAGGGCCTGGCCGGCGGTTTCGGCATCACCGTGTCGCGCGCCTGCGTTGGTGACGTGTTCGAAGAACACCGGCTGGCGCGCATGTACGCCATCCTCACCATGGTCCTGGTCGTGCCCACGGCCCTGTCGCCCTGGATGGGCGGATACATCGCGCGCCACCAGGGCTGGCAGTCGGCATTCGTCTGGCTGGCATACGCCGGCGGCCTCATGACGGTTGCCTGCCTCGCCTGGCTGCCGGAGACCCGCTCCGGTTCGGCCGATTCACACGGCTTCAGGGTGTTGTGGCGCGAGTCGCGCGCACTGCTGGCGCGCCGGCTGTTCACCGGCTATGTCTTGCAGGCCGCCCTTCTCTATTCGCTCTTCCTGGTGTTCGCGACGCTCGTTCCGTACGTGATGATCGGCACGCTCGGCATGCCGGAGGACAGCTACGGACGTTATTACCTGTTTCTCGCCGGCGGATTCTTCGTGGGCAACCTGCTGGTATCGTTGTCCGGCGCGCATCACGACATGACGCGGCAGATCCACGCCGGGCTGCGATGGCAGCTGTTCGGCGCCGGCCTGGCGCTGACGATGGTGCTGTTCGGCCACACGCAGCCGCTCGCGGTCTTCGTGCCCATGATGACCTTTTCCTTCGGGCAGGGACTGGCGCTGCCGAATCTCATCGCGCACGGCATACGGCTGTCGCCGAATTACACCGGCGTCGCCTCCAGCATTTTCGGATTCGCACAGCTCGCGCTGTCCGCCGTGGCCGTGCAGATCATGGGTTACGTGCCGTCGCGGGGATGGCAGCCGGCGCTGTGGTTCTGCGTCATCGGCGCGGCGCTGTTGATGATCGGGGTATGGAGGCTCGAGGCGTCGGAGGATTCGCCGACAGCCGCGAAGCCGTAGGCATTTCGGCGTCGAGCCGCGTAAACTGCGGCGCCAGTGCTAGGACGGTTCCACGAAATCAGCATCGAAACGCCGGATATCGCCGAATCGGTGGCGTTCTACGAACGGCTGGGTTTCGTCCAGTGCGGCACCACCGATACCTGGACGCATCCGTATGGCGTCATGACCGATGGCAAGCTCTACATCGGCCTGCACCAGTTCAAGTTCCTCTCCCCGACCATCACCTACGTGCACGAAGATGTCGCGCAGCACGCGCACACCATCGAAAAGACCGGCATCGAGCTCGCCTGGAAGCGCGTCGGCGACGACGTGTTCAACGAATTCGGGATCCTCGATCCGTCCGGCCAGGCGGTGCGCGTGCAGGAAGCGCCGACGCATTTCGCCAGCGAACTGGAGGCGCGCGACACCTCGCTGTGCGGCGACTTCGCCGAGTTCAGCCTGCCGTTCGCGGAATTCGAACCGATGCGCGAATTCTGGGAGCCGCTCGGATTCGTGGCGCTGGGCGAGAGTGAAACGCCGTACCTGCGCATGGCCATGACCAGCGACCATCTCGACATCGCCGTGCACCGGCCGCGCACGCTCGACGTGCCGATGCTGGTGTTCGCCGCGGCGGACATGGGCGAACGCATCGAGCGGCTGCGCGCGCTCGGCAACGAATTCTCGACCGATCTGCCACGCGGCCTCGACCCGCGGCACAGCGCGCTGCTCAAGGCGCCGGAAGGCACCGCCCTGCTGCTGATCAACGCCGTCGACTAGCGTCGACCAAATGGGGACATTCCTGATTTGCTGGCAAATCAGGAATGTCCCCATTTCTAGCTATTCGCGCGCGGTGATCTCGAAGCGCACGTGCATCTCGTCGAGCACCACCAGCGAGCCCATGGCGACGCTGAACGGCTTGAGCCCCAGCTCCGACTGCCGCAACGGGAACTCGCCGCTCGCCACCAGCATGCCGGCTTCGCGCCGCACGCCGACCGGCACGCGCCGGGCGTAGGCCTGGCCCTTGAACAGGATCTCGACGCCGGCGTCGTAGGCCTCGCCGGCCGCGCGGATGTCGAGTGCGCGCAGCCGGATCTCCGGGTAGTTTGCACCGTCGAGCAGCGCCTCGGAGAGCAGGTTCTTGTGCGTGCCGTCGCGCGCGCTTTGCGGCACCGCGGGCGGGAAATCCGGGCCCGCCGCCTCGCGCAGCGCCGGTTCGTCCACGGTGAGCCCGCTGACCGGGAACGTGATCTCGAAACGCGTGGCCAGCGGATCGTCCGTGACATACACGGAACCCGCGAGCTGGTGCGAGGCGATCACGTGGTTGTGCCCGAGCCGGGCCATCGCGCCGCCGCGATACACGAGGAACTGCAGCAGCGACTCGTCGGCGACCACCTTGTACTCGTGCGCGCCGGCGGGAACCGCGCCCTCGGCTGGCTGCGGGGCGGCAGGCGCGGGTGGCGTTCCCTGTACTGGTGGGGGACTTGTCTGACAGGATGCGAGTCCCAATAACGCGCAACCAACAAGCAACAAGCGGGAACCGCGCAACGTCCGGAACGTACTCATGTGGTGTACCTGCGTCTCCATCGACTTTGACCCTGCCCTTCCCGGGCGGCTAGCTTAATGACATGACCTTTCGTAACACCACGCGGTCCTGGGGTTCTCTGTCCAAGGCGCTGCACTGGATTATCGTGGTCCTGATCATCAACCAGTGGATCATCGCGGAACGCGCGGCCCAGCTGCCGCCGAAGAGCCTCGCGGTGCTCAAGGCACTGTGGTGGCACAAGTCCTTCGGCATCACCATTCTCGTGCTCGCCGTCATCCGCCTCGCCTGGCGCTGGATGAACCCGGTGCCGGACCTGACCGCGGAGACCCGGCCGTGGGAACGCGTTCTCGCGAAGATCTCCCACGTGCTGCTGTACGCGCTCATCTTCGCGATGCCGCTCAGCGGCTGGGCGATGTCCTCGGCACACAACTACTCGGTGAGCTGGTTCGGCCTGTTCCAGCTGCCGAATTTCGTGTCTCCCGATCATGAGCTCGCCGAGCGCCTCGAGGACCTGCACGGCACGTTGTTCATCGCGCTGGTGGTCGTGGCGGCGCTGCACATCGCCGGTGCACTCAAACATCACTTCATGGACAGGAACGACGTCCTGCGGCGCATGCTGCCGTTCGGACGCCCAGGCAAGGACGCATGACTAACTACTTCAGGATACTGATCGCCGCGGGCGTGTTGTGCGCCGCCTGCTCGGCCGGTGAGAAGCCCGCCGCCCCCGCCGCCAAACCTGCAACGAACGTCAGCGCGGCGAAGCCCGCGGCCGCGCCTGCAGCCGCGCAACCCGCGGCGCAACCCGCGGCGCAGACCGCGGCGCCTGCAACCGCGGCCGCGACGGCATCCGGCGCCACGCACTACCAGCAAGCCGCGAACGGCGGCAGCCTGACCTTCACCTTCATGCAGGCCGACGCCGTCAACAAGGGCAGTTTCGGGAAATTCCTCACCGACATGATCTACGACGAGAAGAACCTGGCCGGCAGCCGGCTGACCGTGACCGTGCAGATCGGGTCGCTGACAACCCAGGACAAGGATCGCGACGACTCGATCAAGAGTGCCGACCTGCTCGACGCCGCCAAATTTCCGACCGCGCGTTACACGGCCACCTCCCTGGCGCGCAACGCCGGCGGCGCAATCGAAGCCGTGGGCAAGCTGCAGCTGCACGGCGTGACACGCGATTTGCGAGTGCCGCTGCAGATCCGCAGTACCGCGAGCGGCATCGAGATCTCGGGGCAGACCTCGATCAAGCGTCTCGACTATGGCGTCGGCCAGGGCGACTTGAAGTCCACCGAGTGGGTGGGCGACGAAGTTAAGCTGCAATTCAAGGTGCCGCTCTCGAGGACCGGCTGAAGCATGCGCGGCACGGGCTCAATGCGGCGCGTCTGGATGTTCGCATCGCTTTCGGCCGCATTGCTGTCGCTATACCCGGCCTGGATCGGCGCCACCAGCTGGCTGGTGCCGGGAATTCCATTCGCGCTGTTCGTGGTGTTCGCACTCGAGCCCTGGTTCCTCACCTGGGAACTGCGCCGGCGTGGCGAAGAGCTGCAGATCACGGACGAAGGCGTATTGCGCCGCCTGGCGCGTGGTGACAGCGAATTCGTGCGCTGGAGCGAGTTGCGCGAGGTCTCGATCGTCGTGACACAGGGCGTGAACCTGTCGGAAGACTATTTCTACGTGCTGGCCGGAACCGGGACCTCCGGCGTTCTGGTCGGACAGCGGCTCGCCGTCAGTCATGACCTGGTGGCGCACCTCCTCAAGCTGCCGGGCTTCGACCACCGCAAGATCGCCGTGGCAATGGCGTCGCCAGTCAACCAGCGCTTCACGCTGTGGCGCGCCGCACCGGTCGAGGGCGAAGCCACCCTGCTGCATATCGAGCGTCCGTTCGGGCGCGACGGCCGCCCCGAAATGCGCATGCATTGAGTCTAGTAGTACGAACCATCCTTGCGCGTGAACATCGGCTTCGCGCCGGCGCCCTGGTAGATGAGGTCCGCTTCCGAGTAGAACGCCTTGTCCTGCGGATCGCGATTGCTGATCTCGAGGTACACCGCGGGCTGCGAGCTGCGATTCACCAGCTGGTGGCCATCGGTGGTGCCGAGCGGAAACCCCGCGCAGGTGCCGGCCTTCAGCAGCTGCTCGCCCGCGTCCGTGATCAGCACGACCTCGCCGCTCAGCACGTAGATGAATTCCTCCTCGTGCGTGTGCCAGTGGCGCATCGAGGATTCCTTGCCGGGCATCAGGATGGCCTGGTTGATGCCAATGGTTTTCAGGCCGAGTGGATCGCCGAGCGCACGTTTCTCGCGCGGCAGGACGCGCGAGCGATACGGTTCGGGATAGCCGGAAGACGTGCGCGGCTCGAGCGACATGGGATCGAGCGCGGGTTTCTGCAGACTCATGTGAATTGACCCTCCGCTGTGCGCATGCGAGTTTAACGGCATGCCGCAGATGTTTGATGATGTCGGAGAAATCGTCGACGAAGCGTTACGGCGCGTGGGGAAAAAGGTGGTGCTGGCCCTGCCGCTGGGGATTGGCAAGCCCAACCTGGTCGCCAACGAGTTCTTCCGCCGCGCGCGCGCCGACCGCGAGCTCGACCTGACCATTTTCACGGCCCTGTCGCTGCGCAAACCGCGCGGCGCAAGCGACCTGGAGAAGCGCTTCATCGGGCCGCTGGCCGACCGCATCTTCGGCAACTACCCCGAGCTCGATTACCTGGAAGCGGTGCGCCGCGACACGATGCCGCCCAATGCGCGCGTGATCGAGTTCTTCTTCGAGCCGGGCGCCCTGCTCCATTCCGCGCACGCCCAGTCGCACTATCTTTCGGCCAACTACACGCACGTGACCCGCGAGCTGCTGCACCGTGGGGTGAACGTCATCGCGCACGTGGTGGCGAAACGCGTGGTCGGCGGCACGCTGGAGCTCTCGCTGGGCAGCAACCCGGACATCACGGTGGACCTTCTGCCGGAAGTCGCGCGCCTGCGCGCCGCGGGGCGGGCGGTGGTGATGCTCGGACAGGTGCATCGTGAGATGCCATTCATGCTGGGTGCCGCGCATCTGGCCGCCGACACCTTCGATCTGCTGCTGGATCATTCGCGCTACGACTACGACCTGTTCGCGCCGCCGAACCCGTCACTGGCCACGGTCGATCACGCCATCGGCCTGCACGCGAGCAGCCTGGTGCGCGATTCGGGTACCTTGCAGATCGGCATAGGAGAATTGGGCGACTCCATCGTGTACTCGCTGCTGCTGCGTCACCAGCAGAACGAGGCCTGGCGCCGCGCGCTCAACGATGCGGGCACCGAGCGCAGCGCCGGGCTCATCGATGCCGTCGGCGGGCGCACGCCCTTCTCGACCGGCCTGTTCGGCGCCACCGAGATGTTCGTCGACCAGATGCTCGACCTGTACCGCGCCGGCATCCTGCGCCGGCGCGTTTACGACTACCTGCCACTGCAACGCGCGCTGGCGGTGAACGGTTCCAACACCCGCGTCGATGCCGCGCTGCTCGACGGCCTGCTCGCCGCGGGCATGAATCCAAGTCTCGACGCCGACGATTTCGCGGCCTTGCAGGCTGCCGGTGTGTTGCGCAGCGAGTGCCGCTTCGAGTCGGGCGTCATCGTCTCGCCCGACGGCACGCGCATCGGGGCCGACCTCGGCGATCCGGATTCGCGTGCCGCGCTTGCCAGCTGCCTCGGCCTCGAGCTCAAGGGCGGCACGGTGATGCACGCCGGCTTTCTGCTCGGCCCGCGCGCGTTCTACGCCGCGCTCAGCGCGCTGCCGGAATCCGAGCGGCGCCTGTTCGACATGCGCGGCGTGGGGTTCATCAACCAGCTGTACGGCGAGGACGCGCCGCTGCGGATCGCGCAGCGCGTGCAGGCGCGCTTCGTGAACACCACCATGATGCTGACCACGCTCGGCGCGGCAATTTCCGACGGGCTCGCGGATGGGCGCGTGGTCTCGGGCGTCGGCGGGCAGTACAACTTCGTGGCGATGGCGCACGCGCTGCCCGATGCGCGCTCCATCCTGTGCGCGCGCGCCA
>Ga0207670_10001961_pt1 | contig 10795 bp, 11 predicted proteins | sample KBSS23HmetaG_FD_184339 | JGI IMG/M metagenome (GOLD analysis project Ga0207670, IMG submission 184339) | Switchgrass rhizosphere microbial communities from Kellogg Biological Station, Michigan, USA - KBS S2-3H metaG (SPAdes) (version 2) | ecosystem: Host-associated > Plants > Roots >... | reverse complement strand
TGGCTCATGAACAAGGTCCCGGGTCCGGGCGGCCTGCGACTGCGCGAGGTACCGCTCGACATGACGTTCGCGTCCACGTTCGGCGGCCGCCAACCGGACGCCTACGAACGACTGCTGATGGATGTCGTGCGCGGCAATCCGACGCTGTTCATGCGCCGCGACGAAGTCGAAGCAGCGTGGCGCTGGATCGACCCGATCCTCGCTGCCTGGGCGGCGAGCGAGGAACCGCCCAGACCGTACACGGCAGGCTCGTGGGGACCCGGCGCCGCGGTCGCGTTGATCGAACGCGACGGTCGCACGTGGCACGAAGAAGTCGATTGAACAAGGCAACGCAGCAGATGCGGTCGGCAATCAGCGAACACACATTTGCCGATCCGGCCGGTCTCGCCGCTGCGCTGGCAGCCTCGGTCGCCGACGCCTTGCGCGCAGCGATCGACGCCCGCGGCGGCGCTCTGCTCGCGCTGTCCGGCGGAACGACACCCGAGCTGTTCCTGCGCTGCCTTGGCCAGCAGCAACTCGAGTGGAACAGGGTGACGGTCACGCTGTGCGACGAACGCTGGGTGCCGCCGCAACACGAACGGTCCAATGCGCGCCTCGTCGCGCGGACGCTGCTGCGCGGTGCCGCGTCGGCGGCGCGTTTTGTCCCGCTGTATGCCGAACGGCCGGATCCCGAAACGGGTGCTGCCGTGATTGATGCGCGCATCGCTGCGCTGCCGTTGCCGCTCGATGTCGCGGTGCTCGGCATGGGCAACGACGGGCACACCGCATCGTTCTTTCCCGAAGGCGATCGTCTGCCCGAAGCGCTCGACCTCAACAACACCGCGCGCGTCCTGCCGATGCGTGCGGCCGGTGCCGGCGAGCCGCGCATCACCTTCACCTTGTCGGCGCTGCTCGACACGCGTGCGTTGTACCTGCACATCGAAGGCGAGGCCAAGCGACAGCTGCTGGCCGACGCGCGGCTGGCCCTGGGCGAGGCCGCGAACTTTCCCGTGCGCTCGGTGCTGACCCAGCAGCGCGTGCCGGTTGCCGTGTACTGGTGCCCTTGAGGCATCCGTGGCTTCACCGATGAATCGATGCGCTGACCGGCGCATCGCCTGATGCTTCCGGAGTTCGAACATGACTGTGCTGCACCCCGTCCTCGTCGAAGTCACCGAACGCCTGCGTGAGCGCAGCCGCGACTCGCGTGCCGACTACCTGCGACGCATCGACGCCGCCAAAGGCAACGGCGTCCATCGCGAGCGCCTTTCCTGCGGCAATCTCGCGCACGGTTTTGCCGCCTGCGGCCCGACCGACAAGGAACGCCTGCGCGAAGGCCACACGCCCAACCTCGCCATCATCAACGCCTATAACGACATGCTCTCGGCGCATCAGCCGTACGAGCGTTATCCGGAGCTGATCCGCAACGTGGCGCGCGAAGCGGGCATCACCGCGCAGATGGCCGGTGGCGTGCCGGCGATGTGCGACGGCATCACCCAGGGCCGGGCCGGCATGGAGATGTCGCTGTTTTCGCGCGATCTCATCGCCATGGCCACGGCCGTCTCGCTGTCGCACGACATGTTCGACGGCGCCTTGTACCTGGGCATCTGCGACAAGATCGTGCCGGGCCTGTTGATCGGCGCGCTGAGCTTTGGCCACCTGCCCGGCATCTTCGTGCCCAGCGGCCCGATGCCCAGCGGCATCAGCAACGAACAGAAATCGAAGGTGCGCCAGGCCTATGCCGAAGGCAAGGCGACCAAGGCCGAATTGCTGGAAGCGGAAGCTGCGTCGTATCACACGGCGGGCACCTGCACCTTCTACGGCACCGCCAACTCCAACCAGATGCTGATGGAGATCATGGGCCTGCACCTGCCCGGCTCCAGCTTCGTGGCGCCGGAAACGCCGCTGCGCGATGCGCTCACGCGCGAAGCCGTGCATCGCGTGGCCGAGTTGGGCGCACCGGGTTCGTCGTATCTGCCGGTCGGACACATCATCGACGAACGCGCCATCATCAACGGCGTGATCGGGCTGCATGCCACCGGCGGTTCCACCAATCACCTGTTGCATCTGGTGGCAATCGCACGCGCCGCGGGCATCGAATTGCGCTGGGACGATTTCGATGCGCTGTCCTCGGTGGTTCCGCTGCTGGCACGCGTCTATCCGAACGGCTACGCCGACGTGAACCAGTTCCACGAGGCCGGCGGCATGGCCTTCCTGATCGACCAGCTGCTGAGCCATGGCCTGCTGCATGCCGACGTGCACACCGTGTTCGGCACGGGCATGGACGGCTATACGGCGGTGCCGCATATCGACGAACACGGCGCGCTGGCATGGACCCCGGTGTCCAAGGAAAGCGGCAACCGCGGCGTGCTGCGCGGCGCGGCGGAACCGTTCCGCGCCGACGGCGGGCTGCGCATGCTGGACGGCAATCTCGGCCGCGCGGTGATCAAGGTTTCTTCGGTGCCGGACGACCGCCTCGTGATCGAAGCGCCGGCTATCGTGTTCCACGACCAGGACGACGTGCGCAAGGCCTTCGAGCGCGGCGAGCTCAATCGCGATTTCGTCGCGGTGGTGCGCTTCCAGGGTCCGCAGGCCAACGGCATGCCGGAACTGCACAAGCTCACGCCCACGCTCTCGGTGCTGCAGGACCGCGGCCATCGCATCGCCCTGCTCACCGACGGCCGCATGTCGGGCGCGTCGGGTCGCGTGCCGGCGGCCATCCATGTGACGCCGGAAGCGCAGGCGAACGGACCGATCTCGCGCATTCGCGACGGCGACATCGTGCGCCTGGATGCCGTGCACGGTCGCCTGGACGTGCTGGTGGAGGCTGCCGATCTCGAAGCGCGCGTGCCGGCCACGGCGGACTTGTCCGCGCACCAGTTCGGCTTGGGCCGCGAACTGTTCGGCATGTTCCGCCGCAACGCCACCACCGCCGATCTCGGCGCCGGCGTTTTTTGACGCCGCGCCCTATCCACCTCGAAACGTACGGAACGCCATGAGCATCGAAAACAAGCAGAAGCAGGTCGAATCCACGCTGCGCCTCGCGCCGGTGGTCCCCGTGGTGATCATCGACGACGCCCGCCAGGCGGTGCCGATGGCGCGCGCCCTGGTGGCCGGCGGCATTCCCGCGATCGAAGTCACGCTGCGCACGCCGGCTGCGCTGGATGCGATCAAGGCGATCGCCGAGGAAGTGGAAGGCGCGGTGGTCGGCGTGGGCACCGTGCTCAGCGCCAAGGACCTGCGCGCCGCGCACAAGGCTGGCGCGAAGTTCGCCGTATCGCCCGGCGTGTCGCCGGGCTTGCTGGATGCGGCTGACGACAGCGAACTGCCGCTGCTGCCCGGCGCTGCTACCGCCAGCGAAGTGATGACCCTGCTCGAGCGCGGTTATCGCTTCCTCAAACTCTTCCCCGCCGTGCCGGTCGGCGGGCACAAGCTGCTCGGCGCCTGGGCCAGCCCGCTGCCGCAGGTGAAATTCTGCCCCACCGGCGGCATCAGCCTGAGCAGTGCACCCGACTTTCTTTCGTTATCCAATGTTGTCTGCGTCGGCGGTTCATGGCTTACCCCCGCCGACAAACTGCATGCCGGCGATTGGGCTGGTATCGAGTTGCTGGCGCGCGAAGCGGCCGCACTACGCTGAGTGCCTGCAGGGTATCTGGCGTGGCCCAGATGCCCATGGCACAGTGCGCCCATCCCATATTCCGGAGGGGCGGAATGCGCATCGGCAAGGCAGTTGGCTGGTTGTTGTGCGGCTCACTGATGTCTTTCGTCGCAGACGCGCACGCCGCGGAGCCCGACGACGCCATCACGGCATGTCCCGTGCGCAAGCTTGAGATGGACATCGAGCGCTTGAAGTCCGAAGCGGATGTGCAATCCGTGATGCTCGATCCGGCTGGGCTGCGGGCGACCGTGTTGTACCGCAACGGTGATGTGCTCCGGGTGGGCACCATCGGATGCATGACGCCGATGATCGCTGCGCGCCTCTGGGTGGTGAACGATGAAGGCCGCACCGATCAGGGATGGATGGCGCGTGCGCGTACGATCGCGCAGGTGGTGCTTACGACGAGTCAGTTCTCGCGGGTCGATGCCGCGCTGCAGGGGGCTCAGACCGTCATTCCAACCGACACCGGCTTCAAGTTCGAGCGTGCGCTGGCCGGCGGTGCGGGTTACTCCGTGGCGGTGCTTCGCGCTCCGCATGACAGCCTGGGGCCGTCGCTGTCGGCGGTTTTCAGCAACCTCTGATGCGCCGTGGCCCGTGCAAGCCGGGCCACGGTTTATCCGTTACGGCGCGGGTGCCGGCGTCTTGTCGACGCATTCCTGCACCTGCTGGAAATACCAGGTGTCGTCTTCGTCGAAGTTCGAGTAGTACGTGGCCACCGTGTGGTCGCTCACCGGTTTGATGTCCACCAGCGCCACGGCAGGGCCGTTCTCGGTCTGATGGATCTCGATGGTGGTGCCGGTGTAGAGCACGTACGACTCCAGGTGCACGGGCTTGCTGCCCCAGGCACCGGAAATGCACGAGGCGATGTCGGCCGCGCTGCCCGGCCCCGCATACGAAGCGGTGGGCTTGGAATTGCGCAGGCTGCCTGCGCTGGCGCAACCGGCCAGCAGCGTTACCGTCATGGCAAGAACCACATATCGTTTCATCGAGCGTCTTCCGTGGGTGGGATAGGAGCTGTCGGGCCCATGGTAGGTGGGCAAGGCTTTGGTGCAAGTCCTTGTAGGAAACGTACCATCCCTGCACTCCGCTTACGCGGTCGTAACGGCGCGAGGTGTTGAATGCCCGCACCTGACGGAGGGATACACATGAACAAGCGCATCGGCAGCATCGGTACGGCCTGCATGGCCATCGCCCTGGGCCTGGCTTGCAGCACGGCGGGCGCACAGGACCTGGGCAAGCTCGGCGGCATGATTCCCGGCGGCGGCTCCATGACATCCGGCAGCATGGGCAACGTGGCGGGCCTGCTCCAGTACTGCATGAAGAACAATTATCTCGGTGGCGACTCCGGCGCCTCGGGCATCCAGAACCAGCTGATGGGCAAGCTGGGCGGCGGTTCGGCCTCCAACTCGTCCAGCAATAGCAGCGGCTCCAGCACCAGCGACATGCTCGGCCAGCTCACCGGCAGCAAGAAGAAGACGTCGAACAGCATGGCCAGCACGGGCAGCGGGACCAACGATCCGGGCTATCTGAGCGGCGCCAAGGGCATCCTGCAGGGCAGCAGCGGTCAGAGCGTGGATTTGAACAGCGTGGGCGGCGGCTCCAGCGACTTGAAGTCGCAGATCACCACCAAGGTGTGCGATACCGTGCTCAAGCAGGGCAAGTCGTTCCTGAAGATGTAAGCGCATGCAATCACTGTGGGAGCGTACCCTGTGCGCGACAGGCGCTGCGTTGCATAGAGAGGCACGGCTGTCGCGCACAGGGTGCGCTCCCACAGATTATGGGTTGTGGCGACGCAAGCGCATTTCGTCCCGCGCCACGTACACGCCCGCCGCCAACACCATCAATGCCAGCACATACCAGGTGATCAGATAGCTGAGATGGTTGTTGGGAAAGGCGATCACCGTGAGTCCGCCCTGCGGCCATGTGCGTTGGCCGGCGGCCAGACTGCCGGGTGCGGCGTCCTCGTCCACGAAATACGGTGCGACATCAGTCAGTCCACGTTTCGCGGCGATTCCCGAAACGTCGCGCGTATACCAGCTGTCGCGCGCGGGATCGTTGTGCCGAATGAAGTTGCCCGGTTCGCTCATGCGCAGCAGGCCAGTCACGTCGACCTCGCCTTGGGGGCCACGCTCGCAGCGGCCGCTGATGCCGCACCAATCGGTGAGCACGAAGCCGCGATTGACCAGCACGACGGAACCGTCGGCCTGGCGTAGCGGTGTGACGACCCAATAGCCGCTACCGAGATCCGTGGACGCCCACACCAGCGTCTGCTGGTCGTGCGCGAACGTGCCGCGCAGTGCGACGTGGCTGTATTCCGACGACTGGGCCGTGAGATCAGGCCATTGCGCCCGTGCTGGTGCCGGCGACGGCAGCGCATGCACGCGCGCGTCCACTCGCGCGATCAGCTCGCGCTTCCAGCCGAGGCGATAGACCTGCCAGGTACCCAATGCGACAAAACCGGCGAACAACACCACGCCAAGCAGGGTCAGCAAGGCCAGCGCCACGGGGCCGCGCGGCGGGCGGCCCGGTTCTTCAGCAACACTCATCGGGATTCACACGGCGAAGGTTGAACGCGGATCGTCAGGGCAGGTTCGACGGATCCATCATCGACGGCATCATGTTGCTGTTGAGGTGATACATGATCCAGATCGACCCGCTCAGCGTGATGACGACCAGCACGATGGTAAACACCAGCGCCAACATGTTCCAGCCGCCTTCCGATTTCGCGTTCATGTGCAGGAAGTAGATCATGTGCACCACGATCTGCACGGCGGCCAGCGCCAGGATGATCACGGCCGCGGTGCTCGACTTGGTGATCACATGGCCCATCACCAGCCAGAACGGAATGACGGTGAGGATCACCGACAATACGAAGCCCGTCATGTAGCCACTGAGGGTGGCGTGGATGCCCAGATCGTCGTCGTGACCGTGACCGTCGTCGTGGGCGTGCAGTTCGTCATGCGCGCTCATGGCAGCACTCCCATCAGATAGACGAAGCTGAAGACGCCCACCCACACCACGTCCAGGAAGTGCCAGAACATCGACAGGCACAACAGGCGCCGCTTGTTGGCGGTAATCAGGCCTTTCTTCATCACCTGGGTGATCAACACCACCATCCAGATCAGGCCGCAGGTCACGTGCAGGCCGTGCGTACCCACCAGGGTGAAGAACGAGGAAAGGAAGGCGCTGCGCTGCGGCCCCGCGCCGATCGAGATGAGGTGCGCAAACTCGCGCAGTTCCAGCGTGATGAAGCCCGCGCCCAGCAAGCCGGTGATCACCAGCCACACCAGCATCGGGTTCTGCCGGTTGCGCTGCATCGCCAGCACGGCAAAACCGTAGGTGATCGACGAAAGCAGCAGCAGCGTCGTGTTCACCGCGACCGCAGGCAACTCCAGCACTTCCTGCGCGGTGGGTCCGCCGGCGTATTCGCGTCCGAGCACACCGTAGGCGGCAAACAGGCAGGCGAAGATGAGGCAGTCGCTCATCAGGTAGACCCAGAAACCCAACAGCGTGCCGTTGGCCGGGTGGTGATCGGTGGATTCGTGGAACAGCAGCTGCTCCGTACGGCCGCCGCTGCCCGGTGTCATGGAGGTGGTCATATCAGACATGGCTGGCCAGTAGATCCGTGCGGGACTGTTCGATGCGGCCGACTTCATCGGCCGGGATGTAGTACTCGCGGTCGTAGTTGAACGTGTGTCCGATCGCCACCACCAGCAGCGCGACGAACGCCACGATCGCCAGCAGCCACATGTACCAGATCATGGCGAAACCGAGCACGAAGCTCAGCACGGCCATGAAGAAGCCGGCGCCGGTGTTGTGCGGCATGTGGATCGGCAGGTAGCCGCTTAGCGGCCGCTGCCAGTGATACTTCTTCATCATCCACCAGGCATCGTGGTCGTGGATGCGTGGCGTAAAGGCGAAGTTGTACTTCGGCGGCGGCGACGAGGTGGACCATTCCAGCGTGCGTCCACCCCACGGATCGCCGGTGACGTCGCGCAGTGCCTTGCGGTTCTTGAAGCTCACCACGAACTGGATGATGTTGCAGGCGATGCCCAGCGCGATCAGGAAGGCGCCGAATGCCGCGATCAGGAACCAGATCTGCAGCGAGGAATCCTCGAAGTGGCTGAGGCGGCGCGTCACACCCATCAGGCCCAGCATGTAGAGCGGCATGAAGGCGAAATAGAAGCCCGACACCCAAAGCCAGAACGAACACTTGCCCCAGAACGGATCGAGCCGGAAACCGAACGCTTTCGGAAACCAGTAGGTGATGCCGGCAAACAGCCCGAACAGCACGCCGCCGATGATCACGTTATGGAAATGCGCGATCAGGAACAGGCTGTTGTGCAGCGAGAAATCCGCCGGCGGCACCGCCAGCAGCACGCCGGTCATGCCGCCGATCACGAAGGTGACCATGAACGCCACCGTCCACATCATCGGCAGCTCGAACTCGACCCGGCCGCGATACATCGTGAACAACCAGTTGAAGATCTTCGCCCCCGTGGGGATCGAGATGATCATGGTGGTGATGCCGAAGAACGAATTGACGCTGGCGCCCGAGCCCATGGTGAAGAAGTGGTGCAGCCACACCAGGTACGACAGCACCGTGATCACCACCGTGGCGTAGACCATCGAGGCATAACCGAACAGCGGCTTGCGGCTGAAGGTGGCGGTCACTTCCGAGAAGATGCCGAACGCCGGCAGGATCAGGATGTAGACCTCCGGGTGGCCCCAGATCCAGATCAGGTTCACGTACATCATGGCGTTGCCGCCAAGCTCGGTGGTGAAGAAGTTGGTGCCGGCGTAACGGTCCAGCGCCAGCATGGCCAGTACGGCGGTGAGTACCGGGAACGCGGCCACGATCAGCACGTTGGTGCACAGCGCGGTCCAGGTGAACACCGGCATCTTCATCAGCGTCATGCCCGGCGCACGCATCTTCACGATGGTCACCAGCAGGTTGATGCCCGATAACAAGGTTCCCACGCCGGCGATCTGCAGTGCCCAGATATAGTAGTCGACGCCCGCATCGGGGCTCGACATGATGTCCGACAGCGGCGGATAGGCCAGCCAGCCGGTACGGGCGAACTCGCCCACGAACAGCGAGGTCATCACCAGCATCGCGCCGGCCACGGTCATCCAGAAACTGAAATTGTTGAGGAAGGGAAACGCCACGTCGCGAGCGCCGATCTGCAGCGGCATCACGAAGTTCATCAGCCCTGTCACCATCGGCATGGCGACGAAGAAGATCATGATCACGCCGTGTGCGGTGAAGATCTGGTCGTAGTGCTCGGGCGGAAGGTAGCCCTGCGAGGCACCGAACGACACCGCCTGCTGGCCGCGCATCATGATCGCATCGGAGAAGCCGCGCAGCAGCATCACGAAGCCCAGGATCATGTACATGATGCCGATCTTCTTGTGATCGATGCTGGTGAACCATTCGTGCCACAGGTAACCCCACAGCTTGTAGTAGGTGACGGCACCCAGCAGCGCGATCGCGCCCAGCGCCACCACCACGAATGTCCACATCACGATCGGCACGTGCAGCGGCAACGCTTCCAGCGTCAGTCGACCGAAGATCAGCTTGGCAAGGTCGGGATGGGAAAGCATCGTGGACACCACCGGGTCAGTCGGAGTGAGGATGGGTTGCCGAGGCCGCCATGCCGTTGGCCTGACCGGATCGGAGCATGGCGCCGGAATCGCCGCTGTCGTGCGGACTCAGGTCCATGCGCGTCATGCACGATGGGTTCTCCGGATCCAGGCAGCGCGTAAGGATGGCGCGATAAAGCCCCGGCGCCACCGTGGCGTAGTAGATCACCGGATCGTTCTCGCTCGGTGCGGCCAGCTTCACATAGGCGTCACGATTGAGATCGCCGCCGCTGGCCTTGGCCTTCTGCACCCATTGCGCAAAGCCTTCCTCGGTGACGCCGTGGAAAAGGAAGTGCATGCCCGAGAAGCCTTGCCCGCTGTAGTTGGCCGAGAACCCCTGGAATTCGCCGGGTGCGTTGATCACCGCCTGCAGTTGCGTCTCCATCCCCGGCATGGCGTAGATCTGGCCGGCCAGCGCGGGAATGAAGAACGAATTCATGACCGTGGACGCCGTGATCTTGAACTGGATAGGCCGGTCCACCGGCGCGGCCAGTTCGTTCACGGTGGCAATGCCTTGTTCCGGGTATATGAACAGCCACTTCCAGTCGAGCGCGACCACGTTGATCTGCAAGGGCCGTACATCGGCCGGTACCGGCCGATGTACGGCGATGCGTTCGAGTTGACGATAGGGATCGAGCTTGTGCGTGCTGACCCAGGTGATCGCGCCCAGTGCAATGATGATGAGCAGCGGCGCGGCCCAGATCAGCAGTTCGAGAATGGTGGAGTGATCCCACTCGGGATCGTAGTGAGCCTTCTTGTTGGATGCGCGGAAATGCCAGGCGAAGAACAGCGTCAGCACGATGACCGGCACGATGATCAACAACATCAACAGCGTCGAAGTGATGATCAGGTCGCGCTGTTGTACCGCGAGGTCGCCGGATGGCGCCATCAATACGGTCTGGCAACCCGCGAGCAGGAAGACGACACAGACGAGCAGTCCACGCAGCAGCTTCATAGGCATGACCGACGGCGCAACCAATGTGGAAAACGGTACGCCCTTCGGCGCGAAACGGAAACAGGAAAATGTTCCCCGTGACGCGAGAGGCGTGGCGGTGCCATAGTACGGCCGCGACATACTCCTTCTTTATGAGTAATGACTATGTCAAGCACCTTCCCTGATCACGGCAGCACTCCGGGCACCACGGCGGAAGACATCGGACGCCTGCATGCGCGCGCCAAGGTTGCGCCAGGCGAGATAGCTATCGGTGTGATCATCGGCCGCACCTCCGAACAGTTCGACTTCTTCGTGTTCGGTATTTCTTGCGTGCTGGTGTTTCCCGCGGTGTTGTTCCCGTTCGCCAGTGCGCTGGATGGCATTCTTTACGCCTTCACGGTCTTTTCACTGGCCTTCATCGCGCGCCCGTTCGGCACCGCATTGTTCATGGGCTTCCAGCGACGCTGGAGTCGCGGCACCAAGCTCACCATCGCGCTGTTCCTGCTGGGCAGCGCTACCGCAGGCATCGCGTTTCTGCCGAGCTACCGGCAGATCGGCAACTGGGCAATCGGACTGCTGATCCT
>Ga0207670_10001958_pt1 | contig 10798 bp, 10 predicted proteins | sample KBSS23HmetaG_FD_184339 | JGI IMG/M metagenome (GOLD analysis project Ga0207670, IMG submission 184339) | Switchgrass rhizosphere microbial communities from Kellogg Biological Station, Michigan, USA - KBS S2-3H metaG (SPAdes) (version 2) | ecosystem: Host-associated > Plants > Roots >... | reverse complement strand
TGCCGCCGTTCAATCGCGGATTTTGCTCCGCCGGATCGGGCGCCCGGAAGAAGTGGCTTACGCGGTTTGGTTTCTGAGTTCGAGTTATGCTGACTATATCACGGGGCAGGTGCTCCACGTGGACGGTGGATTTAAGATGGAATGAAACAAATGAGCGACACCAACATTAGCAAAGCAGAGATCATGGCCATCTTTCCCAAGGTGGCCGAATTGATGGCCGACGCGCTCGGTTGCGACCGCGAGCGCGTACTACCGGAGGCATCCCTGATCGACGACCTGGGCGCGGAGTCCATTGACTTCCTCGATATCGTCTTCCGGCTGGAGCGGACTTTCAAAGTGAAGATCCAGCGCGGTAAAATCGTGGAGGAAGCGCGGGGCGACCTGTCCGAGTCGGAATTCAATAAGGGAGGTGTGGTTTCCGAGGCGGGTCTGGAGCGCTTAAAATCTTATCTCAGCGAGGTGCCCGCCGCGCGGTTCAAATCGCCGTTGAGTGTTGCCGATATCCCGCGCCTGTTCACGACTGAAACCTTCTGCAAGATCGTCGTACGCCAGCAACGCACCGCTGCTGGATCCTGAACCCACCGGAAGCCGTACTGGCATGGACCCACCAATCCGCGCATTTACCTTCGTGGACCGGATTACAGAGTTGCAGCCTGGGAGCAAGGTCCGCGGCCGCTATTCTATTCCTTCCGGCATCGAGGGCTTCCCCCTCTCCCTGGTCGGCGAAGCCGTGGGGCAACTGGCCGCCTGGGCCGCGATGACCGCAACCCAATTTGAATACCGCCCGGTCGCCGGGGTCGCTGGCACCATCGAACTCCTGTCTCCCGTCAGGCCCGGCCAGGTGCTGGAACTGGCCGCGAAACTCGAAAGCGTGGACACCGAAGCCGTGGCCTATGACGGAATCGCCAGCGTTAATGGAACCCCTGTGCTCCGCCTGCAGAATTGCGTCGGGCCCATGATGCCACTGGCTGATTTCGACGACCCGCAAGGCGTGCGTGAATGCTTCGCACTGCTTTGCAGCGGTGGCGCCGCTCCAGGTGGCTTCGGCGGCGTGCCGGACCTTCCGCTCGAACGCACGGGACATGAATCCGGCCAGTGGATCCGAGGCAGACTTCAGGTGCCCGCTTCGGCTGTGTTATTCTCGGATCATTTTCCCCGCCGTCACGTTTTCCCGGGAAGCCTCCTCATGGAGATGAATCTTAAGCTCGCCGCCGCCATGGCCTCCGAGTTGCCAACTCCCGACGAGCGTGGTCGGTGGACCATACTGAAGGTTTCAGATATGAAACTCCGTGCCTTTGTTGGACCGGGTGAGAGTCTGGATATCGAGGCCAGACTCACGCAACTCTCTGCGCGTTCTGCCACCGTGGCAGTGGAAACACGCAATGAGAAACGCGTCGTCGGCGCGGTTCGCCTGCTGCTGGCGGTGGTGGAACGCTCATGACCACGTGTCGAAGAATCGCCATCACCGGCATCGGCGCCGTTACGCCGGTCGGTAATGATGTGCGGACCACCTGGTCGAACCTGCGCGCCGGTCGCAGCGGCTTGGGGGCTATTCGCGGCTTCGACGCCAGCGGTTTTCCTACTCAGATCGGCGCCGAAGTCAAAGACTTCAAACCCGAACGGGCCTTTCGCGACAGGAAGTTGTTCAAGTTCGCGTCCCGCACGCATCAGTTCGCTTTGACCGCAGCCGAGGAGGCGCTGGTGGACGCCGGCATTCGTCCGGACCAGGCCACCTGTCAGCGTTGGGGATTTAGCGCCGGGGCCGGCATGATGGGAGTCACGTTCGCTGAGCTGGAGAGCGTCCACAGATTTTGCGGCGCCGGCGACGATTTCGACGCGGACGGCCTCCTCGACCAACGGTTTCCAGCCGATCCAATCGCCTTCTGCCGAACCCAGACGAACGCTGGCCTGGCGTTGCTGACTCGCCACTTCGGCATTCGGGGTTACGCGACCGCCGTGCACACCGCCTGCGCCTCGGGTGGCCAGGCGCTTGGCACCGCGCTCAGGGTCATGCGGCGCGGCCAAGCCGATTTCATGCTGGCCGGCGGGTACGATTCGATGCTCAATCCCATCGGTTTGTCTGGTTTCTGTCTGCTAGAAGCGCTGTCAACCGATAATGACACGCCTGAGAGGGCCAGTCGCCCGTTCGACGCCACTCGGAACGGATTCGTTTTGGGCGAAGGCGCCGGTTTTCTCGTCCTGGAGAACTGGGAGTCAGCCCGGTTGCGTGGCGCGCAGATTTACGCCGAGTTGGCAGGCGACGGAAATTCCCTGAGCAGCTATCGGATAACCGATTCCCACCCGTCCGGCGACGGTCCGATTCAGGCCATGCAACAGGCGCTGACGGACGCGGGGATGGCGCCGGATGTTGTCGATTACGTGAATGCGCATGGGACGTCCACACCGATGAATGATCGGAGCGAATGCGCCGCACTACGGGCCGTCATGGGTCCGCACATCGATCAAGTCGCCGTCAGTTCCACCAAGAGCTGCATGGGCCACCTCATAGCTGCCGCGGGGGCAGTTGAAGCAGTCGTCTGCGCCCTCGCGATTCGTGATGGGATCGCTCCAGTGAATGCCAACCTGGTCCAACCCGATCCGGATTGTGACGTCAATGTCGTGCGCGGCCAATCCCGACCGATGCGCATCCGTGCCGCCCTTTCCAACTCCCTCGGCTTCGGTGGATCGAACAGTTGCTTGGCTTTTCGCCACCCCGACGACGTGACCTGCCCATGAGCTCCTCTCCGCGGATTGTGATTTCAGGCCTGGGCGCGGTGTGCGGCGCGGGTCGAACTGTGGATGCCATCTGGGACGCCGTTCAGGGGGGCCGCTCCGCTGTCACTCTCATCAGCCACTGGGACACAGCCAAATGGCCAGTGCATCGAGCGGCCGAGATCCAGTCCGTGGATAATCAAACTCTGGTGGAAGACCGAAAGCTGCACAAGCTCATCTCGCGAACTGACCTCTTCGGCCTTTACGCCGCCAGCACGGCCATTGAACAGTCCGGACTCCTCAGCCATCGTGACACTCTCGGTCCCGATGGCAGGTCCCACTTCAACGAGCGCACCGGCGTCTTCGCCGGATCGGGCGGTGGCAATTACCAAAGCAGTTACGAGTTCTTCCCCCTTCTCACCACGGCTGGCGGCAACCTCCAAACGTTCGGGCGTGAGCTCTCCTCGTTGGTAAATCCGATGTGGCTCCTCAAAAACCTGCCCAATAATGTTCTCTGTCACGTCGGCATCCGTTACGGCTTCAAAGGCGCCAATGCCTGTATCACCAATCAGTGTGTCGGCAGCGCCCTCGCCGTCGCCGAGGCTGCCGCTTCCATCCGCGCAGGTGAAGCAGACCGGGCGGCCGCCATTGGCCATGATTCCCCGATCGAGCCGGAGACGGTGCTGCACTATCATCGGTTTGGCCTCTTGTCAGAAGCTGCCCTCCGTCCCTTCGACCGCGACCGCGACGGCACGGTTTTTGGCGAGGGTGCCGCCGCTCTTGTCCTCGAGACTTCCGTTGGGGCGCAAGCCCGAAAAGCAGCGCCTCTAGGCGAGTTCCTTGGCTCAGGCTGCGCCACCGAAGGCACTGGGATCCTCGACCTTCGCCCCGACGGTGACGGCCTAAGCCAGGCCATTCGCCTCGCTCTCGCAGACGCCGGCCTGTCGCCCGAGGCGGTGGGGATGATCGTCGCACACGGCAACGGCACCCGGGCGTCCGACGCCTCCGAGGCGATGGCGATCCGTCGTGTATTTGGTGAAAATCCGCCTCCCGTCACTGGACTTAAGTGGGCCTACGGCCATTTGATCGCCGCCTCAGGGGTCCTTGACCTGGTGCTGGCCTTGACCGCCCTGCGGCAAGGTGTCGTCCCAGGTATTCCTACGTTAAACTCCCTCGATCCGGATATTGCCCCGTTCCCGGTTTCCTCGACCCCGCAGCAACCGCGGAGCGATGTCGCCCTGATCCTCAGTCGGGGCTTTGGCGGCATGAACGTGGCGCTACTCGTTCGCGGCGTCTCCAGCCGATCCGTGGGATGAAGCCCGTCCCATCCAAAACCACTCGCTGCGGCTTCGACACCGTGGAGATCGCACGTATTGAGCGGCTCCTCGGGGAAATGACTGTGGCAGACACCGGGCGGCTGTTCACCCAACGCGAGATCCAGGATGCTCGCGAGGGTCCGAGTCGCGTCGCGAGCCTCGCCGCCCGGTTCGCCGCGAAGGAGGCCTGCTGCAAACTCTTCCCCCGTGAGACTGCTCTCGGTGTGATTGAACCGGCCGACTTTGCCATCCAACGCGACGCTTACGGCGCGCCGCTCGTGCGCCTCAGCCCGAACGCTGCGGCCGTGCTCGATCGCCATCGCATTGCTGGCATTCAGGTCTCGCTTACCCACACCGAGGCTAGCGCCTCAGCCATCGCGTGGGCTGAGCCGAAACAGACGGTGGTGCCGTGGTTCGGAAGGGCGCTTTACCATTGCTTTCCCTACCGGCGAGGTTTGGTGCTGGACAACCTCCAGCGCGCATACGGTGACGTGCTGCCTGACGCTGAGATCGGCCGCTTGGCCCGGGCCTACTATGCTCACTTCGCGCTCTTCCTCTTTGAGCTTATTCGTTTGCCATTTAGGTCTGCCAAACGGATGAAGGCCTGCGTCCGGATCGAGAACATGGAGGCTCCCATCCGCGCCCACGAACAAGGAAAGGGGATCCTCCTTTTGACAGGCCACTTCGGAAATTGGGAAGTGGCCAGCATTGCCGGACTAAGCCAGTTTCCGCAGTTCCATAATCTGTTTCACTTCGTGCGCCGGCCGCTTAAGCCCCGCTGGCTGAATGAACTCGCCAATTGGAGATTCCGGCGGGCCGGGTTCGGCACGCTCCCCAAGCGTGGCTCACTGGACACTATTCTCGACCTTCTGGCCGGCGGCGCCATCGTCGGCTTCGTCTTCGACCAGCACGCCGGCACGAAGGATGGCATCACGGTGGACTTCCTGGGCCACCCGGCCAGCACCTTCAAGAGCCTCGCCATTATCGCCATGCACACCGGCGCCCCGGTCATCCCGACGTCCAGTTGGCGCGAGCCTGACGGCTCCCACGTGCTCCGCTTCGAGGAACCAATGCCGCTCATCGAGTGTGAAGACACGCGCGAGGCGATTCGGCAAAACACCCGGGCCTACAATGCCGCGCTCGAGCGGATCCTGCTCCGTCATCCGGAGCAGTGGATCTGGATGCATCGACGCTGGAAACTCCCTGGAAATGCGCCGGCCGCGAATTCGGCCAAACCTACCAATTCACCTTGACCCTCCGACGAAGTGATCTGTCAGACCAATGCCGAAACCGGGCCAGCCGCGTGCCGGCTGCCAGCGGCTCAATAGCCCGGCGAAAAAATCCGATCCGCTGGTACTATTTCTCCAATAAATGATCCGGGGTCAACAGGTGACGCACTGCTCCCGTCCGCCGCTGCGCTGGCGACGCGAGTTGAAGGGCGTCCTCATCCGGCAGTCGCAAATTGCGCAGCGGGTCCGAAAACTGGCGGCTGAAATCGAACGCGATTTCTCCGGGCGCGATCTGGTGGCTGTTTCCCTGCTGAATGGCACCGTGATGTTCCTGGCGGATTTGATCCGGCGCCTGTCGCTGCCCATGCGGCTGGATTTCATAGGCGTCTCCAGCTATCGCGAAGGCACTGAATCGCGCGAGTTAATTCTGACCAAGGAACTGCGGCTGGACGTTCGCGGTCGTGACGTGCTCGTGGTGGACGACATCCTCGACACCGGGAGGACGCTCCACTGGGTACTCGCCAACTTGCGCCAGCTGAAGCCGCGCCGAATCAAAGTGTGCGTGCTGCTGGAAAAAAAAGACCGGCGCGTCGAAAAAGTGCGAGCGGACTACGTGGGGTTCACCATTCCAGACTTGTTCGTCGTCGGTTACGGGCTTGATTTTGCCGAGCGTTATCGGAACCTCCCGTTTGTCGGCGTTCTGCATCCGGAGTATTACCAACCCGGCTGACATGGAAATCACGATTCATTTTTATTCGTATTTCAAAGACCTGACCGGTTGCGAGCAAACAATAATGACTCTGCCGCCAGGCGGCACCATCAGCGATCTCTTGCACCAGATGATCCGGCGTTTCCCGGAGTTGGGCCCCATGCAGAACTCAACGCTCACCGCCGTGGGCGTGGAATATCAGGGCCGCGGATACGTGTTGCAGGAAGGCGACGAAGTTTCATTGTTCCCTCCCGTGCAAGGGGGCTGATGCACCGTCGATTCACAACGCGCCAATCACGATTCAGAACCTGCCCGAGCACATGAAGCGGCAATTGATCATCACCAGCGAGCGGATTGACGAACCGGCGTTGCTGCTCAAGCGCAGGATGTCGGACGGCATGGGCGCGGTCGTTTGTTTTCTCGGTGTGGTTCGCGGGACTGAGGAAGACCGGACCATCAGCGCCCTTGAGTACGAAGCCTTTCTTCGCATGGCCGAGCATCAGTTCAACCTCCTGTTTGACGAAATGGAAAAACGCTGGCCGATCGAGTCGGTCCGGCTGGTGCATCGGATCGGCACGGTCCAGGTCAACGAACCATCGCTGTGGGTGGAAGTCATTGCGCCGCATCGAGGCGAAGCATTCGCCGCCAGTCAATGGTTGATTGATGAAATGAAACGCGTCGTGCCAATTTGGAAAAAGCCTCGTTTGTGAACCGGGGACTACACTTGCTTCACGATTCCCCAATAGACGTCGAGCCGTTTCGTCAGGCGGAAAAAGCACAAACCGGAGTGAAAACCCTCCCTGCCGGTTGCCCAATGGTTCCTCGCCAAATGCTACACGGCTTGCGTCCGTGGGCAGCGGGCGACCTGCATCCGTTCGATCCAGGCGCAACGATGGTTGATTTGCGGTGTTAAACAGACGGTATGGAAAAATGTCACATCTGGTTTCGAATCGGAGCAACTTACTCCAAGCCTCGGCGCTTCGAAGCCCATTTCCGCCCGCCGTCGCCTGAGGCGATTGAAAAAATGAACCGTTCACAGCGGCGGCGCTTGGCCAAAACGAGGAGTTGGCCATCCCATCTAAATCCTTTGACCCTGCGCGCAACTTTCTTTAGGTTGCCTTGTAGTTAGCGGTCGTTGGTTGAGCGAAACACCGATGCCCTTCACCTCCGTAAAAGATATCTTTGCTCAAGGTGGCCTTGCGAGCCACGACCAGTTTGACGAGTGGAGCCGCGCCTGGCGTGTGGCGGCGGAAAGTGGTTCGCAGGAGCGAATTCTGGCCTTTTTCAGCCGTGAACGCGGCTTGTCCGAAGAGGTGTTCCTGCGGCAATTGGCCCACGCGTTCGGCTGGCCTTTTGTGGACCTGCCCAAACTATCAGTCTCGCCCGAAGCCCGGCAAAAGATCTCCACGAAAGTTGCGTTTCAATTCTTCGTGCTCCCGATCCAGTATGAAAACGGGACGTTGCAGATCGCCGTGAGCAATCCCCTCGACACCGCGATGCTGAATGCGGTGCACTTCGACGCCCAGTGCCCCGTCGAGATTGCCGTGGCGCCCAAGGACGAAATTGAGAAGGCGCTAAAGAAGTATTACGGTGTTGGCGCCGAGACACTCGATGAACTGGCCGAGGACGAGCCGATCGAACTGCTGGTGGGCGAAGACAAGGAAATCACCGAAGGCGACCAGGAAGCCAGCGTCATCAAGTTCGTCAATCAGATCATCTGGGAGGCCTACAAAGACCGCTCCACGGACATTCACTTCGAGCCGGCGGAAGACGAGTTGCGCATACGCTACCGCATCGATGGCATATTGCACCAAACCCCAATGCCGCCACAGCTCAAACGTTATCAGGCGGCGCTCATCTCCCGTGTGAAGGTCATGTCGGGAATGAACATTGCCGAAAAGCGCCTTCCGCAAGACGGCCGCATCAACGTCCGCATTAAGGGTGAGGAAATCGACATTCGTGTTTCGACCGTGCCGACGGTTTACGGAGAAAGCGTTTCGCTGCGGCTGCTGACGCGTGGAAAGATTTTCCTCACCTTGGACAAGCTCGGCTTTTCCCCCCAGGACGAACAGGCCCTGCGCGAGATCATCCTCAAGCCCCACGGCATCATGCTGGTGACAGGACCGACCGGCGCGGGCAAATCCACCACCCTTTACGCGTGCCTCAGCACCATCAACTCGGTGCACAAACGCATCATCACGATCGAGGAACCGGTCGAATACGAGCTCAAAGGTATCAACCAGATCGCGGTGCGCTCGGATATCGGCCTCACGTTCGCCGTCGGCTTGCGGCATATACTGCGCCAGGACCCCAATGTCATCATGGTCGGCGAAATTCGCGACCTGGAGACGGCGGAAATTGCGATTCGCGCGGCGCTGACCGGTCACCTGGTGTTCAGCACGCTGCACACGAACGATGCGCCGAGCGCGTTCACACGCCTGATCGACATGGGCATCGAGCCTTTCCTGGTTGCTTCCTCGGTCGAGGCCGTGATGGCGCAACGGCTGGTGCGCACGATCTGCCCGCATTGCAAAACCGAACACCCGACGGAGCGGGACTACCTGATCAAGATCGGTTTTCCCGAGGATGAAATCGCCACAGCGAAGTTCTGGCGCGGGATCGGCTGCGATGCCTGCCGGCAACTCGGCTACCAGGGGCGGCTTGGAATTTACGAATTGCTGCTGCTCAATGAAGCCGTCCGTCCACTGATTTTGAACCGTTCGGCGGCTTCGACCATCGCACAGCGCGCGATGGAACAAGGCATGCGCACCCTTCGCCACGACGGATGGAACAAAGTCAGGGCCGGCATGACCACGATCGAAGAGGTGCTTCGCGTGACGCAAACCGAGGAGCATATGCGAGGACTGGTGGAGGGCTGATGTGAAGACCAAACGCTGGCATTCCTGCAACGTCCTCGGGACCGGTCGCGACACCCGGCAACTCTGGCATTTTGCCGCCGGCAACGGCGAAGTCTCGTTGGATGCCCATGAGAGAGTCGTTGCGGCCGGCCGGCTGCCGTCGAAGCTGATCACCAAGGACTGGCGCGCGCTGTGGCAGAAAAAATTAAACATTGCCTGGCTGCCGCCTGAGCAGGTCTTCCTGCGCGTGGTCCATCTGCCGAAATGCGAGCCGACTGAATTGCGGTCCATGGTGGAGCTGCAACTGGAGAAACTCTCTCCCTTGCCCGTCAATCAAATTGTCTGGAGCTTCGAGCTCGTCCCGCAGTCGGCCGGCGAATTACAGACGGTTATTGTCATCATTGCCGAGCGTAGCACTGTGGAAGCGTTTCTCGGGAATTTGGAAAACGATGGTTACCTGGCGGACCGGCTGGACCTGCCGGTTCTCCATCAATTGCTCGCCACGCCCTTCGCCGGCGACAGCGCCTGGATTTATCTCCAGCCGGCTGAGGCCAAGAGCCTTTGCCTCGTGGCCTGGTGGTATGGCGGAACCTTGCAACAGTTGAATTTGCTGAATCTCCCCTCAGGCGAGCAGGGCGCCTCGGCGCTGGGCGACCAGCTCACGACGATCGCCTGGGGCGGCGAACTCGAAGGCTGGTTGACCTCCTCCCCGCAATGGCACCTCGTCGCGGACAACGCTTTGGCCGCCGTTTGGGAGCCGGCCCTCAATCAATGGGCCGGGGAGCCGGTCAAACAGGTTCCGCCCCTGGAGCTTGCCGACCTGGCCGCACTGACCGCCCGGCGGGCCACCCACGCCGCGAGCGCCGCCAATTTGCTCCCGGCGGAATTCACGGCCCGATATCAACAACAGTTCATCGACCGCTTGTGGATGGGCGGCCTCGGCGCACTCGCGATCCTTTATCTGGCCGGAGTCTTGATTTACGCCGGAGCTCTGCAAATCCTCAAGATCAACACCGGCAAGGTGCAGAACCAGATCGCCTCCCTCAGCAACTCCTACAACGACGCCCGGCAGTTGAAGGACCGGGTCGCGCTCCTGCAGGAACAGGTCAGCCTGAAGTATGCCGCGCTGGACTGCTTGCGAATCGTGTCCGAATTGCTCCCACCGGAGTTGACGCTCAATACATTTTCCGTTTCCTTCCAGACCAGCAAGCTGACCTTGACCGGGAGAGCGCAATCGGACCAGAGAGCGCAAATTATCAAGTTCAATGATGATTTGAAACAGGCGCGTGTTAACGACGAGAAAGTATTTGAGACGGTTCCCCCGGCGCAGACTCAGACTCCTGCGGGCGCTTCGATCACGACCTGGAACTTTACCTGTGATCTGAAGATGGCCGACACCGAATGAGAACGCTGCTCGATAAGTTAAATCTCCGGCCCCAGGAACAGCGTCTGGTGGTCATGGCGGTGGCCATCTTGGCCGTGGTGCTCCACTTCTGGTTTGTCCAGCCGTATTTCCGGGAATGGAGCAAGGTCAGAGCCGAATTGGACAAAGCCGAGCGCACTCTGAAGACTTATCAGGCCGAGATCGCACGCACCAACGAATACACCGCCAAACGTCTCAAACTCGAGATACAAGGCTCCAGCATTCCGGCCGAACAACAGGCTCAGGCGAATATTCTCATCGGCCGGATCCAGGCGATTGCCGACCAAAGCAAACTCAGCGTTGGCAACATCGCGCCTTTGGGCCACAGCCGCACAGGCAGGACCAACGACTTTTTCGAAGATCAAACCATCAATGTGTCGGTGAATCCCTCCGGCGCGGCGGAATGGGTGGATTTTCTTTATGCGATCGGGTCTGGCGATCTGCTGGTGCGTGTCAAGGACTTGTCGGTGAACCCGGACGGAACCCAAACCAAGCTCATGGGCAGCATGAAACTCGTGGCCAGTTTTCAAAAGAAGACTCCCGGCACGATC
>Ga0207670_10001957_pt1 | contig 10798 bp, 9 predicted proteins | sample KBSS23HmetaG_FD_184339 | JGI IMG/M metagenome (GOLD analysis project Ga0207670, IMG submission 184339) | Switchgrass rhizosphere microbial communities from Kellogg Biological Station, Michigan, USA - KBS S2-3H metaG (SPAdes) (version 2) | ecosystem: Host-associated > Plants > Roots > Rhizosphere... | reverse complement strand
GCCGACATCGGCATGCATGTCGGCGCGGGGCTCGCCGTGCTGACGGTGACCTTCACGTTCTTTGCGTGCGGATGGATCGGCGGCGGCGACGCCAAGCTCGCCGCCGCGACCGCGCTGTGGCTCGGCTTCGAACAGCTGCTCAATTATCTCACCATCGCATCGCTGCTCGGCGGCGTTTTGACGTTGCTGATCCTGCGTTTCCGCCTGATGCCGCTCCCCGCGCTGCTCGCAAACCAGGAATGGGCGAAGCGCCTGCACCGAATGGACGCCGGCGTGCCGTACGGCATCGCGCTCGCGATCGCGGCGCTCTGGGTCTATTCCGATACGCCCTTCATGAAATCGCTCGGCATGTAGCCGGCGCATCATTTCCGCGTTGTTAACACTTCGTTCGCGACGCGCGCGCAATGCGGCGCGCATTTGCACATTCGCGCACAAACCTCCGCGCAATATTCGGTTAACTCAAATTGGATACGCGCCATTAACCATGGATTGACGTTTCACTGGTGAAATCCAGATGTCGGCCGGGTTCGGCCACAGCGTCATTGTGGAAAGTGCAGCGTATGAAAGCCGCGCGTCTCGTTGTTCTCGTGGTTGCGGTGGCCGCCGGCGGTGTCGCGGCATTGCTCGCCGGGCGCGGCGGCGATCCCCCGCCGCCCGCGGCGCCCGTCGAAGCCGTCAAGATGGATACCGTCGACATCCTGGTCGCGCGCGGCGATATCAATCTCGGCCAGGCGGTGTCGCCGCAGGACATGCAATGGCAGCAGTGGCCGACACAGGCGGCAAGTCCCGCCTTCGTGCGCCGAACCGACAAACCGAACGCGATCGAGCAGCTCTCCGGCGCCATCGCGCGCTCGCCCTTCGTCGCCGGCGAGCCGATCCGCGAAGCCAAACTGATCAAGGCGAACGGCTCGGGCTACATGGCAGCGGTGCTCGACAAGGGCATGCGCGCGATCTCGACCGAAATCTCGCCGGAAACCGGCGCCGGCGGGTTCATCCTGCCGAATGATCGCGTCGATGTGATTCTCTCGAAGCGCGACCGCGAAGCCGAAAAATCCGGCGCGGCGGAGTCGCACATCTCCGAAACGATCCTGTCGAACATCCGTATCCTGGCAATCGACCAGACGCTGGGCGAGAAGGACGGGCAGAAGGTCGTGATCGGCAAGACCGCGACGCTCGAGCTTACGCCGCGCCAGTCCGAGACGCTCGCGCTCTCGCGTCAGCTCGGAACGCTGTCGCTTGCGCTGCGCAGCCTCGCGGACGCGGGCGAGACCACGCTTCCGGATGACGGTGCGACGAACAGGCGCGCAGGAATCAACACGGTGCGCTTCGGCATCAGCACCATGTCCACGTCGAAGTGAGTTGTTGGGGGACGAGTAATATGTCGACGCGTAACTTGACACGGGCGGCGCTCGGGGTGGCGGTGCTCGCGGCCTCTCTTGCCGCGGCCTTCGCGGCCGAGCCCATGGGTGTGCCCGCGCAGAGCGGATCGATCCAGGTCGTTGGCTCGGATTCTTCGTCGCGCTTCGTGCAGCTCGGCATCGGCAAGTCGGTCGTGATCGACCTGCCGCGCGACATCAAGGATGTGCTGGTCGCCGAACCAAAATTCGCCAACGCGGTCGTGCGTTCGACGCGGCGCGCCTACCTGATCGGCGTCGCCGTCGGCCAGACCAACATCTATTTCTTCGATGCCGAAGGCCGGCAGATCGCGGGCTTTGACGTCGCGGTCACGCGCGACCTCAACGGCATCCGCGCGATGCTGCAAAAGCTCCTGCCGCACTCCGATGTGCGTGTCGACGGCGTCGGCGACGGCGTCATGCTGTCGGGCTCGGTCGCGAATGCATCCGAACTGGCGCATGCGAGCGATGTCGCCGTCCGGCTGGTCGGCAGCGCCGACAAGGTGGTCAACAATCTCACGGTTCGCGGCCGCGATCAGGTGATGCTCAAGGTGACGGTCGCCGAAGTGCAGCGCGACGTCATCAAGCAGCTCGGCATCGATCTCAATGGCAGCTTCAGATATGGAAGCGCGGTCCTCAACTTCAACAACTCGAACCCGTTCACTGCGCTCGGGCAGCCGCTGGTCGCGGGCAACGGCGTTTCGGGCACTTTCGGCCAGGTCGGCAATAATGTGCAGGCGACGTTGCGCGCGATGGAGCGGGCCGGCATCATCCGCACGCTGGCGGAGCCGAATCTGACGGCGATCTCCGGCGAGAGCGCGAGCTTCCTGGCAGGCGGCGAGTTTCCGGTCCCGGCGGGCTACCAGTGCGACCCGACCAGCCATATCTGCCAGCTCTCGATCCAGTTCAAGAAATTCGGCGTCGGCCTCAACTTCACGCCGGTGGTATTGTCGGAAGGCCGCATCAGCCTGAAGGTGCTGACCGAAGTCTCCGAGCTTTCCAGCGAAAACGCGGTCCAGCTGGTGGGCGGCGGCGGAGGTACGCAGACCATTCCGGCGATCAAGACGCGCCGCGCCGATACCACGGTGGAAATTCCCTCCGGCGGCGCGCTCGCGCTGGCCGGCATGATCCAGGAGCAGACCAAGCACCAGATCAGCGGCCTGCCCGGCCTGATGCAGCTGCCGGTGCTGGGCACGCTGTTCAAGAGTCGCGACTACGTCAACCGCCAGACCGAGCTGATGGTGATCGTCACGCCCTACATCGTGCGCGCGGTGGCGCAGAAGGACCTGTCGCGGCCGGATGACGGCTTTGCCGACAGCGCCGATCCTGCCGCGGTTCTGCTCGGACGTCTCAACCGCATCTACGGCGCGCCGGGCAAGCCGGCGCCGGCTGCGGGCTACAACGGCAAATACGGCTTCATCCTGGATTGATGGGCGCGACAAGGGACAAACCGATGAAAAAACTCAACCACGTCGCGCGCGCCCTGGCGTTCGTCAGCATCGCGGCCGTCATGGCCGGATGCAAAACGCCGTCGATGCAGGAGCAGGTGACCAGCGTTCCAAACGATTACCGGCTGCGCCATCCGATCGCGGTGCGCGAAAAGGCGCAGAGCCTCACCGTGTTCGTCGGCGACGGCCGCGGAACGCTGACGCCGGCGCAGCGCGCCGAAGTCGGCGCGCTCGCTTCGAACTGGCGGCAGGAAGCGACCGGCGGCATTGTGATCGAAATGCCGGTCGGCGCGGCCAACGAACGCGCAGCCGCGAGCGCGTCGCGCGAAATCCGCGCGATCCTGAGCGCCTCGGGCGTGCCGCCGCACTCGATCGAGATCCGGCCCTACCACACGCAGGATCCGGTGCGGCTCGGCACGGTGCGCGTGAACTATCCGCGCATGGCGGCCGAAACCGGCCCATGCGGACTGTGGCCCGAGGACCTCGGTCCCACCTACGACCCGGTCTACTGGTCGAACCGGCCGCACTGGAATCACGGCTGCGCCAGCCAGCGCAATCTCGCAGCGCAGGTCGCAAACCCCGCGGACCTCGTGCAGCCGCGCGCCGAAGGGCCGGCGCTGGCGTCGCGTCGCGCAACGGCGATCGAAAAGTACCGCAAGGGCGAAGGCACCGCGACACAATATCCGGATGCCAACAAAGGCAAGATCAGCGACATAGGCCAATGATCAAATTCGCACTCAAAGGCGGCGAAAGCGCCGCACCCGCCGAAGCGAGCGTGCCGGACGAGCACATCGCGCCGGTGCCGCGCATCTCGATCCAGGCATTCTGCGCCTCAAGCGATACGGCTGCCGCCATGCAGGCGGCGAGCGAAGACCGCCGTATGGTCAAGGCCCACCTCAAAGTGCAGATGGGCGGCATCGCTGCGGCCACCGAAGCGTATCGCGCGTCCGCGACGCCGAACGTCGTCATCATCGAGTCGGATGGCCGGGGGGAAGAGCTGCTCGGCGGTCTCGATATGCTGGCCGAAGTCTGCGATGCCGGCACGCGCGTAATCGCAATCGGCCACCTCAACGACATCTTGCTTTACCGCGAAATGGTGCGGCGCGGCGTCAGCGACTACCTGATTGCCCCTGTCGGCCCGGTTGAGCTCATCCGCGCGGTGTCGGGCCTCTTCTATGCGCCGGACGCGAAGCCGGTCGGGCGTACGCTCGCGGTGGTCGGCGCCAAGGGCGGCGTCGGCGCGTCGACCGTCGCCCACAACGTCGCCTGGGCAATCGCGCGCGACGTGCATCTCGATTCCGTGGTCGCCGACCTGGACCTGCCGTTCGGTACCGCCGGCCTCGACTTCAACCAGGACCCGCCGCAGGGCATCGCGGATGCCGTGATGTCGCCGGACCGCATCGACACGGCGTTCGTCGACCGGCTGCTGTCCAAATGCACCGATCACCTGAGCCTGCTGGCCGCGCCCGCGACGCTCGACCGGGTCTATGACTTCGGCTCCGAAGCGTTCGACTCGATCTTCGACGTGCTGCGTGCGACCGTGCCCTGCATCGTGCTCGATGTGCCGCATGTGTGGACCGGGTGGGCGAGGCGCACCCTGATCGGCGCCGACGACATCCTGATTGTCGCGGCCCCGGATCTTGCAAACCTGCGCAACACCAAGAACCTGATCGACCTGCTGCGCGCCTCGCGGCCGAACGACAACCGGCCGCAATACTGCCTCAACCAGGTCGGCGTGCCGAAGCGCCCCGAGATCAAGGCGGCTGACTTCGCCAAAGCGCTGGAATTCGACCCGATCGCTTCGATTCCGTTCGAGCCGCAGCTGTTCGGCACCGCGGCGAACAACGGGCAGATGGTCGCTGAGGTTTCCGCCGGGCACCGCGCGGCGGAGACCTTCCGCTCGCTCGCGCAGACGCTCACCGGCCGCACCGAGGTGAGACGCTCGCGGACGAGCCTGCTCACCCCGCTTATCGAGAAGCTCAGGCGCAAGCAGTCATAAGGCGCGGAGAACAGCGTGTTCGGAAAGCGTTCCACAGCGGGCCCGGATATTCGCGGCTCGGCTCCGCCGCCGCCCCCGGCGCCCGAGCCCGCGCGCACGCCGGTACCGGCGAGCGCCGGCGGCAGCGATGTCGGGCTTGCGCCGTTGCCGTCCGACGGCCTCGGCGCGCCGATCACCTCGCCGCCGCTCGCGCCCGGGCGCGGGCCGAAACCGATCATCCCGACCGCGCGCGACACGCGCCGCTCGGAATCCTATTACGAGGTCAAGGGTGCGATCTTCTCGGCGCTGATCGAGGCGATCGACCTGTCGCAGCTCGCGCGCCTCGATGCCGAATCCGCACGCGAGGAAATCCGCGACATCGTCAACGAGATCATCGCGATCAAGAGCATCGTGATGTCGATCTCCGAGCAGGAAGAGCTGCTCGACGACATCTGCAACGACGTGCTCGGCTACGGGCCGCTCGAGCCGCTGCTGGCGCGCGACGACATCGCCGACATCATGGTGAACGGCGCCAACACGGTCTATATCGAAGTCGCCGGCAAGATCCAGCAGACCAACATCCGCTTCCGCGACAATCAGCAGCTGCTCAACATCTGCCAGCGCATCGTCAACCAGATCGGCCGCCGTGTCGACGAAGCCTCGCCGATCTGCGACGCGCGCTTGCCCGACGGCTCGCGCGTCAACGCGATCGTGCCGCCGCTCGCGATCGACGGCCCGTCGCTCACGATCCGCAAGTTCAAGAAGGACAAGCTGACCCTCGACCAGCTCGTCAAGTTCGGCTCGATCTCGCCGGAGGGCGCCGAGATCCTGAAGATCATCGGTCATTGCCGCGCCAATGTGCTGGTCTCCGGCGGCACCGGCTCGGGCAAGACGACTTTGCTCAACTGCCTGACGAGCTTCATCGAGGAAGACGAGCGCATCATCACCTGCGAGGACGCGGCCGAATTGCAGCTGCAGCAGCCGCACGTGGTGCGCCTGGAAACCCGCCCGCCCAATCTCGAAGGCGAAGGCCAGGTCACGATGCGCGACCTGGTCAAGAACTGCCTGCGCATGCGTCCTGAGCGCATCATCGTCGGCGAAGTCCGTGGACCGGAAGCCTTCGACCTGTTGCAGGCGATGAATACCGGCCACGACGGCTCGATGGGCACGCTGCATGCCAATACGCCGCGCGAAGGGCTTTCGCGTCTGGAATCGATGATCACGATGGGCGGCTACACGCTGCCCTCGAAGACCATCCGCGAGATGATCTGCTCGTCCGTCGACGTGGTGATCCAGGCCGCGCGCCTGCGCGACGGCTCGCGCCGCATCACGCACATCACCGAGGTGATGGGCATGGAAGGCGACGTCATCATCACGCAGGACCTGTTCGTCTACGAAATGATCGGCGAGGACGCGCACGGCAAGCTGATCGGCCGCCACCGTTCGACCGGAATCGGCCGCCCGCGCTTCTGGGAGCGCGCGCGCTATTTCGGCGACGAGAAGCGCCTCGCCGCCGCGCTCGATGCCGCCGAGGTCGCCGGCGAACCGTTCAAGGGCTGACGCGATCATGCCGATCCAGACGCTCGCGCTGTTCTTCCTGGTGGCGCTCGCGGCCGGCGGGCTGATCTGGGTATTCGTCTATCCGATCCTCTCGGGCGAACGGCACGCCGAGAAACGCCAGGCGAGCGTCGTGCGCTCCGAGCCTGCGGCGCGCGTCGCCGCCGCCACGGCCGGCCGCGGCCCGAAGGTACGCCGCGAGCAGATCGAGGATACGCTCAAGGAGCTCGAGGTCCGGCAAAAGAAACAGAAGAACCTGCCGCTGGCGATGCGCATCTCGCAAGCCGGGCTCGCGTGGAGCAAGCGCCAGTACATCATCATCAGCGTCGCGATCGGCCTTGCGCTGTTCGTTGCGGTTTTCCTCGTCGGCGGCGGCCTGATCGCAGCGGCCGGAGCAGGATTTGCAGGCGGATTCGGCGTGCCGCGCTGGCTGCTCGCTTTCCTCAAGAAGCGCCGCGAATCGAAGTTCCTGCACCATTTTCCCGACGCGGTCGACGTCATCGTGCGCGGCGTCAAGGCCGGCCTGCCGCTCGGCGACTGCCTGCGCATCATCGCGAACGAATCTCCCGAGCCGGTCAGGGGCGAGTTCAAGACCATCGTCGAGGCGCAGACCGTCGGCATCTCGATGGGCGACGCCTGCGCCAAGATGTACGAGCGCATGCCGCTGCCTGAGGCGAACTTCTTCGGCATCGTGGTCGCGATCCAGCAGCGCGCCGGCGGCAACCTGTCGGAAGCGCTCGGCAACCTCTCGCGCGTGCTGCGCGACCGCAAGAAAATGAAGGCCAAGATCCAGGCGATGTCGATGGAGGCGAAGGCTTCCGCCGTCATCATCGCGGCGCTGCCCTTCGCCGTGATGATCCTCGTCTACATCTCCAGCCCGAACTACATCGAACTGTTATGGACGCATGCGACCGGGCGTCTGATGATGGCGTGCTGCGCGGCGTGGATGTCGATCGGCGTCTTCGTGATGAAGAAGATGATCAACTTTGACTTCTAGGCGGGCAGCATGGTCGAATTCCTGATCGATAAGCTGCACGACCCGAAGATGATGGCGAGCGTATTCGCCGCCATCGCCGCGATGGCGACCGTCATCACGCTCGCCATGCCGCTGCTCGCGCGCAACGACCTCACGCGCCGCATGAACGCCGTCTCGGTCGAGCGCGAGAAGATGCGCCAGCGCGAGCGCGAGCGGCTCGCGCGCGGCGACAAGGTGCAGCTGCGCCAGACGCCGAAGCAGTTCATGAAGCGCATCGTCGACCAGTTCAACCTCACCAAGTGGGTTGGACAGGAAGAAGCGCGCGAGAAGCTGATCCAGGCCGGCTACCGCGGCAATGCGCCCTACATCACCTATCTGTTCTTCCGGCTGGTCTCGCCGGTCGTCGCGTTTCTTGTCACGTCGTTCTATTTGTTCTTCGTGCTCCAGATGGACCGGCCGCCGACGATCAAGCTCGGCATGGCGCTGTTCGCCGCCTTCGTCGGCATGCAGCTGCCGTATCTGTTCCTGAAGAACAAGATCGGCAAGCGCCAGCTCTCGATCCGCCGTGCCTTTCCCGACGCGCTCGACCTGCTCCTGATCTGCGTCGAATCCGGCATGTCGATCGAGGCGGCGTTTCGCAAGGTGAGCCAGGAAATCGGCTCGCAGTCGATTCCGCTCGCCGAGGAATTGACGCTGACCACCGCGGAGCTGTCGTACCTGCAGGACCGCAAGGTGGCCTACGAAAATCTCGCCCGCCGCACCGATCTGGAAGGCGTGCGCGCGGTGTGCGTGGCGCTGCAGCAGTCGGAGCGCTACGGCACGCCCCTGGGTCAGACGCTGCGCGTGATGGCGCAGGAAAACCGCGACATGCGCATGTCGGAAGCCGAGAAGAAGGCGGCCGCGCTGCCGCCCAAGCTCACCGTGCCGATGATCCTGTTCTTCCTGCCGGTGCTGTTCGTCGTCATTCTCGGACCCGCCGCGATCCGCGTGATGGCGATCCAGTAGGCGTACAATAGCTGTCGTCCCGGGCGACCGAAGGGAGACCCGGGACCCATAACCACGAATCGTACGATGATCGTGGGACCCGTGGTTATGGATCCCGGCTCTCGCTACGCTCGGCCGGGATGACCGGGTCCATTAGAATCCCGCCGACGCGCGATCTTCGTTGACCTTCAGGCCGGCGTGCTTGCGCCGCGCCGTGTTGACGATCTCACCCGGGCGGTCTTCCGAATTCGGCCTGGCGGTCACCAGCCGCAGCACGCTCAAATAATTCGGCCGCACTTCCATGCGTGCCGCATGCGGCCCGCGCATCAGGATCGCGTGCAGCTTGGGCAGATTGTAGCAGGGCACGAAATAGAGCAGGTGATGCTCGAGGTGATAGTTGACGAAATACGGCGCGACCAGCGCGCGCTCGATCACGTTGGCCCTGGTGGTGCGGGTGTTGCGCAGGGGATCGTCCTTGTCCGGAATCACCGCGTGCTCGGCGATGTTGCGGATGCGCGTGATCACCATCTGCCAGCTCAGCAGCGGAACGAGCCACAGTAGCGGATAGGCCCACCACACGCCGGCGAGCGCGAGCCCGGCAAACAGGACGGCATTGGCGGCGAGCTGCGGCCCAAGCTTCTCCGCGAAATGCCGTAGCCGCTGCCTTGCCGGCCATGACGGCTCGCCGAGTGCGTTGAGGAATTGTGCCTTGCGCTGCTCGTAGCCGGTCTGTCCGCTGATATCGCGCCAGAACTTGCGCCGATAGCTCGCCCGCGTGATCGGGAACGGCGCGGACAGAACGAGGTCCGGATCGTCGTCCTGCTGCGTGCGCTGGTGGTGCTGCAGGTGATAGCGGCGGTACGCGAGTGTTTCGGCGAAAACCGGATAGGCGCAAAACCACTGGCTCAGAAACAGGTTGCGCTTTTCGTCGCGCGAGAGGCAGCCGTGCGCGCCGTCATGCATCAGGATGGCGAGGCCGAGCTGGCGCGAGCCGATCAGCACGACCGCAACCAGGTAGGTCAGCGGGTTGGGGAAGATCGCGACCAGCGCAATCGAGCCGAGGATCACGCCCCAGGCATGCGCGATCAGCGCGATCCCTTTCCATCCGACGCGCTCGCGCAGTTGCGCAAGCTCAGAAGGCGCGAGCAGTTCGCGGGCCGGAATACGGCGGACGGCGCTGGTTGCGGTGGTGGACATCGTGACCTCCACGCCGCCGGAATACCAGCCGGTGGACGTGAAGGCAAAGCCTTCGTCGCGCAGAGGTTCCAGAAATGGCGTCTGCTACGAGCCGCCCTCTTCAACCGGCTCGAGCCCGTCGACCGCGCGCGAGCGGATGGTCTTCTTCAGATTGGCATTGCCCTTCTGCGCCAGCATCTGGCGCAGGTAGGCGACATTCGCGGCGGCCTCCGTGGGAGGCAGATCGGAGCGCGCGATCGTCTCGGCCTCCTGGAAGCGGCCCTGCAGTCCGACCACCAGCGCAAGGTTCTGCCGCACGCGCTTGTCGGCGCCGCCCTTGGCGGACGCGCGGCGCAGCGTGTCCTCGGCCCGCTTCAGGTCCTTGGAAAGCGCATAGGAGAGCCCGAGGTTGGACAGCACCGAGGGTTCATCCGGAATGATCCGCAGCGCGCTCGCGTAGTAGCGCTGCGCTTCGGCGTGACGGCCCATCTGGTCCATCACGGCGCCCTGCACCGAGAGGATGCGCCAGTCCGGCTGGTCGGGCGTGTGCGCGCGCTCCAGCACGTCGAGCGCCTGCTTGAAGTTGCCGGCATCGGCCAGCGCGCGGCCGTAGGCGCCGAGCAGGACCTTGTCCGTGGGATTATGCAGGGCGGCGGTTTCGAGCACGGCGGCGGCCTGGGTGCGCTGGCCGGTCGCGCGCAGCGCCTGTGCGTAGCGCACCGCATTGTCCGGATCGCGCGGATTGGCGCGGAATTTCTCAGCCAGCGCTTCGCTGTCGCGGCGCCAGTCGGCCTCGCTGCGGCTCGCCGGATAAATCGAGTCGGTCGTCTCGGTCGAGCCGGTGGTCTTGCAGCCGGCGAGCACGAGCGCTGTGAAGGCCACGGCGGCGAGAAGGCGAACGCGACAAGCCACGCCTACAGTCATGATGCTGCTCCGCCGGCGAAACCCCCGCACGCCGGCCGCTCCGAGCAATAGATCGTTAACCCTAAGGCTTGGTTAATCGGCCGCTTCCCGGGCTCCGGACGCCATGCTAGCAGGGCCGCCTTTGGGGACTTTGGCATGTATCCAGCGTTCATTTCACGGCCCGGCGCGACGCCGGTTCCGGTCTGGTTCGCCGGGACGGACACCTACGCGCAGGTGCGTGAACAACTTGGCGCAACCGCGCGGCGCTTTGCCGACAGCGCGACATTCGAGCCGAAGCCGGGGCAAGCACTGCTGCTGCCGGGCGAGGACGGCACACTGTCGGGCGTGTTGTTCGGATTGGAGCCGGCAGAGCGACCCGAGA
>Ga0207670_10001956_pt1 | contig 10803 bp, 9 predicted proteins | sample KBSS23HmetaG_FD_184339 | JGI IMG/M metagenome (GOLD analysis project Ga0207670, IMG submission 184339) | Switchgrass rhizosphere microbial communities from Kellogg Biological Station, Michigan, USA - KBS S2-3H metaG (SPAdes) (version 2) | ecosystem: Host-associated > Plants > Roots > Rhizosphere... | reverse complement strand
GAGGACGACAATCCCGCGCCGGGATTGAGGTCGGTTGCCAGCGCTACGGCGACGCCGCGATCGATCAGCATCCGGGCAGGCGCGTAGCGTCCCAACTTCAGATAGAACGCGGCTGCCGGCAGCAGCGTCGCGCAGACGCCGGCGTCGGCGAGAGCGTCCGCGCCGTTTTCGTCGACGTGCACGAGATGGTCGGCCGATCGCGCACCCACACGGGCGGCCACACTCGCCCCGTGACCTGGCGCCAGTTCGTCTGCGTGCACCCGCGGTGTCAAGCCGAGCCTCCGGCCCGCCTCGAGTATGTCAATCGATTCCTCGGGGGTGAACACATTCGTCTCGCAAAACACGTCGCAGTACTCGGCGAGCCCTTCCTCGGCGACGCGGGGCAGCATGTCCTCGATGACGAGCGCGACGTATTCCCCGCGTCTCGTCCGGTACTCGGTCGGCACCTCGTGCGCGCCCATGAACGTCGGAACGACGTCCACGGCGTGCTGCTCGTCGAGCCTGCGTATGGCACGTAGCTGACGCAGTTCCGACTGCAGCTCGAGTCCATAGCCGCTCTTCGCCTCACAGGTGGTCGTGCCGCACGCAAGCATTTCATCGAGACGCAGGCGCGCGGCCTCGACGAGTTGGTCCTCTGTGGCTGCGCGAGTCGCGGCAACGGTCTGGATGATTCCACCGCCATCTGCCGCAATCGCGGCGTACGTTTCGCCGGCGAGACGACGTCGCAGCTCGGCGCCGCGGTCGCCTGCATAAATGACATGCGTGTGCGGATCGACGAACCCCGGGACCACGCAGCATCCACGCGCGTCGATGCGCGTCGCGTTTTTCTCGACCGCGACGGTGTCAGCGAAACCGATCGGGTCGCCGACGTAGGTGATGCGGCCTTGGAAGGCCGCGATGATGCCGTTCGGAAGCGGTGAAATGTCGCGCTGCGCGAGCCCGCGTCGGGGCGCGGGACCGGCACAGGTGGCAATCAGGTCGGCATGTTCGATGACGAAGTCCGCTTGAAGCACCCGGAGTCAAGTTAACCACGAAGGCGCGTGGGCGCGGACACGAAGCTCACGAAGATTTGAGGTCTTGTGGATTGATCTCGAGCGATTCCAGAACGAGCTCGAAGTGACGGCGATCGACCGTGTCGATCGCAACACGCTTCAGCTTGGAACGTTCGCCCGATTCCAGCGAGACGTCGCGCTTGGCAGCGCCGAAGGCCTTTGCGATGACGTCGATCAACTCGGCATTCGCCGCTCCTTCCACGGGAGCCGATTGAAGTCGAACAAGCAGAGCGCCACCCCGCACTCCAGCAATGCCAGGCTTGCTGGCCCGCGGGACGACGCGAACGATGAGCCGGATCACGTCCGAGTTCCGAAGATTGCCGTGCCGATGCGCACCATTGTCGACCCTTCCTCAATGCCGACCTCGAAGTCGCCACTCATCCCGATCGACAGCTCGGCGAGCATCGACGGAGCAACACCGGCGGCACGCCACTCGTCCCGCAGTTCCCGCAATCGGCGAAACCATGGCCGTGCATCCTCAGGCGATTCGGGAACGGGCGGCAGCGTCATGAGTCCGGTAACGCGCGCCGCACGGCAGCGGGCGGCTGCGTCGAACAACTGCGGCACGTCGGAAGGCGGTACACCGAACTTCGTCGCCTCACCTGCCAGGTCGACCTGAATCAGCAGCTCCGGGGTCCGGCCCTCATCCGCCGCAGCCGCGTCGATCTTCTGAAGCAGCTCCACGCCGTCGACGGAATGAATAGTTGAAAAGGCCGGGGCTGCCTTCCTGACCTTGTTCGTTTGCAGGTGTCCGAGCAGGTGCCACCTGATATCGAGGTCGGCGCCCGACGCGATTTTTTGCAGCGCCTCCTGAACGCGGTTCTCGCCGAACTCGCGCTGCCCTGCGGCATACGCCTCGCGAATCGCTTCGATAGGAAAAGTCTTGGAGACGGCGACGAGCCGGATCGAGGAAGGATCGCGTCCGGCTGACCGTGCCGCGGCGGCGATGCGCGCGCGGATGCCGGCCAGCCGATCGGCGATGGTGCTCGCCATGGCTTAAGGCTTAAGGAGCGCTTAAGCCCTGAGCCATAGCCTACTTCTTCAGCATCTGCTGCAGCGCGGGGAGCGACTGCTGGACCTGTGCGGCCTTCGCATCGCTTGGCGCCAGCTTGAGGAACGTTTCGAGCGCCGACACGGCCTCCGGGATCTGGCCGAGGTTCAGGTTGGTCATCCCGAGCTGATAGAACGCGTTCGCGTTGTTCGGATCGGCCTTCGTGGCGTTGTCGAATTGCGTCTTGGCTTCGGCGTACTTGCCAGCGTTGAAGAGCACCACGCCTTGGTTGTAGATCGCCTCGGCACTGCCGCCGCCGCCCGCGCCCGCAGTCGATCCGGCCAGTTCAGTGGCCTTCTGATTCATCGCCAGCGCATCGTCGAACTTCTTCTGGGCGTTATAGACGTTCGCCAGACCGTTGTACGGATCGGGGTTGGTCGGCTTCAGCTCGATCGATTTCTTCAACGCCGTTTCCGCTTCGGCCCACTGCTGCTTGTGCGTGTAGGCGATGCCGAGGTTGTAGTAGCAGTCGCTGCAGGTGGGCAGCTTCGTGACGACATCGTTCAACTTCGTGATCGCCTCGTCGTCGCGCCCGGCGCGCAGCGCGTCAATCGCCGCTGCCGCGGCTTCCTGCACCGCCTTCTGCTCCGGCGACATGCCGCTTGTCGGCGTCAACGTGAAGTTCGCCTCCGCAGGCGTGCCCTGCGTGACGTTCACCTGCTGCGCAGCCTGGCCGACCTTGTCCTTCGACACCGTCACGGTGTATCTGCCGGACTGGAGACCGACCTGCACGAATTCGCCCTTGTTGTTCGTCTTTGTCTCGGCGTTGCGCGCGGGGCCGGCAATGGTGACCTTCGCGTCGGTCACAGGCTGACCTTTTTCGTCGACAACCTTGCCCTTGACGATGCCCTGCGCAAAGGCGGGGGCCGCGAACACGAGCGCCACGACAAGCGCCAGGACACCCCGGTACAGATGGCTCCGCATGCTGAAATCCTCTCTTTGCAAGTAAACGAAACTCGGGCGCGCTTGGTTCCGCAGCGCTCGCCCAGCCCTTAACTTTAACCGAAGAAACGCTCGACCGCCCCCAGGTCGTGGGTGACGGGCGCGGGAGGGAGCGAATCTAAAAATCTACGCCCATAACCCATGGTTCGCAAGCGCGGGTCGAGAATCGCGAGGACACCGCGGTCGGTCCGGTGCCGGATGAGCCGGCCGAGACCCTGCTGCAGCGCGAGGATCGCGAGCGGCACCTGATAGACGGCGAACGCGTCCCCGCCACTCGCCTTGATTGCTTCGATCCGTGCTGCCGTGACGGGATCGCCTGGCGATGCAAACGGCAGCTTGTCGATGATGACGCAGCTGAGCGCCTCTCCGACGACGTCCACCCCCTGCCAGAAACTGGAGGTTGCCAGCAAGACCGCGTTTGGCGTCGAGCGGAACTGTTCGATGAGCGTCGAGCGCGGCGCCGTGCCCTGCACCAGGATCGGGAACGGGACCGCCATCTCGACAAATTGCTGGACGGCGCGGAGGACGGCGTAGCTGGTGAAAAGGACGAACGCGCGACCGCGGGATCGTTTGAGGATCTCAATCACCTCGCGCGCGGCGGCTGCGCTGAAGGCCGGCGACTTTGGCGACGGCACGCGCCGTGGCAAGTAGAGCAGCGCCTGTCGTGCGTAGTCGAATTCCGACTCGACGCGCAGTTCCGTGGGTTCGCGTAGACCGAGCCGACTCTTGACGTACTCGAATGACCCATCAACGGCCAGCGTTGCCGACGTGAGGACCGTCGTGCGCATGCGGTCGAACACCGCTTCCTTCGCCAGGCGCGACACGTCGATGGGTGATGCGCGAAGGACAAGCCCTTTGCCGCGGGTTTCTACGTAGTACACAAAGTCGGTGTCGTTCGCGCGGATCAGAAACGTCAGATCCTCGCGCAGCTCGCGCGCACGCCTCGCGAGGCTGGTGATCATCTCGTCGGTTTGTATCGCCTCTTCACCCGTGCCGCGCGGGCCCTTCGGGCCGGCGGCAAGCTGCAACGTGGCCTCGAGCCCTTCGAGCGCGCCCGCCAGCAGCGCGCCGTCCTGGAAGTAGTCCACGAACGTGTCGGAGTTGTAACGAGCTTTCGACTCCGCAACGTCCATTCGCGCCAACGCCACGCCGCCGAAGAAGGTGCGCGCTCGATCGGTCACACGTGAGGTCGCCTGAAGCATCTCGGGGGTCAGCGAAACAGTAATTTCGACGTCACGCAACAGGTCGTCCACGCGATAGTTGCTGACGGCGATGCCGAAATACTGTGTGGCCACGTCCTCGAGCTGATGCGCTTCGTCGATGACGAGCGTCGCGCACGCGGGAATCACTTCGCCGTACGCGCTCTTTCGCAGCTGCGCATCGGCACAGAGGAGGTGGTGGTTGACGATGACCACGTCGGATTCGGCGGCACGCTGCCGCATCAACGTCACAAAGCAATCGCCGTAGCGCGGGCATTCGGCGCCGAGACAGGTCTCTGCATCTGCGGCGATGTCCTTCCACAGCGGCAAGTCCTCGGGCAAGTCACGGAGCTCGGCGCGATCGCCGGTGGCCGTTTTCTTCACCCAGGCGTTGACGATCGGCAGCATCACGCGGTCGCCCGACTCGATCAGCCGTCCACCGGCTGACGTATTTCCTTCGACGCCGTCGCGGTACGTTTCGAAGCGATGGAGACAGAGATAGTTCGATCGTCCCTTCATCAGCGTGGCGCTGAACGGCTTGCCGAGCGCGTCGCGCAGCAGCGGGATGTCTTTGAAGAAAATCTGCTCCTGAAGATTCTTTGTGCCGGTGGACACGAGGATGCGCTGGCCGCTGAGGATCGCGGGCACCAGATAGGCGAGGGTCTTGCCGGTGCCGGTACCAGCTTCGGCGATCAGGGTCCCGCCACGTTCGATGACATCGGCGACCGCCTCCGCCATGGCGCGCTGCCCCTCACGTGGCTCGTACCCGTCAACGGTGCGCGCGAGCGGACCGTCGTCCGCGAACACGGCCGCGGACGCGGTTCGCAACGGCGAACCTACTGCAGTTCCGGATAAAGCGGAAACCTCTTGCAGAGTTTCATGACGTCGTCCTTGACCATGCCATGGACGCGGTCATCCTCCGGGGAGGCCAGCACGCGCGCGATGAAGTCCCCTATTTGATCCATCTCCGGTTCGCGCATTCCGCGCGTGGTGACGGCCGGCGTGCCGACGCGGATGCCGCTGGCGACCATGGGCGGATTCTGGTCGAACGGAATGGCGTTCTTGTTGACCGTGATGCCCGCCTTTCCGAGCGCGGCTTCCGCAACTTTGCCCGTCAATCCCTTCGAGAACACATCCACGAGCATCAGATGGTTATCGGTGCCGCCGCTGACGAGCCGGAAGCCGTGGCTGCTCAGCGAGGAGGCAAGACGTGCCGCGTTGGCCACAATCTGCCGCTGATACTCGCCAAAAGAAGGCTCCAACGCTTCCTTGAAACAGGCCGCCTTGGCCGCGATGATGTGCATCAGCGGACCGCCCTGCACTCCGGGGAACACGGCTCGGTCGAGATCTTTCGCGTATTGCTCGCGACACAGAACGAGACCGGCGCGCGGGCCGCGCAGCGTCTTGTGCGTCGTCGACGTCACGAATTCGGCATGCGGGACCGGGCTGGGATGAACGCCGGCGGCAACCAGTCCGGCGATGTGTGCCATGTCGACGACCATCGGTGCGCCAACGTCCTGTGACACTTTCGCGATGCGCGCAAAGTCGATTACCCGCGGATACGCACTGGCGCCGACCATGATCATCTGTGGTTTGTGCTCGTGCGCGAGCCGCTCCAGTTCCTCGTAGTCGATGCGTTCGTCATCTTTGCGAACGCCATAGGGGACGATCGAGTAGAGCTTCCCTGAAAAATTGAGCGGATGGCCGTGCGTCAGATGGCCGCCGTGCGCGAGGTTCATCCCCAGGACGGTGTCGCCGGGTTTGAGCAGGGTGAAGTAGACGGCCATATTCGCCTGTGCACCCGAATGCGGTTGCACGTTGACGTGTTCCGCGCGGAACAGTTGTTTGGCGCGCGCAATCGCAAGCGACTCGGCGACATCGACGAATTCACACCCGCCGTAATAGCGCTTGCCCGGATACCCCTCCGCGTACTTGTTCGTCATCACCGAACCGGCCGCCTCGAGCACGGCGGCGCTGACGAAGTTCTCCGAGGCAATCAGTTCAAGCCCGTCGGCCTGTCGACGGACTTCGTTCTTGATTGCGCGTGCGATTTCCGCGTCGGCTTCGGCGAGAGAACGTTGCATGGAAGAGAGAGCAGAGGCGGGCATGACGCGCGATTGTACTATGTGGCTCATGGCTCAGGACTCAGGGCTCACGGGGCTTCAGCCTCCTCAAGCCTCGAGCCTCCATGAGCCGTGAGCCTCGAGCCTTGAGCCAACCAACCGTCACCATCTCCACGCGCGGCGAACAGCGTGTCCGCAGCGGCCATCCGTGGATCTATCGCGCCGATGTCGTGGACGTTTCTGCCACCTCCGGCGACATCGTCGAAGTGATCGGCCCACGACGTCGCAGAATCGGCGACGCGCTGTTCAGCGATCGATCGCAGATTTCGATCAGGATGCTGACGGTCGGCGAGACGGCGGCAGACCAGTCGCTGCTCGTTGCGCGCCTTGAACGCGCGATCCGGTTTCGCGAGTCGCTGAACCTCGATGCCACCGCGTACCGGCTTGTCCATGGCGAAGCGGATCTGCTGCCGTCGCTGGTGGTTGACCGCTATGGCGAATACCTGGTCGTGCAGACCCTCTCTCAGGGAATGGATCGTCTCCTGCCGGCGATCACCGGCATGCTCGTAGAGCTGCTCGCGCCGGCGGGCATCCTCGCGCGCAACGACCCTCGTGTCCGCGCACTCGAGGGGCTGCCTCAGAGTATCGACGTGCTGCATGGCGAGGTTCCAGACTCGGTCGTGGTGCAGGAAGGCCATATTGAATACGACGTCGATTTGCGCAGAGGGCAGAAAACCGGTTTGTTTCTTGATCAACGCGAGAACCGGGAGGCGGCGGCGCGGTATGCGCGAGGCCGTCTCCTCGATTGTTTCAGCTACACCGGCGGTTTTGCGCTCAGGCTCGCCCGTACGTGCCCCGAGGCCGAAGCGCTCGACATATCCGCCGACGCGGTGGCGCGAATCCGGGCGAACGCAATCCGCAATGCGGTGCCGCACCTGCAGGCGCGCGAGGTGAACGTCTTCGACGAACTTCGCCGCCTGGAACGCGCCGGTGCGCGCTACGACACGATCGTCCTCGACCCGCCTGCGTTCGCCAAGAACAAGGCGGCGATACCGAATGCCATGGCGGGGTACAAGGAAATCAATCTGCGAGCCATGCACTTGCTGAATCCCGGGGGGTATCTGGTGACCTGCAGCTGTTCATACAACGTAAACGAGGAGATGTTTGGCTCGGTCATTCACGACGCGTCGGTCGACAGCCATACTCCGATGACGATCGTCGAAAAGAGGATGCAGGGGCGCGATCATCCCGTGCTCGTCGGCGTGCCCGAGACGTATTACCTGAAGTGTTTCATCCTGCGTCGGGTGGAGTAGGATTGCGGCCGTGAGGCAAATTTCCCTCGTTGTTGTCATGTTCGTCTTCGCCGCCGCGCTTCTTGCGCAGGCTGGCCGGGGTGCGATCGCCGGCAGGGTGACCACCGACCAGGACGACGCGGCGCCCGGCGTCACCGTTCAGGCGAAGGACATGGCGGGAAAGACTTCGTCGGTTGTCGCCAACAAGAACGGCGAGTTCAGGCTGACCAATCTCCCCGCGGGCATCTACGAAATCTCCGTCCCGCAAATGGGCGTCCGGACGGCTCGGTTCGCGCAGCCGAACGTCACGATCGAGGCGGGCAAGACACTCACCTTCAACATCAAGCTGATGCCGAACAACTTCGGCATCATCGGCGATGATGGCGGGTTCCTGCACATCTACAATAAATACGCGAACCAGAAGGGTCCGGCTCCTCGTACACGCGATGGTCGGCCGGATTTTTCGGGCGTCTGGCTCGCGAACGTGGATCCCAATCCGACGCCCGCGCAAATGCGTCCATGGGCGCAACAGGAGTGGGAGCGGCGGCGTGATCGCGCGTTCGAAGGGATGCCGACGTCGAGATGCCTTCCTTTGGATCCCACGATGACGCTGCCGTTCTTTTACAAGATCGTGCAGACGCCGACGCTGCTCGTCCATCTGTTCGAACAGGACCCGCACTATCGCCAGGCGTTTCTCGACGGCCGCGAGCATCCGAAGGATCTCGATCCGACGTGGATGGGACATACGATCGGCCGGTGGGAGAAAGACACACTGGTGCTCGATACGGTGGGTCTCAACGACAAGAGCTGGCTGCTGCAGGCGATCTGGCTGCCGCACACGGAGAAGCTGCACATCGTCTCGCGCTACACGCGTCCCGATCTCGCGCACTTGAACATCGACGTCGTGATTGAGGATCCAGACACGTTCATCAAACCGGTCGAGCGTCACGTGCATTGGCTGTTCACGCCGGGTGAAGAGATATTCGAGGCCATCTGCGCGGAGAACAACAAGTTTCAGCAATATTCTTCGTTCAAGTGAGGCGCGCCATGAAGCGCACGAGAGCGATTGCGTTTGCTCTGCTCGTGCCCGCGTTCGTTTTGATTGGTTCAGCGCAGACTGGCACCGGCCGCATCGGTGGCACGGTGACGAGTCCCGACGGTCCTGTCGCCGCTGCCCCGGTTCGAGCGACGCACCAGTCAACCGGCAGGATTTTTTCGACGACGAGCACCACCGCGGGCCAGTTCGCGCTCATGGACCTGCCCCCGGGGATGTACGAAGTCTCGGTCCCAGAACTCGGGTTGGCAACCATGCCGTTCGTCGAGAAGAACGTCAACGTGGCAGCGGGTCAGACGACAACCCTGAATGTCACGTTGGTGAAAGGCAACCATGGCGTGATCGGCGATGACAACGCGTATCTCACGATCCGAAAAAAGTACTTGAACGTCAGAGGCGCGGCGCCACGACTCGCCGATGGACGGCCCGATTTGTCGGGTGTGTGGAACGCCAACGTTGATCCCAACCCCGAGGCGCCGGCGCTTCTGCCGTGGGCCAACGACGTGTGGAAGAACCGGCTCTCGACCGCGTTCCGCGATCATCCAGACGGTTTTTGCCTGCCGGGCGATCCAACGCCGACTATTGCTCTTTTCTACAAATTCGTTCAGACCAAGGGCCTTTTGCTGTTGCTCTTCGAGCACGAGCCGCACTACCGTCAGATCTTTCTCGATGGACGTGCCCATCCTCAGCAGGCCGACCCGACATGGATGGGTCACTCGGTCGGCAAGTGGGACGGCGATACGCTCGTCGTCGATACCACCGGCTTCAATGACAAGAGTTGGTTGATCTTCGCAACGGGACTGCCTCATACGGAGATGCTGCACATGATCGAGCGGTATCGACGGCCCGATTTGGGCCATCTCCAGGTGGACCTTCGGCTGGAGGACCCAGGCACGTTCACCAAGCCAGTTGAACGCCACATGACCTGGGAACTCGCGCCCGGCGAAGAGATCCTCGAGGACATCTGCACCGAGAACAACAAGTTTCCGGAGTACGCGGGCGTCAAGTAGACGGAGGACCTATGAGGGGCGCGTTCATTTTCATCGTGGCGACAATCGCGTTGGACGGTTCGACTGTCGCAGCGCATCATTCGTTCGCCGCGGAGTTCGACATCACCAAGTCGGTGACACTGACAGGCAAGATCACGAAAATCGAATGGACGAACCCGCACGCGTTCCTGTTCATCGATGTGGCTGACAAGCAGACTGGCGCGGTCACCAACTGGGAAATCGAAATGGGTAGCCCCAACGGCCTGACACGGCTTGGCTGGACGAGAACTCTGCTGAAGCCCGGCGACGAGGTCACCGTTGACGGCAGTCTCGGACGAAACAAGGCGAACCTGGCCAACGCCAGATCTGTCGTGATGACTGCGACCGGCAAGAAGCTTGGCGCGGCTTCGAGCGAAGGAGCGAAGTAGCCCGTGCGCGTCGATCGATACCGCGCGGCCGTGTGCGCCGTCATTCTCACGATGCTGGTCGCGGCGGTCGCCGCCCAATCGCCCGGCCGGTGGCTGATGCAGAAGGGTGCTCCAGTTCCGACGCCCGAAGAGGAGTACTGGAACGCGACCGCGAACGGAAAGCTGTACATGATGGGCGGCAATCAGGGCGGGAAGAACGACCGCGTTCTCGAGTACGACATCGCCGCCGATAAATGGACGACCAAGAAGCCGGCACCGTGGTCGGCGAATCACATGGCGCTTGCCGAATATCGCGGGAAGATCTACGTGTTTGGGGGCGCGACCGTCGAGAGTCAGCCGAACGCGCTCAAGTCGTGGGAGTACGACCCGGCAGCCGATTCGTGGAAAGAGCTGCCGCCGATGCCGAGTAAACGAACGGCATCGGTTGCAATTGAGACCGGCGGAAAGATGTACGTGATCGGCGGCAGCGATGAAGCAGGGCTCTCGGTCGCCACGAACGAAGCGTTCGACCTCGCGACCGGCAAATGGGAGACGCATCGGTCGATGCCCACCGCGCGCAATCATCCGGCAGGCGGTGCGGTTGGCGGCAAGCTGTACGTGATCGGCGGCCGCCTGACCGCCGCAAATGTCGCCAACATGCTGTCGAGCGCGACCGATATCGTGGAAGAGTACGACCCAGCGACCGACAAGTGGCGTTCGATGACGAAGATGCCGTATCAGACCAGTGGACAGG
>Ga0207670_10001952_pt1 | contig 10808 bp, 8 predicted proteins | sample KBSS23HmetaG_FD_184339 | JGI IMG/M metagenome (GOLD analysis project Ga0207670, IMG submission 184339) | Switchgrass rhizosphere microbial communities from Kellogg Biological Station, Michigan, USA - KBS S2-3H metaG (SPAdes) (version 2) | ecosystem: Host-associated > Plants > Roots > Rhizosphere... | reverse complement strand
CACCGCGCCGGCCTCCCGGCGATCCGGGAGCGGCTGCCGCCGGAGGCGCTCTACGACTGGACGGCGATCACGTCGGCGCTCGCGTCGCAGGCGCCGTGGTGGCCGCCCGGCGTCGCGCACGGTTATCACGCGATCACGTTCGGCTGGCTCGTCGGCGAGGTGATCCGGCGCGCTTCGGGGAAGGGCGTGAAGGCGTACTTCCACGAGCACTTCGCGAGCCGCCTCGACATCGATTTCCACATCGGCCTCCCGGAGGAGCACGCGGGGCGCGTCAGCGATCTCCGCGGTGCGCCGCCGCCGCCGGCGGGGCAAAGGAGCATCACCGCCGAGATCGTCACCGCGCCCACGTCGCTCACCGCGGTGGCGTTCACGAACCCGACGCCGCTCGTCCCCGCGATCACGAACTCCGCCCCGTACCGCGCCGCCGAGCTCCCCTCTGTGAACGGGCACACGACGGCGCGCGCGCTCGCGCGCCTCTACGGCGGGCTCGCGTCGGGCGGTGTCCTCGACGGCGTGCGCCTCCTCGAGCCGGAGACGCTGGAGCGCGCGCGCACCGAGGAGTCGGCCGGGATGGACCTCGTCCTCGGAGAGACGACGCGCTTCGGCCTCGGCTTCATGCTGTCGCACCCCGGCGCGCCGTTCGGGCCGAACGCGCGCGCGTTCGGCCACCCGGGAGCCGGTGGATCGATCGGCTTCGCCGATCCGGAGGCGAACGTCGGCTTCGGCTACACGATGAACAAGATGGGCTCGCGCGTCCTCATGGATCCGCGGGCCCTGTCGCTCATCGACGCGCTCTACGCGTCGATGTGACGGCGTCGACGTCGCGCGTCAGCCGGTCGCCGAGGCGAGCGACCGGACCTCGACGTCGAGCCCTTCCTTTTCGGCGAGGTCGGCGAGCGTCTTCCTGAGCTGCGCGACGGTGCGCCCCTCCGGGACGTCGACGCGCGCCTCGAGCATGAAGAGGATGCCGCCGGTGAACGGCGCGTTGAACGCGGTCGTCTCGAGCGACACGATGTTGATCCCGAGCGCGTGCACGGCGGCCGTCACGTTGTGCACGATCCCCGGCTGGTCGAGCGCCTCGACGACGATCGAGCACGGGACGACGCGCGCGCGCCGGTACTCGTGCGGGCTCCGCGTCCGCCGCGGGTGGATGGTGAGGCCGCTCTTCTTCTGGATCGCCCCGAGGTCCCCCTCGATCGACGTGAGCACGTCGTCGGACGCCGACACCAGGACGAGCATGCCGAACTCCGCGCCGAGGATCGCCATGCGGCTCTCTTCGACGTTGGCGCCGCGCGACGTCAGGAAGTGAGTCAGCTCCGCGACGAGGCCGGGCCGGTCGGGCCCGAGCGCGGTGAGGACGAGATAGGCCGTGCTCATGGTCCATCGAAGCTAGTCCATCCCGACCGGATTCGGTCGGAATCTTCCGCGATGATCGCGGCAAAACTGCGGTAGACAATGAGGGCATGGCGCTCGCCGTCCATCGATTGAGGCAGTTCATCAAGGCGTGCGACCCGCTCCTCCCGCTCAACCCCGGCGACTCCGCGTACGTCGAGCTCGATCAGGGCGTCCCCGTCCGCGGGAGCGGCGGCGCCGCGTGCATCGACGCGCTCCAGGCGACGGTAGACCTCAGCGAGCCGACGGAGGCGACGTGCCAACTCTTCAGCGGCTTCTCGGGGAGCGGGAAGACGACCGAGCTCCGCCGCCTCAAGGTCCGCTTCGAGGAGGACCGGACCACCGCCACGCACGTCACGTTCGTCAACGCGGACGAGTACATCGATCCGTACACGCCGATCACGATCACCGACGTCCTCCGCGTCCTCGCGCACGCGCTCGATCAGGCGGCCGCGGAGCAAGAGGCCGCCGCCACCGGCGAGCCGGTCGATCCGTCGAAGGGGTACGTCCGCCGCTTCTTCGACTTTCTGACGCAGACCGACGTCGCGCTGAAGAACGTCGGCTTCGACACGTACGGCGCGAAGCTGATGCTCGAGCTCAAAGAGAACCCGGCGTTCCGCGAGCGCGCCGAGAAGGCGCTCTCGCTCCGCTTCCAGCAGTTCGCGAGCGAGGCGCGCGAGGTGATGGACGCGGCGGTGGTCCGCCTGCGCAAGGCGACCGGCGCGCAGCGTGTCGTCCTCATCGTCGACGGGCTCGAGAAGCTCTCGACGATCCGCGAGGAGGACCGGATCAAGGTCGAGGCGAGCGTCGAGACGGTGTTCGTGCAGCAGGCGTCGTGGCTCCGCCCGCCGTGCCACGCGATCTTCACATTCCCGCTCTGGCTCCGTTTCCGCGCGCCGCTCGGCGGGATGTACGACCGCGAGCCGCAGGTGCTCCCGATGGTGAAGATCGCCGAGCACGACGCGGCGCGCACCGACTTCCGTCCCGGCGTCGACAAGCTGGTCGAGCTCGTCGCGCGGCGGATCGCCGTCGACGAGGTGTTCGCGGATCGCGCGCAGGTCGAGGCGCTCGTCCGCGCGTCGGGCGGCTACCCGAAGGACCTCCTCCGCCTCGTGCGCGAGGTCCTCTACACGAGCAAGGCGTTCCCCGTGACGGCCACCGACGTGCAACGCGTCGTCGATCGCCTCGCGGAGGCGTACGCGCAGACGGTGCGCGGCCCGGCATTCGGGATCCTCACCGAGATCGCCGAGACGCACGCGATCCCCTCGGGAGACTCCGCCGTCGTCGCCGCGTTCGGCCGGCTCCTCGAGCAGTGGCTCGTCCTCGCGTACCGCAACGGCGGCGAGTGGTACGACGTCCACCCGCTCGTCCGGAAGAAGCTCGCGGCGACGTGAAGATCGGCCGGCCGCGGACCTACGACCACGCGTTCGGCGCTGTCGAGCGCGTGATCGCGCTGACCGACGGCTTCGCCCTCGTGCCGGTCGAGGTCGACGGCCCGGACCTCGCGCACGCGCTCGTCGCGCACCTGGGGAGGTGCGGTCACCCGTGCGTCGTGTTCGAGCCGCTCGACGAGGCGAGCTGGGGACGCCTCGCGGCGGACCTCCTCGCTGCCGCGCCCGGCGAGCGCGGCGTGGTCGCGGTCATCGGCCGTCACGAGCTCCCGAGCACGACAGGGGCGGGGCTTCGGCTCGTCAACCAGCGCCGCGACTCGATCGCGGCGGCGATCCAGCGGCCGCTCCTCTGGTGCGGCCCGCCGTCGTTCCTCGCGCTCACGTGGGAGCGCGCGCCGGATTTCTGGTCCGTCCGCACCGTCGGGCAAAAGATCGAGCCCGACACGACCGACGATCGAGCCTCGTCGTCAGAGAGCGCCGCGACGAGCAAATATCGCTCGCTGCTCGAGGACGCGCGGTCGCAGCGCGACACGGACCGCGAGACGAACTTCCGGACGCGCCTGGTCCAAAATCTCATCCACGAGGACAAGCTCGACGAAGCGGAGCGCATCGCGCGCGAGGGGCCGTGGCCGGAGGGCGACGTCGACGCGGAGCTCACGCGGTTCGCGCTCGCCTCGAAGCGGCAAGACTTCGTCGAGGCGGAGCGCATCCTCGGGACCCTCCCACGCCCCGGGATGCGCCCGGACCAGGCGGCCGAGATCGCTCTCGCCCACGCCGTGCTGGCGGAGAAGCGCGATAGCCCCGAGCTCCGCGCGCTCGCGCGGCGGGTCGCGCACGACGCGCTGGAATCTTCGGGCAACGACGCGCAGGCGCGCACCCTCGCGCTGGTCGCGCTCGGCCGAGCGGATCGCTCCGTCAAAGCCCTCCACTCCGCCCTGGACAAGGCGAAGGGCGTCTCGCCGGGCCTCGTGGCGATCGTGCGCGCCCACCTCGCCGTTGTTCTGGCGGAGAACCACGAGAGCCAGGCCGCCCGGCATCACGTCAAAGAGCTGGACGAGGCCCTCGCGGCGACCGAGTCGTTCGGCACGCCGGCCGAGCGCGCGATGCTCGTCACGGCGCTCGATGACGCGAAACACGCGCTCGCCCGCGGCCTCGGTGAGCACGATGCGTCCCCGATGCAGACGATCGCGTCTCGCCTCGGCTCGGCCGGCGTGCGCGAATCGCGTGCCGAGACGTCGAAGGGGTCTGCGGTGGCGTCGGCCCGCGACGAGCGCCCGACCCTCGAGACCCGCGTGGCGGCGGCGCCACCGCGGCGCGCACCGGCGCGCGTGCAGGTGGTGAGCTGGATCAGCGCGGCGCTCTTCTTCTACATGGCGTACCGGTTCCACGAGAGCCCGCTCGCGGTGGCGGTCTTCACGCTCGTCGCGATCGCGTGGCTGTGGGTGGCGCGCGCTGACACGCGCTAGTCGATCGACCTACGGCGGCGGCGGTTTGCTCTTTGCCTCGCGGCGCGGCATCACGATCGCCACCTCGGTCCCCTTCCCCACTGCGCTCTGGATGTCGACGCGCCCGCCAAGCGCGCTCACGAGGCCGTAGACGGCGCTGAGGCCGAGGCCGCTCTTGCTCGCGGCCCCCTTTCCGCCGCGCGAATAGAACGGGTCGAAGACGTGCGCGATCTGGTCCGGCGGGATCCCGCCCCCCTCGTCGGCCACCGACAGGACGACGCGGTCCCCCTCGTTGCGCACCGTCGCGTGGATCGTGCCGCCGCCGGGCATCGCCTCCACCGCGTTCCGCGCGATCTGGAAGAGCGCCTCGGCGAGCGCCGACACGTGGCACTCGATCGCGCCGACGGCCGGGTCGTACGCGCGCTCGATGATCACGCCGGATCGGGCGCGGCCGATCGCGCTCTCGAGCGCGAAGTCGAGCATCGCGCCGACGTCCGCCGGCTCGAGCACCCCCTCGGCGGCCATCGCGAAGCGCCGCAGGCGGTCGACGGTGCGCCGGATCCGCTGGAGCCCGCCGTCGCTCCGCTTGATCGCGGCGAGCGCCGCCGCCGCGTCGTTCTCGAGCGACCGCTGCGCCTGCGCGTTCGACGCGACGCTGATCGCGAGCGCGTTGTTGAGCTCGTGCGCCATCCCGCCGACGAGGACGCGCAGCGCCTCGAGCTTCTCGACGACGACGAGCTGCTCCTGCACGCGACGCATCCGCGACACCGCCGCGGTGTGGCGCTCGAGCCGGCGGAACGTGTTCACGCTGATCCGACGTCGCGTCCGCGCGACGAAGATCCCGACGCCGCCCGCGGCCAAGACGAGGAGGTGCGCGTGGAGCGGCCCGAACGGGCTCGCGACGAGGAGCCCCGCGTACGCGGCGGCGGCGGTGATCGTCGCGACGCGCGGATCGATCGGGACGATCGCCGTCATCGCGAACGACGTCAGCGGGAGGCCGAGGAGGTACGGGCTCGACGGGCCGCCGGTGAGCCGCGCGATGTACCCCCAGCCGAGGAGCGTGACGGCCGACGCCGACGCCGCCAGCGCATTCAGTAGAAAAAGGGCGCGTGATGGAATATCACGCGCCACGCGCTTCCGAGGGTCGCGCAGGGCGCGGGGCGGGGCGTCGCGCGCGGTGGCGAGCGGGACGGAGAGAGAGCAGGCGCCGAGGAAGATCGCGAGGCCCACGCCGGTGATCGTCGCGGCGCGTGGGACCTTGCCGGAGAGCGCGTCGCTCACCGAGATGACGCCATCGATCGCGGCGATGACGGCGAGCGTCGGGAGGAGGCGGACCGAGACCTTGACGATCTGCTGGCGCAGATACCGCCGCCGCGGGCTCCCTTTGCGCCCGGCCTTCTGCGACACGCGATCGGCGCGATCGCGGAGAGCGCTCGGCGCGGGGAGCGAGAGCGACGCGCTCGGCGCGACCGGCTTTCCGCCGCTGGTCTCAGAAGCCACCGCGCACCCCGCCGAACGAAGGGCCGATCACGAGGCCGACGCTCGTTTGCGACGGCGGCGGCGCCATCCACAGGAGGTACCCGCCGATCCCCGCGCTGATGATCCCGAGGCCGAACGCGACGTCGGCGAGCGTGCGGAACATCATCCCCGTTCGCCGATCGGCCGGGTCGCGCGGCGTCTCGTGGTTGTACGTGCTCGCGAGGCTCGCCGCGCGGAGCCCCGCGAACGTCCCCACGGCGAGCCCCACGCCCCCCACGCCGACCAGCGTCCAGCCGACGATCGCGCGCTCGTTCGACTCGGATGGCGCGGCGGCAGGCGCGCCCGGGCGGTCCGGCGGCGTGCGCGCGGCGGCGAAGAGCGCCACCTGACGGACGGCGTCTTTCTCATGCGTGATGACGACCCTCTCGTCGGTCGCCTGGTACCCCTCGGCCTCGAGGTGGAGGTCGTGCGCGCCGACGGTCGTCCGCACCTCGGCGAGCGCGCCGGGGACGAGCGCGATCGGCCTGCCGTCGAGCGTGGCGAGCGCGCCGTCCGGGGCCACCTTGATCTTGAGCGTCCCGAGGTGCGTCCGGACTTCGCCGAGCGCCTGCCGCGCGCTCGCGACCTCCTCGCGGCTCGCGCCTCCGTCGTCGGAGAGGAATCGCGCGAGGTCATCCTCGGCCGCGACGTATTCGCCGGTCTTCGCCCGCGCGATCCCGAGGTTCAAGAGGATGCTCGGGTGCGCAAAGAGCTTGTACGCCTGCTCGAACGCATCGCGCGCACCGCGGTAATCACCCTGCTTCACGAGGAGGACGCCGCGGCGGAACGCGGCGCGCGATCGATCGCGCGACTCGTCGGCGTGCGCAGCCCCGGCCATGTGCACGAGCCACACGACGGCGAGGAGGATCCCGAGCGCCCGGGGGGCTCGCGCCGCACGCGCCGGCGCGCCGCGGCGGCATCGTGAGGTGAGGCCGAGGCGTCGCATGCGCTCGCTCGTGCTCGCTCGTCAGTAGCGCGGCGTCGTCACGATCGTCGGTGCGGTCGCCGGTTTCTTCGCCGACGCGGGTGGCCTCGTGCCATGGACGCGCGCGGCGGGCCTCGTGTTCGGCGGCGACGCCGACGCGCCCTCCGCCGCGACGCCCGTGACCCCCGGCCCGTCGGCGATCTCGAGCACCGCGGGGTCGGACGCGGTCTCGTCCTGCGGCGGGGTCGTCGCCTCCACGTCGGTGACCGCCGGGGCCCCCGCGGCGCGGTCCTCCGCGGGCTGCGCGACCGCACGCGTGCGCGTCGCCGTGAGCGCGATGATCCCGCCGACGACGACCGCGCCCGCCATCGCGAGGAACGACCGGCTCGAGCGCGGCGTGGGGCCGCTCAGGAGCGCCCCGGCGGTCATCTCGGTCTGCGTCGGCGGGTTCAGCTCGCCGCGCGACACGATCGGCACCACGGTCGGGAGCTGCATCGCGACGCCGAGCGCGCGCCACGCCTTGAGCACGTCGCGCGCGGTGGGAAAGCGTTCCCCCGGGACGCGGGCGAGGCACTTGTTGACGAGCGCGTCGAGGCCGACCGGGATCGGGACCGCCGCGGCGGTGCGGAGCTGGCGCGCGGGCCGTTCGAGCTTGCTCGCGAGGAGGGCCATCTGCCCCGACGCGTCGTACGCGAGGCGCCCGCTCACCGCCTCGAAGATGACCATCGCGAACGAATAGATGTCCGCGCGCTCGTCGACCTTCGACGCGCCGCGGATCTGCTCCGGCGCCATGTACGCGATCGTGCCGACCGCCTCGCCGGTGATCGTGAGCTTCTCCGCGACGCCGTCCACCTTGCAGACGCCGAAGTCGAGGACGCGGGTCCGGAACGTGCCGTCGTCGAAGTACTCGAGGAAGATGTTCCCTGGCTTGAGATCGCGGTGGATGACGCCGGCCGCGTGCGCGTCGATGAGGCCGCAGAGGACGTGCTCGCCGATCGCCTGCACCTCCTCCCACGGGAGGAGGCCTCCCGCGCTTTTCAACCGGTCGGCGAGCGAGTCGCCGCGGAGGAGCTCCATCACGAGGAACAGCTCGCCGGCGTCGGTCCGGTCCACATCGAGGAGACGTGGGATGAAGTCGCTCTGGATGCGCGCTGCCGCCGCCGCCTCGCGCTCGAGGCGTGCCATCAAGAAATCGCCGACGAAGGCGCGGCTCACGACCTTGATCGCGACGCTCGTCCGCGACTCGAGGTGAATCGCGTGAAAGACCTCGCCCATGCCACCACGGCCTATGGAGGCAACGAGCTGGTACTTGTCGCGCAAGACGTCGCCAGCGTGCATCTCTTCGCTTGTGAGTGTAGCGCCGCATGCGCGAACGCCCGTGAGAAATTGACGCGCGCGCGAGGTGGTTCGAGCGAGATCCAGGGCCCCGTGCAGGTAGCACGGGGCCACGTCCGGTCTACCGTCCTCCAGGCCGCGACGGAGGCCACCGCCGCAGAGCGTCAATGAAGCATCAACGGAGCTCGCGCTTCAGTACTTTGCCGGTCGGATTCCGGGGGAGCGCATCGAGGAAGACGAAGTCGCGCGGGACCTTCGGCCCCGCGAGGCGTCCTTTGGCCCAGGTCTTGAGCTCGTCTTCGCCGACGTCGGCGTGGTCGCGCCGCACGACGAACGCGCGAACGCGCTCGCCCCACTCCGGATCCTGAACGCCGACCACCGCGACCTCGGCGAGCCCGGGGTGCGCCTCGAGGACCGCCTCGACCTCGGCGGGGTACACGTTGACGCCGCCCGAGATGATCATGTCGCGCTTCCGGCCTTCGATGAAGAAGCGCCCGTCGCGGTCCTCGCGCGCGAGATCGCCGACGCTGAAGAAGCCGTCGCGCATGCTGGCGCGCGTCGCGTCGTCGTCCTCGTGGTAGCCGGCGACGAGGTTCTTGCTCCGCACGTAGAGCTCGCCGACCTCGCCGCGCGGCACGTCGCGGCCCTGATCGTCGAGCAGGCGGATCTCGTTGCCCGGGACGATCCGCCCGATCGTCCCCGGCGCGGCGCGCAGATCGGCGGGCTTCCCGAGCGTGACGAGCCCGGTCTCGGTGGCGCCGTAGAAGTTGTAGAGGATGTCGCCGAAGTGATCCATCACCGCGGTCCCGAGCGGCGCGGGGAGCGGCGCGCCGCCGACGAAGAGGATGCGGAGCGACCGCGTCCGATACTTCGCGATGACGTCCTTCGGGAGCGAGAGGACGCGGTGAAGCATCGTCGGGACCACCGCGGTCGTCGTCACGCCGAAGCGCTCCACGTCGCGGAGGAAGTGCTCGGGGGTGAAGTCGTCGGCGATCGCCACCGTGCTCCCGATGATGTGGCTCAGCGTGACGAAGCCGAACGCGGTGCCGTGGTAGAGCGGGCACGTCGCGAGGTGGACGTCGTCGGTGCGCATCGGCGTCTCGGCGATGAACTGGAGCGCGACGCGGAACGCGTCGGCGGGGAACTTGCGGACCGCGCCCTTCGGCTTGCCGGTGGTCCCCGACGTGTACATCACGACCGCCGCCGCCTCATCGGCGTCGTCGAACGCGCCGGCGGCGGGACGCGACGCGATGAGGTCGTCGAAGTCGGCGTAGCCCGGCGACTTCCCGCCGATCGTCACGATGGCTACGCCGGGGAGGTCGCGCAGCGCCTCCTCCGCGGCCGGAAGGAACGCGTGCTCGACGGCCAGGAGCTTCGCCCCCGAGTGCCGCACGAGATATCCGAGCTCCGACGGCGTCGACCTCCATGACGCGCTGACGGCCGCACATCCCGCGCGGCTCGCGCCGCACTGGAGCAACAGGAACTCCGGCCGGTTCCGCGCCATCACGACGAGCGTCGATCCTCGCTGGAGGCCGCGCGCGCGGAGGCCGGCGCCGACGCGATCCATCTGCTCGTCGAGATCGGCGAAGGTGTACGACGCGTCCCGATAGCGGAGCGCCACCTTGCGCGGCGTATTCGCCGCATGAACGCGGTAGATATGCGCCGGGCTCTTCGCCGCGGCGCCGAGGATGACCCTCAGCGCCTTCAGCCCGGGGCGCGTCATCTCCCACATCAGGCCGGTGTGATTGGCGACCGACGCCATCACGCCGATGCGTGTCGGCACCTCGGCGAGGCGCGTCCTCCACTCTCTCCAGCTCGGCATCGTGACGCTCGTGATACCCTTGTGGAGCGATGGAACGCAAACCCCCCAGCAGCGACGACTGGCGGGAGCGGCGCTTGGACGATCGCGCCGCGATCACGCTGCGAGTGGATTACAAGCGCCTGAACACCTTCTTCGCGGATTACACGCGGAACATCAGCAAGGGCGGCACGTTCATCCGGACGTCCAAGCCGCTCGACGTCGGGACGGAGTTCGTCTTCGACCTGTCCTTCCCATCGCACCAGGGGCGCCTCCAGCTCAAAGGCGAGGTGATGTGGGTCGTCGCCGAGGACGGCGCGAACGAGGACCAGCCCGCCGGGATGGGGATCCGCTTCATCTTCGATAACGCCGAGGAGCGGCAGCGCGTCGACGACTTCGTCGAGCGCTTGATGGCCGAGGCGCTCGGCGAGCACATCTCGCAGAAGCTATTGACCCGAAAGCCTCTTTGAAGTGATGGCGCCGGCCGCGCCGAGACGAGCGGCCGGAAGTCGGCATCGCAGTCCGGACTTCGGCACGTGGGCGAACACACGCCCGCGCCGGATCCACACATGCAACTCGTCTCCATCGTCCTCAGTTCCATGATCGCGTGGGTGCCCCCCGCCGAGCACCGTCACCTCGAACCCCCCGCCGTCACGGAGCGGCGTTACGAAGAGATCGCCGAGGTGATCGCGAGCGTCGTCGCCGAGGCGCAAGGCGAGCGGATCGTCGGGAGCGCCGAGCTCGAGGCGCTCTTGCTCGCGTCGGTCGCGGGGGCGGAGTCGCACTATGCGGCGCGCGTCGAGGACTGCAAAGGGCGCCACGCCGCGTACTCCCTCTGGCAGATCGAGGGGCACCGCAAGGAGGCGTGCGCGGGGCGGCGCGCGGCATCGAAGCTCGCGCTCGCGATGATCCGCGAATCGTTCCGCGTCTGTGCGGCGCTCCCCTTCCTCGATCGCCTCGCGTTCTACACCGATGGTCGATGCGAGCGTCAGTGGTGGCGATCG
>Ga0207670_10001949_pt1 | contig 10817 bp, 13 predicted proteins | sample KBSS23HmetaG_FD_184339 | JGI IMG/M metagenome (GOLD analysis project Ga0207670, IMG submission 184339) | Switchgrass rhizosphere microbial communities from Kellogg Biological Station, Michigan, USA - KBS S2-3H metaG (SPAdes) (version 2) | ecosystem: Host-associated > Plants > Roots >... | reverse complement strand
TGCGCGACTGGCGCAGGGAATGAAAGACGTGCCCGTGGATGCGGCAATCGTGGGAGTGATTGATACGGTCGACGTTAATTGATTTATGCAGCTCGCACGCGTCATCGGCACAGTAGTCTCCACCGTTAAGAATGATTCTCTCAAAGGACGGAAGCTGCTCATCGTGCAAACTGTCGATCGGAACCTGGAAGCGATAGGGAAGCCGATGGTGGCGATCGATGCAATCGGCGCGGGTGTTGGTGAGCTGGTGTTCTGGTGTCGCGGCAAGGAAGCGAGTTTTCCTTTCAAACGAGAAGACACGCCGACTGATTGCACGATCATCGGTATCGTTGATTCTGAGCAGCACGTAACCAGATGATTCTCGCGCGCGTAGTCGGAAATGTCGTGGCCACGCAAAAGAACCGGCGTTACGAAAACGCGCGCGTGATGTTGTGCCAGCAGATCACGCCGGAAGGTGAAGAGACGAGCTATTCCGTATTGGCGCTGGATTCGGTTGACTCGGGTGTGGGAGACACGGTGCTGATCGTGCAGGAAGGCTGGAGCGCGTCGACTGCGGCGACTGGAGAGGCGGGCGCGGCGATCGATTCGGCGATAGTGGGCGTGGTGGATCGGATCGATCTCTTATAACGATGGAAGATCAGGCGAGATTGATGGCGGAGAGAATTGCGCGGCGCATGTCGGGCGGTCCGGCCACGCCTTCGCAGGGCGACATCAGCTCAGAGCTGGCAGCAATGCGCGCGAGCCTCAACGATCTGCAAAACAGGCTCGTCCAAATTGAAGCTACGGTAAGCGTTCCTCGTGTGCATTCACCATGGCAGCATCCGAGCCTGGAACGCTTTGGTGTTGAAGAAGCCACAGTCTCGGAGCTTGTGGATTACTTTCAAACTGAAAAGGCTTGCAGCATGGAGCCTGGCGGCAAGCCTTGTGATCATTGCGCGATGTGTAGCTCGCGTGGTTTTTAAACCGCAGATTACGCGGATTATTTATTCTGATTTTGCCGTAGCGAATTCGCGTTGATCTGCGGCGGTTGGTTTGCACCTTCCTCGGCCCTGAAGTAGGGTTCCTCCTTGAATCCAAACAGCTTTGCTGAGATCACAGTCGGAAAGCGCGCGCGTGTAGTGTTGTAATCCTGAACGGAGTCGTTGTAGTCCTTGCGCGCGGTTGCGATGCGGTTCTCAGTGCCCGCTATTTCAAACTGCAACGCCTTGAAGTTCTCATTCGATTTCAGTTCCGGATAGGCTTCCTGGAGCACGAGAAGACGGCCCATTACGCCGCCGAAGCTGTTCGCGGCATCGATTACTGCCTGCTTCTGTTCCGGGGTCCTGTCGCCGCCTTCGCCCTGCGGCGCCTGGCTGGTCGCATTCAACAGTTGCGATCGCGCCTTGGCGATCGTGCCAAAGACTTCCTGCTCCTGAACTCCCGCCATCTTTGCCGCTTCCGTCAAGTTGTTCAGAAGATCGGAGCGACGTTGTAGCTGTGTTTCTGTGTTGGCCCATTTGCCCTTTACGTCTTCATGTTTTGTCGTCAGCGTGTTATAGCCACAGCCGCTCGCTCCAAAACTGATCAGCGCAACGGCGAAAAGGATTAGCAGTCTTCGCGTCTTCATCTCAAATCTCCCATTAGGTAAAAGTTACTGTATTGCCTCTCCAAGATTGTCAACGGCTTCAACTACCTGCTCGATCTGGAACAGGTAGGCTCCGAAAAGTTCGTGGGCTTCTTTCTCAGACGAAGGGAGTCTGTCGCCGGCGCGAAATTCAAAGATTCGCTCAAAGGGTTTGGGGTCGAGTCGCAACAGATTTGCCGTCGCGCGGACGCAATCGGGTTTTGATACGGGTGCTTCCTGCCCGTGCAAAATCAGCACGGCCCTGAACAAAGCCGCAAAGCTCGACAAGCTGTCGCTCATCAAATCGCAAAGTTTTTCGATCGAAACTGAGGCGGGAATGTAGAGACGGCGCAATTGGATCAACTTGCTTCGCAGTTCGTACTCAGTCTGGTGACGCAGGTTCGCGTTCGAGAGCTTTACAAACTCGAAAGGATCGTGACCGTAAAGAACGATGCGCGCGTTTGCCATCTGGTGAAACTCGATCGGAAATACGTCAGCAGCGTCTGAGAGCTCCTCGACGGTGAAGTAGACCGGCAATGGGTGGCCCAACCGTTGCCATTCGCGCATCGGCGCCTGCGCCTGTCGCAGATCTTCGGGCGTGATTCGATTCAAAGCGATGAGCAGGTTGTAGTCAGAGCGCAGCTCGATGTGATCTCCGGCAGCGGCTGAGCCGTAGAGCACGACGCTAGCCAGATTCTCTCCATGCGTTGCGCGTAGATCGTCGATGAGTCCTTTTAGAGCATCCTGTACCAGGGTCTTCACCAATCACCTCCTGCGCCGCCACCACCAAAGTCGCCTCCGCCGCCAAAGCCTCCGCCAAAACCACCACCACCACCGCCGCCAGAGCCACCGAATCCGCCACCGCCCCAGCCGCTGCTCGATCCCCAGCCTCTACCGCCACCCAGATTGCTAAACAAGCTTCCCCAGAACAGTGCTTCCAAACAACCGCCACCGCCTCGTCCGCCTCGTCCCCTCCGCGATGCTGATGACAGCAGGATAAAAATGACAATGATGATACCTATGCCACATACGCTGCTGAGACCTAGCTGCGGTCTCTCAGGCGGACCTGTTTCTCTGATCTGTACAGCCTGGCTTGCATCGATGCCCTCGATACTGAAACCACGCTTAACCGCGAGTGTAGCTACGTAAGCCTGAATCGTATCGAAGATACCTTTGCTGTAATTCCCCTGCCGGAACGCCGGCACCATTCGTTCGCGTTGAGTTAGACCGACAAGACCGTCGGGTAAATCTCCTTCGAGATGCCGGCTGACCTGCGTGAAGTACTTGCGATCCTGGATCGCGACCACCAGCAGGAAACCAGCCTTGTCACCTTGCTTTGATCCGATGCCCCAGCCGCGCGCAATCGCGAGCGAGAAGTCAAAGATGTCGCGGTCGCCGGTCGTATCAACCGTCACCACCGCGTATTCGATATTTGCGCGTTCCTTCAGCCCGCGATAGATCGACTCGAGTTTCTGCCTCGTCTCGGCATCGATGACGTTTGCGTTGTCGACGATTGGGTTGAAGGGAACGGGGAGTGGAACAGGCGACTGGGGCGTGGACTGCGCGCTCGCGTCAGCTACGAACAGCGAAAAGATCAAAACCAGCAGGCCGAGGCCATGCCACACACACTTTGATTTTTTCAAGCGCAAATGCAATCGCGAAATTCTCGTCAGTGCTAACCCTCTATCAACCTGTGCAACAGATAAAAAAGGGCGACCCCTCCAAAAACGACAATCGACACCGTGGGGTTTCGTTCTTCTTTGTGGTTGACCTCGGGAATCAGGTCGCTTGCTGCTACATAAAGAGTGACACCAGCCGAGAACGGCAACGCATACGCAACGGCATCCTTTACCCTGGTATCAAGCAACGCGACGCCAATCACACCTGCGAGCGTCGCCGCACCGATCGCTGCGGTCGCAATCAACGCCTTCCGTGTCGAACGTCCACTAGCAAGCATGATTGATGCCACAGTAAAGCCTTCGGGCATTTTGTGGAGCAGAATCGCGATAAAGACGAGAATTCCGACTTTGAAATTGACCAGGAAAGCGGATGCAATTGAGACACCGTCGAAGAACGTGTGAATCCAAAGGCCACCGACAGCCGTGTAGGCGGCTGAGGGGCGCATGAAGGATTCCGGATGAGTTTCAGCGCCAAAATGAAAGTGTGGCGCGAGTGTGTGCTCGAAGAATTGGATAGACAGATAGCCGAGCAACAGCAGAGCCATTGCGCCCGCGACCGCTTCCGCGGCTGATTCACCGGGCGAGTTTCTGGTCCAGATACCAATAGTTTCCGGAAGAATTTCGATGAAGATAGCTGCAAGCATGAAGCCTGCGCCGAGAGCGACGAGGTATTTCAAGAAGCGTTCGCCCCAACGATACGCTTCGGATTTGATCAGAATCACCCCTCCGAAGACATTGGCGCTTGCGGCCAGCAACCCAAACAGAAGAATCGAGGTCATTGTATGGTGGGCCAATATACAGGATCGTGAGGGCTCGGAGTATAGGTCCTATAGGACATATAAGACCTATAATAGGCCGACAGAAGGCGATCACTCTCCACGGTTAACCCTATTGACACAGTCTGGCTCGCGGCGTATTTTCCTGAAGGGTGGTCAAAAGTGGTCGGAAGTGGGTCCAACCTCGTAGCAACCGATCATCAGCAACACTTTTCCTTTGGGCCACCCACCAAAGCTCTCTCGTCAGGCTCGATTTATGCTGCGAGGAAATTACACGGCACGTATCGATGTCAAAGGTCGCCTCAAAGTTCCAACGGAATTTCGGCGGCTGATTGAGGAGAAGCACGGCAAAGACTTTTATATCACGAGCCTCGATGGCGAGTGCGTTCGAATTTACCCTCTGCCGGAATGGGAGTCGATTGAACAGAGACTTTCGTTGTTGCCTTCGATGGATCCGGCCCGAAGGAAGTTCCTTGATAGAACGAATTACTACGGTCAGCAAGCCACGATCGACGGGCAAGGCCGCCTGTTGATTCATCCGTTGCTGCGCAAGAGTGCTGAAGTGCTGGGCGACGTAGCGGTAATGGGTTACCTGACCTATTTGGAAGTTTGGGAGCTCGACAAGTTCAAGGCCCGCCTGCTCGCTGATCCATACACGGAAGAAGACGAGGCTGCGATTGCGAGACTTGGAATTTAGTGCTCTGTAGTTGGTACTTTGTACTTTGTGAAGAAGAACAAGGCACAAAGAACAAAGCACAAGAAGATCTTTGAACGAGATCACGGGGCGGTGGAGATGGCTGCGCCTTTGGGGGGCATAGGCGCGCCCCATCGCCCCGTGCTGCTTGAAGAGACGATGAAGTTCCTCGCTCCTGAGCGTGGAGGTCTCTTTGTTGATTGCACGGTTGGGCTCGGCGGACACAGCGAAGCGATTCTGAAATCCTCCGGTGATACTCGCGTCATCGGAATAGATCTCGACCTTTCGGCACTCGCTTACGCGCGTGAGCGACTGGCGCCTTTCGGAGAAAGATTTCGCGCCTTTCAAGCAAACTTTCGCGCGATTGCGGAAGTTCTCGAAAAGGCAAACGAGCGCGATCCCAACGGCATTCTTGTAGACCTTGGCGTCTCTTCTTTGCAGTTTGATTCACCCGAGCGTGGGTTTAGTTTTCGTTTCGATGCTCCGTTAGATATGCGGATGGACCCGACCACCGGAACCACCGCAGCCGATCTTCTACAACAACTTCCCGAATCGGAAATTGCCAGAATCATTTTCGAATACGGCGAAGAACGACACTCACGACGCATCGCCCGTCGCATCGTGGAACGTCGCGAACAAGGGAAGCCGATAACGACCACCACGGAGTTAGCAGACCTTGTGCGACTCGCTGCCGGCGGTCATAAGCGGAACCAGATTCACCCGGCGACACGTACGTTCCAAGCTCTACGTATCGCCGTCAATCACGAACTCGAAGGGCTGGGAGAGTTTGTCGAATCAGCAGTTGATCTTTTAATCCCCTACGGTCGATTTGTCGGAATTAGTTTTCACTCGCTCGAAGATCGTGTTCTCAAACGCGAGTTGAGAAAACTTTCGGGACACTGTGAATGTCCGCCGCGCTTGCCGGTTTGTGAGTGTGGCGCGCGCAAGGTAGTGGAAGTATTGACGCGGCGTCCGGTGGTCCCAGGTTCGCGCGAGGTTGACGAGAACCCGCGCGCGCGGAGTGCGAAGCTTCGAGCCGCCGAAAAATTAAATCATGAAGAGATTTCCTGAGTATCAACAAAACGCAAAGATTCGCCGCAGTCGCGACACGACCGCGCTATCGCGGCTCGCGCTGCTGTTGTTCTGTGGCCTGGTACTGGCTGGCGGTTTTGTGTTCGCCGCTAAACAACATTTCGCCGCCGTGCAGTATGGCTACAAACACGAAAGCTTACGCAGCGAGCGCAAGAAGCTAATAGAAGAGAACCAGCGACTCGCGCTCGAAAAAGAACGCGCCACCGCGCCCGACAAACTCGAGCCGGCTGCGCGTCGCTTGGGATTGAAACCGGCACGGCCGGGCCAAATCGGAAATCGGTAAAAATCCGTGTAATCCGTGGCTAAATTAGCGTCCTCATCACGCTACTCGTTAGGGGGATCAAGTAGGTGATGTTGGCACGCCTCGTTGCCCGATCAAAATCCAGACCGGATGTCTCGCCAGGCCGCGCGCTTTTTGTCGCGGCTTTTATTGGCTTTTGGATGTTCGCAATCAGTGCGAGACTGGTCTATCTCCAGTTCTCGCAATACGAAAATCTCGCCAACCGCGCTCGCCAGCAACAGCAGAACGCAATCGAGACGAGCCCACTGCGCGGTGAGCTTCTTGATCGACAAGGCCGCCAGCTCGCGCGCAGTGTGCAGACAGTCTCGCTGTTCCTCGATCCCGATGGTCTCGACACCGACACTTTGGATCGTAATGCAAAGCAGTTGGCCCAGACACTGGGTTTGAAACAGGCCGACCTCGCGAAGGAGTTTCGCGAAGCTCACGCGGAGAAACGTAGATTCATCTGGATCGCGAGACGTCTTGACGCCGCTCTCGGCGAGAAGATCGTCGCGATGAATCTTCCCGGGTTACAAACACGACTCGAGCCGAAGCGTTATTACCCGAATGGCTCACTCGCATCGCACGTGCTCGGCTACGTCGGGCTCGACGGGCAAGGCCTCGGCGGTGTCGAACAGTCGTACAACGCGAAGATCTCGGGCGAGCCTGGCCGCCTGTTTCTCGAAAAGGACGCCTACGGCAAACCCTACGAGAGTTACGAGATCGCTTCGAAGCCCGGTCAAACAGTCGTACTGACGATCGATCAGACGATCCAGTATCTGGCTGAGCAATCACTACTCGCGGCAGTACAGCGTTCGCGAGCAAAGTCGGGCAGTGTGATCGTGCTCGATCCACGCAGCGGAGAGATCCTCGCGCTCGCAAATGCGCCGACCTTCGATCCGAACAGAGTAGCCGACGCCAAACCCGAAACCAGATCGAACTGGGCGCTACAAAACATTTACGAACCGGGATCGACTTTCAAAATCGTCGCCTTCTCAGCGGCGATCGAGAACAAGCTCGTTAAGGTTGACGATCATATCGATTGTCAGATGGGCGCCGTCACGGTGGCTGGACGTGTGATTCACGATCATCATCCCTACGGCTCCTTGACCATCGCGGAAGCACTCGCGAAATCAAGCAACGTCGCCGCGATCAAGTTGGGCGTGCGCGTCGGCGACGAAACGATGTACGACTACATCAGGCGTTTCGGTTTTGGTTCAAAGACCGGGATCGAACTGCCGGGTGAGACGTCGGGCATTCTGAGAAAAGTTGAACGCTGGCAGCCGTCGTCGATCGGCTCGATCGCCATCGGCCAGGAAGTCGGCGTGACGCCGGTACAGATGGTCGCGGCATTTGGTGCGCTCGCAAATGACGGCATGAGAGTCGCGCCACACTTGATCCGCGAAGTACGCAACGCTGAAGGTGCGGTTGTTTATCGCGCCCAACCGGAGCAGCACAGAGTGATAAGTGCCGAGACCGCGATCGCGTTGCGCGGCATGCTGGAAGGCGTGACGTTGCACGGCACTGCGAAGAAAGCGCAGCTGGATGGTTACTCAGCGGCAGGCAAGACCGGCACGGCACAAAAGATCGATCCCAGGACAAAAACCTATTCGGCGACGAAGTTTGTCGGTTCGTTTGTCGGCTTCGCTCCGGTGAGCAATCCGCAGGTCGTGATCATCGTCGTGATCGACGAACCCGCCGGCGCTTATCACGGCGGCGACGTTGCCGCGCCGATCTTTCGTGAAGTTGCCGAACAGATCCTGCCGAACCTCGGCGTGATGCCTGACATTGAAACGAGCCCCGTGCCCGAGTTGATCGCGCAAGTTAACGAAGATCCGGAACGTGCAGCAAAGAGAAGAGAGGAACAGGCGCAGTCAGAGCAGCAGCGGCAGGCCACAATGCCAACCGTGGATAGCAACGGGGGCCGGGGAGGAGAAGTTGTCTACGCTGTAGCGACGAGGAAGGCGATGCTGATGCCTGATCTTCGTGGACGCAGCGTTCGAGATGTCGCCAGGACTTGCGCTCAACTCGGTTTGCAGGTTGAAGCGCGTGGCGAAGGAAAAGTGTTGAAGCAGAGCCCCTCGGCCGGCACGGAAGTGAGCACGGGGCAGCTTATCTACGTTGATTTTGGGAGGTTGCAGTAATTGGAAAGCGGTTTAACCACAAAGGCACCAAGACACAAAACTTAAAACAATTTGTGTCTTCATGTCTTTGTGGTTAAGTCATTGTGAGAACCCGACATGAGAGAAGATGAAGAAACTCTTGAAGATGACGTAAACTACGGCATTGCTGATTGCAGAAGACGACTACGCAGCCAGCGATCAACCCTCCGGGCACAACATCATCCCCCACAAGAGGAAGAATCGATGGAGCTGGAAGAGGCCGTAATAACGTGAACCTTGGCGAGGCAGCAGCTTTGATGGGCGCGAATGCGACGAGCGTAAGCGCCGAGATGTTTGACAAACAGATTAGAGACTATTCCATCGACTCGCGTTCGGTAGGCGCGGGCGAGCTGTTCTTTGCGCTATCGCAGCAGGACTACGCCCGCGCCGGTTTTAATGGTGAGTTTGTCGACGCTCATCGCTTCATCGGCGACGCATTTGAGCGCGGCGCGATTGCGGCGGTGGCGCGCGCGGATCGTATCAGTGGCGATGCTTATCTCGAGAGCGTGAAGGATCGCTTGCTGTTGGTTGAGGATGCGATCGCTGCTTTGCAACTGCTTGCGCATCGTGTGTACACGGCGTGGGGCAAACCAGTCGTCGCGATCACCGGCAGTGCGGGAAAGACGACGGCGAAAGAGTTGACGGCACATGTTCTTCAATCCGCTGGAAATCGCGTGTTGAAAAGTGAGCGCAATTACAACAACGGTTTGGGACTACCGCTATCGGTACTACGCATGGTTAGTGAGGATCGTTCGCCGGAGCAATTCGATCTTGCGGTGCTGGAGATGGGGATGTCGTCGCCGACACACGAGATTCAGCGTCTCTGCAAGATAACGCCGCCGGATGTTGCGGTTGAATTGATGGTGGCGCCGGTGCATCTCGAGTATCTCGGCACGATCGAGAACATCGCCGCGGCGAAAGCCGAGTTGATTGAGGGACTGAAGCCTGAGGGCACTGCGATTTTGAATGCGGACGATGCCTTGGTGATGAAGATGCGCGACAAACATGCGGGTAGGACGTTGACGTTTGGTATCGACAACGCCGCGGATGTTTCGGCAAGTGAGATCGATACGAAGTCGCTCGGGCGGATTGACTTTCGTTTACGCACGCCCCTGGGAGAAGCCCCCGCGTCACTTGGCATGAGTGGGCGTCACAACCTGAGCAACGCGCTGGCGGCGTCGGCAGTTGGGACGGCGTTTTCGTTAACCGCGGAAGAGATTGCGCGTGCGTTGAGCACGGCGCAACCGCCGAAGATGCGCGGCGAGGTTTTTGATTTCGCGATGGGATTTACGGTGATCGACGATTCGTATAACTCCAATCCGCGTTCGTTGCTGAATATGGTGCGGACGATGGCGGAAGGTGGCCGTGGTCGTAAGCGACTGGTGGTGATCGCTGGAGAGATGCTCGAGCTCGGACCTGATGAAGTCGCTTTGCACCGCGAGGCCGGCAGAGAGATCGCGGCGTACGGGATTGATGTGCTTTTTGGCGTGCGTGGCTTAGCGCGAGAGATCGTCGCGGGCGCGTATGAGACGGGGCTCTCGGCGGGGAGGTTTTTCAACTCGTCGGATGAGGCGGCGACGCAGTTGATTAAGGAAGTCAAAGAAGGCGATCTGATCCTGGTGAAGGGATCGCGCGGCGTGGCGACTGACAAGATCGTGAAAGCGTTGCGAGAGCAGTTTCCGTTGGCGGGAGAAGACCAGAACTAAATGATCTACTACTTCCTTTACGAGCTCCTTTACATCCATTTCAAGGATAAGGATTGGTATCTCGTAAAGGCGCTCAACGTCTTTCAGTACGTCACGTTTCGCACCGCGTACGCGACGATCACGGCGCTGCTGATATCGCTCTTCTTCGGCGGCAGGCTGATCGAGGCGTTGAAAGAATGGAATGTGGGCCAGCAGATTCGCGAGGAAGGCCCGCAGGCGCACCAGGTGAAACGCGGCACGCCTACGATGGGTGGCGTGCTGATCGTCGGCTCGGTTTTGATCTCGACTTTGCTGTGGGCGCGACTCTCGAGTGTTTACGTCTGGACCGCGATGCTCGCGACGTTGGCCTTCGCCGCAATCGGTTTTATTGACGATTACTCGAAGATGGCGAAGCAGCGCAGCCTGGGATTAACCGGGCGGCAGAAGTTGCTCGCGCAGTTGCTGGTAGCGGTATGTGTTTGGGGAGTGCTTTTCGGGGCAGTCAAATTCCTGGGCGGCACTGGTTATTCGTGGAATATCAGTATTCCGTTTTTCAAAGTCACCGCCGATCCGTTCGGAAAGAGTTATATCGGCCCTTATTTATATCTGATCCTGATCGCGGTGGTGCTGTTGGGATCTTCCAACGCGGTGAACCTGACGGATGGTTTGGATGGGCTGGCGATTAGCATCACGTTCATCGCGATGAGCGCGTTGACCGGTTTCACTTATCTCAGTAGCGACGCGCGTTGGGCCGGCTATCTCGATTTGACGCACCGGCCGGAAGCGGCTGAGTTGACGATCTTCTGTGGAGCGATGGCGGGTGCGAGTCTCGGCTTTCTCTGGTAC
>Ga0207670_10001942_pt1 | contig 10829 bp, 9 predicted proteins | sample KBSS23HmetaG_FD_184339 | JGI IMG/M metagenome (GOLD analysis project Ga0207670, IMG submission 184339) | Switchgrass rhizosphere microbial communities from Kellogg Biological Station, Michigan, USA - KBS S2-3H metaG (SPAdes) (version 2) | ecosystem: Host-associated > Plants > Roots > Rhizosphere... | reverse complement strand
GTGGGGGGAGACCGACGAGTGGCGGCGCGCGTGTGGCGCGCTCCGCGTCTCGCCGGCCGGTGGCTGCCACACGCGTGACGCCACTCGGCGAGGGGGGGCACCTCTCTTTTTCTTGAGGGGCACCCTCTAGGGGCACCCTTTGACACTACGCGCTCGGCTCTGGGCGAGCGGAGCGGGCCCCGTAGGCGAAGTAGAACACGAGCCCCACGGCGAGCCAGATCCAGAAGCGGGTCCAGGTGTGCGGCGGGAGGCCGAGCGCGAGCCAGCCGCAGAACGCGATCCCGAGCGGCGCCATCGCCCACACCCACGGGACGCGGAACTTCCGCTCCACGTCCGGCTGGCGAACGCGGAGGACGAGGACGCCGGCGCAGACGAGGACGAACGCGAAGAGCGTCCCGATGTTCGTCAGCTCGACGATCTCGTCGATGTTCATGAATCCCGCCGGGACGAGGACGAGGACGCCGGTCAGGAGCGTCGCGTTCACCGGCGTCTTCGTCTTCGGGTTCACCACGCCGAACCACGGCGGGAGGAGGCGATCGCGGCTCATGACCATGAAGATCCGCGGCTGCGCGAGCTGGTAGACGAGGAGCGCGCCGGTGAGCGCCACGACCGCGGCGATGCTCACGACTACCGCCACGCCGTTCATCCCGATCGACGCGAACGCGTGCGCCACCGGATCGGCCACGCCGCGGTACTCGGTGTACTTGAGCATCCCGGTGATGACCGCGCAGACGCCGACGTAGATGACCGTGCAGAGCGCGAGGCTCCCGAGGATCCCGCGCGGCAGGTCCTTCTCCGGGTGCTTGCACTCCTCGGCGGTGGTGCTCACCGCGTCGAAGCCGATGAACGCGAAGAAGATGATCGCCGCGCCGGCCTGCACCCCGGCGAAGCCGTTCGGCATGAAGGGGTGGAAATTCTCCATCTTCACGTGGAACGCGCCGATCGCGATGACGCCGAGGAGGAGCACCACCTTGATCGCGACGAGGATCGTGTTGGCGCGGATCGACTCGCGCACCCCCACGGCGCAGAGCGCGGTGACCACGACGGTGATGATCATCGCGAGCGCGTTGATCCCGATCGGGACGCCGCCCACGACCGGCGCCCCTTCGAGGACGGACCAGTGCGAGAACACCGCGGCGCCGTCGATCGCGCCGGCGTGCGCGCGCGCGAGGAGGTCGAGCTTGTCGCCGAGGCCGAGGCCGGCGTGCGCCGCCGCGTACTCGGCGGTGGGCTGGAGCATCGTCCGTGAGTCGGTCGTAAGCCACCCCGGGAGGTGGATGCCGGCGCCGTCGAGGAGACCGCCCGCGTAGCTCCCCCACGAGATCGCCACCGCCACGTTCGACACGGCGTACTCGAGGAGGAGGTCCCACCCGATGATCCACGCCATGAGCTCGCCCATCGTCGCGTACGTGTACGTGTACGCGGACCCCGAGATCGGGATCATGCTCGCGAGCTCGGCGTAGCAGAGGCCGGTGAAGCCGCAGGCCACGGCGGTGAGGACGAAGCTCACGATGAGCGCCGGCCCGGCCGCCGGGCGCGTCACGCCGAACGTGCCGTCGTATCCGCCGGCGAGCCCGGTGCCGAGCGCCGACAGGATCCCGGCGCCGATGATCGCGCCGACGCCGAGGAGCGTGAGGTCCCACGCGCCGAGCGCGCGGTGGAGGCGCTCGGGGTCCTCCTCGCAGTTCGCGCGGATCTGGGCCAGCGATTTCGTGGCGAAGAGGCGCTTCGAGAGCATGCGCGGAAGGTCAGATCCGCTCGCCGGCACCGACCGACGGGAGCCCCTTGCCCGACGCAGGCTCGTTATTCAGCTTGCTGTGCTTTCGGCCGTACGTGAAGTACGCGACGAAGCCGATAATCAGCCACACGAAGAGCCGGATCCACGTGTCGCGCGGGAGGCCGGACATGACCCACAGGCACGCGACCGCGCCGAGCGGCGCGACCAGCCAGAACGCCGGCACGCGGAACGGCCGCTCCACGTCGGGCTGCTTGAACCGAAGGACGAAGACGCCGACGCAGACGAGGACGAACGCGAGGAGCGTCCCGATCGACACGAGCTCGCCGACGAGGCTCATCGGGAGGAGGCCGCCGGAGAGCGCCACGAACACCCCCGTGACGACCGTCGCGATGTGCGGCGTGCCGAATCGCTCGTGCGCCCGGCCGAACCACGGGAGGAGGCCGTCGCGCGACATCGCATAGAAGACGCGCGTCTGCCCCATCATCATGACCAGGATGACCGACGTGAGCCCGCTCAGCGCCCCGACCTTCACGAGGAACGTGAAGATCCCGGCGCCTGCCGGCGACCACCCACGCAGCTTGACGATCTGGTCGATCCCGACCGCGACCGGGTCGGCGACGCCGAGGCTCTTGTACGGGACGACGCCGGTGAGGACGAGCGCCATCAAGATGTAGAGGCCGGTGCACACGGCGAGCGACGCGAGGATGCCGATCGGCAGATCGCGCTTCGGGTTCTTGCACTCCTGCGCGGTGGTCGAGACGGCGTCGAAGCCGATGTACGCGAAGAAGACGACGCCCGCGCCGGTGAGGACGCCGGGCCACCCGTAGCTCGTGATCGTCTCGTTGTTGCGGACGCTCGGGCCCATCGGCGGGACGAGCGACGCGAAGCCGGTCGCGTCCGCGTTCCCGATCCAGTTCGCGTGGTCGACGACCGACCAGCCGAGAAAGATGAACGAGATGACGATCGTCACCTTCACGACGACGATGAGGTTGTTGACGAACGCCGACTCGCGCATCCCTCGGTAGAGGATCGCCGAGACGACGACCGCGATGAACGACGCCGGCACGTTCCAGAGGCCGTGCGCCTGCGACCCGTCGGAGAGCGTGACCATGTCGGCCCATGGGCTCGCGGTGAGGCGAAGGAGCCCGTCGGGCAGGTGCACGCCGAGCGTCTTCTGGAGGAGCGACAGGAAATACCCGGACCACGAGACGGAGACGGTGACCGCGCCGAACGCGTACTCGAGGACGAGGTCCCAGCCGATGATCCACGCGATGAACTCGCCGAGCGTCGCGTACGAGTACGCGTACGCGGAGCCCGCGACCGGGATCATCGCCGCCATCTCCGCGTAACAGAGACCGGCGAACGCGCAGAGAATGCCGCCGATGACGAAGCTGAAGACGATCCCCGGTCCCGCGTAGTACGCGGCGGCGGTCCCCGTCAGCGAGAAGATCCCCGCGCCGATGATCGCTCCGATCCCGAGCGCGGTGAGGTTGACGGGTCCGAGCGTTCGCTTGAGCGCCCCGCCGTGCCCTGGCTCGCCCGCGTTGGGATCGCTCAGATCCGCGGTGAGCTGGGCGAGCGTCTTCTTCCTGAACAGCTCCATCGATCGCGTCTCCTGGTCGGCTGGGAGCCGTGCGGCCCCCCCCGCATCGGAGGCGCACCGTGACCCACGGCGTCGATACCATATCAGGGCCGCTGGCGACTTCGGGCCGGAATGACGACCGCTACGCAGTGCGGCGTCGGCGCCGCTTGGTCCGCGGCGCAGGCCGATGCTAGGTTGCGCCCGATGGCGGCGTATGTCCTCCCGTTCGAGAAGCCGGTAGTCGAGCTCGTCTCTCGTGTCCGCGAGCTCCGCACGCTGGCGCAGAGCGAGCGGCACCTCGAGCCCGAGCTCCGCCGTCTCGAAGAGAAGACCGGGCGCCTCGCGCGCGAGCTCTTCGCCACGCTCACGCCGTGGCAGAAGGTACAGCTCTCGCGCCACCCGAACCGTCCGTACGCACTCGACTACGTCGAGCACATCTTCACCGAGTTCCAGGAGCTCCACGGCGACCGCCGCTACGGCGACGACGCCGCGGTGGTCGGCGGCCTCGCGCGCTTCCACGGGCGGAGCGTCGTCGTCGTCGGGCACCAGAAAGGGCGCGGGACGAAGGACAAGGTGGCGCGCAACTTCGGCCAGGCGCACCCCGAGGGGAACCGGAAGGCGTGCCGCCTCTACGAGCTCGCGGATCGCTTCGGTCTCCCGATCTTCACGTTCATCGACACGCCCGGCGCGTACCCGGGGATCGGCGCCGAGGAGCGTGGACAGAGCGAGGCGATCGGCGCGTGCCTCGCGACGATGGCGAGCGCGCGCGTGCCGATCATCGCGACGATCATCGGCGAAGGGGGGAGCGGCGGGGCGCTCGCCCTCGGCGTCGCGAACCGCGTGCACGTCCTCGAATACGGCACGTACAGCGTCATCTCGCCCGAGGGGTGCGCGTCGATCCTCTGGAAAGACGGCACGAAGGCGGACGAAGCGGCGCTCCGCATGAAGATGACCGCGCCCGACCTCCTGAAGCTCGGCGTCGTCGACCTCATCGTCGAGGAGCCGGCCGGGGGCGCGCACCAGGACGCGGCCGCCGCGGCGAAGCAGGTGGACGCCGCGCTCCAGAGCACGCTCCGCGAGCTCCTCCGCCTCACCCCGGACGACCTGGTCGACGATCGTTACAAGCGCTTCCGCGCCATCGGCGCCTTCGTGGCGTAGCCGCGCCACCATGACCATGGCCATAACCATGGCTCCACGGGGCGAAACAGGATAAAGCCTCGGCCATGAGCGTATCTGTTCGCCTCGACGGAAAGGTCGCGATCGTCACCGGAGCGAGCCGAGGGATCGGCGAGGCGATCGCGCGGGCGCTTGCGGCGCACGGGGCGCGCGTGGTCCTCGCGGCGCGGAAGATGGACGGGCTCCTCCAGGTCGCCGAGTCGATCGGCGAGAACGCGCACGCGGTCGCCACGCACACCGGGCGCGAGGACGAGTGCGCGGCGCTCGTGAAGGCGGCGGTCGCCCGCTTCGGCCAGGTCGACATCCTCGTGAACAACGCCGCCACGAACCCGTACTTCGGGCCGATCCTCGGGATCGACATGGGGGCGTGGGACAAGACGTTCGAGGTGAACGTCAAAGGGTACTTCTTCATGGCGCGCGAGGTCGCGCGCCACCTCGTCGACCGGAAGGCGCCGGGATCGATCATCCACGTGTCGAGCGTCGCCGGGCTCATCGGCGCGCCGCTCCAGGGCGTCTACGCCATGACGAAGGCGGCGCTCATCTCGATGACGAAGACGATGGCGATCGAGCTCGCCCCGTCGAAGATCCGCGTGAACGCGATCGCCCCCGGCTTCGTCCAGACGCGCTTCGCCAGCGCGATCGTGGAGAACCCGGAGCTCTCGCGCGCGGTGATCGAGCGGACGCCGGCCGGGCGCGTCGCCACGCCCGACGAGATCGCCGGCGGCGCGCTCTACCTCGCGAGCGACGCCGCGTCGTACCTCACGGGGCACACGCTCGTCATCGATGGCGGTATGACGATCGGGTAGACCCGCACGACGCGATGCATTCTGGGCAGACGATCGCGGGCAAGTACCGCCTGAACCAACTCGTCGGCAAGGGCGGTATGGCCTCCGTGTGGTCGGCCACGAACGTCTTCACCGAGCGCGAGTTCGCGATCAAGATCATGCTCCCGAGCGTCGCGCGGACGCCCGAGGCGGCGCGCCGCTTCATGATGGAGGCGAAGGCGTCGGCGCGGATCAACCACCCGAACATCATCGAGATCATCGACGTCGGCCAGGCGGAGAACGGCGCGCTCTTCCTCGTGATGGAGCTCCTCTCCGGCGTCTCGCTGGAGACGGCGCTCCAGCGGCAGAACCCGCCGATGACCATCTACGACTTCTGCCTGCTCATGCTCGACGTCGGGCGCGCGCTCGCCGCCGCGCACCGGAGCAACGTCATCCACCGCGATCTGAAGCCGACCAACATCTTCCTCCACAAGGACCGCCACGGGATCGCCGTCCCGAAGCTCCTCGACTTCGGCGTGAGCAAGTTCCTCGAGGACCCGAACCACGTGCACACGATCGCCGGCACCGTCCTCGGCTCGCCGCTCTACATGAGCCCCGAGCAGGCGAAGGGCGAGTCGAACCTCGACGGGCGCACCGACATCTTCGCGTTCGGCACGATCCTCTTCGAGGGGCTCGTCGGGTACCGGCCGTACGACGCGCCGAGCTTCAACGCGCTCATCATCAACATCGCCACGAAGCAGCCGCGCAGCATCGACGCCGCGGCGCCGCACCTCCCCGAGAGCCTCCGCCAGCTCGTGAAGGACTGCCTCGTCACGAACCGGAAGAAGCGGATCGCGACGTTCGAGGACGTGGTCGATCGCATCGGGCTCCTCGTCCCGTACCTCGAGCACGACCCGCGCCGCCTCCCCTTCCCGGGCGGCCGCGGGCCGTCGATCGATCCGGACGCGACCGCCGCGCTCCCCGCGCTGGTCCGCCCGAGCGAGCGCGCCCCGGCCCTCATGCAGACGACGCAGAGGAACCGGCGGCGCACCGATCGCATGCCGAAGCCGCCGCGGACGTCGACGGCGCTCCTCCTCGGCGCGCTCGGCGCGCTCTCGCTCGTGGCGATCGGCGCGGCCGTGACGTACGCGCTCGTCGGATGGCCGCGACGGCCTCCCGCCGTCGAGGGCGACGACACCGCGGCGACCGCGACGGTGATCGCCCCGCCGGCGTCGGCGGCCGCGCGCACGGGAACGCCCGCGAACACCGCGGGATCCACCGCCGCGACGCTGACCGATCCCGCGGGCCGACCGTCGCGCGGGAACGCGCGCATCACGGTGCTCGCGTCGCCGGGGTCGTGCAACATCCTCGTCGATGGTGCCGCGCGCGGCACCACACCGGTCGTCGTCGACCTGCCGGCCGGCACACACGACCTCCGCTGTGAACCTCCGTCCGGCACCGCGCGAAGCGCGACGATCAAGATCGCCGATGGCGAGACGGCAAGGTATCGATTCGCGCTCGAGTGAAGGCTAACCTGCCGGGGCTCGTCAGGAACGAAGCGCACGATGGACCCTCAGTCGGAGATCGAAGAGCGGATCGCGGACGCGTGCCTCCGCGCGCGCACCGACGACGAGATCGCCGCGGACGCCGCGGCGATCGGCGTCCCCGCGGCGCGCCTCGCGATCTACCGCCGGATCGTGCGGAACAACCTGGGCGACGTCGCGCGGAAGCTCCTCCCGCGCACGTACGCGGCGATGGAGGCGGAGTCGCCCGGCGCGTTCGGCGCCGAGCTCGCCGCGTTCCTCGACGACGCCTCGCCGACCACGCACTACCTCCGCGACGTCCCGGTGGAGCTCGTCGCGTGGGCGGCGCCGCGCTGGGCGGATCGGATCGACCTCCCGCCGTACGCGACCGACCTCGCGCGCCACGAGCTCGCCGAGCTCGCCGTCGGGATCGCCGTGCCGCCGCCCCCCGGGCGCGCGCTCGACGCCGTCGCGCTCGACCGCCCCGTGGCGCTCCGCGGGCCGATCCGCGTGGAGCGCTATCGCTACGCGGTGCAAGAGCCCGACGACGGCGACGCGAGCCACGCGCCCCCGCCGCGATCGACCGCGGTGTTCATCCACCGCGACGCGGAGGACCTCGTGCACACCACGGTGATCTCCGAGTTCCGCGCGTCGGTGCTCGAGCGCCTCATCGCCGGCGACGCGCTCGGCGACGCGGTGAAGCGCGGCTGCGAAGCCGTCGGCGCGAACGTGTCGGACGAGTCGCTCGGCGACGTCGCGCATTTCCTCGCCGACCTCGCCGACCGCGGCGTCCTCCTCGGCGCGCTCGCGGAGACCGACCCGGCGTGATCCGCGCGCGCGGGGGGGCGGCGGTCGCGGCGCTCGCCGCGCTGTCCGCGACCGCGTGCGCCGCCGGCGCGCGCGAAGGGGCCCGCGTCGAACGGCCGACGTACGCCGACACTGCGCAGCCCGACTGCCGCGACACCGCGCTCCGCGTCGACGTCGTCGACGAGCAGCCCGGGACGCCCGTGAGCTACGTCTTCGATCTCACGCTCCGGAACCCGGCCGCGAGCCCGCGCTGGCTCGTCCTCCCGCGCTCCTTCCCGCGCGACGGCAAAGAGGGCCCCGCGCCCGGCACGGGCCCGGTCGCGACGCTCGAGGCCGACGTCCTCGCCGGCCGCGGCCGCGCGACGCTCGTCCGCGCCGCGGGGCCGGGCGGTTTCCAGGCCGTGTTCCTCCCGGGCGGCGCGGTCGTTCACCTGCGCGAGGTCGCCATCGAGGCGCCGTGGGACACGTCGCACGCGATCGCCAAATTCCCGATCATCGTCGCGCGCGACTTCACGATCGACGACCGCTCCGCCTCCGCGTGGTTCCCGTCGCACGTCACGACGGACGCCGACGCCGACGTCAACGCCGCGGCGACGCCGCGCGATCACCTCGCGAGCGGCATCCGCCGCGGCGAGCACACCGCCGCGTTCACGGAGGACTGCCGCGCCACGGCGCAGGCGATCCTCAAGGGGCACCGGTCGTAGCAGCGCTCGTGGCGGTCTTCCGACCCCATCCCTCTTCACCCCAACCCAGTACCCGCACCCGCACCCGCACGCGCACAGCCTGCGGCTTGGGATAAGTGCCTCGTCATCGCGGACCGGCTCGTTGCGCTGCTCACTGGCTTGTGCCGCTGAATGCGGTGCGCGTGCGCGTGCGGGGAAAGGGGCTGGTTGGGGCTGAGGTGATTTCACCCTCCGATCGACTCCCCGCAATCGACCGGCGGGTGCTTTCACCCTCCGATCGAATCCCCGCAATCGACCGGCGGGTGTTTTCACCCTCCGATCGACTCCCCGCAATCGACCGGCGGAGCCCGTCGGGCGTGACCCAAGAAAATTCGCGACGTCGCGACGACTGCCGCGCCCATCTCGATATCTCGAGTCGCCTCTGCGCAAACCGACGGATGCCGTTGCCCGCCTGGCTGCTCCCGGGAGCACTTTTGATACGAACGGCACACCGATCTAGCGTCCGCCGCATGAAGGACAAATCACCCAAACCAATCGCCTCGAAACCAGGAATCCACGCGGCGGCGGCCGCGAGCGCCGCCGCGGGACAGACCGCCTTCGAGGCGCTCGAGACCGAGCTCCTCGCGCTCCCGAAAGACCAGCTCCGCACGGCCAGGGTCGACGTGCAGGTCGCCGCGATCACCGCGCTCGGCGTCGCCCGCGCCGTCGACTCCGACGCGGCGCTCAGGCGCCGCTTCGAGGGACTCGCCAGCGTGAAGGAGCTCGATATCGCGAAGCTCGACAGCCTCGCCACCACCGCCCTCGCCGCGTGGTACGCGCGCCACATGGTCCTCCTGACGAGCGCCGCTCACTCCGACGCGCAGCTCCCGGTGTCGCTCGTCACCACCGCGAGCCAGGTGAAGACGAGGATGATGCGCGTCGTCGAATACCACCTCGCCGATCACGACGTCGCGGGGCCGATCGTCGACGCCATCCGCCCGGGCGTTGGCTATCTCGATCTCGCGAACGACCTCGTCGCCCTCGCGCGCCTTTATGCCGATTACCGCGCGCGCCTCGAGCACGACAAGAAGGATTACCAACCCGCCGACGCGGCGCTCGCGGCCAAGCTCGGCGACGAGATCATCACGCTCCTCGGCGGCGGGACGACCCCCGAGCAGCGCGTATGGATCGATCGCCAGGCGCGCGCCTGGACGAAGCTCGAGGCGGACTACGCCGAGGTCTTCGCGGCCGGACGGTTCTTGAAGCGCCACGACGACGACGCCGCGACCGCGTTCCCGTCGCTCATCGCGGCCGCGCGAGCGACCGCGCGCGCCGCGGCGGATCCGCCCGCGCCGCCGCCGCCGTCACCGGCGGCTCCCCCGCCCGCGCCCGCGCCGACCGGCGCGTGACGTCCCAGAGAAAAGAGGGGTCGGCTCCCCACGACGCGCTGTTCAAGGCGGCCTTCAGTCAGCCCGATGTCGCGCGCGGCGAGCTCGAGCTTCTTCTTCCCAAAACGATCGCGGCGCACCTCGATCTCACGACGCTCGAGGTGCGCCCCGGCTCGTTCGTCGATGATGATCTCCGCCACGCGCACGCCGATCTGCTCTACGCGATCCGCACCACCGGCGGACGCGACGCGTTCGTCTACGTGCTCTTCGAGCACCAGTCGTCGTTCGACCCGAGCATGCCGCTGCGTCTCCTGCGCTACGTCGTTCGCGTTTGGGAGACCTGGCTGCGCGATCACCCTGCGGCGAGCGCGCTGCCGCTCGTGGTCCCGGTGCTCCTGCACCACGGCGCCACCGGGTGGCGCGCCGAGCCCGAGCTCGCGTCGATGCTCGACGCCGATCGCGAGCTCCTCGAGGCCATGCGCCCCTTCGTGCCCCACTTCCGCTTCCTGCTCGACGACCTCGAGGCGCTCTCACTCGAAGCGCTCGCGTCGCGCGTGCTCTCCGCGCTGACGCGCCTGGTGCAGCTCGCGCTGTGGTCGTCGCGCTCCTTCGCGCGCTTGGAATCCGCCGCGCCCTTCATGCAAGAGACCACCGCGACCTTGACGCGCGACGAACGCACGCGCGCCCTCTTGGCGCAGCTCTACGTCTACCTCCTGCGCGCCGCACAGCCCGACGTTGATGTCGCGGCGGTTCGGACTATCCTTCTCCAAGTAGCTGGCCCCGAGGGCCGACAGGACGTCATGAACGCCGCGGAGCAATTGATCGAGCAGGGGCGGGCCGAAGGACACGCGACCGGCCTTCGTGCCGCCATCACGACCGCTTTGTCTGCGCGCGCCGTACCGATGAGCGAGCTGGCCCGTGCACGGATCGCGGCGTGCACGGATATCCCGCTCCTCACGCGATGGCTCGCTCGCGCGGTCACCGCTTCGGTCGAGGCCGACGTCTTCACGGGCGACGCGACCTGAAGCCCGCCAACCGGGCGCCACTCCCCGGGAAAAGAAGCGGGACGGTCGCCCGCGAGCGGGTGGTCGTCGTTGCACTTCCGCAACGGTGAACGGCGCCGGCGCACCCTACCGGACGCTCCCGCGGTCACGCATCGTGACGCGCATGAACACGACGAACATCGAGT
>Ga0207670_10001941_pt1 | contig 10831 bp, 8 predicted proteins | sample KBSS23HmetaG_FD_184339 | JGI IMG/M metagenome (GOLD analysis project Ga0207670, IMG submission 184339) | Switchgrass rhizosphere microbial communities from Kellogg Biological Station, Michigan, USA - KBS S2-3H metaG (SPAdes) (version 2) | ecosystem: Host-associated > Plants > Roots > Rhizosphere... | reverse complement strand
ACTTGCAGGTCACGGGCCAGTTCGCCATCCAGATGAGCCCGGCCTCGGAATTCCCAGCCGGTAACGCGCAACGTGACCTGAAGATCGGTTCCGGCGCCTGGGTGTCGCCCGATGTTCTGTTGATTATGGAGATCAATGACGTCGCCGGCATTGGAGGCGTCCGGCTAATTCTGGTGGACCTTCGGAATGCCACCAATTTCCACGGCCAACCGGTGGCCGACACGCTCGAGATCGAGGACGTGACAAAGGGTCCGGCAGCGCTGGGCATCGCGACAGGGACGTCAACGGTAGTCTATCAACAATTTGAAACTGACCCGGTACGATTGCTCCCCTCGGGCAAGCTGGAGGGGTTGAGCATCTTAAATCCGAACGTGGTGGCGATTAGCAACGACAATGATTTTGGGGTTGGGGAAGCCGCGGGATTGCGGTCGCGAATGATGGTGCTTCGCCTGGGCAGTCAATTGCCCCTGGCGGAGTAGCGGAGCGTTGGATAGGGCCGCTGCGCCATGCCCTGAGCTTGTCGAAGGGTTGCGGCGGCCCCGTCCGCGTTTAGCGGACGGAAAGCTTCTGGATGGACCAAATGCGATCGCATTTATGCTACGCGGCAAGGTGAAACCATTTGCTGCGAAAGAGCACGAAAGGATTCCGACTTTGGTGACGATTTCGAAAGAGCAGAGCGCGCAGCCAAACAAGGTGGTCCTCCAGCCAAAGTAGCGGAACATCCCCCGTTTCACCATTATGCGGCAACCAGAGCAGGCTGCCATGAAGCCGCAGGACCCTGTTTTGTTGTCGACGCGTCCCGCCAACCCCCCGTTGCATCTCGGTTGAAATTCGGGCATGATTGGCAGTGCGTCTCCAGACGGCATCGTTAGGCGGTGGCGCGCGCGGGCGCACGTTATGAAAACCCGTTACGTCATCCTGAGCGTCGTCGCATGGTTGGTCGCCGTCAGCGCGCTCGTCCTTGGAGGGCGCTGGTTGTTGCGGCGGGATGCAGAGCTGCCGCCGAACCCGCCGGCAGCGGTCACGATTGAGACGGGCCGGCGGGAGGCCGCCAAGGCGGCCAGTGCGGAGGGTTTTGCGTTCAAACGCAGCGGCCAGCACGCGAAAGCCATCGCCGCCTTTGAGGCAGCCATCCGGGAGGATCCAAATCATAGCGACGCCTATCACGGCCTGGCGCAGGTTCAGCGAGATGCGGGCGATCCTTCGACGGCACTGGTGCATCACGACCGGGCCATTCAATTGGACCCCGGACGTTTCGATCTCTATTGGGAGCGAGGCGTGACGTGTCTGCGATTGAAGGATTACGACGCCGCGGTTACGAACTTTGTGGCTTGCTTGGAGAGAAACGACCGATTCGGCAATGCGCATTTGGGTCTGGGCGAGGCTTACCGGGCCAAAGGTGAATTCGAAAAGGCGCTGGCGCACCACGACCAGGCCATTGCGCTTAAGCCGGACAGCGATTGGTTTTACCGCGAGCGTGGAAACACCTACCGCAGGATGGGAGAACAGCAGCTCGCGGAAACGGACTTTGCGAAGGCGCGGGAATTGCAACAGAACAAGAAATGAAGTGACCTTTCTTCACGACGACCCATGAGGCCCGCGACATGAGATTCCCCTTTAAAGTGCTTGAGCGAAAAGTTGGCCCCGTAGCCGGCGTCTTAAGTGTCGGTTTGGTCGTTTCGTTTTTTTGGTGGAAGGAGTCGCAACGTCTTCCCATCACTGGGCACGAGTTGGCACTGACGACGGCAGACGGCGTCGGCTCGGTGGGAAACTCCGCGTCGTCTTCTGTCGCGGTCGCTTCTCCCACGATTGCGCCTCCCCTCGACAACCACGAGGTGGTGGGAATCGGAGTTGCATTGGTGCGCCCCAATGTTGCCAGCGGCGTCGCCCAGATTGATCGTGTGCTGCCGGATTCTCCGGCGGAAGAGGCGGGTTTGAAGGCCGGAATGAACGTTCACAAGGTGGACGGGATTTCGCTCCGGGGCCTGTCGCTGTCCGAGACCACGCGCCTGATTCGTGGTCCCGCCGGCTCGACGGTGCAGCTCGAACTGTATTATGGCGTGGACGGAGAGAAGTTTACGGTCGAAGTGACGAGGCAGAAACTCAAGTTGTGAGATCCAATGTGACCATGCAGTGCAACGGAACCATGGCTTCCCCGCGCAGCGACACGGCGATGGCATGGCACTATCGGTTCGCCGAACTATGAATCAGAATCTGGTGACGCCCGGACCGGCGACTCGTGCACCCGTGTTCTTTTGGATCACGGTGGGCTTGCTCGCGATGTTGATGCTCGGCGGTGTTATCGCTGCGCTGTTGTTGCTGGTGTTTGCCGCGGAGAACATCAACCGGTCGGGCGGTTGGGGGTGGCTCCTGGTCCTCGGCATTTATGTGGTGGCGATCACCGGTGTTTGTTTTTTGTGTGCGCTCTTTGCCGCTGTTTCGCTTTGGAGACGTGAATCGCATCGCCGGCTATCCACCGCAATCTTGATCATTTCTGGACTGGTTGTAATGGCGTTAGGGCCGAACCTTATTCGCGCCGTAAATAACCTGCGCCAACAGCATGCCGAAGCGACTGCCACGGGAAAGGGGGCTCTTCGACCGGCAGCCGGTCCCGGTGCGCCGGCGACAACTCCACCTGCCGCGGACAAGAGTTCGAGCCCATCAGGGATGCGGGACGTCGAGAGCCGGCAGATTCTGGAATTGAAAACCAAATTATGGGAAGCGATCCGGGCGAAAAATGCCGGGGCATTTGTGGATTGCTTCCATGTCGAAGAACGTTTTAACACGCCGGAGATTCGCGAAGAGAACCGGAACCAGGTGGAGATGCTGTTGCAAGGCGAAACCGTTGATGTGGAAATTCGCGACATCCCCGACCGGGAGGTGATCGAGATCATGAAAATTCAGCACGCCAAACCTGCCGGCCTGATTCGTTATAGCCTCTTTCCAAGAAAGATGCTGCAAATCCGGCAGGAAGCCAGGAATGGACGCGCTGGACGGAATTTTCTAATCGGGGAAAGGAATGGCAAATGGTACATCATCACATTGGCGGGGCGTTTGACCTAGCAGGGCCGGAACGCGGCTCTGCGAGCCGCTACGCGCCCGAACTTCCGGGCGCTTTAGTGCGAACTCGAGCGCGTCTAGTCGGTCATAGAGAACATATGCGCTTATCTCAAATCAGTTCCTTGTTCGCGTTGCTGTTTCTCCTGCATCTCACGGCGTGCCGGACACCGCCAATGAACAAGCAAGAGGCGGCGGGTTGGTATGCGAAACACCATTCGATGGTGCGCTGGGTGGGCTATCAGGGCTCCGATGATCACTTCCATCATTTCATCGCTCGAGTGATGGATGAATGGACCTTCATTCGAATTGATCGAGCGGAGCTCCAGATGGACGACGAGAGGCCGATGGCGAAGGGGTCGAGCGGGCCGTTTTCCTACTATGCAGTCGATCCAAGCCGGAATTTCGAGAAGATTGATGGGACGGGTCGCGTCGAGAAGAAACGCCTATGAACGAGAGCCAATCGCAGAACGGATTTTCTGCGGCGCCCGAATCTCCAACCCTACAGGTGAGTTTTGCAATCCCCTCACCAGGCTTCGCTTAACGAAAAACTTGCGCAGATTCGCGAACGTTGGCGATGGGCCTTTACCGCACCTAAGGCGCTGGACTCTCAGTGTTCTTCAATGATTCTTCAGTGTGGTGTAGCAACGATGCGATGAATTCCGTTCCGTTTGTTCGTACACCGTGGCCGGTGAAAACGACGTCCGGACGCCAGGCGAGCAATTTGTCCCGTATGACACCGGTGAGCGCGCGAGCTTTGTCAGCATCGCCCCAGCAACGGTGGAGAATATCCTGGTTCTCGAAGCCGAGGTCGCCGGTGAAGGCGATCCGCCTGCCTCCCAGTTCGAGTTTGTAAACGGTCAGATCGAAACTGTGTCCGGGAACAAAGAGGGCGCGAAACTTAAGACCGACTGTTTCGAAGGTCCTTTCATCGCCTGCCTTTGTTATGGCCAGGGGAAGGTCCAGAGGACGCGGGGGATAAATGCCGTAGTCCGTCAGCATCGGCATCAACCAGGTCAGCGACATGGCGGCCGCCTTGGGCCCGACAATTTTTGCGCCAGCCGCGCGCATTAGATAGGCGCCGCCGCAATGATCGCCGTGGCTGTGCGTATGGAGGACATGGGTTGTTCGCTCGATGCCCAGAGCCCGCAGGCGCTCTTGTGTGATGGAAAAACCTGACAGCCCGCCCGCGTCAACAATGACGGCGTCACTACCCGATTTGATAATCCAGATGTCGCCCACGTAGGCGTGCTCGCTTTGCGGGATTCGTCCCCCCTGAAAGATCGGCAATCCGGACACAACTTCCGAAGGGGGAGGAAGAGAAGGGAGCTCAGTGATCGGGATGGACTTGTTCCAATCCAGCGCAGCTTGTCGTCCGAACCGCATCAGTCGTCCATCCGCGGTGCCGGCCACGGCAAAGGCGCCATCGGCGCTCCAGGCCAACCGCGCGGTGCTGCCGGCGTTCAGTCCCGCCGGTAGTGCGCCGGTGGGATCCAAGAGGTAAATCTGGCCGTCCCAGCAGGAAACGAGGCCCTGGCCTTTGAGCGGTGAGAAAGCGAAGTCGGCCACGGCGTCAGGAAAATCGAATGCCTCCGCCGTGTTGGACTGAGTCTTAATTTGGAAGATAGTGCGAGCCGGAGAGTCGATTGGCAGCCAAACGGCGCCCGCCATGCCCCGGGCGAACCACGAGGCGGGCCAGCACCAGATTTCATCGGGGCCGCTGCCGAAGCCAACCTCGAACATTCCATCCGCTGGAAGCCATTCGCGGAAAAATTCGTGGCCGTCGCGGTCGAACACTCGCAACCGGCCGCGTTGCTTGGGCAGGAAATTCAGCACATGGATCGGCGGGTCCCACTTGCCGATCGCCGGAGTCGTGCGGACCCAGCCCCAGACGCCGTATTCAACGATGGCGACGCGCGAGCCGTCGTGGTTCAGCGCGACGGCCGAAGTCACGCTGCCGGGCACGAGCGCGTCGGGCGCCGCGCGAAAATTCTTCGCCAGTTCCCGGAAATCTTTTACTGGGTCCGGCAGGGCGGGTGGCATTGGCGCGTCGGGCGGCGCGGACCACAAACGCTCGTTCGGATTCACATGCCAGACGCTGACGGCATTGGTGTGTGTTGGGAGCCCCGGCATTTGCCGGGAAAAACTGAGCCAGCCAAAGGCCAGGCGTTTGCCGTCGGCACTGGCCATCATCCTCATCGCCCGGCTGGTGGGCAGCAGGTTTCCCTTCTCGTAGTCCAGTTGTTGACGCTGGCCTGTGGCGTCGAGAAATGCTTTCTCGGGTTTGAAAACCCAGTCGGGGCCACGGACGAACAATTCGCCGAATGAGCTGGGAAACCAACCAGTTCTCCAGTTGCCCGAGCCTGGCCGGAGGCGCGCAAACTGGCCGTCGCGCGAGTCCGCCTCGGCGAGATTGTCATTCCGATTTGTGCTCAGCAAATCGTCGACGCGACCAAGCCACACGGTGGGATCGGGCGACGTGACGCGGGAATAGGCCAGGCCCACCGCCATCGCTTGCCCACCGGGCAGCGTGGCCACTTGCAGGGGAGCCCAGGGCGGGAAGTGTCGTTTGTTGATGACGGTTCCGTCCGGCGCAAACTGCCAAACGTTGGCATCATGGCTGAAGGCCATGGTGCCGACCGTAATGAATTTGCCGTCCGCGCTGATATCCACAGTGGAGATCGCTTGGGGAGCGAGGGAGCGGCCTTGCGCGGTGATCTCGGGAACCTGTGATATCGGGATGGACTGGGCGATGGCATGACGTTGAACAGTGAGAGCCGCGGTTGCCCGATTGGCGAAGAGCGTAACGAGCACCAATGACGCGACAACGGATGCCGTCAGTCTCGGGAAGAAATTGCGCGGCCGCATAAGGACCAGACTTGTCCGGCGTCTGGCCGGAATCAAGGCGAGAGGTAGGGACGCTGCGGTGCGGCGTCCCCGCCCGCGTTTAGCGGGCGGAAGCCTCTGGATGCACCAGACATGCGAGCGCACTCGCGGTAAGCATTTGGGGCGAAGGAGCACGAAAAGATTCCGCCGCTGGAACGCGGCGGGGCCGGCCCAGCGGGCCAGCCCTACCTTACCGGTTCAGTTCATTCAGGCGAGGAATCAGGAAAGCGCGTCGCTGATCGGCGAAAGCCTTCAAGCTGATTTTACGTCCACCGCCGCCAGGTCCGATTCTGGATTCACCTGCACCGGCGGCGTTGTTTGTCAGCCCTTGCATGAACGCCTCGGTGGAATCCAGTTTGCGGGTGTCCGCCGCGACGTCGGCGGCGATGAGCGAATGATAGCGAGCCGCGATGGGCCCAAGTGTTTTCCAGTCCAGCCACTGCGTGGTGATAGTGCGCATGTGAGCGAGGTAGCGCTTTCGCAACGAAGGTACGGCCAGCAGCTTTGAGAGCAGCGGCTTCGACGGATCTTCCGCCGCCACGAGTGGCTCAAGCTTTACCCCTTCGACCCGTGGTCCTGGAGGCCCCATCCGATCAGGGCCATCCAGTCGATCCGGACGCGGGGGCGGTGGGCCGCCGGGCTCGCCGGGCTTGGTGTCAGAGTCTGGGGCGCTGACAAATGGGCGACTGATACGCCGGCCGAAGCCGGGACCGCCGGGCAGACTGAAGGTCTCATTGGCATCGTGGGGGATCAGGTGAAACTGGCCGTTGGTGCCCTGATACAGGTGATAGTCGCTGGAACGCGTCCAATAACCGTCGTTATTAATGAGAGTGTTTTCCAGTGCCAGGAATTTGAGGGCGCCGTCAATGTCGAGGAGTGGAGAAAGGGCCGCCTCGAGTTTGTCGGGAGGTGTTTCGTCGAGGGTTTTGCACAGTCGAATCAGGTCGCTCCAGGACTTGGGATCATCCTTGGATTTGATCTCGTAAATCTTCCGGTAATCGTCCGGGTTGTCGCCCAAATAGGCGAGACCGCCGCGGCCGCGCGGACTACCGGGGACTTTCCAGCGCGCACCTTTCGTCGTTCCGAAGTTATCGCGGACAAAATCCTTGTTGAACTGTTGGGCGTTTACGTAGACGCCCCAGCTTTCGCCATTGATGACGACCTTCAAAAAGTTCGCCTTCGGGGCGGGCGTGTAATCCCGGGCGGCTTGAAGATAAAGAATGGTCCGAACGAACGAGGGATCCTCGTGCGAGTTCAAGAGGTTGATCGTGCGATAGCCGAGAAGATTTTGGTCCTTTTGCACCAGGTCGAACGAGAGATTGAGCGATCGTTTGTACCCTTCGCCCACGGTGAAGTAAGAGGAAGCGCCACGGAAATGGACGCCCACATCGGCGTACGATTTTCCATCGACGATAACCTTGGCCGGGATCTCGACGTCGGTATTGGCGAAGTCGGACAATTCCTTCTCCCAGTCTTCATTCTCGAACTGGAGAAAGATCGTGCGAACGATGGTGGGGTCATAAAGGTCAGCGCCGGGAAATGTTTTGACGTCAGCTGGGGAGACCTTGGGGCCCGGTTGGGGTGGCGATAGGTCTTCGCGACGATTTCGCATGCCAGGTCCGCGCCTTCCCCCGGGTCCGCGCAGGTTCCGTTCGGCCCTTTCTTTCAGGACATATTCCCGCGCGGGCTTTCGTTCGGCGGCATTGAGAATCTTGTCGCCGTTGCCGTCGAATTGCTTCACGACTTCCAACTCGGGTTGCATCGGGCCCGGACCTCCCGGACCCCCAGGTCCACCGCCCAGTCGTGGACCGGGTCCATCAAATGGTGGAGGGCCATCAAAGCGTGGCGGGGGAGGATCGCGTCGAGGAGGAAAGCCGGGTTCCTGCGCTCCGGCCATTCCTACGGAGGCGACGAACATAATCGCCAGGAAACCAATAGTTGCCAGACGCGAGGCCGAGCCAGCGTTTTTTCTCATGCATGGAAGCTTAGGGCGGGTGTCCTTAAGAAGACATTAAGGAAATCCGCGGCCCCGGCCTTTGACAGGAAGGATGCCAGCGTCGCGGCTTACGTCCGGGTGCCGCGCGACAGCAAGAGCCGAAGGCTGTTCAGGACGACGATAACGGTGCTCCCCTCATGGCCCAGGACACCAAGGGTAAGTGGAATTCGTCCGAGAAGCGCGCACGCCACGAGCACCATTACGGTGCCGAGGGAAATCACAAGGTTTTGCCATATGATGCGGCGGGCGCGCTGGCTCAGTTCATAGGCCGTCAGAAAGTTCTCGAGGCGATCGTGCATTAGCACGACCTCTGCCTGCTCCAAGGCGGCATCCGCGCCGCGAGCTCCCATGGCGACGCCCACGTCCGCGGCGGCGAGACTGGGCGCGTCGTTCACGCCGTCCCCGATCATGGCCACCTTTTGATTCTGCGCCGCGAAGGATCGGATGGCGTCCACTTTTTGTTCCGGTTTCAGTTCCGCGCGGACTTCATCCACCTCCAGTTGCTGGATGAGCAATTGGCCCGTGGACTGGCGATCGCCGGTCAGGACCACGGTGCGGAGACCCAGGTCGCGGAGGCGGCGAACGACGCTCCGCGATTGCGGGCGAATGTCGTCCCGCAAAAGGATGCGGCCGACCAGTCCATTATAGGTCACCCAAACTTCGGAGAATCCGGTCCCGGCGGGAGTCCGGTCGGTCAAGGGTGTGGAAAGATTTCGAGCGACCCAGTCACGTTTGCCCAGCCGGATCGCATGGCCGCCGATGGACGCTTCGAGCCCGGCTCCGGCCACGGACTCGACATGATCGATGCTCTCGGGTGTCAGGCGCTGCTGTTTGCCGTGGAGGGTAATGGCTCGCGCCAACGGGTGAGTGGACAGCTTTTCCAGGGAATAGGCCAGGCGGGCGACGTCGGCTTCTCGCCCCGGGGGAAAGCTTTCGACGGACTCCACTTTCAGTTCACCGGTCGTCAGCGTGCCGGTCTTGTCCATGGCGACGAGGGTGACTTCGGCCAGGTTTTCCACGGCGGCGCCCCCGCGGAAGAGGATTCCCCTCCGGGCGGCCCAGGCAATCGCCGCGAGGACGGCGGAGGGAATTGATAACACGAGCGCGCAGGGTGAAGCCACGACCAGCAGGGTCATCGATTTGTAGAACGCGCTCCGGCTTTGCGGTGATGAGATGAACGGGTCATCCCGGAACAGCAGCCACCAGACAAAAAACATGGCCAGAGTCAGGCCGAGAATCAGGTAGGTGTAGGTGGTTCCGAATTTGTCCGTGAAACGCTGGGACGGCGCCTTCAAGTGCTGCGCTTCCTTGATTAGCTGAATAATCTTTTGCAGTGCGCTCTGGCTGGCCCGGCGCGAAACGGTGACTTCCACGGCACCCCAAAGGTTGAGCGTGCCGGCGAGAACCGCGTCTCCGATCGCCTTGTCGACCGGCGCCGCTTCGCCGGTGAGATTCGACTCGTCGCTGGCGGTCGCGCCTTTGACGACCTCGCCGTCCACGGGAAACTGTTCGCCCGGTTTGATGAGCAGGCGCATGCTGGGCTCCAGTTCCTCCACCGGGCAACTGACTTCGTGACCGTCCGCCGTGATCCGCGTGGCGGTCTTGGGAGCGGATTTGAACAGGGAGCGGATCTCGCGACTGGTCCGGCCCATGGCGTAATGTTCCAAGGCGCCGGAAAGGGAGAAAAGGAACAACAACATGGCGCCTTCGCCCCAGGCTCCGATTGACGCGCTTCCCCCGGCGACGGCCAGCATCAGAAAATGAACATCCAGCTGGCGTTTCTGAAGCCGCTCCCAGACTTCCTGCGCTGCGAACCAGGATCCCGCGAGGTAGGCGAGGGCGTAGAGGAAGATCGCCAGACTGCCGTTGGCCAGGAAATGAGCGGCCAGGGAGAGGAGCCCGCACAGGCCGGCGGCGACGAGTTGCGACTTCCATTCATCGTCTTGCTCGTGCTCCTCGGGCAGGTGCATTTCCCGGGGAACAAGCTTGGGCAACGCGATGTCCTTCCAGCGCCAGAAGGTGGGGGCGGTAGGGCAGGTGACCCGGGCGATGGTGGTAGTCTGGTCCGCATGCCGCACGGTGAGGCGATCGCGGATGTCGGAGGGAATGGTGGTCGGGCAGGTGGTGCAGTCGGAGGAGCCCTGGAGGAGACCGCATTGGCTGGCATCCTCCCGTTGGCGCAGTTGCGCGACTCTTTCCGACACGGTCTTCTCGATGGCCGCGGAATCGGCCCGGCCCAGCGTGGCGACAGATAGATTTTGCCGGCCGCGATCGAGTTTCACTGCTTCCAGCGAAGGTTCACTGGCCATCACCTCGGCCATGGCCCGGACGAGACAAAACTCTTCTGAACCCGCCGGGGGGCCTTCATCAGGCCGATTTGGATTGGACTCAACGGATGTCGCCATACATGGACCTCCAGGCAGCATAGACCTCTCGGAGGCGAAGGCAATTGCAGGATAAGATTTCGCATTGACCCACCTGCGACTTCTTTTCACGATGCGCGCATGTCCCGACTGATTTGCGCCCTCTCTGGTCTGACTCTCACTTTCGCCTTCACATTATCCGCCGCCGACGGAGTAAAAATAACCGAGGGAAAGGAAAAAGTTCGCGTGGAGGTCAATGGCGAACTGTTCACCGAGTATTGCTTCACGGGCGCGCCCCACGTTTATTTCTATCCGTTGATGGGTCCCGGCGGCGCGCGGATGAACCGGAATTGGCCAATGGCGGAAACGGAAGGCGAAGAGCGGGACCATCCGCACCACCGCTCGCTCTGGTTTTCGCACGGCGCGGTGAACGGGATTGATTTCTGGTCGGAGTCGCCGAAGGCGGGCCGGATTGTCCACGACAAGTTTTTGGAGATGAAAAGCGGGCGCGATTCCGGGGTCATTCGGT
>Ga0207670_10001940_pt1 | contig 10836 bp, 5 predicted proteins | sample KBSS23HmetaG_FD_184339 | JGI IMG/M metagenome (GOLD analysis project Ga0207670, IMG submission 184339) | Switchgrass rhizosphere microbial communities from Kellogg Biological Station, Michigan, USA - KBS S2-3H metaG (SPAdes) (version 2) | ecosystem: Host-associated > Plants > Roots > Rhizosphere... | reverse complement strand
AATCCACCAATCTGCGTCTGGTAAACGTCGCTTACCAGATGAGCTTCACACCAAGCTGGATGTGGCGAGAACCGCCAGAGCCAACCACAGGGTTAGAAGCCGACACGTCGGGGGTACTCACGAAGCGTCCCATTCGGCTTGAAGCGAGACTTCCGCTCGGCGAAGCAAAGTTTGCGTGATTGAGAATGTTGAATACCTCACCGCGGAACTGAATGCCGACTCGCTCATTTATTTTCCAAATCTTGCCAACGGATGCATCCAGATTGACGAATCCTGGCCCGCGAAGAATATTTCGGCCCATGTTCCCAAATGCGCCGAATGCAGCGGGATAGAGAATGGTCCCATTTTGCGCGAAACAATGCTCAGTCCACGCGAGAGCTTCCTGTAGTTCAGGAGTAGTTGCCACCGATTGGCATGTCGGATCGTCCGCAGACAGGCGTGGAATTCCTTTTAGCGACACTTTCAGATTCGCTGGGTCGCCGACGATGTTCCAACGGTCGTTGTTGGCGTTTCCCGGTCCTTCTCCTGTCAATGTTGTGTCATTCGAATTGTCATAAAGGAGTACCGGCGAACCAGTTTCGTATTGGAAGATACCGGTCATCTGCCATCCTTCAAGCAACTGCCCCCAAACTTTGCGAGAGGGAAGATCGTAGGTAGTCGACACCGTAAACCGGTGACGAATGTCGTAATCGCCATTTCCCTTTTCTGCAGCGTAATCAAGGCTGTTTTGGGGAGCAAAACCAAGGTTGCTGGTGTTCCCGGCCGTATCAATCGCGTGCGCCCAAGTATAGCCAGCCAACAAATACAACCCATTTGCGTAGCGGCGTGTCAGGGTGGCTTGAAGACTATTGAAGCTGGAAGTGGATTGATTTCCAAGGAAATTTAGGAATCGAATGTAATCGTAGCAAGGTCCAGCGTGGGTTGTGCAGTTCGTGACGAACGGCCGCGCGTTTTGTTCGTACGGACTGAAATCATCTACTTCAAAAGGTCCGCCATCTGCGTTGATCGCGGCCAAAGACAGTGCTGGATCCGCCTGATTCAGGTCGATGTCGCTATACAACTGGACCCCGCGATTGGCGACATAGCCAATTTGCAGCACGGTGTTTGGCGCAATTTCCTGCTGAAGATTCAAATTCCAATTCAGCACATACGGTGTCCTTAGATTCTGGTCTACACCGAAAAAATCACACGGAGATGCGCCCGAACAGGTATTCGCACTGGAATCGCTGACGGGAAAAATTGGGCCGTCCACGGTCCAATTGATCAGGTCTGTCGGAGCGCCTGATTGCAGAAAAGCGTTGATCGTTCCCGTGCCGCCCGGTATGAGGGCGCTGGGGTTCAGGTGTAGCCCGCCACTCGAAAACATGAAAGTTCGAATAGAAGGCTGGACATAAATCATGCCAAAGCCTGCGCGCACTACGGTCTTTCCAGTCCCGTACGGATCCCACGCGACGCCCAATCGTGGAGAAATGTTTTTCCAGTTTGTCTTATAAGGCTCACTGATCCCGTTACCGACCTGTACGATTCCTTGTGAAGGAACAAAATTTGCGAGCAGATTCTTGGAGTCCTTAATTGGGAACGTAACGTCATATCGAAGCCCAAGATTCAAAGTTAAGCGGTTCGTGACTCGAAAATCATCTTGAGCAAAAAGGCTCCACGACTTCATGTGGACGTTGCGTTGAGGTTCTCCATAAAGAAGTTCCCAGGAACCAACCTGTCCAGTGAAGAAGCTAGGAAGATCGTCGAAATAAACCTTGCCTCGGCCGCTAGGAGCATGCAAGTAGTCCACGCCCCCGTCGCTGTAGTCACCACCAAATCGAATGGCGTGTCGGCCCTTGGTATACGAAACGGAGTCCGAATAGTTGAACGTCCGACTCGGCGACGTCCAAGCAGGCCAAGTCCTGACGCCCCCCATGTAGTCGAACCAATCAGAACCGGGATTGATCGTAGGGAAACCAAAGAGGCGGGGATCGGTAATTCCGGTGTTTAGCCCGTAGTCAGTAGGATTCACGTTTGCATCTAGAGGCGCGATCTTCTCCCAAAAGCTGTTAAAACTGAAGCGAGCAGTGTTGACCCATCGTGAATTTGGTGTCCAGGTCCAATCTAGGCCGAACACCTGTGTGATTGGCGCCGCGTGTGACAGCCATTCCGGTCTCAACGCTATCCCATCCATTTCGTTCTGATTCGTATTGGCGTAGATGTAACGGCCGGTAAATACGTGGTGATCATTGGCGTGAAAGTCACTTTTGAAAACCACGTTGTCGGCGCGGTTCACATTGTTAAAGTTGAAGTTGATGATTGAGGGGTCATCGGGATCCGCCGTAAAGCCCGGATTAAACGGTAGGAATTTGACCAAGTTCAGACTCAATTGGCTGCACCCTTCCGGCAGCGGTTGCTGATCACAACCGGTCGATCTCAGCGCATTCCGGAACGCTCAGGAACGGGTCTCCTTCAGGATTGTCGGCGGTAGCAAGAGACGTTGTAACGGGCACGAAAGTAAACCACGGGCTGCCAACCTTCGAACGAACGCCTTCATAATTTGCGAAATAAAACCACTTGCCTTTTAGGATCGGGCCTCCGATTGACGCGCCAAATTGATGCAGCAGCAATGCCGCTGCTTTGGACTCTTCTCCGGTGACAGGATCCGTCGTGTGGTCAAAGTAGTTGCGAGCATCGAAGGCTTCATTTCTATGGAAGTAATACGCGCTTCCGTGAATATCATCGGTGCCCGACTTGATGCCGATGTTGACCACGACACCCGGCTTCTGTCCAAAGTCGGCCTGCGGATGCTCCTGTGTGTTGAACTCTTGAATGGCGTCCAGAGGCAGTGTGCTTGCGGGAGTGCCCTGAATCCCAGCATCGTTGACAACGGTTTCTCCCCAGTAAACGTCGTTGTCGTTAGCCCCGTCGATAATGAAATTATTGTCATCCGTGCGAAGGCCGTTGGACGTTACTGAGTGATACCCGCCACCTGCCGTTCGTTGCACACCCGGATGAAGCGCAAGCAAGTTTTGGAAATCGCGGCCTTGCAACGGGAGCTCATTGATCGCCTTGTTAGACAGAACACCTTGCAGTGTTGTCGTAGTCGTGTCCACGAGCGGCGCTTCGTCTTTCACTTCCATCACCTCATTAGCCGCACCAGCAGCCAACGAGAAGTCGATTTTCAGATCATTCGCGACCTCGATTTGAACGTGGTCTCGTACTGCCTTCTTGAAATTCGGCGCCTCCACTGTGACCGAGTAGAGACCTGGTTCCAAACCAGGTGCTACGTAATCCCCCGAACCATTGGTTTCGAGTACGCGCTGCACCTTCTTGCCCACATTCTCGATCGTGACTTTGGCTCCTACGATGACTGCTCCGCTGGGGTCCGTCACCCGCCCTGTAATGCGGCCTTGTGTTTGCGCCATTGAAAGCTGGCTTGCAATACACAAAGCCACCACCACTAGAAAAAACCCTACCGACCGAAATCGCGTGACGAATCGCAGGAACGTCATGGAACCTCCTCTTGCGGGAACCGTTTAAAACATCAATTCTCAATTTAGGGGGAATTCGTGATTGAACAGCCAACTGTGGAGACAGTCACTTTCACAGTCCGGCTTCCAGTTTGCCAAGGTCAATAAGCAGCGATTGAGTGCTCCGGCGCTGCGAAAGGAAATTGAAATACCTGCACCACACCAACATGGACCACGCCCTAGGGTTGGAAGATGGACGCGATTCTGTCAGACCATGACCGGCAAGTCAATTCACAATCAAAATTTGTGACGATACTTTACCGCGACGAACACCGTCAGTACACGGCACCCTCAGCTTGCGTGCTTTCAATCTTCCCGTCGATCACGGACAAGCGGTAGCTAACCCCGTCTTTGCTGCTCCATGACTTGAGGTCAAAGTTCCCTCCGGTTTCGACCCGATGTATGTCAATGTTGCGGAACTTAAGAGGTATCTTTTCTCGGCAGACTTCAGGAGCTTCTGTAGTTTGCATGAAGTAAGCGCCCGCACCCAGTCCCACAACTTTTCCATTGCCGTCAGGATTCAGCAGCACGGCACTTTTTTCATCCACCGCGATCTCGCGCGGGTTCTTCGACCAACCATCCTGACTAATGCGCGCCAGAAACGTTAGACTCCGCCCCATTCGATCCCGCGGTTTGAAATGAGTATCCGTAAGCGTGTTCTTGAGCAAATCAATCTTTAGGAAGTCTTTCCTCACCGTCACTCGGGGCATGTAAGGGTCTACGAGCGTTAGCTTCGACTTCAAATCGTCGTCGTCGGGCGCGTCTCCCTGTGCCGAATAGATGAACTCACCGAGCACTGCTAAGCCGGCGCTGGTACCGCCTATCGGTTTCCCCGCAGCGATATGCCTGTTCAGTTCATCCTGTGTGGGAGTGTTTTGCCAAAAGTTGATGTATCGAGACTGATCGCCGCCCGCGATAAAGATCGCTTCCGCGTTTCGAATGATCTCCACGACCCTTGGATTGGCCGCCGATGTTCTGTCCGCAATAACCAGAGTGGCGACAGAATTCACCTTGCACAGCTTTTTGACATATGGGTTGTAGTCGGCACTTCCGCGAGCGCGCAAAACAAGAAAATCGCCGCCTTTCCCCTTTTCACACAAAAAACGGAAAGCCTCATCAAGGTCTGACCCACCTCCCATCAAGGCATAACCGGCTTCCGCCGAAGTCGCGAGGTCCTGTTTGTTCCCTGCGCGTTTGTATTTGAAGCTGGCGGCGTTCGCGCTTTGAATCGAAAAGAAGGTTATTGCGAAAACAAAGGTGAGAACTAGAGATTGTTGCCTAACTCGCATGCTTGCCTGGCTCCTACGTGGCCAAGCTAACACACGCGCAGCATCGAGCCAGCACTCAAAGTCACAACTTCGATCGATCCGACGGGATTGTCGACAGCTCAAGTTCGGCGCGGATGGTCCCATCTTCCACGTCGGTTTGTAGTATGAATCCATGTTTTTTGCAGATCGCGCGCATCTCGCGGTTTTCTGCGAGGATCGTCGACACAACCTTTCGTACGCCTTCGGCCCTTGCGATCGAAATCAGCCGCGCGTACAGCGCCGTTCCCAGCCCTTGGTGCTGGTAGCGGTCGTCCACAAGAACGGCAAGTTCCGCCTCATCACGTCCGTGAATCTTGCTGAGGCGCCCGATCGCAATTATTTCCGCCTGTCCGGTTTCATTCTTGCGTTCAGCCGCGATCGCCATTTCACGGTCGTAGTCAATAAAGCAGATCCGCGTCAGCCTTTCGTGCGCGATCCGTTGGCTAAGCTTGAGAGGCTGAAAATAACGCAGGTACACACTGCGTTCGGAGAGCGCCTGATGCAGCTTAACCAGCAGGGGCTCGTCCTCAGGGCGAACAGGACGAAACTCGACACGCTCCGCATTTTTCATTCGCCCTTCCTGCACATACTGCATCGGATAGGGACGGATCGCAGTGCGTGGGATCTGCGCTTCTTGCACATCGAGGCCGTACAAAACCACTCGCGCATCCAGGGCAACGATTTGCTCCGCCGAGGCTAGAAGTGGATTGATGTCGATTTCCTTAATCCAGCGCTGTTCCACGACCAGTTGACTGAATCTCACGAGCAATTCTTCCAAAGCACCGATATTGACGGGCTTTTGCCCCCGAACTCCGTGGAGTGATTCAAACACGCGCGTACGCTCCATCATCCGCCTTGCCAGAGTGGTATTTAGCGGCGGCAATGCGAGGCTTCGATCCCTGTAAACCTCCACCAACCGCCCGCCTGACCCAAACAGCAGCACCGGGCCGAATTGGGTATCTACGCTTGACCCAACGATCAGTTCGTACCCGTCGGTACCCACCATGGGTTGAACAGTGACGCCCTGAAACGCGTCCTCGCCGGCGTGTGCGATGGTTGCTTCATGAATCTCCCGAAAAGCACGGCGAACCGCCGTGTCATCGCGAACATGCAGCTTCACCCCTCCAACATCAGACTTATGAGTGATGCTTTGCGACAACAACTTCACTACCACGGGAAATCCGATTTCGTTTGCGCAGCGGATGGCCTCATCGTCGCTGTACGCTTCAACAGTTTTCACAATCGGTATTGCATACGTGGCAAGCAACTGCTTTGACTCAGACTCGGTGAGTAATGTCCTTCCAGCTTGACGCGCGCGCTGGACGATAAATTCCGCGCTTGCGCGATCGAGGCCAGCCACGGCGCTGTCATGCAACACAGGCGTTTCGTAAAGTGCGCGGAGGTTGTCGCTGTATCGCCACATGTACTGAAAGACACGAGCCGCCGTGTCCGGATAAGGAAACGTTGGGATTCCGGCGCGGTTCAGCATTTGGACTCCTTGCGCCATGTCATTTCCACCCATCCAGCTGGCAATCACTGGTTTTCCAGTCTTCTTGGCGAAAGGCGCGAGTTTCTCCGCGGTCTCCGACGGATTCGACATTCCCTGCGGGCACAACACCGCCAATAACCCGTCAACTTCGGAATCTTTGGAAACAATCTCAAGCGCCTTGGCGTAGCGCTCGGGCAGCGCGTCGCCAAGAATATCGACGGGGTTGTTGTGACTCCAATGAGCAGGCAAAATCTGATTGAGCGCATCCGTCGACGTTTTGGATAACTGAGCTAGCTGGCCTCCCGCAGCGATCAGGGAATCCGCCGCCAGAACGCCTGGCCCGCCCGCATTGGTGACGATCGCAAGTCGCGGCCCTCTCGGTCGCGGTTGTTTCGAAAGCACCTCTGCCATGTAAAACAAATCCGCGATTGTATTGACGCGCAGTACACCGCAGCGCCGAAATGCCGCATCGAGCACTTCATCACTGCCCGTCAGCGATCCCGTATGCGACGCAGCAGCTTTGGCGGCTGCCTCCGTCCGACCAGCCTTGATAATGATGATTGGCTTGGTCAGCGAAACCTCACGCGCAGCGGAGAGAAACGAACGAGCATCGCCCACGCTCTCCATGTAAATCACGATGCTGTGCGTCTTAGGATCATTCCCGAGGTAATCGATCAGGTCGCCCCATCCAACATCGAGCATGGAACCCACTGATACAAACGCGCTGAATCCAACCAGCTCTTGTTGAGCCCAATCCAGGATCGCTGTGCAAAGCGCACCGCTTTGGCTGATAAAAGCAACGCTTCCGGCGCGCGGCATACTGGTCGATGCAAAGGTCGCATTCAGTCCGGTCGCGGGATTCATCACGCCAAGGCAGTTCGGTCCGATCAAACGCAGGCCGCTGCCACAAACCCGTTCCAAAATTTCGCTTTCCAACTTGCGGCCGTGTTCTCCGTACTCCTTAAATCCGGCCGAGATAACGACAGCACCTCGCACTCGGGCTTCGATGCATTCCGAAATAATGTTTGGAACAGTTGGGGCTGGCGTCACAATCACTGCGAGGTCCACCGCCTCGGGGATCTCTCCCACCCGCGCGTATGCCTTGATACCGAGGACGCTTGCATGTTTCACGCTCACCGGATAAACCGTCCCGCCAAAAGGGCTGCTTACCAGACTCCACAACACGGCCCGCCCTACGCTTCCAGTCCGATCGGTGGCGCCAATTACTGCGACCGTTTGCGGATGAAAGATGGCGTCCAGAGGCTGTCCTTCAGCGCGCAATACATCGTGAGCGCGATCATGTAGGGGTTCCCCGGTCTTGTCATGTCCGACACTTTTCGGCAAACTCATTCTGCCGTAGAGTCTACCGCCACCAGGCACGTCGCGATGTGATCGTCGGCACAGTTTCCCTTCAAGGAATCTGTATCTGCAGTTGGTATGAACTCGGAACGACGGGTAGTAAGGCCCTCGTTAATTAGAGCGTGAGAGAACGTGTTAAAATGACCTTCGTCTAACGTTCCCCTGAGTTAATAGTTGTAACCAGCCGTTCTCCACTTTCATAACGGACGATACCCTTTGGCCCAAAGCTCGAACACGAAGACTGGTTCGATCACGTACGCCGACGCAGGCGTCAACATTGATCGCGCCAATCGAACCAAGCAGCGGATCAAGTATCTCGCGCACAAGACGTTCACTCGCGGCGTGCTCAGCGAGATCGGCGGGTTCGGCGGCCTGTTTTCCGTAGACAAAAAATATCTCGACCCGGTTCTCGTCTCGAGCGTCGATGGTGTCGGCACCAAACTCAAAGTTGCGTTTGAAATGAAGATCCACCACACGGTGGGTGGCGATCTCGTCAATCACTGCGTGAACGACATCGCGGTGCAGGGCGCCGCACCATTGTTCTTCATGGATTACCTCGCCACGGGCAAACTTGAACCAGAAGTAGCTGAGAAAGTCGTGGAGGGGCTCGCCGACGCGTGTAAGCACAACGGCTGCGCGCTGATCGGTGGTGAAACAGCGGAAATGCCAGGATTCTACCCGGATGGCGAATACGATCTCGCCGGTTTTATCGTGGGTGTGGTTGAGCGGGAAAAAATCATAACGGGAAAAACAGTGGAGGTGGGGGACGTCGTACTCGGACTGCCGTCCACTGGCCTCCACACGAACGGATACTCGCTCGCACGCAAACTTCTGTTCGAAGTTGCGAAGTACTCCCCGGAGACCTACGTCAACGAAATCAAGAACAAAGTCGGCAACGAACTGATGCGGCCGCACAAGAGCTATTGGCCCATCATCAAAAAACTCGTGGCAGCCGAATGCGTCTCAGCTATGGCGCACGTCACAGGCGGCGGAATCACTGAGAACCTCCCGCGCGTTTTGCCTCGCGGCACTGCCGCGGTCGTCGACTTCGGATCCTGGCCAGTGCCACCAATTTTCGAACATCTTCAAACGCTCGGCACTGTGCCCCAAGATGAAATGCTTCGCACCTTCAATATGGGCGTAGGCATGCTGTTGGTGGTTCCTGCTAAGAAATTCAAGAAGACCCAAACGCTGCTCGACCGCGCCGGGGAAAAGTTCTACAACATTGGCCGCATCGTCAAAGGTGAGCGGAAAGTGCTGTACACGTAAAATCCCGCTGTGTCTCCCTGCCCCGTGGTGAATAATCAGAATCGGCACTCAGGACGCTCAAGCCTGGGGCATGGAGCCTGCCGTTGAAAAACCTTGGCATTCTTCTTTCCGGACGCGGTTCGAACTTTACAGCTATCGCCACAAACGTCAGAGCCGGCAAAATACCCAACGCACGGATTGCCGTCGTCATTTCGAATAAGGCCAGCGCGGATGGAATCGAGACAGCCAAGAAGCTCAATCTCACCACGGCCGTGATCCCCTCAAAAGGGAAGGCCCGCGAGGTTCACGATCGAGAAGTAGTCGACGCGCTTAAGCAACACAAGGTCGATCTCATCTGCCTGGCTGGCTATATGCGGCTTCTCTCCCCCTGGTTCGTGCAGCAGTTTCCGCAACGCATCCTCAACATCCACCCGTCGCTGCTCCCGTCATTTCCTGGTCTAGAAGCGCAGCAGCAAGCGTTCGCGTACGGCGTCAAAGTCGCCGGCTGCACGGTCCATTTCGTTGACGAAGAGCTCGATCACGGCGCCATCATCGTCCAGAAAACAGTTCCGGTCCTTGAGATGGACGATGAACACGCTCTAGCGGAACGAATCCTCGAGCAAGAACATATCGCCTATACGGAAGCGATCAACTTTGTGCTGCAAGGCAATTACGACATCGTCGGCCGAAGGCTTGTTTCCAAAAGCTCCAGCCGGACTTAGTCCAGCCACTTTCCGTTGTCCTTGTCCCGAATAAACGAACCGCAATCTTCGAACTTGCCAACAAAGGTGCACTCACAATCCATGTCGTCTGGCGCCGAACACGATTGCTTATAATCGGAAGCTCATGTCATTCCTTCCGGTCTCTGAGCAACTCGCCTATATCAAAAAAGGATCCGCCGAGATCATCCGCGAGAGCGAGCTCAAGTCGAAACTTGAGAAATCTTTCGCTTCTGGTAAGCCACTCAAAGTGAAGGCGGGGTTTGACCCGACAGCCCCTGACTTGCACCTGGGGCACACTGTGCTTCTTCGAAAACTCAAACATTTCCAGGATCTCGGCCATACCGTCATATTCCTGATCGGCGATTTCACGGGCATGATCGGTGACCCGACTGGGCGTTCGGCCACGCGGCCACCGCTCACTCCTGAACAGATCGAACAAAACGCTGAGACCTACAAGGCGCAGGTCTTCAAGATTCTCGACCCCAAAAAAACTGTCGTCGACTTCAACAGTCGCTGGTTCTCACAATTCAAAGCCGACGACTTCATCCGACTCACTGCGAAATATACCGTCTCTCAAATGCTCGAGCGCGAAGACTTCCACAAACGGTTCGCCGAAGAGAAGCCGATCGCCATGCACGAACTGTTGTATCCGCTGGCCCAGGGATACGATTCCGTCGCGCTAGAGGCCAACGTTGAACTTGGCGGCACGGACCAGAAATTTAATTTGCTTGTCGGACGCGAACTTCAACGTGCTTACGGGCAAGAATCTCAAGTGGTTCTCACCATGCCGATACTTGAAGGCCTCGACGGCGTTCAGAAAATGTCAAAGTCTCTCGGGAACGCCATAGGCATCCATGAGGCCCCTTTGGAGATGTACGGAAAGCTCATGTCGATTTCCGATGACATGATGTGGCGTTATTACGAGCTGCTGACCGATATCTCGATGACCGATATCGCCAAAATGAAGAGCGAAACAAAGTCGGGCGCGGCGCATCCGATGACACTAAAAAAGGAACTTGCCAGAAAGATTGTCGCGGATTTCCATTCAGCCGGCGCTGCGACCAAAGCTTCTGAAGACTGGGCAAAGCAGTTTCAAAAGGGCGAAACGCCAGAAACCCTCGAAGAGGTTTCGATCAGTTTGAGCGAGGTCCGCGGAAGTGGTTCCTCTCAAAGCGGTGAGCCCCTCAGACTCGACAAAA
>Ga0207670_10001939_pt1 | contig 10837 bp, 9 predicted proteins | sample KBSS23HmetaG_FD_184339 | JGI IMG/M metagenome (GOLD analysis project Ga0207670, IMG submission 184339) | Switchgrass rhizosphere microbial communities from Kellogg Biological Station, Michigan, USA - KBS S2-3H metaG (SPAdes) (version 2) | ecosystem: Host-associated > Plants > Roots > Rhizosphere... | reverse complement strand
GGATGGGGGGGCGGGCTGCGCGGAGGCGACGGGCGTCCACGCGAGGCACGCCGCGGCGAGCGCCGCCCAGGTTCGACGGTGCGGGGCGATCACTGCTCGAGCGCCTGTTTCGCGATCGCGATCCCGGGGGCGCTCCGGATGGCGCCGTAGTGGTGCTGGAAGAGGCCGTTGATGAAGTACTTCGTGGTGTCGATCTGATCGACGGTCTTGTTGTCGGCGCCGGCGAGCTTCGCGCTCGTCTGCGACACGAACTCGTCCTGGAGCGGCCCGCTCGGCGGGTCCTGGAAGACGACGGTGGTGTAGACGACCTTGTTGCCGCCGCACACGCCGTGCTGCCCGAACGCGGTGTTTCCGTCGGCGCACGGCGTCTCGAACGCGCCGGCGGCGCCGTTGAGCGGCGTGAGGAACGGCACCGGCGCGTACGCGTCGCGGTTGCCGAGCTGGCACGCGACCATCCCGCGCAGCGTCTTGTTCGTGGGGTTGTTAACGTCGGTGCAGAGCGCCTGGAACGTCGAGACGCCGTGGTTCGCCCCCGACGCGAGGAGGAGCGAGTGCACGTGCTCGAACGGGTGCTTCCCCGCGCGGTGGAGGCGCCGGAGCGCGTCGCGGATGATCGTTGTGCCGAGCGAGAAGCCGGCCATGTTGATCTTCTGGTTCGGATATTTCTGGACGAGCGCCGCGACGAGGCTCTGGAGGATCGGCGCCGCCCACCCGTGATCGAAGTTCTTCGCCGGGTTGCCCGTCGTGCTGTCGGTCGGGTCCGGCACCTTGTCGTAGCGGAAGTCGACGGCGTAGACGTGGTAGCCGTCGGCCACGAGCGTCTCGGCGATCATCGGCGTCTTGTTCGTGTCGCCGGAGTACGTCTCCCAGTCGAGCGGCGTCGACGAGTTGCCGTGGACGAGGACGATGATCGGCTTCTTCGGGTCGTCGCTGGCCGGCGCGTACTCCTTCGCCGCGCACGGGTAGCCGGGGATGTTCGCCGGCGTGTAGCTCGCCGCGGTGCCGTCGACGGCGACGCGCGCGTCGAGCCCGACGGTCGTGCACCCCGGGTGCTTCGAGAGGTCGTCGAGGTACGTGATGTCGACCGTCGAGTCCTTGTCGTCCTGGTCCGCGGTGGGATCGTCGCCGGTCTGCCCGTCGCCCGATTGCCCGTCGCCCTGGCCGCCGCCGCCGTCGTCCGGCCCGGAGGTGGACGAGTCGCCGCCCGACGTGCTCGAGTCGGACGTGTTGCCGGCGTCGCCCGCGTCCGCCGTGTCGCCGGAGTCGGAGAGACAGCCGGCGGCGAACGTGGCGGCGGCGAACGAGAGGAACGCGAGGATCGGTGCGGTGCGGCGCATGGTGATCTCCTTGGGATCGAAGGGACAGCGCGGATCTCAGGTGACGGTCTCGACGCCGGGGGCGACGAGCGGCGGCGCGGCGGGGTTCGCCGCGTCGAAGACGTTGCGAGGGCGAAAGACGATCGCGATGGCGAGCGCGAGCTGGAAGCCGCCGGTGACGAGCGCGATCGCGCGGGCGTAGTCGAGCCCGACGCGCTCGACGAGCGCGGCGATCAGCGTCGGGACGAACGCCGCGAAGCACGCGCCGATGTGATAGACGAAGCCGATCGACCGCGCGCGGAGGTGCGCGGGGAAGATCGCGGTGAGGAGGAGCGGCGTGACGCCCGCGTACCCGCCGCCGAAGACGCCGCCGAGGAACGCGCCCGCGTGCAGCCACCCCGGCGCCCACCCGACGTAGATCGGGAGGATCGGCAGCGTCATCAGCGCGCAGACGAGGATCGCGCCGATCGCGCTCCAGCGCGCCGCGAGCCAGCCGCACGCGATCGCGCCGACGAGCATCCCGACGTTGAAGAGCGCGACGAGCGTCCCGATCTCACCCGGACCGAGGTGGAGGTCCTTCGCGAGGAAGGTCGGGTAGAGCGCGGTGATCCCGTAGTAGGCGCTGAACGCGAGCGCCATGAAGAACGACCCCCAGCCGATCGTGCGGAGGACCTGCGCGCGCTCCTGCCGCTCGGCCGCGGCGTCGGCGGCCGGCTCGCGCCGCTCGGGGAGGCTCTCCGGGACCCAGATCCGGATCGGGAGGACGAGGACCGCGGGGAGCGCGGCGAGGACGAAGAGCATCCGCCAGCTCCCGCCGCCGCGGAGCACCGCGCCCGATACCACCGACGCGAGGAGGTAGCCGATCGCCCAGCTCCCCTGGAGGACGCCCGACGCGATCCCGCGGCTCCGCGCCGGCCAGTTCTCCATCGCGAGCGTCGCGCCCGACGCCCACTCCGCGCCCATCCCGAGGCCGAAGAGCGTCCGGAGGACGAGGACCCACGTGAACGACGGCGCGAACGCCACGGCGCCGTCGCACGCCGCGAACCAGACGACGGAGAGCATGAGCGGGAGCTTCCTCCCCCACCGATCGGCGGCCGCGCCGGCGACGACGCCGCCGACGAGGCGGAGGAGGAGCGTGAGCGTGACGGTCCACGCCGTCGCCGTGATCGTGACGCGAAAGTCCTTCGCGATGAGCGGCATCACGAGGAGGAAGACCGTGAAGTCGAACGCGTCGAGCACCCACCCGAACCACGCGGCGAGGAACGACGTCCACTGCCCGCGCGTCGGCTCCCTCCACCACGGAGGCTCGTTCACGCGCGCGGTCCCGCTGGAAGCCGTCACGGCGCCACCTCGCGCGTCTCCGCGGCGGCCCGGCGCTGGAGCTCGCGCTTCAGGATCTTCCCGGCCGCGGACGTGGGGAGGGCGTCGACCACGTCGACCTTGCGCGGCACCTTGTACCCCGCGATCCGCTCGCGGAGGAACGCGCGGAGCGCGTCGCCGTCGAGCGCGGCGCCCAGCTTCGCCACGACGAAGGCGCGGCCGACCTCGCCCCATCTCTCGTCGGGGACGCCGACGACGGCGCACTGCGCGACCCCGGGATGCGTGTAGAGTACATTTTCAATCTCGAGCGGATACACGTTCTCTCCGCCCGACACGAACATGTCCTTGAGCCGCCCGACGATGTGGAAATACCCGTCGTCGCACCGCGCGAGGTCGCCGGTGTGGAACCACCCCGAAGCGTCGGTGAACGGCGCGTCGTCGCCGAAGTAGCCGGAGAAGAGCGCGCCGCCGCGGAGGCAGAGCTCGCCCGTCTCGCCCGGCGCGACGGGCCGCCCGTCCGCGTCGACGATCGTCGCTTCGACGAACGCGTTGGGTCTGCCGATCGACCCGGCGCGCGCGTTCGCGTCCTCCGGCGCGAGGGTGAACGCGTTCGGACCGAACTCGGTCATCCCGAAGCCCTGCGTCATCGGGACGGCGTGCGCCTCGGTGAACGCGCGCTGCACCGGCAAGGGGAGCGGCGCGCCGCCCGAGATGAGCATCCGCATCGACGAGAAGTCGCTCGCGCGGAAGCCCGGGATCGCGAGCATCTCCTGGAACTGGATCGGGACGCAGAAGAGCACCGTGACGCGCTCTTTGGCGATGCACCGGAGCATCGCGTCGGCGTCCCACTTGCGGAAGACGACGACGCGCCCGCCGAGCGCGAGGAGCGGGAGCGCGTGCACGAAGAGCCCGCCGGTGTGGAACATCGGCGTGTGGACGGCGGTCACGTCCTCGTGCCGGACGTGGTGCACGACGGTGGCCAGCACGTTCCACGCCGCCATCCGGTGCGAGATCTTCACGGCGCGCGGGACGCCGGTCGTGCCGCCGGTGAAGAGGAGGGCGAACGGGTCCTCCGCCGAGACGCGCTCCTCGTGGACCTTCGCGCCGAGCGGCCGCGCGAGGATCGCCGCGTACTCCGCGGACGCCCCGATCTCGACGACCGCGCCGTCCCCGATCGACGCGCGCGCCGCATCGCGCGCGGTGTCGGCGAGGCCGTTGCGGCCTTCGATGGCCGGCGCGTCTCCCCCGCGCGGCTCGCTCGATGCGAAGAGGACGCGCGGCGCTACCCGCGCGATGAGCGCGGAGAGCTCGTGCCGCGTGAGGCGCCAGTTGAACGGGACGAGCGCGGCGCCGAGCTTGCCGCACGCGAAGAGGAGGTCGAAGACCTCGACGCCGTTGTGGGCGAGCGCGCCGACGCGGTCCCCGTAGCCGACGCCGCGATCGCGGAGCCACGCCGCGACCCGCTCGGCCCGCGCGTCGAGCTCGGCGTACGTGGTCCTCTGGCCGGTCGCGTGATCGACGATGGCGATCCGCTCCGGCCAATAGAGCGCGCCGCGCGCCGACCAATCAAAGGCGTGCACGGCGCGCCCCCGAGCCTCGCCGGGCCCGCCCGCGCGGCGCCATCCCGCTCGCGAGGAGGTCCATCGCGGTGTCGACGACGTGGTCGACGTCGGCGTCGCTCCCCCAGAGCACCCAGCGCATCCCGAGGAAGTCGGCCATCCCCATCAGGCAGTACGCGACCACCACCGGATCGAGCGCGCGGAGCTCGCCGCGCGACATCGCCTTCGACAGCGCCGCGGCGTACCCCTCGGCGAGGCGCTGGTAGTAGCGGCGGAACGTGGGCTCGTCGACGAACTCGGCCTGGCGCACGATCCGATAGAGGCGGCGGTGCTTCGCCGCGAACGCGAAGAACGCGCGGAGCCCGGCCCGCTCGATCGCGAGCCGGTCATCGAGACCGACGACCGCCGCCGCGAGGTGCTTGCGGAGGCGCGCGCCGAGCGAGTCGACGAGCTCGACGAAGGCGGCGCGCTTGTCGGGAAAGTACACATAAAAGCTGCCGAGCGCCGTGTCGGCCCGGCGGCAGATCTCGGCGATCGAGGCCCCCTCGTAGCCGTGCTGCCCGAACACCGCTTCGGCGGCGCGGAGGAGGCGCATCCGCGCCTTCTGTCCCCGCGCGGTCACCGGCGCGAGGCGCGGCGCCGAAGTTGAATACTGATTCATGTTTCATGTGGGTTACGCGTCAGCGGCCGTTCTGTCAACGGGCACCTTGTGACGCCTCATCGATCGTGCTCTACGTGACGAACATGGCGTCTCCGGAGCTCGAAAAGGTCCTCGCCCATCTCCGTGCGCACCAGCCTCAGGGCGGCGCGCGCACGCTCGCCGACCTCCGCCGCTACGTCGACGCGATGGGGTCGATGGAGCCGGTCGCGCCCGACATCGCCATCGAGCCGCTCACCCTCGACGGCGTCCCGGCCGAGCGCCTCGCCGCGCCCGGCGCGTCGATCGATCGCGCGCTCCTCTACGTCCACGGCGGCGCGTACGCGTTCGGGACACTCGAGGGATATCGACCGCTCGCGGGGCGGATCGCGCGCGCGTTCGGCGCGCCGGTCTTCGTCGTCGCTTATCGCCTCGCTCCCGAGCACCCCTTCCCCGCCGGGCTCGACGACGTCGTGAAGAGCTACCGCGCGCTCCGCGCGACGACGGGCGGCGCGCGCGTCGCGATCGCCGGCGACTCCGCGGGGGGCGGCCTCACGCTCGCGACGATGCTCGCGCTCCGCGACGACGGCGCCGAGCTCCCCGCGGCGGCGGCGTGCATCTCGCCGTGCGTCGACCTCGAAGCGACGGGCGAGTCGATGGTGACGCGCGCGTCGATCGATCCGATCATCCAGCGCGAAGGCGTGCTCGCGTCGGCGCAGATGTACCTCGGGAGCCGCGACCGCCGGAGCCCGCTCGCGTCACCGCTCCACGCGGACCTGACCGGCCTCCCGCCCCTCCTCGTCCACGTCGGCACGTCGGAGACGCTGTACGACGACTCCGTCCGCCTCGTGGACCGCGCCAAGGCGCACGGCGTCGACGCGACGCTCGACGTCTGGGAGGGGATGATCCATGTATTCCACATGTTCCCCGCGTTCGCCGACGCGCACCGCGCCACCGCGCGCCTCGGGGCGTTCCTGCGGGAGAAGATGGGGTAGCGGACGGCGCGCCGCGTGGCGAAATCGCGGTCGCTAGCGCGCCGCGCAGCCGTCCCGTTCCCCGGCGCGGATCATCTGAGCGACGTTCTCGACGAGCGACGAAACCGCCTCCGTCAGGTTCGACTCGAGGAACAGCGGCTCCTTCGTCGCGAAATACTCGACCGACGGGATGTGTACGAAGGCAATGGGGAGCTGCACGCTGAAATCGCGCAGGGCACAGAAGTAAACGAAGTTGCACAAATACGATCCGGCCCCGGCCCATCGCGTCACTCCGACCCGGCCCGCGGTCCCCGGCGCCGCCCAGATCGCGTCATTGTCGCGCAGCCGACGCTCGAGATGATCGAGGTCCAATGTGCTCCAGTACCCGGCCGCAGCGGACGGGTCGATGCGGCGGAGGGCGAGATCGGCCGGAACGGCCCCCTCGACGTCGGCCTCGGGGAACGCGGCGTTCATCGCGAGCACCTCGAGCCGGACGAAAGGCGAATACGCAACGCCCAGCATGAGAATACCCGCCGGATGAAGAGAGTCGATATGGGTTCGGAGCTCCTCCCACGCCGATGTCCACGATACGCGAAGCCGGCGGCCGACGACGCTCATGCCGCCCAGCCATCGGCCGTCGTGCGCTGCAGCGAGCTCCCCGGACACGTTCCGTTCGACGTTCGCGAACGCATCGAATCCGGTGACCAATAGCGGGCCCCGCGGAGTCATGCGCCACCCCTCACGCTCGGCGGCGGGGCGGGCCCCCGCATGGCGATGAACTCGGTGTGACACTTGACGCGCTCCGAGAGCCACAGCGTGAAGCGCGAGACGTCGCCGCGGAGCCCCTTCTGATACACGAGAGACATGTGGCCTCGAAGGTCCGCGGGGAACTCTCGAAACGTCTCGTCGTCGCTCAGGATGAGCACAGTGTGCGGATCCTGACGCAGCATCATGCCGAGCTCGAGCACGACGTTGACGTTGCATCCGGAGATGTCCGCCACGAGCCGCCGACTGCCACGAATGTGATCGAGCAAGCCGGTCAAGATGGAGGCTTCGCGGATGTCTTGGTCCGCGCGCACCACGTCCCATTTGTACGGCTCGACGCCAAATACATTCACCAGCCCCACCCATACGTTCTCGAATTCAGGTGAATATGGGAGCGCGACGAAGCACTTCGCGCCGCCCGTGAGCTCAGCCGACGGCTTCGACCCTCCTCGTGCGCCGAGGCAGCCGCCGAGCCCTTCGACGAGGAGTGCCACCGCCTGCTCCGATACGTCGGCCTTTGCCTGCTCGAACGGCGAGTTCAGGGCGGCGACACAATACAGCACGTCGGCGACCCGCCGCAGCGTCGGCGGGTCCAGCCGTCGCGCGGCGCCAGCGAGCTTCTCCACCAGCGGATGCGCGACGTTGAGGAGAAGTCCCTCGATGCGAATCATCTGGCCCGCGCTTCCGGCGGTAGGCGTGGACCTCTTCGCGCTCTCACCATGAGTGGATTCAATCCGAAATAGCGCGGGGCCGACCTGAGCGGCGAGCTGCACGAACGAGATGGATGTGATGCCGTGGCGCCGCACCGGCGCCGCGAGCATGGCCGCCAACGCCTTGAATGCATCGGGCACGATCAAGACGTTGGTGTCGTTCATCAGGGCCATCGCGTCCGCCACACGCAGGCCCTCGGCGCGCGCGAGGTCCTCGACCAGCATCCGCTCGGCGCCGCTGGCGAGCACCGCCTGCCGTCCTCGCGCCGCGAGCTGATCGACGGCATAGAGCTGTATCTTCTCGGCCCCCAACACGTAGAGGACGCGCATGGCACTTCCATCGTTGGGAGTGGCGGCGAGTGCGACGACCTCTTGCCACGACTTGCGCCCCACGTTGGTGCTGAAGGCGTAGTGGTCGCGGAGGAGGCGGCGGAGGCGATCCGACTTTCGACTGTGAGCAAGGAGCATCGTGGCGTGGACGGACATCACGGTATCCGCAACGCCCGGGCGATGCGCCGCCAGCAACTCCAGGAACGTGAGGACGTGGTCCTCCATGACATGGCGTACGGCGCCGAAGACCGCGTCGGGCGCGATGTTCTGGCGATCGATCTGGAGAGAAAAATTCGGATGCTCGACGAGGGCGACCACGAACGCGAGATTCTCCGGAAAGAACCTCGTGGCTCCGCTGCATATCCAGACCCCACGACAGAAGAACGCCACCTTGTGCTCGTCGAGGGGCGCGAACTCGGCACTGGGAATACCGAGAAATATGCGAGACCCGTCGGGCTCCTGCGCGCAGTACGTCGCGACCAGATCCATGTAACAGTACTGCCGCAAGAGATCGGCCCCCTCCTCGCCGTCCAGGAGCGCCCGACCGGGTGTCTTACCGAGCTCGTCGAGCCACGCGTGCCGCGGATTCGCGACGAGCCCGCGCGCGCCGACGTGCACCGGGACTCGCGAAAGGCCGAACGTCTTGGCAACGTAGTGCCGCAGCTCCGGCTCGGCGCTGAGCGGCTCGTTGGCCGGCGACAGATACAGCGCCACGTCGGTCCCCACCGCGCCCCGGCCGATCGGCTCGAGCGTGAACCGAGACGACCCCTTTCGCCATTCGAGACGCCACCCGTGATTCTCCGCCGAGCTGCGCGTCTGCACGATGAGCCGGTCGGCGATGAGAAAGGCGCTGAGCACCCCCAGACCGAAGCGCCCCACGCGCGCGCCCTCCGTGGGCTCGTAATGGCCCGCGATCCGCGTGAACGCGTCGAGTATGACCTTCCGTGTCATCCCACAACCGTTGTCGGCGATATGGATGACACCGTCTTCGGGGACGACTCGAATCTGGGGCGAAGCGATCCCCAACGTGGCATCGTGCGCGTTGGCGATGTACTCGCGGACGGGAGAGTACGGGTCGGCGTTCACGTTCTCGGACAGGACGGTCAAGAGCCGATCGATGTCCGCGGTGACTTCCATTTCCAACACGGCCTTCGACATGTGAGATACCTCGGGTGTCACGTGGGTCATGGCCAAGCGAGCATTCGTAGTGCACGGAGCGGCCCGTCGAGCCAGTCCAGCGGAAAGGAAGATGTCGCCGGCTCGCGCGAGTCGAGGGCGAGCGTCAGCGTCACTCCGTACGTCTTCGCGGCAGCGGCCACGGGGACGATGTGTTCCTGCGCGAGGCGATTCAGCCTGGCGATCGCGCTGCTCGTCCGCCCCCGCGGACACGCCTCCCCAAGACGCGCCGCTTCGGCGGCACGAAGAACGCACAAGGCGGCAGGCGCGCACGGGAGGCGATCGAGGACCTCGCCGACGGCCGTCAGCGCGTCTTCGACCTCCAACGCGGCGCCCCGGAGGGCGGCCCACGCTCCGCGGAGAATACCGGCCTCGGTCGCGAGAAATGGGTCGCCGTCCTCGTTCGCGCACCGCACGAGAACGCCGATCGCTTGCTCGATGCGCGCGCCGATCGACGCGCTCACGCCCTGGCCACCGTAGCCGTCGCGGAACGCGCCGTGGATCATCACGTGGAGCTGAACGGCGGTTGCAACTGCCTTGCTCCACGCGTGAACTAGCGCGTCCGCGGCGAGCTGCGCGGCTCGCCGGTTCGCGCTGAACCGCGCCTCGGGAATGAGCGCCTGAGTCTGGCATAGCAGCGCCGAAGCGTGATCAGGCGCCAAGAACGTGAACGGAGGTGACGACTTCGCGAGCGCCGCGACCGCTCGTGCGAGGCGCGATGCCGCCGCGGCTGTATCGCCCCGCTGGCGCTCGTACAAGGCGAAGACGACATCGATCTGAGCCGGCAGATCCACTGCGCCCAGCGTCGGCGCCTCACGCTGCAGCTCCTCGAGCATGCGCCGCAGCGCTCGATGGTCGCTCGAGATCGACCGCCGCATGACCATCGCTAGACCGAGAACGGAGCGCGGATGATAGTGCCGATACCACTCGCTCCGTATTCTGTCGCGCGCCGGGACCTTCGCTCCTTCGGACTGACAGAGCTCATAGTATTGCGCTGCTCGCTGGTAGTCGGCCTCACCACGGTACGTCTCCGCGATCAGCCCCGCGGCCGCCATCGCGTGGGCGGGCTGCACATTCTGCATCCCCAGCACGCCGTCCAGGATCGGAACCGCGAGGGCACGCTGACCGTCGTGAAAGAGCCGCATTCCCTCATGCAATTGTCTGACCGCTGAACTCTGTCCGAAGATGCTCACAGCCGCGCCCTCCGCACGCTGATCGGCCCGCTACGGTGCCACCACGCGCCAGTCGTCCGCGCTCGCCACGCGGATCGCGTCGACGCGCAGGAGCTGCCCATTGGGCGTACGCGCACCCCGCACCGAAACGCGAGCCGTCACGAACGGCGCCAGCGTCGCTGGGCTGTTGGTCACGAACGCGAGCCCCCCGTCGTCCGACAGAAACAGGAGCGGCAGTCCCGCCCGCGCGCTCGTGAACGCGCAGTACTGATGATCACCGCCGGTCGCCCCGGTATTGAAGTAGCATCGGGCGTCGACGATCTGGCCCGACATCTCCGTGGACGACCTGCCCTCGGGAAACGCAAGCGCGCGACCGCCGATATTCGATGGTCCGCCGCAGGCGAGTCCCCCGAGCGCGCCCGCCCACACGATCGCAATCTGCGCCCTATTCATCGCCACCCCCGTTGTCCGAGACGGAGGTGCCCGAGTGTGGAATGGAGACGGGCACCCATGCGCCGCCGCACCATGCCTCCACGCGCGCGGGCGTCATCGCCGCTCCGCCTGCGTGGAGACGACCCACGGCACGAATCGACGCGTGCCCGGGCGAACCGGGCGAAGGCGCGGCACACCCGACGACGAGAACGCGGCTATCCAATAGAAGGAGCGTAAACGCGCCTTCGTGGAGAATGCCCGCCGGGTGTCCGCGACGAAATGTGTCGCCGGCGCACGGCGCGGCATCGCTGGACGGCGCCGCGACGCACTCGGCCGTCCACAGGGTTCCTTCGATGGTAGCGGGCGTCGACGACGAACTCTCGGCCGGCATCACCTGCATCGCCGCCGCAGCGGTCGCGACGAACGAGACGGACGTGACCGTCATG
>Ga0207670_10001931_pt1 | contig 10854 bp, 9 predicted proteins | sample KBSS23HmetaG_FD_184339 | JGI IMG/M metagenome (GOLD analysis project Ga0207670, IMG submission 184339) | Switchgrass rhizosphere microbial communities from Kellogg Biological Station, Michigan, USA - KBS S2-3H metaG (SPAdes) (version 2) | ecosystem: Host-associated > Plants > Roots > Rhizosphere... | reverse complement strand
CCAAACCTGAGAACAGACTGATTTTGCGGACCTTGTTGTTCTCTTTGTTCACTGCCTGGCCTTTCGTTGACATAAATGATAGCAGAGATTCTCGGCGACTCGGTTTCGCCGTTTGTTCTATCCTTGATTACGCTGAGGTGTAGGTGATCCCTCGAACAATCGCATTACCCAAACGCTACAAGCCTGAACAATGAATAAAGAAAGCTTGGCTAATGCGAAGCAAGCGCGAGTGGTGCTCTTGAACGAAATTGTTCCGACGACTTGCAAGCTGTCGCTCGGCAGCTCATCCGGCAGTCTCACCGCCCTGGGCACAGACTCGCAGGCCTGCCAGTGAAAGGACTTCGACCTGCCCCCGGCGAGTGGCCAGAGACCGTTCGATGGATGCAACGGGCCTTTCCATGCTCAGCCAAGAAACGATCAATGATTCGCAAGCAGCGTGTAGTGGCGGACAACGGTTCGAGCAAGATTATCAATGGAAATCGAGACCAATGATTACTATGAAAACGAAATCATTCAAAGCAAAAGCCGGAACTGCTGTTGCGACCGCAGGCGGGGGAGGAAGGACTGTGGCTCGAGCCGGCTCAACCAACAAGGCGAAGACCACGCTCGTCCCCGCCCTGCTCGGAATCAAATCCATCCTGGTACCAACCGATTTTTCGGCACCGTCGAAGAAGGCTTTGGATTACGCTGTGCCCTTCGCCGAGCAGTTCGGCGCGAAGCTCACGTTGTTGCATGTAGTGGAGCCAGTGGCCACGCCCGACTTTGCCAATTCGTTCCCGCTTATGATGGAGAACGACAAGGCTATGGCTGCGTGCAAAGCGCACCTTCAATCGCTTGTTAAGCAAAAAGCCATCGACCCGAAGCTGGTTGAGAAGACACTCGTCCGTCAGGGCCGCTCCTTTCATGAAATTGTGGATGCGGCACGGACCCTGAAGATGGACCTGATCATCATCTCGACCCACGGCTACACCGGGCTGAAACACGCTTTGCTGGGCAGCACTGCCGAACGCGTGGTCCGCCATGCTCCGTGTCCGGTACTGGTCGTGCGCGAATGCGAACGGGAATTCGTTGCAAACTAACGCCTGCTGACCATGCCAGTTACTATGACTACCGATCATATCGAAACTCTGCTCCCCGGAACATCATCTTCGAGGCGGAGTTGCTCGCCGGAAACCGCCTTTGGCTGCCCCCGCGAATTCCTCGACAACCGGTTCGTTTACGTGGTCGTGTCCCCGCGCGCGCGGGGGCTGTCCATCGGCGTGAACATGAATCCGGACAAACAGTGCAACTTCGACTGTGGGTATTGCGAAGTGAACCGCAGGCTGTCGGCGTTGGAGGAAAAGCTGGACACTGAGGTCATGGCGGAAGAGCTCCGACAGACGCTCGCTCTGGCGCACGCCGGCGGATTGCGCGATGTTCCGTGTTACCGGGGCGCGCCGGCGGAACTCCTCCAGCTCCGCCATGTAACCCTCAGTGGCGACGGCGAACCAACGCTTTGCCCGAAGTTTGTCGAAGCCGTCCTGGCGGTGATGCATGTGCGCGCGGTGGGTCAGTTCCCCTTTTTCAAAATCGTGCTTATCACCAATGCAACCGGGTTGGATTTGCCGGCAGTCCAGCGCGGCTTGAAATTTTTCACAAAACAGGACGAAATCTGGGCCAAGGTCGACGCCGGCACGCAGGCTTACATGGACAAAGTGAACCGTCCCGGTTGTGGTTTGGACCAGATCCTGGCGAACATTCTGTTTGTAGGCAGGCAGCGCCCGGTGATAATCCAAAGCTTGTTTCCACTGCTGAACGGCGAGGAGCCGCCGATTGAGGAGATCGAACAGTACGTGCAGCGATTGCGTGAGTTGAAGGAGGCGGGGGCGCAAATCCCGTTGGTGCAGATTTACTCGGCGACTCGCCCGACGCCGCATTCGGAGTGCGGGCATCTATCGTTGAAAACGCTTTCGCGCATCGCCCGGCGTGTCCGCGAAGGGACAGGACTGATGGCCGAAGTCTTTTGACCCGACCCGGAAAACCACCAGGGAGAAAGGAACGTCCCTCCAATACACTGTTTCCCCTTTGGCTTCGCAGAATAGTGGGATTCAGAGGCGTCTCGGAGTGGGGCAATGTTAGCGGCGATGGCTCACTGTCCGCCCAGGCCATGGCGTCGCAACTCTTAACGTTCCGCCATCGATGCAAGCTGATCGGGTAACCTCAGGTCCTGGACAATCGTCCTATCGCCAGCAGGATGCCGTGCAGCAGGGCGTGAGGGTTCGGCGGACAGCCGGGAATGTAAACATCCACCGGGAGGACGGAGTCCACACCGCCGCAGGTGGCGTAGTTCACGCCGAAGATGCCACCGCTGCAACCGCAGGCGCCCACGGCGACAACAAGCCGCGGCTCTGGCGTGGCGTCGTAGGTTTTGCGCAAGGCTGGTTCCATGTTGCGGGTCACCGGGCCGGTTACCAGCAGCATGTCGGCGTGGCGCGGCGACGCGACGAAGTGGATGCCAAAGCGTTCGAGGTCATAGACGGGGCTGTTGAGGCCGTGGATCTCGACTTCGCAGCCGTTACAGGAACCGGCGTCCACTTCACGGATATGCAGCGAGCGTCCGAACACCGAACGGATACGCGACTCGAGTTGCTGGCCAAGCGCCTCGACAGATTCGTCTCTGTCGACGGTGGCCACAGAGCCATCAAGCAGGCGCTCGTGGGTTCCATGCGCGTTCAATTGATACTTCGCAGTGAGCTTGAGGCTGGCGCGTTGGCGGGCGGCGAGTTCGCATTGGTTGGTCATTCGGATGGCCGGGTCCACGTCGGCGCACAGGCCGCAGAAGATGCACTTGCCAAGGTCGAGAGTTGCGGCGCGCGTCGTCTGTTCGTCGTGAAACTCGATGGCACCCGTGGGACAGATGGCCATAGCTGGCCGCGCGTCTTTCCACTTCGCCCAATCTATCTCCGGCCTACCGCGCGCGCGATTGGAGACTTCGGGCGGCGTCTTTGGATAGCTTATTGTGACGACGCCGGTCTGCAAACTTTGACGAAGGGGTTCAAACATAGTCAACGGTCTGTCCCTGAATAGGTGAGGTTGAAGCTTTTATTCACGACCGGAAAATCCGGGATAATGTTGCCAAGGATGGCTTCGCTCAAAGCCGGCCAGTTTTGGAGCGACGGATCTTTGACTTTGCAGCGCGCGAGCCGGTTGCCCGGCGCCGTGTGAATCCAGTGGAAGATTTCGCCACGCCAGCCTTCGACGTAACCCAGCGCCACGCGATCGGGCGGCACTTCATCCACTTTTGTCTGGATCGGGCCGGCGGGTAGTTTCTCCAATACCTGCCGAATGATCCCGAACGATTGGAAGAGTTCTTCGCGGCGCACGACCATACGGCGTTGCACGTCGCCTTCCGTGAAGACGGGCACCGCGAATCGCACCTGGTCGTAGAAATCATGCGGAAAGTCGCGACGCAAGTCGTGGTCGAAACCGGATGCCCGCCCTGCGATGCCAACGATGCCAAGGTCGCGCGCGACTTCGGGGGTAAGCACGCCCGTCGTCTCCAGCCGATCACGCGTGCCGGAGTGCGAGCGAATCAGTTCGACGAGTTGGTTGAACGCATTCTCCAACGAGTCCACGAGCTCAGTCAAGGTGCGGAGCTGGGCGGAGTCGAAATCGAATCGCACGCCACCGAGGCAGGCCATGCCGCGGAGGAGGCGGTTGCCGGTGAGTTGTTCGTTCACGCGCAACGCGCGCTCCTTGAGCCGCATCGCGTGCATGTGGGCGGTGACGAACGCCACGTCGGTGCAAATCGCGCCGATGTCGGCGATGTGGTTGTAGAGGCGCTCCAGTTCAAGGCAGAGCGTGCGGAGGGCGCGGGCGCGGGGCGGCGCTTCGACTCCGGCGGCACGCTCAATGGCGTGACAGAAGGCCGTCGCGTGCGCGAAGCTGGAGTCGCCAGAAATACTCTCGGCGAGGCGAACGCAATGTCGGATGGGCAGGGTCTCGAACAGCTTCTCAATGCCCTTATGGACGTAAAACATTCGGAGCTGGAGGTAGAGTACGGGTTCACCCGCCACGCTGAACAGGAAGTGTCCCGGCTCGATGATGCCCGCGTGGACCGGACCGACGGGCACCTGAAAGACACCTTCGCCTTCGACTTCGCGGAACTTGTGGCGAACCCCAGTGAAGGGCGGCAGCTTCGTTCGCAGATCGAAATCCTTGCGGAGCGGATAGACCTCCGGCCAGTCATCGTGAAGCACGCAGCGGCGCGGGTTGGGATGGCCGACCAGTTTAATGCCGAACATGTCCTGCACTTCGCGCTCCTGCCAGTTGACGGCGTGAATGGCGTTGGTGAGCGAGGTCACCTCCGGTTTGTCCTGCGGGATAGGCACGCGCACCAGGACGAAACCGTGTGCTGAATCAAGCGCGTAGAGGTAGTAAACGAAAAAGACGTTGTGCTCGGCGCGGGCATCCTCGGCAAACACTCCGGCCAGCCTGCCGTTGTATTTCCTGTAGAAGACTGAGCAGAGTGCACCGACCAGTTCCAGCTTCGTGTGCAGGTAAAGTTCGTCAGGCTGTGGCGCGTGCGCGTGTCCGATTTGCGTACCAAACCGCTGCGTCAGTTCGTCGAGCACCGTTCGCAATCCAGGCAGCAGGTTCATTGAACACCTCCCATCATGAGCGCGGCGCGGCGCACCAGTTCGTAGAGTGGCGCCGGCAGCACCAGTCCGAGCCCGACCACCGGCGCGGCCACGAGCAACATCGCACCGAGCTTCCACGGACACTCTGCGCCACGGACTGTCTCAGGTGCAGGTTTACCGAGACTCAGCTTCGACAGATGCACGAGGAACCCGGCGAAAATCGTGACGATGCCCGCGACGAACAATCCCGCCGGCCACACGCGGTCCGCCGCCAGCGCCGCGCTCAGAGCCGTGAACTCGCTTTGGAAAATGCTGAACGGCGGCGCGCCGGTCACCGCAAACGTGGCCATCAGAAACAGCGCGCCCGTCCACGGCAGCGTGTGGATGACGCCGGTGACCTTGCGGAAATACGGCGTGCCGAAGCGCTGCTGGACGTTGCCGGCGCAGAAAAACATCAACGGCTTGGTGACGGCGTGAAAGAACATGTGCAGGAGTGCGCCGAGCGCGCCGAGTTTGCCGCCAAATCCGAGCGCGGCGACCATGATGCCTGCGTGGTCAATGCTGGAATAGGCCAGCAGCCGGCGAAAGTTTCGCTGTGTGAGCACGAATGGCGTGGCGACGAGGATCGACGCCACGCCGAACAGCACAAGCAGATTGCCGGCATAATCGTGGCCGAGGCATTTTGCGGCCAGCACGTAGAAGCGCATGATGCCGTAGAGCGCGCAGTTGATGAACCCGGCGCCGAGCAGCGCGGCGGACGGCACCGGTGCTTCCGCGTAGGCGTCGGGCTTCCACGTGTGCATCGGCGCCAGGCCGGCCTTGGTGCCGTAACCGACCAACACCATCACGAACGCCAGGCGCATCGCGGCGGGCTGGCATTTGTCCGCCACTTCGACGAGCACCGACCAGTTGAAGCCGTTCTCCGCGTGCTCGCCCAACACGGGCACGGCGGAGAAGTAGGTGAGCACCGTGCCGAACAGCGCCAGCGCAATGCCAGCGCTGCCGATGATGATGTATTTCCACGCCGCTTCCAGTGAGCTCTTCTGGTTGTAGAAGCGCACCAGCAATACCGACGCGAGCGTGGTGGACTCGATCGCCACCCAGAGCAGCCCGAGATTATTCACCAGCGGCACGGCCATCATTGTGCCGACGAAGATGGGCGTGAGCACGTAGTAGCGGTGGAGCAGGCTCGCGTTAATCTTGCCCGCGCGCTCCTCCTCGCGCAAAAAGCCGATGGCGTAAATGCCACACACCAATGCGACAAAGGCAGTCAGGCCAACGACCAACGCGCTGAGTGCGTCAACGCGCAGAAACCCGCCGAAGGCTTCGAACGTGCCGCTTGCGAGGACTTCCGCGCCGAGCCACACCGCCATGACGGCGACGATTCCAAACGCGAGCAGGTTCAGCCGCTCCAACACGGCGCGCCGACGCACCGGCCAACAGACGAGGCCCGTCAGCACAGGCACGAGCACGAGGAACGTCAGAAGCATGGGCACCTGCTTCATGGCATCCCTCGAATGATGCCCACCGCCTGTTCTATCAATTGGCGAAAGGAACCGGGCAGCCAGACGGTGAACAGCAACAGAGTCCCCAGCGGCAGGCTCATGGCCGCGACGTTGCTGGCGGAGATCGTTTCGCGCGGTTGCGCACCGTCGCTCGGGCCAAGCAGCAGTCCGGCGAGTTTGTTCAGCACGCCGCAAAAAACGACGATGAGCGCCGCCAGGATCACGACACTCACCCACGCATGGTTCGACGTGAACCCGCCGGCAATGACCGTCAACTCGCTCACGAACAGGCCGAAGGGCGGAAGTCCGCTCACAGCCACTGCGGCAAGGCCGAGCAACAGCGCCGTCACGGGCATGGTACGCACCAACCCAGGGCCGAGGCGGCGGAAATCGAGCGTGTGAAACTGCTGGTGGATGTTGCCAGCAGCAAAGAATAGCACCGGCTTGGTCAGCGCGTGATAACCCATGTGGAGCAGCGCGCCGAAGACGGTGAGCGGCGCGTTCATGCCCACCGCCACGCAAATCAGGCCGACATGTTCCAGGCTGGAATAGGCCAGCATCCGCTTGAGGTTCTTCTGCACGAGAATGAACGGTCCGGCCAGCAGCATCGAGAACAGTCCGAAGCCAAGCAGCAGGTTGCGGCTGAACCCGGAGCCGAGGCACGCCATAGTGATAATGTGGAAGCGCAGCAAGGCATAGACGGCGATTTTCAGTGAGACGCCGGACAGCATCGCGCTGGTGGGCGACGGCGCTTCGCTGTGGGCGTCGGGCAGCCAGGTGTGCATCGGCGCCAGGCCGGCCTTGGTGCCATAGCCGACCAGCACAAAGATAAACGCAAGCGTCATCAAGTGGTGGTCGAGTTGCGGTGCCATTGCCACGAGGCGCGACCAATTGAAGCTCGGAAGAGTTTCGCCGGGCGTTTTGCCGATGGCCGCTGCGTAGGTGAAGATGGTGCCGAATAAGGCCAGCACCAGTCCCAGCCCGCCGAGCATGACGTATTTCCACGCCGCTTCGAGGGAGGTCTTGCGGTTGTAGAGCGCCACCAGAAGCACAGACGAAAGCGCCGTGGCCTCCACCGCGATCCACATCACGCCGAGGTTATTCGCCAGCACGACGAGAAACATGCCCGTGGCGAACAACGGCGTGAGCACATAGAACTCGCGAAAGCGGCGTTCGTTCACGACGCCGGCGGCCAGGCCGCGCCGGAAGTAATGCACCGCGTAGAGCGACGTGGCGAGCGACACGACCGAAATGAGCAGCACCATCCAAGCGCTCAGGGCGTCGGCACGCAGGAACTCGTCCCACTCAGTAACCGCAGTGCCGTTATCTGTCGCCACGGTCTTGAACAACTTCACGCCGAGGGCCAGCGCACTCACGAAGCCAGCGATGTTGAGCGACTCCACCAGTGCGCGCGGCCGGGCGATCGCGCACAGCAGCCCGACGACAAACGGCACACCGAGGATGGAGGTCAGCAGCATGATCTCACCACTTCAATTCGTTCAGCTTGCTCACGTCCATCGAGGCAAATGTCTCGCGGATGCGAAAGACGAGGATCCCGAGGACCATCACCGCGATAACCACGTCGAAGAAAATGCCGATTTCGACCACGAGCGGCATTCCATAGGTGGTCAGCGCAATCGCGGCGAGCATGACCCCGTTTTCCATCGTGAGGAGCGCCAGCACCTGAGTGATGGCTTTGCGGCGGTTAATCATCAGAAAGAAGCCGGTCAGCAGGAGCGCGATGGCGATGGCGAGCGTGTTGTTGCCGAGCCGTTCGAGCGATGTGATTGGGCGGGCGACGACGTAAGCGAGCACGGTCAAAGCCCCGCAGATGAGCATCGAGGCGGGCATGTTCACGAACGGGTGGATTTCCTGTTCGATTTTGATTTGGCGCACAAGACGTTCGAGCCGCCACGGGAGAAAGAGCACTTTGCCGATGATGGTGAGCAGGGCGATCACGTACACGTGCCAGGCGTGATAAGCGGAGCCGACGACACCGGCGATGGCGGCGAGCAGGAGGGATTGCAGGGCGAAAATGCGGATGTTCGTGACGAGCATCGGCTGCACAGCCAGGAGGAGTTGCAGCACCAGCATCAGCGAGGCGAGCAGCGTGAGTATTTGTGAGCCGGTTTCGGAGGTGGGCGGGTTCATGGCTATCGGAACAAGAATGTTGAGACCAGCGCCAGTGTGGCCAGGATGAACGCGGCACTGAGCAGGTCTGGAACACGAAACAGGCGGAGCTTCGCGTTGGTAAATTCGACGAACACGACCGCGCCGGCCAGCACGAACAGCTTCAGGACAAAGAAAACCAGACCCAAGCCAAAGGCAGCCGGTGTCGTATCCGCCGCCAGTCCGACTGGAAAAAAAATGTTCGCCAGCAGCGCCATCAGGACGAGTTGCTTGATGGACGCGCCCCACTCGATGAGCGCCAGGTAGCGGCCCGAATACTCCAGCAGCATCGCCTCATGAATCATCGTCAGCTCCAGGTGCGTGGCGGGGTTGTCCACGGGGATGCGTCCGGTCTCGGCGAGCAGCACGATGAACATCGCGGCAAACGCGAGCGCATGGGCGGGGTCGAGGAACTTCCAGCCCGGCCCCTGACTGGCGAGCACAATCTGGCTGAGGCTCGTGGAACCGGCCGTGATGGCGACGGTGAAAATAGCGAGCATCATCGCGGGTTCGGCGATGGCCGAGAGCGTCATTTCGCGGCTGCTGCCCATCCCGCCGAAAGCGCTCGCGGGATCGAGCCCGCCCAACGCGAGGAAGAACCGGCCCAGCGCCATCAGGCCGACGAGCGCCAGCGCGCCGCCGAACAGGCTCATCGGCGCGCGCGCGATGACCATCGGCACCAGAAGTCCAGCCGAGAGCGACGTGAGGAACACCACGTAGGGCGCGACCGTGAAAATCCACGACGCGTGCTCGGAGATGACCATGTCTTTGCGAAGAAATTTCACCAGGTCGAAGTAAGGCTGCCAGATGCGCGGGCCGCGGCGGTTCTGAAGCTTGGCCTTCCAGTTCTTGATGAGACCGCTGAGCAGCGGCGCCAACAACAGCAGCAAAGCCGTCTGCGCGAGGATGGCTGATAGGTCGAGATTCATAGGGCAAACAGCAGCAGCAACAGCAGCGTGATGAAGATGTAAAGCAGGTAGGCGTGAATGCTGCCCGCCTGGATGGCTCGGATGCGGCGCGACGCGCGAATGATCAGAATCCGCGCTGGCCGGTAGATGCGCCTCTCAAACACTTCTTCAACATGGCTTTCGAACCGGATAGTTGTAGCGAAGTAGGGTGAGAAGTCGTATTCGCGTTGCACGTCGCGCCGGGGCCTAAACAGCGCCTTGAAGATCATGCGAATCGGCTTCGAAAATCCGGTGGCGGTGTATTCCATCTGCGGCGTCAGCCCGCGCTGGCCGCAGTCCCACGTCGGGCCGCGTCGCGTTTTCGAGTCCCGTGCGAAGACCAGCCACAGCCCGAACGGAATCGGCAGCAGGCAGACAAGCATCAGCACAATGCCGAGTGTCGAAACGGTGCCGGTGTTTTCGGCGAGCGACGCGAGCACCAGACCATCGGCGAGACTGAGTTGTGCGCTGAGTTGTTGACCGATGAGCTGCTGCGTCAGTGGGTCCAGCAACCGAACGAAATGCGTTGGGAACAAACCCAGCAAGACGCACGCACCCGTGAGCACTGCCATGCCGAAGAGCATCGACGGCGCGACTTCGTGCGCTTGCTTTGCCTGTTCGCTTCGCGGCTGTGCAAGAAACGAAATGCCGAACGCTTTCACGAAGCACGCCGCTGCCAGCGCGCCAGTCAGCGCCAGCATCGCGCCACTCAAGGGGAACACTAGGCGCCATAAGCTCTCCATGGTGCCGAATCCTTGCAGGAGCGCCTGGTAAGTCAGCCATTCACTGACAAAGCCGTTCAACGGGGGCAGCGCAGAGATGGCCACCGCGCCAACGAGGAAGAAGAAGGCGGTTTGTGGCATTCGCTTAATCAGCCCGCCCATTTCCTCCATGTTCCGCGTGTGCGTGGCGTGCAGCACGGCACCTGCGCCAAGGAACAGCAGCCCTTTGAACGTCGCGTGGTTGATGGTGTGATACAGCCCGGCAATGAGCGCCAGCGTCGCCAGCACCAGATGGCCACTGTGGAGGAACATCAGCGCTGCGCCCAGCCCCATGAGGATGATGCCGATGTTTTCAATGCTGTGATAAGCCAATAACCGTTTGAGGTCGTGCTCCATCAGCGCATAGAGCACGCCCAAAACGGCGGAGACGGTGCCGACCGTCAGCACCGCCACACCCCACCAGAGCGGCGGCGTGCCGAGAAAGTCGAAGCACACGCGCGTCAGTCCGTAAATGCCGGTCTTGATGAGCACGCCAGACATAAGTGCCGAGACGTTGCTGGGCGCGACGGGATGTGCCGCCGGCAGCCAGATGTGGAACGGCACGATGCCCGCCTTGATGCCGAAGCCGAGCAGGAACAGGACGAATGCGGCGTCGCGCTTGCCGGGCGCCATCTTCGCGCCGAGGCCGTGCAGGCTATCGAAGCCGTAGTCGCCCGACGCCTGGAACAGCAGCAGGAAACCGAGGATGATACAGCCGGCATCGATATGCGACATGATGAAGTACAGCACACCGGCCTGGCGCGTCTCCGGCTTCTCGTGCTCGAAGCTCACGAGACAATAGGCCGTCAGTGCCATAACCTCCCAAGCGATGAGAAACAACCAGATGTTGTCC
>Ga0207670_10001929_pt1 | contig 10858 bp, 8 predicted proteins | sample KBSS23HmetaG_FD_184339 | JGI IMG/M metagenome (GOLD analysis project Ga0207670, IMG submission 184339) | Switchgrass rhizosphere microbial communities from Kellogg Biological Station, Michigan, USA - KBS S2-3H metaG (SPAdes) (version 2) | ecosystem: Host-associated > Plants > Roots > Rhizosphere... | reverse complement strand
GAGGGCTTGGGTCGTGGCGGACGATGAGCTGAGCGCCCCGCTCGGCAAGAGCGCAAAAAAAGAGCAGCGGCGCTTCCGGCTGCCGATCCGCATTCCGCACATGATCGCCGGTCTGCTCGGGCTGTTTGTGCTGGCCTGCGCGGCTTGGGCGCTGATGGTCGACGACCCGTTCGGCGGCGAGCCTATCGCGGTCGTCGCAACCGGTTTCGATCCTCCTAAATCTGGACCGGCGCTGCCGACCGTGGTGTCGGCGCAAGGCCCGCGCAGCTACGACGGGCCGGACGCGCCCGCATCGAAGCAGGCACCGGCGGCGACCCCAGCGCAGCCGGCCGCCGCCCCACTTCCCGCCGCCAACCCCAATACCAAGACCGTCACCATCATTGACGGTTCGACCGGCAAGCGTCAGGAGGTCCCGATCTCGGGGGCGCGCGACATCCGCGCGCCGCTCGAGCAGCGCCTCCTCGAAACCTCGCGCCACGGCGCCATCCCGCGTATCGCACCCGACGGCGCGCGGCCGGCCGAGCTTTATGCCCGCGCCGCGGCCCCGCTGCAGGGCAAGAAAGAGGGTCCGCGGGTCGCGATCGTCATCGGCGGATTGGGCGTCAGTGCCAATGTCACCCGGCAGGCGACGGAAAAACTTCCCGGTCCGGTGACCTTTGCCTTCACGCCCTACGGCACGGACGTCGAGGGCATGGTGACCAGCGCCCGCGCCGCGGGACACGAGGTGCTATTGCAGGCGCCGATGGAGCCGTTCGACTATCCCGACAACGATCCCGGCCCGCAGACGCTGCTGACCACGTTGAGCCTCGATCAAAATACCGATCGCCTGCATTGGCTGATGAGCCGCTTCCAGGGCTACGTCGGCATAGCCAATTACATGGGCGCGCGCTTCACCTCGACCGAAGCGGCTTTGGCGCCCGTATTGAAGGAAGTCTCGCGGCGCGGACTAATCTACGTTGACGACGGCTCGTCGCCGCGCAGCCTCGCCGGGCAAATCGCTAGCGCCAACAATCTGCCGTTCGCCCGAGCCGAGATCCTCCTCGATGCGGTGACGACGACCGCGCATATCGATCGGGCGCTGGCGCGGCTTGAAGCGCTGGCACGCGAGCACGGCAGCGCTGTCGGCATGGCTTCGGCATTGCCGGCCTCGATCGAGCGGATCGCGCAATGGGCCAAGGCCGCCGAAGGCCGCGGCATCGTGCTGGTGCCGATCACCGCGGTGGCGATCAAGCCGAAGTCGTCCTAGCGATTAAAGCTCTCGATTCAAATTCAGAGTAGGGCTATGGATTCCGGCCGCGCACACGATGCGCGCCCGGAACACAGAGCGCCCATGCCAAAATACGAAGACCTGCCGTATCGCCCCTGCGCCGGCCTGTGCGTCATCAATCGCAAGGGCCTGGTTTTCATCGGCCGCCGCACCGATGGCCCTGAGCACGTCGATCGGACCCATGTCTGGCAGTTGCCGCAGGGCGGCATCGACGACGGCGAAAAGCCCTATCCGGCGGCGCTGCGCGAACTCTACGAGGAAACCAGCATCAAGTCGGTCAAAAAGCTCGGCGAGATCAGAGGATGGCTGGTCTACGACATACCTAAAAAGATCGGCAGCAAGGCTTGGCAGGGCAAGTACCGCGGACAGGCGCAGAAGTGGTATGCGCTGCGCTTTACCGGCAAGGACAGCGAAATCAACGTCGAAAGCCCGGGCGGCGGGCACGATCCCGAGTTCGTCGAATGGCGCTGGGAGCCGATGGAGAATCTTCCGGACCTGGTGGTGCCGTTCAAGCGCAAGACCTACGAGCGGGTGGTGAAGGCGTTCTCGAAGTTCACGAAGTAGCCCCGAGCCCGATACAGGTGCCTGTCATAAAAACGCGGCCACGAGGCCGCGTTTTTATGATTCCGAGCGCGAAGCATCAGTGCATCGCGGTGCCCTGCAGGTGCTGATCGAGCACCTTGAAATGGTCGAGCTTGGCGATCTCGCGATCGAGCTCCGTGCCTTCCAGGTCCTTGCAGCGCGTTTCCATCTCCGCGATCTGGGCTTGCAGCGCGACGCGATCACAGTCCTCAAGCGACGTCGCGACGTCCGCCAGCACGGTCAGGCCGTCGGGACCCACTTCCGCAAAGCCGCCGAGCACGACCAGCCTGGTCTGCTCGCCGCCGGCATAGACCGTCATCAGGCCCGGACGCAGCAGCGCGATCAGCGGCGCGTGGCCGGCCAGCACGCCGAAGTCGCCCTCGGAGCCGGGGACGTCGACCTGATCGACCTCGCCGGAGAACGAGATCCTGTCCGGCGATACGAGTTCAAAGTGGAACGTGGCCATCGCTACTAAGTCCTGTGCGTGATCCCGAAACTACGCGGCTTCCGCCGCGAGCTTCTTGCCCTTCTCGATCGCCTCGTCGATGTTGCCGACCATGTAGAACGCCGCCTCGGGCAGATGGTCGTACTTGCCTTCGACCAGGCCCTTGAAGCCCTTGAGGGTGTCGGCGAGGTCGACGAGCTTGCCGGGCGAGCCGGTGAACACCTCGGCGACAAAGAACGGCTGCGACAGGAACCGCTCGATCTTGCGGGCGCGCGACACCGCGAGCTTGTCCTCTTCGGAAAGCTCATCCATGCCCAGAATGGCGATGATGTCCTGCAGCGCCTTGTAGCGCTGGAGAACCTGCTGCACCTGACGGGCAATGTTGTAGTGCTCCTCGCCGACGATCAGCTGCGACAGCATCCGCGAGGTCGAATCGAGCGGATCCACCGCCGGATAGATGCCCTTGGCCGCGATGTCGCGCGACAACACCGTGGTGGCGTCCAAGTGCGCGAACGAGGTCGCCGGCGCCGGATCGGTCAAATCGTCGGCCGGCACGTAAATCGCCTGCACCGAAGTCACCGAGCCCTTGGTCGTGGTGGTGATGCGCTCCTGCAACGCGCCCATGTCGGTGGCGAGTGTCGGCTGATAGCCCACCGCCGACGGGATGCGGCCGAGCAGCGCCGACACTTCCGAGCCGGCCTGGGTGAAGCGGAAGATGTTGTCGACGAAGAACAGCACGTCCTGGCCCTGGTCGCGGAAATGCTCGGCGACGGTCAACCCGGACAGGCCGACGCGGGCGCGGGCACCCGGCGGCTCGTTCATCTGGCCGTACACCAGCGCGCATTTGGAGCCGGCGGTCGAGCCGTTGTTCTTCTTCGGGTCCTTGTTGACGCCGGACTCGATCATCTCGTGATAGAGGTCGTTGCCCTCGCGGGTGCGCTCGCCGACGCCGGCGAACACCGAATAGCCGCCGTGCGCCCTGGCTACGTTGTTGATCAACTCCATGATCAGCACGGTCTTGCCGACGCCGGCGCCACCGAACAGGCCGATCTTGCCGCCCTTGGCATAAGGCGCCAGCAGATCGACGACCTTGATGCCGGTGACGAGAATTTCCGCTTCGGTGGATTGCTCGGTGTATGCCGGCGCGTCCTGGTGGATGGCCCGCCGGGCGCTGGTCTTGACCGGGCCGGCCTCGTCGACCGGATCGCCGATGACGTTGATGATGCGCCCGAGACACTCGTCGCCGACGGGCACCGAGATCGGCGCCCCGGTGTCGGTGCACTCCTGGCCGCGAACCAGGCCCTCGGAGGTGTCCATCGCCACGGTGCGCACCGTGTTCTCGCCGAGATGCTGCGCGACTTCGAGAACCAAGCGGTTGCCGCCGTTCTTGGTTTCGAGCGCGTTCAAGATCGCCGGCAGGTGATCCTCGAACTGCACGTCAACGACGGCGCCGATGACCTGGGTGATCTTTCCGACTGCGTTGGGCGTGGTGGCCATGGTGTCCTCGTTACTTTCAATTACAGCGCTTCGGCGCCGGAGATGATCTCGATCAGCTCCTTGGTGATCATCGCCTGACGCGTGCGGTTGTACGTGATGGTCTGCTTGCGGATCATTTCGCCGGCGTTGCGGGTGGCATTGTCCATCGCCGACATGCGCGCGCCCTGCTCGGATGCCGCATTTTCCAGAAGCGCGCGGAACACCTGCACCGAGATGTTGCGCGGCAACAGCTCGGTGAGAATGTCGAGTTCGTCGGGCTCGTATTCATAGACCGCGGACGGAGCGCCATCGGCGGCGGCCTCGAACACCGGCGGGATGATCTGAAGCGCGGTCGGAATCTGCGAGATCACCGACTTGAACTGCGAGAAGAACAGCGTGGCGACGTCGAACTCGCCCTTCTCGTAGAGCGCGATGATCTTGTGGCCGACCTGATCGGCGTGCTCGAAGCCAAGCGTCTTCACGCGCAGCTCGATCACCTCGATGATCTGTGCGGCGTATTGCCGGCGGAGCTGGTCGGCGCCCTTGCGGCCGACGCAGAGAATCTTGAAGGACTTACCGGCCGCCGTCAGCGCAACGATCCGCTCGCGCACGAGCCGCACGATCGACGAGTTGAACGCGCCGCAGAGACCGCGCTCGGCGGTGCAGACCACCAGCAGATGGACCTGATCCTGACCGGTGCCGGCCAGAAGCCTCGGCGCCGAATTGATGTCGGCGACTGTCGCGGCGATGTTGCCGAGCACCTTCTCCATGCGCTCGGCATAGGGCCGCGCCGCTTCGGCCGCAGCCTGGGCGCGGCGCAGCTTCGACGCCGCGACCATCTGCATGGCCTTGGTGATCTTCTGCGTCGCCTTGGTCGAGGCGAGGCGGACACGCATGTCCTTGAGGCTGGCCATCGCGGGCTAATTCCTGTCTCTCACTCGGCCCCGGGTCACGCGAAGGTGTTGGCGTAGGCTTCAACCACGCCCTTGAGCTTGGCCTCGGTGGCGCTGGAAAGATCGTTGGTCTTGCGAACGTCTTCCAGGATGTCGTTGTTCTTGGTGCGCACGAGCGTCAGCAGGCCGTCTTCGAACGCGCGCACGCGGTTGACTGGCATCCGGTCGAGATAGCCGTTGACGCCCGCATAGATGACAACGACCTGCTCTTCCATCTTCAGCGGCGAGAACTGCGGCTGCTTCAGGAGCTCGGTGAGCCGCGCGCCGCGGTTGAGGAGGCGCTGGGTGGTGGCGTCAAGGTCGGAGCCGAACTGCGCGAAGGCCGCCATCTCGCGGTACTGCGCGAGCTCACCCTTGATCTTGCCGGCGACCTTCTTCATCGCCTTGGTCTGCGCCGCGGAGCCGACGCGCGACACCGAGAGGCCGACGTTCACCGCCGGGCGGATGCCCTGGTAGAACAGATCGGTCTCCAGGAAGATCTGACCGTCGGTGATCGAAATCACGTTGGTCGGAATGTAGGCCGACACGTCGTTGGCCTGGGTCTCGATCACCGGCAGCGCCGTCAGCGAGCCGGCGCCCGCGCCGTCGCCCATCTTGGCGGCGCGCTCGAGCAGACGGGAGTGAAGATAAAACACATCGCCCGGATAGGCTTCGCGGCCCGGCGGGCGGCGCAGCAAGAGCGACATCTGGCGGTAGGCGACGGCCTGCTTGGACAGATCGTCATAGATGATCACCGCGTGCATGCCGTTGTCGCGGAAGTACTCACCCATGGTGCAGCCGGCAAAAGGCGCCAGGTACTGCATCGGCGCCGGGTCGGACGCGGTGGCCGCTATGATGATCGAGTATTCCAGTGCGCCCTGCTCCTCCAGCACCTTCACGAACTGCGCAACGGTGGAGCGCTTCTGGCCAATCGCGACGTAGACGCAGTACAATTTGATTTTCTCGTCGGTCTGCGCGTTAAGCGGCTTCTGATTAAGGATGGTGTCGAGCGCAATCGCGGTCTTGCCGGTCTGGCGGTCGCCGATGATCAGTTCGCGCTGGCCGCGGCCGATCGGAATGAGCGAGTCGATCGCTTTCAACCCCGTTGCCATCGGCTCATGCACGGACTTGCGCGGAATGATGCCGGGCGCCTTGATGTCCACGCGCATCCGTTTGTCGGCCTTGATCGGACCCTTGCCATCGATCGGATTGCCGAGCGCGTCGACGACGCGGCCGAGCAGGGCCTTGCCGACCGGCACGTCCACGATAGCGCGGGTGCGCTTGACGGTCTGGCCTTCCTTGATCTCGCGGTCGTTGCCGAAGATCACGATGCCGACGTTGTCGATTTCGAGGTTGAGCGCCATGCCGCGGATGCCGTTCTCGAACTCCACCATCTCGCCCGACTGCACGTTGTCGAGGCCGTAGACGCGGGCGATGCCGTCGCCGACCGACAGCACCTGGCCGACTTCGGTGACTTCCGCCTCCTGACCGAAATTCTTGATCTGGTCCTTCAGGATCGCTGTGATTTCTGCGGCGCGGATATCCATCAGCCTGCCTCTTTCATCGCGTGCTTGATCGCATTCAGTTTGGTACGGAGCGAAGAATCCACCATTCGGGAGCCGAGCTTGACCGTCAGCCCGCCGATAATCGCCGGATCGATCTTGACGTGGAGATCGACCGACTTCTCGCCGGTGATTGATTTGAGAGCGCTCTTGATCGCCTCGAGATGGGCGTCGGACAACTTCTCGGCGGCAGTGACCTCGGCGGTCACCTCGCCCTTCCATTTGGCGACGAGCTTGCGGAAATCGCGGATGATCTCGCCGATCGAAAACAGCCGGCGGTTGCTGGTGACGAACATCAGGAAGTTCAAAGCGAGCCCGCCGATCTCGGCCTTGGCGAGCACGGCGGCGAGCGCCCGGCTGCGCTCCTCGGCGCCGTACACCGGGCTGCGAACGAGGCGATTGAGGTCCGCGCTCTCCGCCACCATGGCGGCGAATTTTTCGATGTCGGCCTTCACCGCATCGACGGATTTGGCGTCGAGCGCGAGCTCAAACAGCGCGCGCGCATAGCGGCCAGCCACGCCCGATACGGTCGAATCTTCGCCTGCCACGTCGGGGCTCTCTTGAAGTCAAACCCGCAGGTTCGGCACCGGCCCCATGGCGCGGCACAAACCCTTGGATTTCAAGGGAATTTTCTGATTTCGGGGGCCGTCGCCAACCCCGCGAAAAGCGCGGGGTTCCGTAACATAGCCGCCGCTGTGGTGCAACATTTCCGCGTCGGAAGCCGCTTGTGGCTTGGGTTTTCACGGAACTCCGGAACACCCCAGCACATCATACCTCCAGACCGCCCAGGCGAGCCGTATGGAACTATCATCCACTCAAGATCGGAAAAAAGAGGGGCCGGAGAGAACTCCGGCCCCTGCTGCTGTTCTAGTGGGCCAGCGGATCGGGCCGCAGCTGGAAATGCGCCGCCAGCGGCTTCGTGCCCTTGCCGCCTTCGATCAGCCACGGCGTGCGATCGCCATTCGCCGCCCACAGGCCGCGGCCCTTCCAGCCGGCGTTCGGATCGTCGATGCGGCCGTCGAAGCCCTTGGCGTAGAAGCCGAGCGGATACGGCACGCGGATCGAGACCATCTTGCCGTCCTTGTTGAGGGCGACGAGGCCGTCCATCAGGTTCGCGGTGGACATTGGGATGTCGTCGCCGAGCCCGAAGGTGTTGTGCTGGTCGACCCACGAATAGTAGCTCGCCTCGGCGCTGTTCTCGCCGATGCCCTTGAAGCCCGGTCCGGGATACTGGTGGAACGCCCAGCCCTCCGGGCAGTGGTCGCCGGTCGCTTTCGGGCCATTGAGCGGGCCTTTGCACAGGCGGCGGTCGAACACGCCCATATGGCCGCTCGCCAGCGAGACCCAGACGCGGCCCTGCTTGTCGATGTCGCCACCGCGCGGACCGAAGCCGGGCAGCGGCACGTTGTACTGCTCGGCCAGCGACTTGTGCGGGTTCTTGGTCGGATCGATGCGCACGATGGCGCCGGGGTTGCCGCGCAAGGTGCCCCACACCGAGCCGTCGGTCGGGCTCGGCATCACTGCATAGAAGGTCGCGCCGAGCCGCATGTCCTTGCCCGGCTCCTGCGGCTTGCCGGGCTCGGTGTACTCGTCACGCTGACCGTTGCCGTTGGTGTCGAGCACCAGCGCGGTCCAGCCCTGCGACTTCTCGATGTCGCCGGTCTCGTCGAGCATCTTGGTGTTGATCCAGCCGACATTGCCGCCGCCGCCGCCGGTGCTCATCCATAGCGTCTCGTTGGCGTCATAGCCGAACTGCAGATGATGCGAACCGAAGCAGGTCTGGTACGCAGTGTACTTGCCGGTCTTCGGATCGTACATCGTCACCCGGCGGTTGGTGGCGTTGAGCGGAAACTCGACCGCCGACGGGTGGCTCGAGCCCTTCTTGCAGAAGTCGGGATTGTCCGGCTTGTGGCCGGTCGCGGCGAGCCAGATGCGGCCCTTCCGGTCGAACATCGAGTTGTGGTTGTTCGCTCTCGAGTCCCAGATGTTCTCCTCGCCCCAATAGGCCGAGGGTCCCAGGATCTTGATCGAGCCGGCGTTGCCCGGTCCGAGCGCCAGCGGCATGTCGGGCGTGGTCGGCAACACGAAGTTGGTCGCCACGTTCTTGATCGGGTCCAGGATCGGCATGTCATTACAGGCGTGCTCGCACTGCCCATACACCGGCCCATAGGCATTGACGGTCGGATAGCGCCGGTCGCTGGCGATCAGGTCGTGCAGATATTGCTTGTCGTTGTGCCAGTCGCGGAGCGTGACCACGATGTTGCGCTCGACGCCCTGCGGGCGCGTCGGCTTTGCATCCGGCAACTCGCCCTTCGCCACGCGTTCGGTCCAATCGGCGAGATACTTGAACGGCATGCCGCCGAGCTGACCGGCAGCCTGCGTCACCATGTTTTCGCCTGCCTGGCCGGACTGGATGCGGCGCACCCACGCCTCTTCGTGCGTCTTGACCGCGTCCAGGTGGAACTTCGGGATCGTGCGGGTCGACAGCTGGCCGAGCTGATGGCAGCCGACGCAGCCGTTGTTCTTCATGCCGTTGAGATAGTCGGTGATCTTGACGTTGTTCGGGGCGTCCTTGCTGCCGAAGATCTCGGCCTCCGGGATCTTCATCATCGCGTACCAATAGATCGCCGGGTAGTACTTCGCGGCTTCCGCCGCATTAGGAGCCTGCACCGCAGTCAGATTGAGCTGCTTGCCGGGCTCGCTCTTCACCTTGGGCGAATCGACGAGGCCGTAGCCGCGCACCCACACGTCGTAATTGGCTTTCGGCAGATCCGGGATCACATAGCGGCCCTGATCGTCGGTGACGACGATTTTGATATAGCGCACCGGGAGCTCGCGGGTTTCCGCGATCACCCAGACGCCAGCCTCGGGACCGTTGGCACCGCGGACGACGCCGCCAATGTCATCGTTGTCGATGGCCACCGCCGGGGCGGCCGCCTGCTGTGCGCCGGCCGACGGAACCGCGATCGTCATCAAAGCGGCCAACGCCGCCGCAATAGTGGATGGAATATGGACACCCATGGTTCGCCCTCCCTGGCGTGTTGTTCACGGCAGCCGTATGGCGGCTGCTCGTCGAAACTGAGTGGAGATTAGCCCCAACTCAAGGCTGCGCGCTACCCGGATTTCCCGGCTTTTTTCCGGCCAGCCTGGGTGTAGATGCTTTCCGGCCGCGGCAGGCCGAGATTGTCGCGCAATGTCTTTCCTTCATACTCGGTGCGGAACAGACCACGGCGCTGCAACTCGGGCACCACAAGCTCGCAAAAATCATCGTGCGACCCGGGAATGTACGGCGGCATGATCGTAAAGCCGTCGCATGCTCCCTTGGAGAACCAGTCTTCCATGTAGTCGGCGACCTTTTCCGGTGTGCCGACGAACACGTTCTTGCCCCGCGCCCCCGCGACCCGGTTGCCGAGCTCTCGGATCGTGAGATTTTCGCGCCGCGCCATCGCGACGATGCTGTCGTAATGACCACGGCTGCCGTTTGACGGCGGCAGCGGGTCCGGCAGCGGCTCATCGAGCGAATAGGGCGTGAGATCCATCTCGCCGAGCATGGTCGAAAGAATTTCCCGCCCGACGATCGGATGAATGAGGTTTTGCAGAAACTCGTAATCCTTCCGCGCCTCGTCTGCGTCACGGGCGACGATCACGCTCAAGCCCGGGAGAATTTTCAAGTGATCGGGATCGCGGCCGTATTTCCGCATCCGTGTCTTGACGTCATCGTAGTAGGCCTTCGCGACCTCGACGTTCAAATGCGGACTGAAAATGGCCTCGGCGAACTGAGCGGCCAGCTCCTTGCCGTCGTCGGACGCGCCGGCCTGAACGAGCACCGGCTGGCCCTGCGGTGAACGCGGGACGTTGAGCGGACCGCGGACCGAATAGTCTTTCCCCTTGTGATTGAGGTAATGCATCTTGTCCGGTTCGAAGAACAACCCGCTGTCCTTGTCCCGCACGAACGCATCGTCGTCCCAGCTATCCCATAGACCCAGGACCACTTCAGCAAATTCGTGCGCACGCTGGTAGCGTTCATGGTGGGGAAACGGTTCGGTGCGGTTGAAATTGAGCGCCTCGGCCAATTGACCCGAGGTGACGAGGTTCCACCCTGAACGGCCCCCGCTGATGTGATCGAGCGAGGCGAATTTGCGCGCCACGTGATAAGGCGCGTTGTAGCTCGTCGACATGGTGGCGACCAGACCGATGCGTTCCGTCACCATTGCAAGTGCCGACAACAACGTGATCGGTTCGAAATGCGCGATGAACTGCACCGAGCGGCTTTGCGCCTCGATGTCGGCCTGACGGGTCGCGACGCCGTCCGCTAGAAAAACCAAATCAAATTTGGCGCGCTCCGCGGTCTGAGTGATTTCGACATAATGCTTGATGTTGATGTGAGCGTTGGCCTGCGCGCGGGGGTGTCGCCAGGACGCGACGTGATGGCCGGTCGGATTGAAATAAGCGGCGAGCCGCATCTTGCCATCGGGGTTCATCGCGCGCTCCTCTCCGCTGAGCTTACGGCGCTTTGGGTCCGACCGACAGATACCAGTCGTGGATCTGCGCGCCTGTCCAGAACAGCACGTCCGGCTTCTTGCGGATGTTCTCG
>Ga0207670_10001925_pt1 | contig 10866 bp, 11 predicted proteins | sample KBSS23HmetaG_FD_184339 | JGI IMG/M metagenome (GOLD analysis project Ga0207670, IMG submission 184339) | Switchgrass rhizosphere microbial communities from Kellogg Biological Station, Michigan, USA - KBS S2-3H metaG (SPAdes) (version 2) | ecosystem: Host-associated > Plants > Roots >... | reverse complement strand
CAGAAGTGGATCTGCGACAGCCTGTCGATCGGGCGCGCTTTCAGCAGGCGCTGCGACGAGTAATACACCGCCGCGAAGATCGCGTTGCCCGCGAACGCGAAGATCACCGCATTCGTGTGCAGCGGTCGCAACCTGCCGAACGTGAAGTACGGGGCGACGTTGAGGCTCGGCAGCGCCAGCTCCAGCGCGCACCACAAGCCGACCAGCATACCGACCGCACCCCACACGATGGTCGCGGTGACGAAGCGACGAACGATCGCGTCATCGTAACGAAGAGTGTCGTTAGACATCGACGCAACTCCTTCGCAACCCGCGTGCCTGCTGCACGTGGCCTTTGGGCCACGAACGCGCGCATTCATTGCGTCAGCGAAGAGTCGTGGTGCAGCGAGTGCGTGCACAGCCGGCGACAAGGCGCCGATTCGCTGGCACGTCGAATGCTGTTTGGACCGTCATGACCGAGCCGAGCGAGACCTGGACGATCCCCTTACACATCATCATGTGGACGACGATCATCGTCGGGATGATCATGGCAATGGTCGTCGTGATGATGCACTAAGAGCCGCTCTCGAGCGTCACCAGGTCGTCGCGCAGCACCCTCGACGACAGGAAATAGCGCTCCTCGGACTCGAGGTGCACGCGCAGCGTGTCGATCGCGCCGCGCAATTCGTTCGTCGGTCCTTCGTGGAGCGTGAGCCGCATCGAGCGGTGCTCGTCGACGTGATTCGTGAACATGCGCTCGATGCGCACCTCGCCGAACGCATCGATCTCGCGCAACACGGGCCGCAGCAGCTGTTCCTCGAACTTGTTGTGCGCGTCGAATGCGACCCGCAGTCGCGCGACCTCGCGAAGCAGCGCGCTGACATCGCCGCGCCCCGCGTCGATCTCGTCGGCGAGCTGTTCGCAATGGTCCATCATCACGCGCAGCTGCGCGTGCTGGCGCAGGAGCTCTTCGAGTAGCTTGCTGGGGTTGTTCACGAGGGCTCCTAGATCGTCGAGGAGAACCGCCCACCCGCCGAGTGATACCGATCGAACATCATGCAAACGTTACGCACGAGCAGCTTGCCGATCGGCGTGGTGCGGATCGTGTTTTCGTCATCGAGGCTGGCGAGCTCGGGCTGTGCGGCGAGCGCTTGCAGCTCGCTCGCGAAGTAACGCTCGGGCGAAAAGCCGAAGCGCTCGCCGAGGGCATCGAGATCGGCCTCGCCATCGCACATCAGGCGCTCGATCAAAGACCGGCGAATCTGATCGTCGGTGTCGAGGACCGCGCCGCGTGCGATCGGCAGCTCGGCGGCGGCGATCGCGCGCTCCCAGGCTGCGAGCTCGGTGTGATTCTGCCAGTACATGCGCGGCGTCGACGAGATTGCCGAGACGCCGAGCCCGATCACGCTCGTCGCGCGCTGCTCGACGTAGCCCTGGAACGTGCGGATCATCCGCTTGTCTGCGGCCGCACGCGCGAGCGACGAGCCGGGCTTCGCGAAGTGATCGAGCCCGAGATGGATGTAGCCGGCGTTCGTGAGCCGATCGATCGCCGCGAGCAGCAGCGTCGCGCGCTCGTAGCGATCGAGCACGCGGCCGGCACGCTCGACGAGCTGCTGATGCGGGAGCCGATCCGGCAGATGCGCGTAGCCGAACAGCGCGATGCGCTCCGGCGCGAGCCCGATCACGGAGTCGATCGTGCGCATGAAGCTGTCCTCGTTCTGACGAGGCAGCCCATAGACGATGTCCACATTGACATCGGTGAAGCCCGCGGCGCGCGCGCCGTCGATCAACCACTTCGTCTGGACGAGTGTCTGATGGCGGTGGATGGCGTCCTGCACGGAGGCGGAGAAGTCCTGCACGCCGACGGAGAGCACGTGAAAGCCGGCATCCTTGAATGCAGCGATCTGGCTCGTCGTCGTGTCGCGAGGATCGAGCTCGACGGAGAGGCGCGCGTGCTTGTCGCGCGTGAAGTAGCGATCGATCGCGGCCATCAACGTGCGCAGCGATCGCGGTGACAAGAAGTTCGGCGATCCGCCGCCGAGCGCGATCTCCGAGATCGGAAACCCGCTGCCGCCGAGCCGTGCGGCGACGAGCGCCAGCTCGGTCGCGAGCACGTCGATGTACTGCTCGCCCTTGGTCTTGTCGCGCGTCGGGATGACATTGCAGCCGCAGTACCAGCACAGGCTCTTGCAGAACGGCACGTGAACGTAGAGCGACACCGGATCGCCCGCGGCGCGCAGCTGGGCGAGCTCGCTGCTCACCTCGTCGCCGGTCACGGCACGGAACTCGGTGGCCGGTGGATAGCTCGTGTAGCGCGGACCTCGGCTCGAAAGCTCCGCGAGACATTCGGGGGTAAGCGCAGCGGGCACTGACATGCCCCGGCTTCCATCAAGGCGCGTGCCTGGGATTTCGCCCCCAAAGCGCGCAAAGAGTGCGTCGGGTGGCACCCCACCCGCATCTCTTGCATGGGATCGCGCCAAAACCCGCGAATTTACGTGGCACGATTCTGGCTGTAGGGGTCCAACATGTCGCGGTCAGGTCGAATTCTCGTTGTCGATGATGAAGTCAACGCCCGCACAGCGCTCGCCGAGCTGCTCCGGGACGAGGGCTTCGAGGTGGAAACCGCAGCGGATGCGTTCAAAGCGCTCGGCAAGTACGAAGCGTTCTCGCCGCATATCGTGGTGACCGACCTCAAGATGCCCGGGATGGACGGCATCGAGCTCGTCAAGAAGCTGCGCGCCATGGAAGATGCGCCCGCGGTGATCGTGATGACCGCATTTGGTGCGGTGTCTTCGGCGGTCGACGCAATGCGTGCGGGGGCGGCGGAGTATCTGACCAAGCCGATCAACTTCGACGAGCTGCTCGTCGTGATCGACAAGGTGATGGAGCACCTCGAGCTCAAGCGCGAGACGCGCCAGCTGCGTGCTCGCGTCCGCGACCGCGTCGCGCCGAGCAACATCATCGGCTCGAGCCCGCCGATGCAGCGCGTGTTCGAGATCGTCGATCAGGTGGCGCCGAGCAAGGCGACCGTGCTGATCACCGGCGAGAGCGGTACCGGCAAGGAGCTCGTCGCGAACGCGATGCACGCGCGGTCGCCGCGCGCGAACGGCCCGTTCGTCAAGCTGCACTGTGCGGCACTCGCCGAGACGCTGCTCGAGAGCGAGCTGTTCGGTCACGAGCGCGGTGCATTCACCGGCGCGATGGTCCGCAAGGATGGCCGGTTCTCGATCGCCGACGGCGGCACGCTGTTCCTCGACGAGATCGGCGAGATCTCGCCGGCCGTGCAGGTCAAGCTGCTGCGCTTCCTCCAGGAGCACGAGTTCGAGCGCGTCGGTGGCACGCAGACGATCAAGGTCGACGTGCGCGTGATCGCGGCAACGAACAAGAACCTCACCGAGGAGGTCAAGCACGGGCGGTTCCGCGAGGACCTCTACTATCGCCTCAACGTCGTCACGATCGACATGCCGCCGCTGCGCGAGCGCAAGACGGATATCCCGGCGCTCGCGAAGTTCTTCGTCGATCGCTACGCGAAGGACAACAACAAGCCGATCGAAGGCTTCTCGCCGCAGACGCTCGAGCTGCTGATGAGCTACGACTGGCCGGGCAACGTGCGCGAGCTCGAGAACGCGATCGAGCGCGCCGTCGTGCTCACGACGGGCAACGCCGTCGAGCCGCGCAACCTGCCGCCGAACGTGCGGCCGACCATGCGCCCGGCCGGCATGCCGCCGATTCCGGGCTCGACGCTCGCCGACATCGAGCGCTACGCGATCCTCGAGACGCTGAAGGCGACGGGCGGCTCGACGTCGAAGGCCGCCGAGATGCTAGGCATCAGCGTGCGCACCATCCAGTATCGCCTCCACGACTACAACGCCGCACCGCGATCCGATGTCGCGGTCGTCGCGAACGGAAACGGATCGAACAAGTAAGTGTCCGAGTTCCTCGCGGAAGTCATCAGCTACGTCGAGCTCGGTCAGACCGAGATCGATCTGTTGCGCACGCTGCATCCAAAGCTCGCGCCGCACTTCCCCGCGATCGCCGACAAGTTCTATGCAGCCGTGCTCGACAACGTGGGCGCGGCCGCGGTGATCAGCGGCAAGGACCAGGTAGACCGGCTCAAGTGCTCGCTCGTCGATTGGATGTCGTCGGGCCTGCTCGGTCCGTACGACGACAAGTTCTACGAGAAGCGGTCGCGCATCGGCCGCCGCCACGTCCAGATCGGTCTCGCGCAGCAGTACATGTTCACGGCGATGAACGTCGTGCGCACGTCGTACATCGAGCGCATCATCGAGCTCGGGGTCGGCTGCCAGACGGTGATCGCCGTCAACAAGCTGCTCGATATCGAGCTCGCGGTGATGCTGCGCCACTACCAGCTCGACTCCGAGGAGAAGTTGCTCCAGCGCGAACGTCGCATCCAGGCCGACCGGCTCGCCGCGATGCAGACGCTCTCGGCCGGCCTCGCACACGAGGTGCGCAACCCGCTCAACGCGGCGCGGCTACAGCTCGAGCTGCTCGAGCGCCGGTTGCGCCGTCAGCTCGGCAACGACACCAAGCTCGTCGAGCCGACGGAGATCGCGAACCAGGAGATCGAGCGGCTCACGAATCTGCTCAACGATTTTCTGTCATTCGCGCGTCCGCCGGAGCTGCACGTGCACGATCACGATGTCGTCGCGATCGGCCGGCAGGTCATCGAGCTCGAGAAGCCGCTCGCGCACCAGCGCGATGTCGAGCTCGAGTTCGCCGAGCACGCGCCGATCATGGCGCAGGTCGACTCCGGCAAGATCCACCAGGTGATCCAGAACCTCGTCCGCAACGCGCTCGAGGCCACGACGCGTGGCGGTCACGTGCGAGTCGCGATCCACAACGGCAGCGAGAACGCCGTGCATATCGAGGTCACCGATGACGGGCCCGGCATCCCGACCGAAGTATTGCCGCGGATCTACGAGCCGTTCTTCTCGACGAAGGAGACCGGCACCGGCATGGGCATGGCGATCGTGCATAGCCTCGTGACCATGCACGGTGGCAAGATCGAGATTCACACCTCGCCGCACGGCTCGAAGTTCGACGTCGTCGTACCGCGTGCCTGATCTACCCTCCCGAAAGAACCTTGCGCGGTCCGTGAGACCAAGCCAACGTTCTGGATCTGACGGACGAGATCGAAGGTCTTCGCACCGAGATCGAGCGACTGCGTGCCGATCATGCCGCGCTCGCGCTGGAGCGCGCTCGTCTCTACGAACGCGAACAGCATGCGCGCCACCGGATGGAGGTGCTCGCGCGCGTGTCCAGGCGCTTCGCAGAGACAACGCTCGATCTCGGCGTCGTCGAGCGCATCGCAGCCGAGATCGGCGAGGTGATGAGCGCGACGGTCGCGATCGCGCTCGATCGCGTTGTCGGCGAGGCGCCGAGCCACGGCGTCGTCGTGCCGCTCCGCGCGCACGGCCGCAATCTCGGCATCTTGATCGCGACGCGCGCGCCCGAGGAGCACGCGTTCACCCCCGATGATCGCCAGCTGCTCGACGAGCTCGTCGATCGCGCCGCGATCGCGATCGAGAACAGCCGGCTCTATCGCGCGAACCAGCAGGCCCGCTCGCGCGCCGAGCAGCTGTACACGTTCGCGCATGCGGTGGCGACGGCGGATCGCATCGAGCAGGTGTTCGATGCCGCACTCGAGAGCCTCCAGCGTGCGGTCGGCGCGCGACGCACCGCGATCCTCACGTCCGATGCAGAGGGCGCGATGCACTTTCGCGCGTGGCGAGGGCTGTCGCTGGCGTACCGCGACGCGGCCGAAGATCGATCGCCGTGGCCGCGCCACATCACCGCGCCTCAGCCGATCGTGGTCCGCGATGTCGCGACCGATCCGCTGACGCGCGGCGACACGCTGTATCGCGCCGAGGCGATCGGCTCGCTCGCGTTCTTTCCGCTGTTCTTGCATGGCCGCGCGCTCGGCATGATCTCGGTGTACTTCGACGAGCCGCACGAGCTCACGGCGCACGACCTCGTGCTCGCGACCTCGATCGCGAACCACCTCGCCTCGGTGATCCACCGCTACGACACGCTCGCGAAGCTCGAGGACTCGGTGCGCTACGGCGAGCTGTTCGCCGGGATCCTCGCGCACGATCTTCGCAATCCACTCGGCACGATCATCACCGCGACCGAGCTGATCGCGCGCCGCCACGCGAGCGCCGGCGAACCGCTGCTGCAGCCGCTCGGCCACGTCAAGCACAGCTGCGAACGCATGAGCCGCATGATCGATCAGCTGCTCGATTTCTCCCGCGCGCGCGCCGGTGGCGGCATCGAGATCCGGCGCCGCTCGACGGACCTCGCCGAGGTGATGGGCCGGGCGCTCGCCGAGGTCCACGCGCTGTTCCCGGCCCACCAGGTCATGCTCGATGCACGCGGCAACTGCGGCGGGCACTGGGACTCGGATCGCCTGCAGCAGATCTGCGCGAGCCTGATCGCGAACGCGGTCCAGCACGGCGGCGGCGGCGGCAAGGCGGCGGTCGGCGTCGAGCTCGACGGCACGAGTCACGATGCCGTGGCAGTGCGCGTCCACAATGACGGCGCGATCCCACCCGCGATCTTGCCGACGGTGTTCGATGCGTTCAGCAGTGCCGAGCGGCGACGCGAGCACTCGCGCGGGCTCGGACTCGGCCTGTTCATCGTGCGCGAGGTCGTCGCCGCGCACGGTGGCACGGTGCACGTGACGTCGTCGTCCGATCACGGCACGACGTTCGCGTTGCGGTTACCGCGCAGTTAGAACGCGAAGCCGCTGTTGCGGTGCTGCGGGCGAATGTCTGCGACGGCGCCACATACGAACGCGATCACCGCGCCGAGGCCCGCGATCACGAATGCCGCCGGCGCGAACGCGACATCAGAGCCACCGACGTGGAGCATCGCGACGCCGATGCCCAGCACGATGAGGCCGAACGCCGACGCCATCGCGCACATGCACGTCCACACGCCTTCGAAGCTGCGCGCGCGCAGCGAGTAGAGTGCGAGCGCGAGCAGCACGAAGAACGGCACGAACGCGAACAGCGTGAGCACGCTCGAGAGGCCGCCGCCACGCAGCAGCGACCAGAAGGTGATCCAGCCGTGCTGGCCATTGCCGACGGGCAACACCGTCGCGATCAGGCCGAGCAGGCTCGCGCAAAGGACACCGTATTTGCTGGCGCGCATGGGACGGGCCTTATAGAGCCTGCCGCGCGCGAGCGCAATCTATTGATCGAGGCGAGCGAGCCGAGAACGAGTGCAATCTCTTGATCGCGGCTACGGCGGTGACCGGCCATCGCGGATGTGGCAGCCACCGCGTGTAACAAGCGGTCCGGGGCGGGACGGCCAGATAGCTTGTGGTTGTGACACGGCAGCCGTGGAACGAGCGTTGCTATTTGCGTTGGCCTGATGACTCGCCTTGCTTCGTTATTGTTCGCCTCCGTTTCTATCCTCGGCTGCGCCGCCGGCGAGGACCACGAGCTGCCCGACACGCTCGTCGACGGCGCTGCCGACACGCTCAGCTCGCCGACGAGCTTCGGCACGTTCTTTCAGGGCACCTGGCAGTACGGCACGCTGTCGTCTGCGCAGAAGATCCGCAATCCGGCCTGGAGCTTCGAGCTCACCGCCGGCGCCTCGGTCAAGGTCACGACGCGATCGGCCCCGCTCGCCAGCGAAGACCTGACGCTCGAACGCGCCGTGGTCTACCTGTACAAGCAGCAATCGTCAGGGGTGTGGAAGCGCGTCGCGAAATCCGATGGCAGCGGCTTCGGCAAGCTCTCGAGCGCGCTCGCGCAGGGGCAGTATCGCGTGATCGTCAAAGGCGTCGAGGATTCCGACGAGGGCGACTTTATGCTGAAGCTCGCGTGCACCGGCGCGGGCTGTGCGAGCGGACCGCAGTGCTTGTTCGGCGAGCAGTTCGGCGACGTGCAGGATCAGAAGCACGGCGCGATCGAAGCCGGCAACGACAGCCGGCTGACGTCGGGGGCGATGCTGAATGCCGCGAACCAGGCGCAGATCATCGCCGCCGTGAACGAGTCGTCGTTCCACGTCTCGACGATCGCGGAGGCGTTCGCCGCCGTCGACGATCACGAGATCATCCGCACGATGCTCACCGATGTTCCGGGCAGCCGCTACTTCAAGGCATTCGAGTACGGCGCCGGCGACAATTCCTACGGCGCGATCTTCCAGGGCGACAACGTGCACCCGGTCGCCGCGATCCACGATGGCTTCCTCGAGAGCTGCACGATCCTCGCGCAAGCCTGCGTGTTCGGTCGGGCGCTCGGCGAGGCCGAGCACATGCCCGACATGAACGTGACGAAGACGTACGCGTTCAAGCGCGCGAGCGACGTGCCGGCCGCGTTCAAGCCCCAGATCATCGAGGCCGTCACGTACGACGGTCACGTGCCGACACTTGCCGAGGTGTTCTCGACCGTCGACGAGAACACGGTCTACGTCACCACGTTCCGCCACACCGACGCGCGCGAATTCGTGCTCGTCCAGTACTACTCCGGTGACACGGCGGTCGGCTCGTTCTTCGCGAAGGGCCAGACGCAGCGACTCGCCGAGATCAGCGATGGCAGCGTCGAGAGCTGCGCCGCTTTCTAGGTCCACATCACGGCGTCCTCGACGACGACCGCGAGCCGCCTGGGCATCGGTTCATCGATAGTATGCCGAGTGATGCAGACAATCGATGTCGCACGGCTGCTGCTCGGCCTCGCGTTCCTCGTCAGCCTGATCAGCCTCTACCAGACGCTCTCCCACGTCTGGGACGCGGACTACTACTTCGAGTCGCTGCCCGATGGCCCGCAGCACGCGCGCTTTCATTTCCTGCGCGAGGCGATGGGCGATGTCGGCGCGATCGCGATCGTCGCGATCATCCTCGCGCAGCCCGCAGCGAATCGCGCGCCGATCCTGTGGTGGATCCTCGCCGTGACGGTCGCGAAGTACTTCGGCGCGTTCTGGATCGGCTATCCGATCCTCGGTGTCGGCGCCCCGCGCGGGCCGGCGCAGATCGTCCACGCGGTGATCACCGCGCTCGGGATCGCAGGTGTGACGGTCGCCCGCGGGGCGTTCTAGAATCCCCGCATGGCGATCGTCGACGAGGTCGATCAGGTGTTCAAGGCGACGTTTCCGGCCGAGGGCGCCGCGGGCTGCATCACGTACGTCGGTGTGACCCAGCCGTCCCCGGAGCAATTCAACGTCACCATGCGGTTGATCGCGTGGGAGCCCGACACCCGCGAGATCAGAGACGTCAAAGAGCAGGAGATGTGGTTCCCCATCGACAAGCTCGAGCAGCGATCGCTGGTGAGGTTCACCGAGATGCTGCGCGGCATGGTCGAGGTGCTGACGCGCGTCCTCGCACACCAGGACCTCTCGTCCCTGATGCCGCACGACTTGATCGATTTCCGACCGCTTCACCTGTCGCGGTCGCACACGAAAGACGATTTCGTGCGCGCGTACTCGCGGCGTTCGCGCCTCGGTCGCTACCTGGAGTGACTACAGGTTTCGCTTCGCGGCCTCGACGAGCGAGTCGACCACGCAGATGCGATTCGATTCGTGCGCGATCGTGTCGCACGTGACGATGTCCGCGGCACCCGCGGACTTGAGCTCGGCGAGCACCTCGTCGGCAAACACGGCGTGGATCGCGACGCAGATCGGCGCGGCACTGCCCGCGGCGCGCAGCTGGCGCGTGGCCTCGATCATCGTCTTGCCCGTCGACACGATGTCGTCGATCAGGACCGGTGTGTGACCATTCCACTGGTTCCGCGGCGGCGCCGAGATCGAGACGTCGCGATCGCCGCGGCGCGTTTTCTCGAGGATCACGAAGGGCGCGCCGCAATCCGCGGCCACGGCGCTGACCCATTGCACGCTCTCGGCATCGGGCCCGACGAGGATCGGTTCGGCGATCTCGGTCGCGACCCAGCGCGCGATCGCCGGCGCGGAGCGCGCGATCGTCGTCGGGATCGTGTAGAGGCCGTCGAGCGAGTGATGGCGGTGCAGGTGCGGATCGACGGTGACGAGCCAGTCCACCGCCTGTGACACCAGGCGCGCGAAGTACCGCGACGTGATGCCTTCGCCGGCGAGCAGCTCTGCATCCTGGCGCATGAACGCGAGGTACGGCGCGACGAGGCCAACCTTGCGCGCGCCGCGGTCGCGCGCCGTCGCCGCGAGAAACGTCAGCATCAGGAAGCGCTCGGCCGGATCTGGATACAGGCTGCCGACGAGGACCACGTCTTCGTCGCGCAGCTCGCGCTCGATGCGCACGTAGATCTCACCGTCCGGGAATTGCCGCACCGTCGCCGGCACCACCTCGACCGCGAGACGCCCAGCTACATCCGCGGCCCGCTGTTCGGAGCCCGGAATCGCGATGACCACTGCCACCTGATGACTATAGCGCCTTCAGCGACGTCAACCGGAGCAACAGCGGGATGACTTTCCCGCTCGTCACGATTTGCATGTGCTCGTATTGCGAACGGATGTAGAGCAGCTTCGCGCCACGCTCCCGCTTCGCGAACCCGCTGTACGACGTCGGCATTTTCTCGCGCGCGATTGCGAACTTGTACTTGTTCGCGAAGCCCTGCGACTCCTGCGCGGTGCTCGCGCCGACGACGATCAGCTTGTGCTCGTCGGCGCGCTTGCCCTTGCCGATGAACTCGTCGAACGCCGCCTCGCCGGCGTACATCGCATCGAGCAAGATGATCTGCTCGACGAGCCGGTGATCGACCCACTGCATGATCGTGCGAAATGCTCCCGAGTGGCCGATCACCACGACCGGGCCATCCGGCAGGTGAATGTTCGCGCGCGAGATGGCGCGGCGCAGATCCTTGAGCGCCGGCCATTTCACCGAATCCTCGTTGCTCGACGGCGCGTCCGGCACGATGAACAGCGCGTTTTGCCGGC
>Ga0207670_10001918_pt1 | contig 10886 bp, 12 predicted proteins | sample KBSS23HmetaG_FD_184339 | JGI IMG/M metagenome (GOLD analysis project Ga0207670, IMG submission 184339) | Switchgrass rhizosphere microbial communities from Kellogg Biological Station, Michigan, USA - KBS S2-3H metaG (SPAdes) (version 2) | ecosystem: Host-associated > Plants > Roots >... | reverse complement strand
TGAGTTCCGCCGTCTGCGGCTGAGTCGCCGACGAAGCTTAGCGGCAAATGCGGTACGCACGAAGCACATGCAAGGTCCGCGGTGGATAGGATGGGGAAAGCCCCGGCAGGCGGGGCGCGGGGATCAAAATGGGCGGCATCAAGCTTGGAACGATAGTGTTGGCGCTGGCGATCGGCGGTATGCCTTTCGCCGCGAGCGCAACCGAGTGGCCGGTCAGTGCTCACGAATACCGCACAGTGCATCACTGGCGTGGGCACCATTCGCCGCGGGTGCACTACGGCTACTACTGGTATCGCTGGGGTTGGCGGTGGGGCGGTACCCGGTATTCCTGGTACGGATCCTCGTTCGCGTGGCAGTGAAATTCCAGGGCGTGGATTAACCATCGTAAAAGTCAGGGTTGCTGACTCTTTCCATGCTCCTTGCGTTGTGCCACAAACGTCGTATGGTTGTACTTTCCACTATGTCTTCTACGTAACCTTGGCCGTCGATCGGGCGCTAAAGGAGCGCCGATCCATGGCTATTATTTTGGAGTAATGCGAATGGCTCGCAGAGGACCCGACGCGGTCGACAAACTGGTAGGTCGCAACATCCGCGTCCTTCGTCTGGCGAAAGGGCTTTCGCAGACGGAGCTTGCGGACGAGCTGGGAGTGACCTTCCAGCAGGTGCAGAAATACGAGAAGGGCACCAACCGCGTGGGCAGCGGACGGTTGTTGAAGATCTCGGGAATCCTCGGTGTGAAGATCACCGATTTCTTCGAAGGGACCGACCGCGTGCACGACACGACGCGGCGCTCAGTGTTCGATCAGCTGGCGCAGCCCGAATCGTTCCGGCTCGTCCAGGCGTTTTCCGGCATCAACCGCCCGAACATCCGCCGCACGCTGGTGCGGCTGATCGAGCAGATCGCCTCCGAGCGGTAACGCGCGGCGGCGCCGCAAAGTCGGCGCCGAACGCCTGCTCCGGTCGAGCGCGGCTCAAGTCAGGCCGGGCTCGTCTCCTTGAGTTGTTCGATGCAGAGCTTGAGGTGCTCGGCGCAGCGGCGGTCGCGCAGCGTGCCGGTCAACTCGCTGTGCGCGTATTCGAGCAGGCGCAGCAGAGCCGGGATGCTTGTCTCTTCCCACATGATGCCTTCGTTCGCTTCCCCGTCGCTGACATTGTGCTGCAGTCGAAACGAAGAGACGCAGTCTTCCATCGTCCTCAGGCACTCCTCGCCGGCGCCGTGGCGCAGCAGCGAGGCTCTCACCGACAGCAGCATGAAAGCACGCCCTGGGCGCTGCTTTGCTGTTCGCTGGCGTAGGCATAAGGTCGATCATCGGCGTCGCGTTGCCTCATGGCAATGTCCAATCGAGCCCCAGGTGTCGTGAAGAACATTGGCCGGCGGAAGGGCCGACGGCATCCGTTACGCTCTTTGAAGTACGCCATTGGAGTCGCTCCCTACGCTAAGCACGCACACGCCACCTGAAGCCTGCCTTGGTGTCAGCCGGCCTCATGACTTTCCGCTCCGCAGCCGAGGCCGCTCGCGATCGGCCATTGGTTGGTCGCCTCGATCCATTCGGCGGTTGTCGCCACCGTCGCGTACAGGCCGAGCACCTTGGACAGGAGGCTGTGCACGTTCGAGGCGGTGACCGTCTCGACGGCGTGGCTCGCCGACGCATCTGCAAGGAAGGTGACCCGGTGGCCGCGGTGATAGGCATCGATCACCGTCGACAGGCAGGCCGATTCACCGGCAAACCCGGCAAGAACGATATTGACGCCCGCGCCCTCGTTCATGAAGCAGGCAAAGTCGCTGTTGGCGTAGCAGGACGGCAGTTCGCGCTCGAACACCATCTCGGTCGGCAGCGGCGAGAACCCGTCGATCCAATGCGAGAACCGCGTCGCCGCGTTGAAGAAGGGCGCGTGGGTCACCCGCTTCATGAACGCGACCGGGAAGCCCATGGCGCGCGCATGCTCGAGCAGCAGGCTGCACTGGGCGAGCGCCGCGCTCGCGTCGGGCACTGCCATGCGCCGCGGCGCGGCCACGTATTCCTGCTGCAGGTCGACCAGCACGACAGTCGGAACGGTGAGCGGATCGACGAAGGGACGAAGCCGGACCACATTGTTCGTCGTTCTGGCCGTCAACCGGCGGTCTTTCACGTCTGCAACTCCCTGTATTTCCCTCACTCTGCGCGGCACCAACGACGGCGTCAGGCCGCGCGGACATAGCGGTTTGGCGAGGTCACCGGGCGCGCAGCGGAACGCTCCAGCGGACCGGGCTCGTCCCACGATCCCTCCGGCCGGATGAGCACGTAGGGATCGGAGTCGAGTGACAGCGCGTCCGGGTCGCGCTCGGTGACCATCATCATTTCGGTGTAGGAATAGTCGGAGAATGTCAGCGGCCGCCGCCCCTTCATCGCCTGTCCGCCAAAGCGGCTCCAGAACGGCACGAGCCGGTCCTGGGCGTGGCCGTAAAGGCGCGTGTAGCCCTTGCGCCGGCTCAGCTTGATGGCGGCGTGGACGATGTCGAACGCCAGCCGCGACCGGCGATATTCGCGCCGCACCGCGAGCCGCTCCAGCTTGGCGAAATCGGCAAAGAAACGGACCCGAAGGCAGGCGGCCGGCTCGTCGTTGACGGCGCCGATCATGTGCAGCGCGCAGAAATCGTTGCCCTCGAATTCCTCGGCGTAGGGGCAGTTCTGCTCGGCGAGAAAAGCGGCGGCGCGGATGGCGACGACCTGCATCAAGTCGGTCATCGAGGCCGCCACGCGTATTGAAACGTTGTTAGAACGCGATGTCGCGCTGTCGTCCGCTTCGTCACGGGCCGCTCGTTCATTCCATGAAGCGCTCATCAACCCCCCCAGTCATCCTTACGGTTGGCAACGCGGACGTAACGGTGCAACGCGCGTGGATGCTGCGCCACGGGCCGGAAGCCAAGTCCGCGCATGAAGCGCAGGCCATCGGGCGTGGCCGGCAGGGCGAAGAGATCCGAGCGCTCATAGGGAAATTGTTGAAGCCGGACGATGACGCGGGCGATGCCCTCGGCGGCGACCGCGGATGACCGCAACAATGCCCAGACATAGATTCCCGCCGGCCGGTCGCCCGCAGCCGCAAGCACGGAAGCAGGCGGATCGCTGAGATCGATCGTATCGTCGAGCAATGCTTCGACGCCGCGGCGGTTCAACATCAGGAAGGCGAAGCCGCCGACGAAGCGTTCGTGGCGCCAGAAGCCCCATAGCGAGTCCGGATGGGCGCGTGCTACGCGCGCGACGGTGATGGCCGGCGCCAAGGCGACGCCCATTCCGGCTTCGCCCCGACCCAAGAGCAGAGGAATATCGGCTATTCGAACCCGCCTTGCCTCGACCCGCTGCCCCGCGGGAAGCGTCACGTCGTCAAACTCTTTCAGGCGTCGAGGCCTATTCTGGGTTGTGGGGTCCGCCTCCGCGGCGGCGGAATACGCCAGATTTACGGCCATATTCTTCCCTGGGCAGCAAAAAGTGTTATTAGTGTAGGCCGGAACGGGAGCGGTACTATGAGCAAGATTTCGCAGCGGCCTGTTGCAAAAATGGAGCAGCCCATCGGGCCGGCCCTGGTCGATCGCATCTCCTGGGACGACCTTAAGTTGTTCATGGCGGTCGCATACACTTTGAGCTTCCGCAAGGCCGCGACGTCCGCCAAGGCAAGCTCCTCGACCATCGTGCGCCGCATTGAGCGGCTCGAAGACGAGCTCGGGCTGCGCCTGTTCGATCGGCTGCCGGATGGCGTGGCACTGACCGCCGAGGGCCAGCGGATTTTCTCGGTGGCCCGCGACATGGAACGCGCGAGCAACTCGCTGCGCGCGTTTCTCGATCAGGACCCGAACAATCGCGGCGTCGTTCGCTGCGCGATCACCGAAGGGCTGGGGACATTCTGGATCCTGCCCCACCTCGCGGAATTCAACCGCGCCAATCCCTTCACCATCGTCGATCTTATCTGCTCGATGCAAGGGACCGACGTGCTGCGGATGAAGGCCGATCTCGCCATCCAACTCGTTCGGCCGGATCGCCCCGATCTGAAAATGGTCCGCCTGGGCCGCCTGCACATCTATCCGTTTGCCTCGAAGCGCTACGCGGAGACGTACGGACTGCCCAAGACTATCGAGGACATGAAACGGCACCGATTGATCGACCAGACGGCGGCGCAACTCGACGAAGGCGTGTGGCCGCGACTGCTCGGTGTCGACAATGTCGAAGGTATCGTCGCCTTGCGCACCAATATGAGCACGTCGCATTTCTATGCTGTCGAGCAGGGCTTGGGGATCGGCGGTCTGCCGACTTATGCGCTGCCGCTCGGCGCGGAGGTCGAGCCGGTCGATATCGGCATCAAGCACCAGCTTGATATCTGGCTCACCTATCATGAGGATGTCAGGAACGTGAAACGCATCGCGCTGTTCATCGATTGGGTGCGTTCGTTGTTCGATCCGAAGAAATATCCCTGGTTCCGCGACGAGTTCATTCATCCGAACGATCTGCTCGCGCCGGCGACGCCGCCGCCGGCAAGCCGCAGGAGCCAGCAGTCGGTCGTCGCCGGCCCCCCACGGCCCGTCAGGATCGTCTAGCGCCAAACTCTGGCAGCGCTGCCCTCGGGCCGCGGCGGAACATCGATTCGGCGCCGCGGACCGGCTTCGAGCCGCCATAGCCGGCAAGCCACGGGAGCTCCCGTTCGCGCAGGTGATGCTCGCCGGTCAGTCCTTACATGATCTGCACGCGCGCCGGATCTGGCCGTAACTCAAAGCCTTCAAGGTGACCAGCGACCGGTTCACCGCCTCGGACGCCCCGGGGCTTGCTCAGCGTCGTAGCGTCGTAGCCCGGATTGGGCGCAGCGAAATCCGGGATTGCCGTTCAAGCTCGGGACCGCCCCAGATTTCACGGAGCTTGTCATTGGGCCGGCCGCTTTGGGCCGGACCCGTTGGTTCAACCCGGGCTACAAGGTTGTCAGGCGGCGTGCTCCTTGTGGGCGCCCGCAAAGGCCGGCGCGACCTCGGCCATGAACCGCGCCATCTCGTCCTTGACCTGGTTGTGCGGCTTTAACCCGACATTGAAGTAGAGGATGACTTCGGAGAATCCGGCCGCTTCGACCTTCTTCAAGGTGGCGACGATGTTCGCTGGCGTGCCGAGCAGGACGGAATTTTCCATCAGGTCTTCCGGCCGCACGTTCTGCAGCCGCGCGACCATGTCGACAAAATAGCGGTAGCTCGGCGGCGCCGATTTCGGATCGCCGGGGAAAGCGGGGATGACGCACTCGCGGTAATAGCGGATCTGCCGGGCGCGCTGGGCGTCTTCCTGCACCTTGTTGTCGGCGAAATGAATGAAGTAGCTGCACATCAGCCGGCGCGGCTGCTGGCCATAGCGGGCGCAGCTTTCGTGATAGAGGTCGGCAACCTGCTTGAGGCCGCCGTAGCTCATCGCCGCCGCGAACGGCGCCACGATCAGCCCGCAGCCGAGCCGCGCTGCGAGTTCGATCGAGGGCTTCGAGAACGATGCCACATACATTGGGATCGGCCGCTGCACCGGCTTCGGCGTGATGCGCACGTCGTCGAACGAATAGTGGCGGCCGTGATGTGAGATGCGGCCCTCGGCGGCGCACAGCTCGCGCACGAGCTCCATCCCCTCCTCGAAAATTCCCTGGTTGTCCTCGAACGACACATGGAACGGCAGATATTCGCGGCGGTCGTAGCCGCGGCCGGCGGCAAAATCGACGCGGCCGCCGGAGAGTAGATCGAGCGTCGCCCACTGCTCGGCGACGCGGATGGGGTGATGCAGCGGCAGCACGGTCACCGCCGGCGCCAGGCGGATGCGCTTGCTGCGGGCGGCGAGATAGGCAAGCACGAGGTCCGGGCAGGAGAGCACGCCGAGCGAATTGAAATGATGCTCGCCGATCCAGGCCGAGTGCATGCCGAGCTCTTCGGCGTAGAGCGCCTCGGCGGTGATGTCGGCGACGAACTGATTCGAGGTGCGTTCGTTGTTGTCGTAGTGATTGTCGCTGAGCGTGAAGTAGCCGAAATCCATTGTCTCCTCCCTATGAGGCCGGTGAGCGACTGCCGCCTTTCAATCGCCGAACGCGGCGGCTATGATAATTGCAAGTGCAATACTTGAAAATGCATCAGTTGTCAATGCATTGGTCTTGAGCTAAGCTGCTGCTGGGATGTCTTTTCCGTGAAGCAACGCACCAAGCTCGACCTCGGTGAATTCCTGCCGTACCTCGTGAACCGGGCCGGTATGATCATTGCCGAGCAATTCGGCATTGAGACGCTCGCTCGCCACCAGCTGAGTATCGTTATGTGGCGGGTAATGGCGGTACTGGCGAGCAACGGCAGTCAAAGCCAGATCAATCTTGCCGAATTGACCAGCATTGATGCATCGACCTTGTCGCGGATCGTGACTCGCCTTGTGCGTACGGGCTTGCTCACGCGGACGCGCTCCACAACCAGCAGCCGCGAAGTTGTCGTGATGCTTTCGGCGAAGGGCAACGCGTTGGTGGCGCGTCTTATTCCGCAGGCGTATGAGATCGAGGCTGCAGCGGCGGCTGGCCTGTCGGCGGACGAGTTGGCGGTAGTGAAACGCTGCTTGCGCCGCATCTATGGCAACATGAAAGGCAGGCCAGCTGCGGTCCGTAAGTCGCACCAAAAACGTGTCGCAATCTGACAAGTGTCGACGCTGGATCGAGCAATCTGGGCTACATTTCATCTTACCTCTCCGCGTACGGGGAGAGGCGGCTCGCGGCGTAGCGAAGCTATTTCCGCCCGGGCTTTTTCTTTGGAAAGCGGTGGACCGTGGCGTGCTCGCCAGCGCTTTGCCGCAGCGCGGATTTGAGGTCGGCCGGCCGATTGTGCTTGCGCAAGAGATCGCGGAATGCTTCGTCGGCGAGCTCCTGAAACTCCATCATGCGGTCGCGCGCCAAGAGGTCGAGCGCCGCCCAGGTCTCGTCGTCGAACTGCACCCGCTTGCCAGGCATCCGCTCCGTCTCTTTCTGGCGCAAGTCTCTCGTCGAGATTGACCCGTTACTCTCGCCCGCTCGTCCCCACTTGCGCGGGAATGAGCGGAAGCCGACTCAACTCGAGCGGAATTTGCTCTCAGTGCAAGTATCGCTGAAATACGGGACGAACGCGAGCGGCGCGGCGGCGATGCTACGCTTCCAAAATATGCTCGATCCGGATCGGCAGCTTGCGAATGCGAATGCCGGTCGCGTGATAGACCGCGTTCGACACCGCCGCCGCGGTCCCGACGTTGGCGAGTTCGCCCAGGCCCTTGATTCCCACCGGGTTCACGTCGTGATCCTCTTCCGGCACAAGGATGATCTTGACCTCTTCTACGTCGGCGTTGACCGGGACCATGTAGTCGGCGAGGTTGTCGTTGACATAGCGCGCGTTGCGTTTGTCGATCTCGGTCGCCTCGTGCAGCGCCGAGCCTATGCCCCAGATCATTCCGCCCATCAGCTGGCTGTGCACGGTGCGGGTGTTCATCAATCGGCCGGCCGCAAAGGCGCCGACCATGCGCGGCACGCGGATCTCCCGCGTCGTGGCGTTGATGCGCACTTCGACAAACTCGGCGCCCATGGCGTACATCAGCTTCTTACCCTTGGGGCCGCCGGTCATGGCGCCCTTGCCGGCGTACAGCGACTTGACGGCGTCAGGCTTGACGCCTTCCGGCGCGAATTCCGCGTATTCCTCGATGACGCTGACACCAAGTCGTTTGAACACGTCGTCGAGCTTTTCAGTTGCATCATCGGCCGCGGCCAGGCCGCCGTCCTTGAGCGTGACCTCGCCCGGATTGCGCCCGGCCAGCGGCCCGTCATTGGCCGTGGTCGCGGCGCGCGCCAGCTTCTCGCGGATGGCGGTGCAGGCCTTGAGCACTGCCGAGCAGGTGCTGGCCGTCGTGTTTGAGCCGCCGGCAACCATCGCCGGCGGCAGATCGGAATCGCCGAGTTCGACGCTCGCTGCAGCAAGCGGGACGCCAAGTTGCTCGGCCGCCATCTGGCCGATGACCGTATAGGCGCCGTTGCCGATTTCGTGCGCGGCGGTCTGCACCCGCACCTTGCCGTCGGAAGTCAGGCGCACGCGCGCCGTCGCGGTGGCGACATGGGTCGGATAGAGCGCGGTGGCGCAGCCCCAGCCGATGAGCCAGTCGCCGTCGCGCATCGAGCCCGGCTGCGCATTGCGTTGCTTCCAGCCGAAGGCGTCGCCGGCTTGCGCATAGCACTGCATCAGCGAGCGGCTCGAATACGGCTTGCCCGAAACCGGGTCGGTCATGGTGTCGTTGATGCGGCGGAATTCCACCGGGTCCATGCGTAGCTTCACCGCAAGTTCGTCCATCGCGGTTTCGAGCGCGTAGATGTAGGGCACGACCGGCGGCGAGCGCATGAAGCCCGGCGTGTTGCGGTCGGCATGCACGATGGTGACCTTGGTGCCCACCGCTCCGAAAGCATAGAGCCGGGTGCTGTCTTCCACGCCGGCGACACAATATGGATCGCGCCGCGACGAGATTTCCCAGCCCTCGTGGCTGTAGCCGACGAGCTTGCCGTCGGCCTTGGCCCCGAGCCGGATGCGATGCCGGGTCTCGGCGCGATAGGTTGCAATGGTGAAGCCCTGGTCGCGGCTGGCGACGAGCTTGACCGGTCGGTTGAGCCGTTTGGCGGCGAGCGCAATGAGCCCGGTGCGCGGCGTCATCTGCCCTTTCGAGCCGAAGGCGCCCCCGACAAAGGGGTTGACCACGCGGACCTGAGCAGGGTCGATGCCGAGCTTTTTCGCCGTGCTGTTCTTGAGCCCGTAAACGAACTGGCTCGGCTCATAGACGGTCAGCCGGTTGTCGTGCCAGACGCACGTCGTGGTGAAGAGCTCGATCGGATTGTGATGCTGCGTGGGCGTCGCATATTCCTCATCGATCGTAACGTCGGCCGCGGCCAGCGCCGCCTCGACATCGCCCGCCGCCGGCGCTTCCTTGATCCGCTCGGAGACTTTGGTGGCGTCGTCCTCGGTGAGCCCCTGCGCGCCAAAGGTCGCGCTCGGCGTCTCCGCGGCGTAGGTCACGCGCACCCTGCCGGCGGCGTCCTGCGCCGCTTCAAAGGTATCGGCTAGCAGGACGGCAATGATCTGACCTTCATGGTCGATCTGGGGGCCGAGTTCCTGGGTCGAGGTCGAGGCGCTGCCGAATGGAACGTGCTTGAGGTCGCTCGCGTTCTCATAGGTGAGAATGTCGAGCACGCCCGGCACCGTGCGCGCGTCAGCGAGGTCGAACTGCGTGATGCGGCCCTTCGCGATCGTGCTGGTCACGAGACAGGCGAAGGCCGGATTGCCGACCGGAAAATCCGACGCATAGCGGGCCTCGCCGGTGACCTTGAGCCGCGCGTCGAGGCGCGGTGCGGGCTCGCCCATGTTCGCCTCGGGTGCCGGTGCTGCAGCGTTGGCCATCGATCCTCTCCGAATTTCCTTCGCCGGCTTACCGCAGGCCTAGATCTGCAGCGCCGCCGCCTGCCGCAGTGCGCGCGCCAGCGTGCGTTTGCCGAGCGCGATCTTGAACGCGTTGTGTTCGCGGCCGCGCGCATTGGCGAAGGCCGCGTCCGCCGCAGCGCCGATCGCCTGGTCGTCCAGCGTCTTCCGCCGCAGCGCCTCTTCCGCCGCCTTGGCGCGCCACGGGACAGTGGCGACGCCGCCGAGCGCAATGCGCGCCTCGCGCACCTTGTCGCCTTCGAGGTCGAGAGCGATGGCCGCGGACGCCAGCGCGAACTCGTAGGATTTGCGGTCGCGTATTTTCAGAAACAGCGAACGCCGGGCCCAGGGCTCTGCCGGAACGTTGAAAAAGGCGATCAGCTCGCCGGGGCGGAGCGTGGTCTCGACATCGGGCGTCTCGCCCGGCTGCCGATGCAGCGCCGCAAACGGGATCGCCCGCGCCTTCTGCCCGGCGCCGACGATGCACACCGTGGCGTCGAGCGCGATCAACGCCTGCGCGAAATCGCCTGGGTAGGTGGCGATGCACTGGTCGCTGACGCCGAGTACGGCGTGCATTCGGTTGACGCCGTCGAGCGCCGCACAGCCGGAGCCGCGGCTGCGCTTGTTGCACGCCGCATATGATACGTCGCGGAAGTAGGTGCAGCGGGTGCGCTGGAGCACGTTGCCGCCAAGGCTCGCCATGTTGCGCAATTGCGCGCTCGCCGCGAGGTCGAGCGACTGCGCGATCACCGGCAGGTCGCGGCGGATGTCGGGGTGCGCCGCGGCGTCGGCCATTCGCACCAGCGCGCCGAGCCGCACGCCGTCGGCGGTGCGCTCGATCTTGCCGAGCGCGGAATCGCCGAGCCGGTTGATATCGATCACCACGTCCGGCTGCATCACGTCGAGCTTCATCAGATCGATGAGGGTGGTGCCGCCGGCGAGGAAGGCGGACTGCGCATGGCCGGCGGCCTGCACGGCGCCGGCAAGCGTCGAGACGTGGTCGAACGCGAACGGGCGCATGTCACGTCTCCTTCATGAGGCCTTTGGCCTGATTGATCGCGGCGACAATGTTCGGATAGGCGGCGCAGCGGCACAGATTGCCGCTCATGTATTCGCGGATGGCGGCATCGCTCGATGAGTGCCCTTCGCGGACGCAGCCGATGGCGGACATGATCTGCCCGGGCGTGCAATAGCCGCATTGAAAGGCGTCGTGGTCGATGAAGGCCTGCTGCATCGGATGCAGCGGGCCGTCCGGCTTGGCGAGGCCCTCGATCGTCGTGATGTCGCGGCCTTCGGCCGAGGCGGCGAGCGTGAGGCACGAGAGCACCCGCCGGCCGTCGACAAGCATGGTGCACGCGCCGCACTGGCCGTGGTCGCACCCTTTTTTGGATCCCGTCAGACCGAGGTGTTCCCGCAGCGCGTCAAGGAGCGTCGTGCGGATGTCGAGGGCAAC
>Ga0207670_10001917_pt1 | contig 10886 bp, 9 predicted proteins | sample KBSS23HmetaG_FD_184339 | JGI IMG/M metagenome (GOLD analysis project Ga0207670, IMG submission 184339) | Switchgrass rhizosphere microbial communities from Kellogg Biological Station, Michigan, USA - KBS S2-3H metaG (SPAdes) (version 2) | ecosystem: Host-associated > Plants > Roots > Rhizosphere... | reverse complement strand
ACCGAGAATTTGCGCGCGGTGGACCACGCCGTAGAAACGGCTGTCTTCACTGGCCCTTCGATTGTCGCCCAGCACGTAGTATTGCCCGTGTCCCAGCTGAATCCATTTTTCCTTCATGTCGGGCGCGTCCGTCCGGGTGCCCGTCGGCAGATAGGGTTCATCCAGTCGCTTTCCGTTTAGATAGATGTTCCCATCCCGGATGTTAAGCCAGTCTCCGGGTTTGGCGACGATGCGTTTGACGGCGAAGTCAGCGTGGCCGGGATCCTTGATAACCACGAGGTCTCCACGGCTTGGCGGAATGAAGGCGTAACGCCAACGGTTCAAGTAATAGCGCTCACCATCCTTCAGCGTCGGCGTCATGCTTTTTCCCTGGATCACAACGGCTGTCACAATAAAGCGGCTGGCCAGGAAATACGCCGGGAGCGAAAATATCGCCACACACGCCAGGATCAACAAATGCCGGAACAACCAGGGGCTGCGCTCGAATCGTGACGTCAAATCTTTGGCCCCTTCCGATTGGGAAGTCGGCGCCGGCGCTACCCCAAAGGAAAGAACGCTTCGTTTTTCGCCCACTAGCCTGAGAGAGGGGTTTGATCCCCCCTCCCAGGGCATCGTGTGTTTGGTTGGGGCTGGCGGAGACGCTTTCATAAAATTCTAAATTCTCGTGCCCAATAGATAATCTGCGGAGGGCCTACCAACAATCAGAGCAGGTACATCGAAGAGAACCCGTCAGCGTACGCTGAGGCAGCTAGGGGAATTACGTAACGATTCCGGCAGTGCGATTTACGGGCCTTTTTTGGGCCCGGACGGGGTTTTACGTTCAGAGGCGTCACCCCAAAAGCGTTAGCTGGAACACATCGGGGAACTCGGAATGGCCCTTGCATGGGGCATCCCCAGGGACGGTTTGCTCGAAAAACGGCCTGAAATCAGAGCCCTGTGCCGGGAGACGGCTCCAAATCGATGCAAAACAGCTGGCGTCCATCACGCACGTAGAGTCGGCCATTAGCCAGCGCGGGATGGCTCCAGGTATTGCCGCACACCTGAACCCGGCCGAGCTCGGAATATCGGGTCGGGTCAGGTTTGAGGAGCACTAACTGCCCGTCTTCGGCCAGCACCAGCAGTCGATCGCCGGCGGCGATGGTTGAAGAGTAATCCTTCTTTCCCGACCCAAATCCGGTCTGCGCCCATTTGAGCGCCCCGGACTTAAGGTCGACACACACGTAATCCTGATTGGCGCCCTGACAGTAAAGGTGCCCGTCCACCAGTACCGGCGTGGCCAAATTGATTTTGAGGTCCTTGTTTTCCCAGGCAGGCTCGGCTGCAAATCCGGCGGCGGACTTTTTTATTTCAAAACACAGAAGGCCGACGGTGTGGGAATTCACCAGCACACGGTCTCCCACGATAATCGGGCTGGCCGCGTGGCGTTTCGCGTTGGTTTTGAGGGGCACGCGCCAGAGGATTTTTCCCGATTGGAGATCGGCTCCCAACAAAGCATCCGCCGTGAAGGCGACCACCTGCTTCACCCCAGCCAGCGTGCCCACCATGAGCGAGGAGTACGCCGCCTCGTCATTCCCGGATTTCCAAAGCACTTTGCCATTCGTCTTGTCAAAGCAGACAAGGCTTGCTCCTTCCGTATTGCCCACCGGCAGGATGATTCGCTCCCCGTCAATGACCCCGGAGCCGTTGTTGCCCCGCCTCGTCGCCGTGCCTTCATTGGCTTTGCTGCCCAGAAATTTTACCGCGAAATCCTTCTCGAAACTGGCCTGCCAGAGAACGCTGCCGTCCTTCACGCTCAGACACCGAAATTCGCCATTGCAGGCCTGCACGAACAAACGGTTTCCATCAATCAGCGGAGTGGAACGCGGGCCCGCGCCCCATTCATCCTTGAAGGTCTCCGCATAGTCCACGCGCCAAATTTCACGTCCGGTCGCGGCGTCAATCGCGTGCGCCACCTCGCGTCCGTTTTGATCATCTAGAAAAAACAGGCGGCCATCGGCAACGACAGGCGAGGAAAATCCGCCGCCCACGGTCAGGCGCCATTTCGGCTGAACGTCCTTGGGCAAGGCCAGGGGACTGTCGGTCGACACGCTGGCATGCCCAGTGCGGGCGGGACCCCGCCACTGCGGCCAATCGCCGGCCGAGAGCGTTACTGCGCCGGTGAGGATGGCCAGCATCCCAAGTCGTTCGAAGGACCGATGGGGAATCTTCATAGATACCACCTAGGTAGCCGATGCCATCAAGTCAGACAACAGCTTTCTTGGGCCAAAGATTTCGCGGCGGACGCTACCCTGCCGTTCCCAACTCAACGCCCGCGCCGCGATAGAATTTCGTTTAGCTCAGCCAGTCCCGCCGGCGATCCAATCTCGTAAAACCTTTCCTTCACCTCCCAGCCCGCCATTTGCCGTCGTTCCACCAGCCGGGTCATGAGTTCCGACAAATCAAATGCCGTATCGGCGGGCCACTCGTCGAACACCGCGGCATCAAACATTTCCAGGCCGTAGTCGATGTGAAGCATTTCCGGGCGACGAATCTTTTTGTCGTAAAGTTTCACGACCCCATCGGCAAAAATCACATTGCTCGTGTCGTAGCGGCCTTCGTTCCGGTAAACGGTCATCAAGGCCGGCAGGCCGGAGCGGTGAAAATACTCGGCCACCGGCTGAAACGCTTCCGTCAGATAGCTGTCTCCGTAGAGCGTAAAGAAGCGCTGTCCCAGCAGGGGCAGAGCCCGTTTCAGGGCGCCGCCTGTTCCCAGCAGGCGCGGTCCGTCAAAGGAGTATTGGAGTTTCACGCCGTGGCCGGACCCATTGCCGAATTCCCGCTCCACCATCTCCCCCAAATGTCCCAGGCAAAGCACAACCTCCTTGATTCCCTGACGCCGGAGAAGTTCCAGTTGATGCGACAGGAACGGCTTTCCCGCGACCGGCACCAACACCTTGGGAACGCTTTCCGTGATCGGCCGAAGGCGCGTGGCAAGTCCGCCCGCAAGAATGGCGACCGGCAGGGGGAATGATGCGCCGCTCATGAAGTGACCAGCTTGGTGCCTTCGAAATCAAAGCGGAAGCGAACCTCCTTCAATCCCGCCCGGCCCATCGCTTGACGAAGCTTGGATTTGTCTTCCGCCGCGTAAAACATGAGAAAGCCTCCGCCCCCGGCCCCGATGAGTTTGCCGCCCAGCGCGCCGTGCGCCTTGGCGAGTTCGTACCATTCATTGATCTTGTCGTTGCTCATCCCGGAGCTGCGCGCCCGCTTTCGCTGCCAATGTTCATCCATCAGGCGCGCGAACTCGCGGAGATTGCCTTCCTCCAACGCCCGCGCGCTGGCATAACCGATCTCCTTCGTTTGATGCAGGTTCTCCAGCATGGAGCTGTCCGCCTGCTTGGATTTGTCGTTCTGGTCCTTGAGGATGGCGCCGGCGCTCCGGCTGTAGCCGGTGAAAAACAAAACGAGATTGTCTTCCAGATTGTAGCGCGTCTCCTCACGGATCTTGGCCGGCCAGGCTTCCACGCGACCGTCCGGATGAAAATTGAAACAGGTGATCCCGCCAAGCGCCGCGATATACTGGTCCTGTTTGCCGACGGGTTCCCGGAGCCGGTTGATTTCAATGTCACAAGCTTGGGCGGCGATTTCCGCGTTCGGCACAATATTTTTTTTGTAGGCATGCAACGCCTTGAGCAGCGCCGTGGTGAAGCTGCCGCTGCTGCCAAGTCCGGTGCCGGCCGGGATGTCCGCCATGCTGGTCATTTCCCAGAACCCATGATCAATGCCGGTCAGCTTCAGGGCCTCGCGAATGATGGGATGTTCGATGTCGCCCACCTTCTGCACGCGCTCGAGCTTTGAATACTTGATGATGATGTCGGGCACGAAAGTTTCATGCAGTGTGATGAAGACGTACTTGTCGATGGCCGCGCTCATGAGGAACCCACCATGCTTTTCATAGTAGGACGGCAAATCGGTGCCGCCGCCGCCGAGGCTGATGCGCAAAGGGGACCGGGCGATGATCATGCGCCGGAATTAACGGCATTTCACATTCCCGTGAAAAGGCAAAACAACCTAGGGCTCGACTCGCCGCGCCGGGCCGCACCATAATCCAACCATGACCGAGACCCCGGCCGCCTATCGCGGACGCACCAAATACGATGAAGCCGCCGCCGCGAAGTACCAGGTCCGCAAGGAGAGCAAGAACCGGGCGGAAATGCGCCTGGTCGATCGCGCGTTTGCGGCCATCCCCAAGGACGCCCGCGTGCTGGATGTCCCCTGTGGCGGGGGTCGCGTCACCATCCACCTTTTGAAACGTGGCTACTCCGTTTCCTCGGGCGATCTTTCGGAATCCATGCTCGCGATCGCCCGGGAAAGCATCGCCCACGCCGGCTTTCCAGCGGACGTCCAACGTCAGGACATCGAGCAGCTCAACTATCCGGATCAAGCGTTTGACGCCGTAATCTGCTTCCGGCTGTTCCATCACTTCCCGGATGCCCGCATCCGCCAGCGCACGGTCAAGGAACTGAGCCGCGTGGCGCGCCGGTGGGTTGCACTTTCTTATTTCAGTCCGGCATCGGTCACATCCATCAAACGCAAGCTGCGGGCCGCCATGGGAGGACGAAAAGCGGAGCACTATCCCACTTCCCTATCGGAGGTCTCGGGATACTTTGACCGGTGCGGCTTCAAGCTGGCCAAGGATTTTGCCCAAATGCCCCTCGTGCACACGATGCACCTCGCGCTCTTCCAGCGCGCCAGCTAGCGTACTGTCCCGTGAATAACGAGGCTTATCCCTCGGGGCGTCGGTTTCGGTAAAAGATGGGGGGTAAAAGATACTGCCACAACCATCGACTCCCATCTTTTACCCCTTCATCTTTTACCTCAATTCCGGGCCATCGAAACCACGATTTGCCCGCGCTCCGTTCTATGCCAGCCCTCTCACACTGATTGATAGGCGGCATCCAGCGGAGTGGCGCCACCGCTGCGGGCAGCCCGGCCATTGACCGAGAGATGCTCGCAGATCTTGAAGACAGTCTCGGATTCATGGTGAGCGCCGATGCCGCTGGAAATTTGGGCAGCCGTCAGCGCGTGGCCTTTCTTTTCCGCAAGATAAGACAGGACGCGGCCTTGCAGGGCGATCACGGCACCGGCCGCTTTCTTTCCAGCCTCGACGCCTGGTTGATGATACGCATTGATGTTGATCAACGAGGCGTAAAGGCCCACCGCCCGCTCGAAGAGGGCGATGAGCACGCCGACACCGAAGGCTGAGCACTCGCGCAACGTCAGGGTGATGCTCTGCCTTTCCTTCTCGAACAGGGCGTCGCGTGTTCCCAGAAAGAAGCCGCTCAGATAATCGCCGCTGGTTACTCCCGGTTCGACTTCCAAGCTGGCGCCCGGGCGATCTTTCAGCACTTCGATGAATACGACGAAAAAGTTAAGCACGCCCTCACGCAATTGCTGCACGTAAGCGTGCTGATCGGTGGAGCCTTTGTTGCCGTAGACCGCCAGTCCCTGGTTGACCACCTTGCCATCGAGATCGATTTCCTTGCCCAAGGACTCCATGACCAGCTGCTGCAGATATCTCGAAAAGAGCTCGAGCCGATCCTTGTAAGGCAAAACCACCATGTCCTTCGCCCCCCGCCCTTCCGTCAGGAAATTCCAGAGCAGCGCGAGTTGGGCGGCGGGATTCTGAGCCGTCACCGGCTGGCGCGTTATGGCATCGCAAGCACGGGCTCCGGCGAGCAATTGATCGATATCGAAGCCCTGCAGCGCCGCGGGCAGCAACCCCACGGCGGAAGTCTCGCTGGTTCGTCCGCCAACCCAGTCCCACATGGGAAACTGGCGCAGCCAGCCGTGCGCTTGAGCGTGTTTGTCCAGCTCGCTCCCGACGCCGGTTACGGCCACCGCGTGCGGCCCGAACTTCAGCCCGTGGCGCTCCCACGCGGCCGCGGCTTCCAGCATGCCGTTGCGTGTTTCCTTGGTGCCGCCGCTCTTGCTGATTACCACGGCGAGGGTTTCTCCCATCCGCCCTTCCAGCTGCGCCAATACCTTGTCCACGCCATCCGGATCGGTGTTATCGAAGAAATACGGGCGAAGGCGGTCGGAGCGAGGCTGGCCCAACGCATGGGCCACGAATTGCGGCCCGAGGGCGGAGCCGCCAATGCCGATGATCAGCAGATTTTTGAACGGACCGGCTGCGCCCTTGATCTGACCGGCGTGGACTTCGGCGGCAAATGTCCGCACCGCCGTCAGAGTATCCTCAATTTCCTTTTGCATCGTCCGGGTCGGCGCCAGCTCGGGCGTGCGCAGCCAGTAATGGCCGACCATACGCTTCTCATCCGGATTGGCCACGCCGCCTTTCTCAAGTTCAGCCATCGCGATATAGGCGCGCTGCATGCGAGGTTCCATGCCGGCGAAATAATCGTCCGGAAAGAGGACACGACTGATGTCAATGGCCAGGCCAAGCGAAGGGAACTCCACGTAATGGCGTTGGAATCGATCCCAGAGTTGTGGTTTGGAAAGTTGCATAGCATCAAACGATGCTCCGATGCGGTACGGAGAGCGAATCTTTTCGTTAGAACACCGTCCCGTCTTGGTAATGGGATAAGGAGGTTACGCGATGCCAAAAGACAAACCGATTCACGAGGTCCGGATGGGGATGATCAAAGTCGCCGTCTGGAAGAATGACACTCAGAATGGAGTCCTCTACAAGGCCACGTTCAGTCGTAGCTACCGCGACGGGAACGAATGGAAGACGACAGAATCGTTTGGAAGGGACGATCTGTTGGTCCTGGCCAAAGTGGCGGACCAGGCTCATTCCTGGATTCATATGCAAAGCCAGGAGGACCGTGACGACAACGGTCGCCGGCCGTCGCTCCGCGACTCCCGGGAGTCACCGTGAAGGATCGGGCATGAAAACAGTCTCCAGCTCACGGATCCCACGCCAACCCTATCCGTGTTCTCGAGACGTAGTCACCTCGGACCCCTCTCCTCATCGCGCGAAGGCTTGCTTGAAGGAGCGACGATGGGGAGAGGGAATGGGGGGACCAGCCAGCCCGTTCCATTCTACGAGCAAGTTGAGGCGTCCCGGTGTCAATTCGCCGCGATTGGAGCCGGGGATATCGATTTCACCCGCCGAATCGATTCCCGGCAAGCACCGGGTCGCCTATTTATGAAATGGATATTAATGCTTCTTTGGCCCGGCGCACGTTGTCCGCGCTGGTTTCCCGCCATTCGTACTCGCGCCCCTGCGAATGAACGCCCATCCCGCAGTGCTCGTTGCGATGAAGCATGGAACTGCGAACGACATGCCGCGCGCTCAAATGGATCTCCCACGCGCCCGTGCGTCGCCGCACATCGGCCAAATTGTCGGGCGTGATGCCGCCGCCCGGCATGATGGAAATGCGACCCGCAGCGCGCTGAACCAGACTGCCGATGACGTGGATCCCGCGGGGCACATCGGGCTGGCCACCGGACGTGAGCACCCGTCGAATCCCGAGTTTAATCACATCCTCCAACGCCTGGTTGAGATCGCTCGCCATGTCAAATGCCCGATGAAATGTGATATCGAGATCTCCCGCCGCCGCTATCAATCGGCGGAAACGATCCTCGTCAATCCGCCCCTCGCGCGTGAGACAGCCAATGACCACTCCGTCCGCGCCCAGCGCTCGCGCCGTGCTGATATCGTGGAGCATGGCGTCCATCTCCGGCTCGGAATAAAGAAAATCATAGCCCCGCGGCCGGATGAGGATCATTAAACGCCCGGGGAAAACGGAGCGCGCGGCACGAATCAATCCCGCGCTGGGAGTGGTGCCTCCTTCCGGCAGGTTGGCGCACAGTTCGAGCCGGTCTGCGCCGCCGGCGGCCGCAGCCGCAGCGGACCCCAAACTGTCGGCGCAAATCTCCAGCACGGGCGCCGGAGCCGCAGTTCCCAGGGCTGCTTTCACGGCACGAGAACGCGCAAGGCTTTCCGGGCCACGGTAAAGGTGGCGGGCAAGGAGCCGGCGTTGTCGCCGTCAAGTTCGAACGACACCGGTCCCGGGCTGGTCAAGGTCACGCGGTCCGTTTTGAAGTGAAGGCAGCCCGCCGAGGATCGGATCTGATCGGTAAGCCAGCCCCATCCTGTTTTAATGAGGGTTTCCCAGTTCACCTTGGGAAAGATGGTGACGTCGAGCAACCCGTCGTCAAGAGAGGCATCGGGAAACAACTCAAAGCTGCCGCCGTAATATCGGCCATTGCCGATGAGGACCAGTTCACCTTGCCCGCCATCCCGGGCGGACGATGCGATTATCCTCGGTTTCGGCTCCGTGAGCGCCTTGAATCCGGCGACGACGTAAGCCACGGGGCCGAGCTTCTTCTTCAATTCCCAATTCACCAACTCGATGGCGCGCGAATCAAGTCCGGCTCCGGCCAATTGGGCAAAAACCTGACGGGTGGGAGCATCGTCGCGATTGAACTCAACGGAGGGCAGGTCGATGACCTGTTCGCGGCCTGACTCGATGACCCGCCAGGCGGCGTCGAACGCCGTGGGCAGCCGCAGTTCGCGGGCAAAGACGTTGATGGTGCCCAGGGGCAGCACGCCGAGGCGGCACCGCTCCGTTCCATTGGCGTCGTGGATGCCGTTAACGACCTCGTTGAGAGTGCCGTCACCCCCGGCGGCCACGATGGTGGTAAACCCCTCCTGGACGGCTTCCCGGGCCAGGGCGCGACCTGACCCCGGGGCGTAGGTGGGTTTTAACGCCGCTGAGCTGGAAAGGGCGGCCAGCTGATCCCGGAAATGCCGCGCCTTCTCGCCGCGGGCCGCCGGATTGAAGATCACGCACGGCGGAGGCATGAGGGGAAGGCGTCTGGATTTCTCAGAACGCGTCGCAAAAAGCGAAGTTCGCACCAGCAATTCCATTGCATGGTGCGAACTTAAAGTGAACCAGTTGAAGGAGTCAACCAGCCCCGCGAGACGATCCCTTACTGGCTGACGTAGCCGATGGCATCGTAAGCGGGCACCGAGCTGGGCGGCACTTCCAACCAGGAACTCACGATGAAACCGCGGAACGGACCCATGATCCGGAGTGCTTCGTCGTAGTGGAAATTAAAGTGACCGTTCATCCTGGCTGTCTTCGTGATGCTGGCACCAATGAAGTCGATGACGTTGTTGCCGCCGCCATTGAGGGTAAAATCGGCATTGGGGGCGTAGATGGTCCCAGCGAATGCCCCATTGCCACTGAAGCTGATGGCGGTGACCTCGGGCAGGCCCCAGAAGGAGAAGCTGTAGGCATTACCCAAGCTGTTCGCCGTGTTGTTTCCAGACAACGTCACGCTCGGGGCTTTGGAGTAGAGCACCAGTTTTCCGTTGGGCGGAACAATGACCAACGTCGAAATAGTCAGCGTGGTCGTCACATACAAAGTGGCGTTGGCCGAGACGTAAATCGACCCGTTGAGATTGGCCAACTCATAGTTGCCGGGGTCTTTGATCAACACATCGTAATAGGTCAACGTGACCGTCTCGTTCGTCGCAACGCTGTTGTTCACGTAGGTGAAAATAGGATACGTGTAGTTCTTAATGCTGCCGTTACTAAACCGATTGGTGGTCACCGGTCCAGGCGAACCGATCGGATAAACCGCCCCGACAGAAGTTTGGTAGTTGGTCGTATAAGTCACACCACTGACACCCGGGAAGGCAATCGTGGGGCCGATAGTCGAGCTGTTCGTCGAAAACGCTGTGATCACGTTGGTCATCCAGCCGCCGGATGGTGTGAAGGCCCCGCCGTTCCAGGGAGGCAGCACGTCCGGAAAGCTCACATTCATGTCGTCCTTGCTCCAGCCGGATTCGATGCCGTCGGCTCCGCTGTTGTGCCAGTTCGTGCTCCCCACCGCACCATTGGGCCCGATGGAGACTGTTCCTCCAGGCCCGGTCGACACATGACCGTAGATATTCGCGTTACCGGTAAGCAGCGAGTTGGTCAGGGACGCATTCACCGCGATATCGCCGTTGTCCTTAAACTTGGTATCATCATACTTGCCGTTCGTGCTGTAGTTGGGGTCCATCGAGTCGAAACTGTTCGCGGTGATGTTGTTTCCGTTCAGATCGATGGTGTCCTTTGCCACCATACCCTTGGTGAAAATCATGTCCTGCCTGGTCTGCACGCGCACGCCACGCCCGATGTGAAAAATAGACGGACTTGTTTGGCCTCCCGAGGCCAGCAGGGCGTCATTGGCGGCTGAAGCCATCAAGGTGGGAGCGACAACATATCCAAAGCTCTCGATGACCGGGGAAGTGTTGGTCCCCGCGGCGAAGTTCGATATACGAGCACTGTAGGTCGCGTCTCCCACGGTTCGCGTGATGGAATAGGTGGAGCCGGAAAGAGTCCAGCCGTCGCAGAGAAGATTGGTCGTTCCGTGCCGGTTCAGATGGGCCAGCGCGTCCTCAATGCCGGCTTCGACCACGGGCATGGCTGAGTTCCAAACCTGGGACCGAGTGTTGGCCGAGTTCTGGTTCTGCACCATCGTGAGATAGACGGCGAGGACGAACCCGATGAGTCCGGTGATGACCACCGTGAGGAGAAGGGCATTGCCCTGGAGTTTTCCAAAGCGGGAGGGAGTGGTTTTCATTAGCCTTGTCTGCGGATAACGATCCGCGCGGTTTGAACGTTTTCGGTATTGGCCTTGAATCCGAGCACTGTCCGTGAGCAGTTCCATGACACGTTCACCACCTTGGCAGTGTCAACACCGGCCGCCGGGTACTGTTCATAGCTGCCAGTCTTCGGAGTCCGTTGAGCGATAATGAAGGTCAATGAATCACAACCGCTCAGAAGTGTTTTAACCAACCCGCCGCGGGTTCTGGTGAACGTTCGTTGGCTCGGGGTGTAAGTGTAGGTAATGCTAAATCCATCGCTATCCTCCACCACCAACTCGCT
>Ga0207670_10001916_pt1 | contig 10888 bp, 6 predicted proteins | sample KBSS23HmetaG_FD_184339 | JGI IMG/M metagenome (GOLD analysis project Ga0207670, IMG submission 184339) | Switchgrass rhizosphere microbial communities from Kellogg Biological Station, Michigan, USA - KBS S2-3H metaG (SPAdes) (version 2) | ecosystem: Host-associated > Plants > Roots > Rhizosphere... | reverse complement strand
TATTCTGCCAATCTTCGCAGGCACCGGCATTTGGTATATTATGATCGATCCAGGATAACCGGTTGGTGATCCATTCTTTTAAGGCAGTTATTTCACCGCTGTAACTTGTCGGTATCGGGTTTGGGTTGGGCCAAACATACTGACCAAGGATCGGCCAGCGCTGAAAATGTCTTTGTCTCGCTTCGTTGGTTAGTGTTACTACAGAATCAATAATATGATCTAAATGATCATTGCTGATCGTTGATTCACGCATCGTTTTCCATCTGCATCGCAGATCGCTGACGAATGCAGTATCACGCATCAATCGCTCCCACCAAAATGGAATAAGTCCAGCCCCATCTGCCGGGCACACATTATTAAATTGATAAGCCCATCCATTTGTATTGCTACCCTCACAATAGTTTGCATTTCGAAAAGCCAGGTCATAATCCCATGCCGGTCCTGCAAATATTTTCCTGTTCTTACTATCACGATCTTTATATAAATAAGTACTGAGACGATAACCGTCCACATTGCGGCTCACTTCATTCACAATAAAATAATCAATGAAAGAAGAGAGATCAGCAAAATTTCTTACACCGCTTGTTTTATCCTGGAAGGTTGGTGCTGCTAATGCATTTTCAAAACTGTCAACATACTTTTTTAAATAATCTTTTTGTGCCTGTACAATATTCTCTGGTTTTGGATAAACATAAGAAAATTGTCTTTTAGCATTGTTAATGGATCCCGGCGTTATATAAGAAGAAAACCAACCATTCGGTTCTTTATCCAAACTAAAAATATAACCGCCAGTTACTGCATCACCTGTAACATCGGTGTTTGCTATTTTAGCAACATTCACTCTCCCACTACCACGTTTTATTCTTTCCATAAAAACATAAATGCCTTTATAATCGCCATTAACAACCACTTCAACAAAACGGCAATGAGCTGCCCATCTTCCTATTTCGTTAGACATGGTATAGGCGAGAAAATTCCGCATCAATGTCTTATCGGTATATGGTGCATACAAGACCCAATCAGCCTCCTTGGGCATTCCGAATAAGGATTTATCAAGAGAAGCTCCTAAAGCATCTCTTAATTCAATGCCATATGATTTCATTGGGAACATCTGCGATGATTGTCCTCTTATCTCGATACCAATTTTTCCGTTATAATGATTGTATGGATCGGCAATATTATTGCGAACATTCTCTCCATTAAATATTATTCCCATATCCGCAGTGATCTTTGGATCATCAACAATGCCTTGGCCGTTTGTATTAATTACAATTATTGGAAGATTGGAGGAGGTGAGAGTTTGGGCAAACAAGAAATTTTGTAGAAACAAAAAGAGCAGGATGGTAAAAGATCGTTTCATAAAGCAGTATTGCCTGTAAATTTAATTAATACTACTGATTTCAATCAAATCGCTTCAAAATATAAAGGTGAATTTCATTTCACTTCAAATCTATAAATCACAATTGCAGGAAAGCCAATTCCTGGTAAACAATAGTAAAGATAAATATTGTAGTTACCTGATACTTTCACTGGATAGTCAACCAACAACCAATCGCCATCTTTTTTCACTGTGCCTGAATAACCAACTTTTTTAAAGTTCTCAGATGTAAAACACATGTAAGAACTATAAAGGCGATTTTTCATCCTAAAATGGACAGTATCCCCAACTTTCACTCTAATTAAGGACGTATCAGGATATATTTCACTTATACTATCACTTAAAAAATCTGATGTAAAGAGTGGCCATTTTTTGAACTTTTCTTTCGAAACAGATTTTGTTAGATACTGATGTTTAAACTGATCGGGGAAATGATTAAAGATCATCTTCTCAGGTGGAGTGAAATAGTATATCTCTTTATAATCTTTATAAAATTTCAGGTTTTCTTCATCTGTATCATCAATAGTTCCTGCAGCCCAAGTTGCATCTATAAGCCTCCAGTTATTATTTATTTTAACAGCATTCCAGGCATGATTAGATCGTAATTTATATTGACTAACATTTATATCTCTTTTTCCAGTCCTGGCTATTCCGTAAACAATTTCAGATTCTATATGAAATGCATCGCAGAAAAATTTCAATAATCCTGCATAACCACCACAAACTGCCTTTTTATTCTTTACAACATAGCTAAGAATAGACGAACGTGGATCTTCTTTTTCAAATCCCTCAATATCATAACTTATATTTTCGGTGACCCAGATAAACGAAGCCCTAAGCCGAAGTGAATCTGAATCGAATGTGTTGCGAATAAAATAAACAACTTTATAAAGATCGTCAGCGGATTTAATTTTTTCTCCGTAATGACGCATGATGCTATCTACCTTGACATATGATTGCGTTTGTGCAGAAACTTTACAACCAATCAAGCTGAAAAAAGATAATAAAATGATTATTCTATTCATACAAAATTCAAGTACATTCAAGTTGTCCACAATTATAGCAAAGGTTTTTTTAACCTAAAGAAAATAACACATTTAAACCTGTTATTTTTGTCTAAATCGTAAAACTCTGAATGGCTAAGACGAAGACAGAAGACACTCCCTTAATGATGCAGCATAAGGCTATTAAGCAAAAATATCCTGATGCTATATTGCTTTTTCGTGTAGGGGATTTTTACGAAACTTTCGGACAAGATGCCGTCGTTGCTTCGCAGGTATTGGGCATTACCCTTACTAAAAGGAACAATGGCGCCGCTGCATCATCTGACCTTGCGGGTTTTCCTCATCATGCACTTGATACTTACCTGCATAAATTGGTAAAAGCCGGTTATCGTGTCGCCATCTGCGATCAATTAGAAGATCCCAAACTTGCAAAAGGAATTGTAAAAAGAGGCGTGACTGAAATGGTAACGCCTGGTACTACTGTAAATGATAAGCTACTTGAACATCATTCAAATAACTTTCTCGCAGGAATTCATTTTGCAGAAAATGATCAATATGGCCTTGCCTTTCTTGATATCAGCACGGGTGAGTTTTTTATTGCCGAAGGAGATCGTGAATATGCGGACAAACTCTTACAAGGCTTTAAACCTGCCGAAGTTGTTTTCCAAAGGCACCAGCAAAAAAAATTCAAAGAGTTTTTTGGAGCAAAAATTTATTCCTACACTCTTGATGAATGGATATTTTCAGAAGCTTATGCTGAAGAAACATTATTGAAACATTTTCAAACCATTTCATTAAAAGGTTTTGGAGTAGAGGATCTGAGGAAGGGAATAATTGCGGCCGGCGCGGTAATGCATTATCTGAAAGACACCGAACATCCCAACCTGCAGCATATAACAAATATGCAGCGCATCAACCGGGATGATTTTTTGTGGATGGATCGATTTACCATAAGGAATTTGGAATTAGTAATTCGGAATTCTGAGGTGGGTCACACATTGCTTGATGTTTTGGACCACACTGTTTCTCCTATGGGAGCAAGATTATTGAAGCGTTGGATAGTTTTTCCTTTAAAAGATATTCAGAAAATAAATGAACGACTCGAACTCGTAGAATTTTTTATCCTTAACCCTGACCTAAGAAACAAGATCACTCATGCAATAAAACTTTGCGGAGATATTGAAAGGCTGGTTTCCAAGATCCCGTTGAAAAAGATCAATCCACGGGAACTTTTACAAATGGCCCGTGGATTAAGACAGGTGGCAGAAATAAAAACAGTTTGTGCTACGGCCGACAATGAATATTTAAAAAGATTAGGCGATGCACTGAATCCTTGTGTTTATATCGCTGATAAAATTTTCAAAGAGATCGTTGACAATCCTCCCGCACTTGCTATAAAAGGCGGGATGATCAACAGTGGCGTGAATAATGAGTTGGATGAATTAAGGCGCATATCATATGATGGCAAATCTTATCTGACCCAATTACAGCAAAAAGAAGCCGAGGCAACCGGCATCTCTTCACTAAAAATTGGTTTTACAAATGTATTCGGCTATTATCTCGAAGTAACGCATTTGCATAAAAATAAAGTGCCTGCGGAATGGATACGTAAACAAACACTGACCAATGCTGAACGTTATATTACTCCTGAATTAAAAGAATACGAAGAAAAAATTACAGGTGCCGAAGAAAAAATTTTAAAGATCGAACTGGAAGTGTATGAAGCACTACTAAATGAATTGATGGACTACCTTGCTCCTGTTCAAACAAATGGAAATATTATTGCTGTTCTTGATTGTATTACCTGCTTTGCTCATAATACCATTCAATTCCATTATAAAAAGCCAACACTTCATGTTGGTGATGAACTGATCATTAAAAATGGTCGTCACCCGGTCATTGAAAGAAATTTACCAATTGGCGAAACATATATCACCAATGATCTTGAACTGAATAAAACAGAACAGCAGATCATCATCCTTACGGGGCCAAACATGAGTGGTAAGTCTGCCTTGCTTCGTCAAACCGCTTTGATAACGTTAATGGCTCATATAGGAAGTTTTGTGCCAGCGGATGAGGCATTGATCTCGTTAACTGATAAAATCTTTACCCGTGTTGGTGCGTCGGATAATTTGAGCGGTGGTGAATCCACTTTTATGGTAGAGATGAATGAAACGGCAAGCATCATTAATAACGTAACTAATCAAAGCCTGATATTGCTTGATGAAATTGGCCGCGGCACTTCTACCTATGATGGTATTTCCATCGCATGGAGCATCGCCGAACATTTGCATAACTCTCCACAGAAACCAAAAATTCTTTTTGCCACGCATTATCATGAACTAAATGAACTGGAAGAGAAGTTTTCAGGCATTAAGAATTATCATATAACCAATAAAGAAGTTGGCAATAAAATTATTTTCTTAAGAAAACTGGCAAGAGGCGGCAGCACTCATAGCTTTGGAATTCATGTAGCAAAAATGGCTGGCATGCCTCCATCCTTAATTGAAAGAGCAAATGATATTCTAAAGCAATTGGAGACAAAACATGTGGGTGAAACCAGCCAGGAGTCAGGAGTCGGGAGTCAGGAGTCACAAAGTCTTAGTAAGAAAATTAAAAATTTAACTACCCAACAAATGCAATTGTCAATTTTTGATGCACATACTGAAACTTTTGATGAAATAAGACAACTACTTACGGATATTGATATTAATCGACTTACTCCGGTTGAAGCTTTGTTGAAGTTGCAGGAAATAAAGAATAAACTGAAATGAAAACTGATAGACAATAGATGATAACTCGTTTAAAGAATTATCATTTATCCATCATCATCTGTTAAATATAACTTAGCCACCACTTCTCTTTTGCATGTGCCGTTTTATAACGATCATATTTTTTACAAATTGGGTATAACACCAACACAACAAATAACCACACTGCATAAACACCTGCCAATCCAAATCCTAATCCATTTGGTTTAAAATAAAATGGCAAGCCTCCGGTTGGCACAATATCCTTTGTGCCAAAACCCTGGGCATAAAAAACAACTACAACAACCAGGTGAATGATGTAAAAATGAAGAATATAATAAAGCATCGGCACTCTGCCATAAACATTCATCACTTTAGTAAACCCGTTCTGTACTTTTTCAATCAATGCTAAAAACAATATTCCCGGTCCGATCGTCATACATAAATAAAGCAACGATGGTGGATATTTGTTTAGATTAAAAAAGGATAAAGCAGTGTATACAGCGCCACGAGGCTGTGATGACCATGGTACCGGGTCGCCATATACGTTTGTAAATCGCAGGATGATAAATAATAGAACCAAACCAGTTCCTATTCTCAACAATACTTTTCTTCTCAACGCAGGATCTGTTCCTTGCTGGTATAGTTTTCCAAAACAATAACCGAGCATCATTACTCCTGTCCAGGGAAGAAATGAGTATATGATAAGATAGTAATGATTATCAAATAAGCGATGAATTGAAAAGCTTGAAAAATAAAGGATGTCTGCAAATACACTACCCTTTAATCCAGAATTGATAGATGAATAATCCATCAGGTTATGTCCGGCAACTATAAGCAGACCAATAACAAAAATTATTTCATATGGCAAAAGAACCAGCAACCCCATAATGATCATACTTATTCCTATTGCCCATATCACCTGTAGGAAAAGAATATTGAAAAAAGGATTAAATGACCAGGCAAAAGTGATGATCACAACTTCAACAAATACCAACCAGAAACCACGTTTGATCAAAAACATACTTATTTCTTTTTTAGTTTTTCTCTGGCACATGAGATAAACGGAGACGCCTGCAAGAAAAACAAAAATGGGTGCACAGAAATGAGTGATCCATCTTGTAAAAAATAATAATGGAAAAGTTGTCTGCATATTGGTTGGGTCCATAGCAGCATCTGCCGCTTTGCCCAGTTTGGCATTGTAAAGAAAATCACGAACATGGTCCAGGGCCATTATCACCATTACCAATCCTCTTAAAATATCAATGGATTGAACCCGGTGCCGGGAAACAGTTAGTTCTTTCATGTTGGCTTATTGTTAAATACATATGAATTTACAGTTTCCCTTAAAGCTAAAATTTTGGTTTATCCACATCGAACACCATCTTTTCCCAAAAATCAAAAGCTTGCTTGTCAAAAGAAAAAACTTCTTACTTTTATCGCAAATACTAAAGTATGAGATTTCCAAAACTAACTGCCCTTTTATTAAGCCTTCCACTTTTCATCTTAATTTCTTGTTCAGATGATACCGAAGAAGTTGAAAGAGACAATATCTATTATGGCACCATTTCAATGACTGGAGCACAGGAAACGCCAGCGGTAACAACCAGCGCTACAGGATCTATTGATGCAAACTATAACAGGCTTACAAAAACACTTTCGTATAGTGTAGTCTTCAGCGGTCTTTCAGACAGCGCAGTTGCTGCTCATATACATGGATTAGGCGAAGTAGGAGTCGCGGCACCTGTGCTGCAAACTTTCAGCCCTTTTCCCAGGAGAAAGGCCGGCAACTATTCGGGGTCTTTGTTAATTGACGGAGTAAAATTCACTGAAGAATACTTGCTTGGCGGCAGGTATTATATAAATATACACTCAAAGACATATTCAGGAGGAGAAATAAGAGGTCAGTTGATCCTTGCAAAGAAATAAACCAAAACTCTCCATAGATAAAGAGCTTCTTGTCAAAAAACGAGAGGCTCTTTTATTTTACTTCAAACCAAATCTTTTTACCATTATTCCAATCGCCATTATAATTTATAAAAAGCTCCTCTCTTTCTTTTATCAGCCTGATAGTTTTGATCTTTATGATCTCATTTTCAAAATCCATTTCGTATTCGCAGTTAGATTGGTAGGAATGATTATACACGGGCACATAGCCAAGCGCCATACAGCATTGTTTGCTATCTTTCCCCCATTCAAAAATATAATCATGAAGAAGTGTTTGATCAAGCAAGATTCTTTCTTCTGCTGACATAACAACAACCGGCGATATCTCAATGATGGTATTGGCAGGAATGTTTTGTTTTGTAAACACGCCTCTCCCCTTTCCGTCGCTTTTCTCAATATATAAGCCTTCAAATACCATTTGAAAACAAAAATATAAATCCTGTTTTCAGATTCACAACTTAATTTTGCCACCCGGATTTTTATGTCAGATTACTTAGGCGGAAATATCAAACAACATTTTAATTACCTGCTTGAAAGTGGCAATGAAACTGCTGCCCGCCAGTTTTTGGATCACCAGAATATCAGCGATGTAGCTGACCTAATTAATGAATTCCCGGAACAGGAAGGCTATATTATCAGTCACATGAGCATTCACCGTGCTGCAAGTGTGTTTAAAATTCTTGATCTTTCTGCACAGAAGCATATAATCCGTGAATTACCTCCTTTCAAAACAGCAGAACTATTGAACGTTCTTTCGCCTGATGACCGCACGGATTTTTTGGAAGAGCTGCCAAGCAATGCCGTTCGTGAATTGATCAAATTGCTTGATCCCGAAGAAAGAAAAACTACCCTTTCATTATTGGGTTACCCGGAAGATAGCATTGGACGATTGATGACGCCGGATTATGTGTATGTATATCCGCAAAATACAGTTGAGGAAGTATTTGCCACTATTCGCAAACATGGCAAAGACAGCGAAACGATCAATGTTATTTATGTAATAAATGAGAAAGGTGAATTACTCGATGATATCCGCATCAGGGATTTTATTTTAAGTCAGCCCGATAAAAAAGTTGCTGACCTGATGGATAACAGGGTAACATCTATGAATGCATACGATGACCAGGAAAAAGCCAGCGAGATCTTTAAAAAAGAAAATCGTGTGGCGCTGCCTGTAGTAAGCCAGAGTAATAAATTGCTTGGAATAGTAACCATTGATGATATGTTGTGGGTAGCGGAAGAAGAGTTCAGTGAGGACATGCAAAAAATGGGAGGTACTGAAGCATTGGAACAACCTTATCTTGAAATACCGTTATTTAAACTTTTTCAAAAAAGAATTGTATGGCTGATCGTTCTTTTTCTTGGTGAAATGCTTACTGCAACGGCGATGGGATATTTTCAAGATGAAATAGCAAAAGCTGTGGTACTGGCATTATTTGTTCCTTTAATTATTTCCAGTGGTGGTAACAGCGGTTCACAGGCATCCACATTGATCATACAGGCAATGGCGGTAGGTGAAATTAAAATAGCTGATTGGTGGCGTGTTTTAAGAAGAGAAATACTTTCGGGTTTGCTGCTTGGTACTGCCTTAGGTTTAATTGGTTTCCTACGTGTTGTACTCTGGTCACAAATATTTCCCGATGTATACGGAGTTCATTATATAGAGATCGGATTTGTTGTTGGCATTTCTTTGATCGGCGTTGTTCTTTGGGGAACATTAAGCGGCTCCATGTTACCGATCTTTTTAAAACGTCTTGGCGCTGACCCCGCAGTTTCCTCTGCACCGTTTGTAGCAACACTTGTTGACGTGACCGGTCTTGTTATTTATTTCTTTACTGCTTTTCTTTTTCTGAAAGGATTATTGCTGTAAGGAAATTCAGTTATGCCTGATATTATTCATTCCACATCATTCCTTGCATGCTTTTTGCCATCTGGCCATTTTTGTGCAATTTCGTTTTGCAACTGCTCAATCGTTTGCACTTATCCAATAAATGATAAAATCTAACCCAATCTTATGTGTGGAATAGTTGGTTACACCGGCCCAAGAGAGGCATATCCCATTATTATAAAAGGACTTCAACGACTTGAATACCGCGGCTACGACAGCACAGGGGTTGCTTTACTGAATGGAGGGCTGAATGTTTATAAGAAAAAAGGAAGAGTAGCGGAGTTAGCAGATACATTGGTTGGTAAAAATCTTCATGCACATATTGGCATCGGTCATACCCGCTGGGCCACACATGGTGAGCCAAGTGACCGCAATGCCCATCCCCATACTTCCGCAAGTGGCAAACTGGCAATGATCCATAATGGCATCATTGAAAATTATGCGCAACTAAAGCAGGAACTTATTAATAAAGGGTACACTTTTAAAAGTGACACTGATACTGAAGTGCTGTTAAATTTTATTGAAGAAATAAGAAAGAATAACAAATGTGATCTTGAAGAAGCGATACGTGTAGCATTGAAACGGGTAACGGGTGCTTATGTTATTTTACTAATTGATGAGGATGATCCCGAAACGATCATAGCTGCAAGAAAAGGAAGCCCGTTAGTGATCGGCATTGGTAAAGGCGAACATTTTCTTGGTTCCGATGCATCACCAATGCTTGAGTACACAAAAGAAGTTGTGTATGTAAACGACTATGAGCTGGCAATTGTAAAACCAGGTGAGCTCATTTTAAAAAATCTTGGCAATGAAAAGCTAACGCCATTTGTACAAAAGCTGGATATAGAATTGGCGGCAATTGAAAAAGGCGGTTATGATCATTTCATGCTGAAAGAAATAAATGAACAGGCAGAAACAGTTTTTGATTGCCTGCGTGGAAGATTAGATGCAGAGAAAGGAACGATCACAATGGCTGGCGTGGAAAACAATATTGACAAACTTGTCAATGCAAACCGCATCATTATTATTGCTTGTGGCACCAGTTGGCATGCCGGGCTTGTAGCAGAATATATTTTTGAAGAGCTCTGCCGAACACCAGTTGAAGTTGAATATGCCTCGGAATTCCGTTATCGCAATCCTGTTATTCATCCCGGTGATGTTATACTTGCCATTTCCCAATCAGGCGAGACGGCTGATACTCTTGTTGCCATTGAAAAAGCAAAACAAAATGGTGCTTTTATTTTTGGAGTAGTAAATGTTGTAGGCTCATCCATTGCACGTACATCACATGCCGGTGCCTATACACATGCGGGACCTGAAATTGGTGTAGCAAGTACAAAAGCGTTCACTGCACAACTTGCAGTGTTGACAATGGTGGCATTAAAAATTGCAAAACAAAAAGGAAGTATCGATGGAGAAAGATATATGCATTTATTACAGGAACTTCATGATATACCGGATAAAATTGCGGAAGTATTAACCTCGGCAGAAAAAGTTAAACAGCTTGCGGAAAAATATAAGGATGCTAGAGATTTTCTTTATTTAGGTCGTGGTTATAATTTTCCTGTGGCACTTGAAGGTGCATTAAAACTAAAAGAGATCTCATACATACATGCTGAAGGCTATCCCGCTGCAGAAATGAAACATGGTCCTATTGCGTTAGTCGATGATCAGCTGCCAGTAGTTTTTGTGGCCACAAAGGATGCTTATCATGAGAAAGTGGTGAGCAATATGCAGGAGATAAAAGCAAGAAAAGGAAGAGTGATCTCTGTGATCACTGCAGGAGATGACTATTCTGCATCTCTCTCCGAATCCATAATGACTGTGCCTGCTGCTGACGAGATCGTTGCTCCAATGTTAAGTGTCATTCCTTTGCAGTTACTCGCTTATTATATCGGGGTAATGAAAGGACTGGATGTAG
>Ga0207670_10001914_pt1 | contig 10888 bp, 11 predicted proteins | sample KBSS23HmetaG_FD_184339 | JGI IMG/M metagenome (GOLD analysis project Ga0207670, IMG submission 184339) | Switchgrass rhizosphere microbial communities from Kellogg Biological Station, Michigan, USA - KBS S2-3H metaG (SPAdes) (version 2) | ecosystem: Host-associated > Plants > Roots >... | reverse complement strand
GCCTCGCCGAGCGCACCGGTGCGGAGGTCGACGCTCAGGTTGCCGCGCTCGAGCTGCGAGAACCCGAGCACGTTGGACACCACGCGCCCGAGCCGCGACGCCTCCTCGCTCATCCGCCGCGCGTAGCCGCGCAGCTTGCTCGGATCGCCCAGGCCGTCGGCGAGCATGTCGCCGTAGAGCTGCAGGCCGGCGAGCGGCGTGCGGAGCTCGTGCGCGGCGGCGGCGGCGAACTGGCTGCGCTCGCGGGCGAGGCGCTCGGCGCGCGCGACCAGCATCACGACCAACCACGCGGCGAGGATCGCGATCACGCCGACCGCGACGAACCGGAGGATGAAGCCGCGCGCCACGGCGGTCGCCTCCGAGGCCGCGGCCACGAGCGCTCGCGGATTCGCCGCGACGTCGAGGTGCCAGCCCGGCACGATCTCGGTGGTGCCGTTGTCGCCGGTGCGGAGCTCGGCGACCGCGTCCCCGGCGTGGGTCGCGAGCCAGCTGGTGAGCGCGGTGCGATCGACGACGAACCCCTGCACGAGCCGGCCGTCGGGAGTCTCGACCTGACGTACCGCGACGACCGCGGGCTGCCCGGCAAACCCGAGGGTTCGCCACGCCAGCGGTGACACCGTGATCGTGATCGGCCTGGGTGGCTCGGCGATCGACGGGCTCGGCGATCGGAGCGCGGTCGAGCCCGCCTGATTCGAGTCGCGGGCCGCGACCGGAGGGAGGGGAGCGTTCGGGATGTTCGAGGTGTGAGCCACGTCCGACGGGTCGCCTCCGACGCGGGCGCGCCCAGCTTGCGGCGGCAGCGCCTGTGGCGGCAGCGCTTGCCGCCGCGCGGATGGCTGCGGCACGGCGCGCTGCTGGTTGCGGTAGACGGTGTTCGACCAGTTGTTCTGTACGTAGGTATCGGGATCGATCGTGACGACCTGGGCTTCTCGAGCTTGCTCCTGCTCGAGCCGGCGATCAGGCTGTGCCTGCTGAGGCCGATCCCGTGGGGCCGCGCGCTGCGGCGGGGTCGGCGTGAGCGCGGCGACCAGCGGCCCCGTGCTGCGCGGCGCGAGGGTGGCTGCGAGGCTACGGGTGACTTCGTCGCGGAACCGCCGGTTGTCCGCGAGGTGCCTGGGCTCCGAGAGCTCGGGGAGCTCGTCGTTGAGCGTCGGCGTCGTGGTCCGGCCGCCGGCGTCGAGCTGGAAGTAGCCGAGCACCAGCGCATCCTCAGGGCCCCCGGCGAGCGGGGACGGCGCGACGCTCGGGCCGGCCGACGCCCGCGGATCGTGGAACAGGTTCTGATAATGAAAGTACGGTCGATCGGCCTCGCGCGACATCAGCGCGCCGAGCTCGGTGCGAAGCGCGTGCGCAAGCTCGGCGCCGCGCTGCGCGGCCGCGAGCCCGGGGGCCTCGCGCACGGTGCGCTGCCGGCTCCGCACGTCGGCCCATCCCGAGACGAACCACGCAACGAGCAAGGCGCCGAGCAAGACGGTGAGGAGCCCGGCGGCGTGGAGCGCGCGCGGCAGAGGCCGCCTCACCGGGCCAGCCTCCACGCATAGCCCGCGCCCTTGACCGAGACGATCACCGTCGGCCGCGCCGGATCGGCCTCGAGCTTCTTGCGCAACACCGCGATCGCCATGTCGACGGCGCGGGTCGGCAGGTCGCCGCGCTGTCCGAACACCTGCTCGAGGAGCTCCGCGCGCGTCACCACGCGATCGCCGTGCCGGTGGAGCCAGCGCACGATCCCGACCTCGCGGGGCGTCAGCGCGACGCGCTCGTCTCCGCGCACGACCATCATGCGCGCGAGATCGATCACCGCCCCGTCGAGCTGCACCTCGTCGAGCGATCCCCCGGCGGGGGCGCGGCGGCCGAGCGCACGAACCCGGGCGAGCAGCTCGCGCGCCGAGAACGGCTTGGTAACGTAGTCGTCGGCGCCCTCCATGAGCCCGCGCACCTTGTCGTCCTCCGAGCCGCGCGCCGTCAGCATGAGGATCGGCGTGCCCGGCCGTGCCGCGCGCAGCCGCCGGCAGACTTCCATGCCGCCCAGCCGCGGCAACATCAGATCGAGCACCACGAGCTCGAACGGATCGCGCAGCCCCGCCTCGACCCCGGCGACGCCATCGCCGACCGCGACCAGCTGGTGGCCATCGCCGGTCAGGAGGTCGACGATGCCATCGCGCAAGCTGGCTTCATCTTCGACCACGAGGATCCGCACGGATGGATTGTGCCACGCAGCTTTGTAAGGCGGACGTAAGGACAGGCCTTACACGGCGTTGACTGCGCCGCCGCAGGGCGCCGAGCGTGTTCGCATGCACGCCCCACCGACGTTTCGGACGACGCGCCACGGCGGGCGGAGCTCGACGCAGTCATCGCGGGGGCCGAGCAGCACATCGTCGGCGATACCGCGCAGAACCGGTTCACGCTCGGGCAAGAGCTCCATCGCCAGCTCGTCGACCAACCCAGCGCCGACTTCGCCACCCTGAACGCCTGGATCGACGAGCACGTGTTCGCCACGCCCAAGCCGATCCGCGGCTCGGTCTCAACGGGCGCACCGACTTCACGGGCCTGCCCGGCGATGGTGTCGTGATGCCTGGATGCGTATACTTGGCCGCGATGCATCGACTGTGGTGGGCCGCGCTGGTGACGCTCGCGGCGGCGCCGTCACCCGCCGCGGCCGACCCCTTCCAGATCGGCGGCTGGTTCGGCCCCCGCTTGTTCTCATCGAGCTCGGAGCTCGGCTACATCGACGATGCGCCCGCGCATCCAGAACTCCAGAACGCCATGGAGCTCGGTGGTCGGATCGCCCGCCCGTTCTTCCCCTGGCTCGTGCCCGAGCTCGAGCTCGCGATCTCGCCGGCCGGCACGAACGCCGTCGGCGGGGCCAAGGCGGCCAACGTGTTCTGGTTCGAGCCTCGGATCCATGCCCGGATCGAGCTGTGGCCCGGCCGCCGGATCCAGCCGTTCGCCGTCATCGGCGGCGGCACGCCGGTCGCGCTGTCGACCGCGGAGAAGACCTTCGCCACCTCGATCGTCGGGGATGGTTACCTGGGCGGCGGCGTGCGGTTCGACACCCAGAAGGGCTTCGGGCTGAGGTTCGACGCGCGGCTGGCGATCCTGCCGTCCCGCCCCGGCGCCGGCTTCGGCGCGACCACCGAGTTCGACATCGGGTTCGGCATCGAATTTCACGTCGGCGACCGTCACCGCCCGACCGCCGAGGAGCTCCGGCTCGCGCAAGGCGACCCGCCGCCCGATCGCGACGGCGACGGCATCCCCGACGCGCAGGACGCCTGCCCGGATCGCCCCGAGGACAAAGACGGCTTCGAGGACGCCGACGGGTGCCCCGACATCGACAACGACCGCGACGGCGTGCTCGACATCGCGGACAAGTGCCCCAACGTCCCCGAGACCTACAACGGCTACGAGGACGAAGACGGCTGTCCCGACACCATGCCGCCCGATGTCGACGCGCTGCGCGGCACGATCGAAGGCCTGCTCTATGCCGATGCCGAGACCGTCGTGCGCGACTCCGCGCTACCGGGCATCCGCAGGATCGCCAAGACGATGACCGCGCACCCCTCGATCCGGGTCTTGCTGATCGGCCACACCGACGATCGCGAGGCCAAGCAGTTCGCCACCGCCGAGAACGGCCAGCCGGCGCCCGAGCTCGACGCCCTGTCGGCCGATCTATCGCGGGCGCGCGCCGAGGCGGTCAAGAATGCCCTCGTCGCAGCCGGGGTCGCGTCCACGCGGATCGTCGTCGAAGGGAAGGGCGCCGAGGAGCCGGTCGGCGACAACACCAAGCCGCGCGGCCGGCTCGCCAATCGCCGCGTCGAGATCAAGCTCTACATCCCACCGCGCTAGGCGAGCCCAGGCCCGGCATCGAGCTCGGCGACAGGTCCGTAACCCACGCGGCGCAGCTCGCCAAGCGCCGCGCGCGCTCAGGGTTCCAGCCCATCGCCCGCGCTGGCGGGGCGGCTTGAAAATTATAGGCCCGGGAATTATTCTTCTATCTATAATGTCGTTCTGGAACCGCAAGCAGGAACTCGCAGCGCTCGGCGATCTCGATGGCGCCGGCGGCCTTGCGGTGGTCTGGGGGCGGCGCCGGATCGGCAAGACCCGGCTCCTGCTGGAATGGTGCGAGCGTGGCGGCGGGGTCTACACGGTCGCCGACCAGGCCGCGCCAGAGCTGCAACGCGCCTACTTCGCACGTGCGATCTCACAGGCGCTCCCAGGCTTTGGGGACGTAACCTACCCGGACTGGGAGCGGCTGTTATCGCGGCTCGCCGCCGATGCGATGAGCGCGGCGTTCACCGGCCCGATCGTGATCGACGAGTTACCTTATCTGGTCACCGCCTCACCCGAGCTGCCCAGCATCTTGCAGCGCTGGATCGATCACGATGCCAAGCGCGCGAAGTTGCGCATCGCGCTCGCGGGTTCGAGTCAGCGCATGATGCAGGGCCTGGTGCTCTCGCACGCGGCACCGCTCTACGGTCGCGCCCGCGTGACCCTCGATCTGGCCGGCTTGTCCCCCGATCATCTGCAGAGCGCGTTCGGGCGGCTGCCCCCGACCGGTATCGTCGAGCACTGGGCGGCCTTCGGCGGCGTGCCGCGCTACTGGGAGCTCGCCGCGGAGCGCCCTGGCTCGGCGCGAGCTCGCGTGGTCGCCCTCGCGCTGGACCCGCTCGGGCCGCTATTCGCCGAGCCCGAGCGGTTACTCCTCGAGGAGAGCCCACCCGCCGTCGAGCTCCGGCCGGTGCTCGACGCGATCGGTGCGGGTGCGCATCGGCTGTCGGAGATCGCCGGTCGGCTCGGCCGGCCCGCTACCTCCCTCGGCCACGCCTTCGACCGACTGGCCGGGATGGGCCTGGTGCACCGCGAAGTCCCCTACGGTGAGTCGGCCAAGGGTGGCAAGCGCAGCCTGTACCGGATCGACGATCCCTTCCTGCGCCTGTGGTTCCGTGTGGTCGCGCCGAACCGGGCCGCGCTGACCGCGGGGACGACCGCCTCTCGCGCCGCGATCCTCGACGAGCACTGGCACCTCCTCTGTGGTGAGGCCTGGGAAGAACTGTGCCGGCGCGGCGTGCCCACGATCCGCGGAGCGCTTGCTCGTCTGGGGCCGTGGCGGCCACCGAGTCGCTACTGGCACGGCACGGAGCCCGAGTGGGATCTCGTCGCCGATGCGATCGACGGTCGACGCGTACTCGCTGGAAAGGCCTGGTTCTCGGCGCGACCCGCGACCGCGGCGGTGCTGGCCCGCGAAGCCGAGCGGCTCGCCAGCCGCCCGCTCCCCGCGGTGCTCCGCGCGCGCGAGGCCGTGCGAGCCCTGTTCGTCCCGGCGGTCGCCGCGCCTGTGCCGAAGCTCGTCGCCTCCGTGCACATCGTCACCCTTGCGGACCTCCATGGCCGCGCTTCGGCGCGCTGACCCGACGCATCGCCGCATCGAGCACGAGCGCGACCTCCCGAGACGCACGTATGGCGAGCAGCCTTGACGATTATAGCCGTAGGAATTATAGTTTGCTCCATAATCCTGGGAATGCTGCCGGTGGCGCGGTCCCTTCCGATGTCGCGACCTGGGAAGCCGTGAGGCGGAGACGGCGCGGTATCGCGTGTCGGCTCGCGAAGGCTGCTAGGAGCCCTTCTGCTGGGCAGTATGGCATCCGGTACACGTCGTCAAGATCTCTCCGTAGCTGTGGGCGCGATCGGTCGCGGTCGCGGTTGCCTGCTGCACGCGTGCTCGGTCGGCGAGCCGCTGGAGCCGGCGCGCGAACTCGCCGCCCACGTCCTGGACCGACGGCAGCGGCGTGGCGGCGAGCACGTCGAGGCCTTGCCGCCACGCATCGTCCGAGGGACCGACGATGCCCTCCCAGAGCCGATCGGTGGCCCACAGGTGCCGCCTCATCCGTGCGTCGATCGTGGGCAGGTCCGGTGGCACCTGGCCCGGCGACCGGAACTCCGGCGACGCGCCCGCATCGACATGACAGCCGGCACACGCGACGGCGAGCCTGGCCTCGCGCCGGCAGGCTTCGCCGACGTCGGGCGAGGTTGCCAGCGCGGCGGCACGCTCGCGGACGAGCGCGGCCTGCTTGGCCCACGCCGCCATCTCCGGTTCATCGGGCGCCTCGGCGATCCCCCGTGCCAGGAGCCGCACCTCGTCGAGCTTACCGCGCACCAGGAGCTTCTCGATCGCGCGCAGCAGATCGAAGTTCTCGTGCATGTGGAACCGCACCATCATGTCGTGCTCGAAACGCACGGATTCCGGAGATCTCGGCTGCGGTGCCTCGACCGAAGCCGTGGGCTGACAGGTAAAGAGGACGATCGCGCAAGCCGCCAAGGATCGAACCGGATCCCGCCATCTCGTGGTGGTCATGCCTCCCCAGATGTGCAGAGAATGTTCCAGCACCAGGACCGCTCAGCGAACGGGACGACCGCGCATCCATTGCCGGCGAATTCACGGCCGCGCAAGCGATGCGCGAACCCACCGAGGTATGTGTGCACGTGCCTTGCTAGAGCCTTGGATGATGGCGTCGACCACGTTCAAGAGGATCGTCCAGGAGGCCGCGTTCTTCGACGAAGGATACGGCTTCGATGTGTTCGGGCTGCACCCGCGCTCCCTCGCCCTCAGCGTCGCCGCCGCGCGGCCGATCTACGAGTCCTACTTCCGGGTCGATTCGGTAGGCGCCGAGGCGATCCCGCGTGAAGGCCCGGCGATCCTCGTCGCCAACCATGCCGGCGTGCTACCGGTCGACGGCGCGATGCTGTGCCTCGACGTCCTCCGCCGCACCGAGCCGGCGAGAATCCCGCGCGCGATCGCCGACCACTTCGTCCCGCGGCTGCCGCTCGTCAGCACGCTGTTCGCGCGGCTGGGGGTCGTCAACGGGACCCCCGCCAATGTCCGTTGCTTGCTCGATCGCGGCGAGTTGATCGCGATCTGGCCGGAGGGCGTGGCCGGTCCGGCGAAGCGGTTCGCCGATCGCTATCGCATCCAGGGCTGGCGGGTCGGTTTCGCCGAGCTGGCGATCCGGTACCGCGCGCCGGTCGTGCCGGTCGCGATCATCGGCGCGGAGGAGAGCTGGCCGCTCCTGACCAAGCTCCGCGGCACCCACGTCTTCGGTTCGCCGTACCTCCCGATCCCCGCGTCACCGATTCCGCTGCCCGCGCACTATCACCTCCGGTATGGCATGCCGCACGTGCTCGGCCACGACTCGGCCGACGCCAGCGATCCCGACCTCGTCGCCTCGGCGGCCCTCGAGGTCCGCTACGCGCTCGAGCGCCTGATCGACGACGCGCGCCGGGAGCGCCGGGGGGTGTTTCGATGAGGGTGATGGTGACCGGAGCGACGGCCCCGCTCGGAGCCGCCCTCGTCCGGGCGCTGCTCGCCACGAACCGCGTCGAGCTCGTCCTCGCGGTCGGGCGCGAACGCGAACCAGCGTTGCCCTCGGATCCGCGCCTCCTTTATCGGGCCGTCGACTTGACCCGGCGGCGCGCGCTTCACGATCTCGTCTGGGGCGAGGCGCGCAGCCGCGGGGTGGAGGTCGTCGTCCACGGGATCCAGCACCGGCGCGCTCGCGATCGCGGCGCGCGGATCCACGCGCAGAACGTCGAGACGACACGCGAGCTCGTGCTCGCCTGTACCGCTCACCCGACGATCCGCCGTCTCGTGTACCGGAGCTTCGCCGAGATCTACGCCGTCCATCATCTGGCCTCGAACGTCTTTGACGAGGAAGCGCCGCTCGATTTCGCTCCGAGCTCGCCGCAATGGCTGCGCGATCGCGTCGAGGCGGACCTCTGGGTCTGCGCTCACCTCGGCGGCCCGCTGCAGATCGCCGTGCTGCGCTGCGCCGAGATCTTCGCGCCCGGCACGGGCAGCCAGCTGTGGGACTACCTGCAGTCGCGGATCTGTCTGCGGCCGCTCGGGTTCGATCCGATGGTGAACGTGCTCAGCCTCGACGACGCGGTGGCCGCGTTCGCCGCGGCGATGCATGGCTCGGCGACCGGCGTGTTCAACATCCCCGGGTGCGACACGCTGCCGCTGTCCCGCGCGATCACGGAGAGCCGTCGCGCCGACGTCCCGGTGCCAGGTCCGTTGCTGGCACCGCTCTACGGGTTGCGACACTCGGCCACGGGCCTCGACTTCCGCTACGACATGAACTTCCAGCGGTTTCATTTCGGCGGCGTGCTCGACGGTACGCGGGCCCGCGTGGCGCTGGGGTACGTGCCGCGGACGCACGTGTCCTGGCCCCGGCCATGGTGGCTCGTGCTCGTCGAACAGCTCGGCGCCGACCAGAACACCCGGAGGTGACTCGCGCACGGCGCTGGAGCCGTACCTTCGAGCCGGTCGAGCCGAGCGGCGTGCGCGCGGGCGCCGATCTCCGGCGTCAAGCGGATGGAAGATCGCCGGCTCCTGAGGTACCAGAGGGGCATGATCTGGTTGTGGGTCGCGATCGCGGTGGTGATGGACGGCACCGCCGGGCTCACCGGTGCGTTGTTGCCGGAGCGGTGGCTCGAACGGTACCGCGCGCCGATGCTCGGCTTCGCCGCCGGTGCGCTGCTCGCCTCGGGGCTCGTCGAGATCCTGCCCGATGCCGTCGCGCGCGGCGGGGCTGGGACCGTCGCCTGGGTGCTCGGAGCAATGGCGGTGCTCGGCGGTGTCGAGTGGGTCTCCAGACGGCGTGGCCATCATCGCGATCGCCCGGTGGTGCCCATGGCGTTGCTGGCGTCGGACGCGCTCCACAACATCAGCGATGGCATGGCGATCGCCGCGGCCTTCCTCGTCTCACCACGCCTCGGGGTCATGACGTCCGCTGCCGTGATCGTCCACGAGGTCCCCGAGGAGATCGCGGACTATGCGCTCCTGCGCGTCGCCGGCATGGCCAAGCGCCGCGCGCTCGCCGCGCTCGCCGTCGTCCAGCTCACCGCCGGCATCGGCGCCGCCGGTACGCTGCTCGCTTCGTCACAGATCGCACGTACCGAGGGAATCATCCTGCCGATCGCATGTGGCACGTTCATCTACATCGCAATCGTCAACCTCATTCCCGAGCTGGTCCGCGCGCGCGAACGATCCGCGATCCTCCCGTTCCTGATCGCCGTGGTCGTCGTGATCGGGATGCCCTGACCGGCGTGGTGGGATCGGATCGCCCAACTGCCGCGCGCGGGAAACGATGAGGCGGCCTGAGCGACGTGCGGGTCTAGCGAACCGCCGTTTCAGTCGAACATGGATCAGGGCTTGACGATGTTGTCCGCCCCTCGGCGAGAAGTTGCCCCGGGACCGCGTGCAACCGCCGCGTTCACGAACCCCGGGGATCGCGGCGGCGGACCGTCAAGACCGGACACGGGGCGGTCCGCACGATGGCCTCGGCGATGCTCCCCAGGAGCGCACGCGTCACACCTCGACGTCCGTGCGTCCCCATCACGATCAAATCGGCGCCGAGCTCCTGCGCGGCTTCCAGGATGACGCTTCGTGGATCGCCGGTTCGAAGCATCGTGGCGAGGTTTGCCGAGGGCCGCGATGCGACGAGCTTGTCGAGCGCCGCCTGCCCCCTTTGCACCATCGACTCCATCGTCGCGCTGATGAGCGCGACTCCCAGTTCGGGGACCCCGAGCTCGGGAATGGTCAGCGCATGGACGACGTGGACCCGCGCGCCGAGCTCGCTCGCGAGCGCGATCGCGTAGTCGAGGGCATGGTCGGCAAATTCGCTGAAATCGGTGGGAACGAGGATCGTCTTGGGAAGGCTCATGCACCGCGACGCTTCACGAAACACGCCAGCAACTTGCGTGTTGGGTCCTCCGAGATCGCGCAACGCTCGCGCTCAGGGCGCCGCGCGCGCGAAACCTGCGCGAGACGAGCGCCGCGCAGCTGGCATGGCAGCGGGAGGTCGCGAGCCGCGGCCACGGGGGCCTTACCTCGGTCATCCGAGGCACGTTGGATGCAGCGCCTGTTCGCATGGCACGACACGCGACCTCCTCACGAGCCGAGACTTCGCTTCATCACTTCATGACCGAAAGCCACGAGCACATGGACACCCTGTTCAGCCGGTTGCTCGACGTGCTCGAGGCCAACGCCCGGTGAGCGCGATCCGGGGAGGCGCGTGATCATCACACCGCAACCTGATCGGCTTCTCCCACCTGTCGCATTCGACGTAGGCGGCGTAGCCGCGACCGGAAACGCGAAAACGCGATCAGTGGTCTGGCCCCTCTGCTTCGCGCGCGATCCGCAGCGCGCCGAAGAGCACGCCGGTGGCGAGCGCGATGAATATCGCGCCCGCGAACATCGCCGCGAACGATCCGTCGAAGCGAACCACGCCGATGAAGAAGCCGATCGAGGCAATGATGGGGAGCATGATGAGTGCGAAAACAGCCGCCATGCCCTGCCTCCTTGCGGGAATGATGCCGGCCCAACCGTGCCTCCCGATGCTCGGGCGTGTCTCCGTTCGCGAATTTCCTGCGTCCCTGCCCGGCACCCCGGAAAGCGTAGCGAGCACCGGCCAGCCGAATGGGGTTGCGGTGCGTTCATGGTGCCGCGCTGCCTTATAACAAGGTCCTGACGACGAGCACGTTGCGATCGGCGAGCCGCACCGCGGCCTCGAGCACCTTCGAGGCACGATCGGACGCGTCCAGCGCAACGAGGGGCCGCTTCACCTTGCGGACGAGCAGCACCGGGCACGGCGCGGTCTGCGCGACCGACTCGGCGCTCTCGCTGAAATCGGTCGGGGCGAGAATGTTCCGCGGGAGGTTCATGCCCCTTGTCGATTCATGAACCGCTCCATGGCGCGACAGGTAGGTCGCCGCCTCGAATGCACAAGCCCTGCAGCGCTTCGCGTCAGGCGTGCAAGCGGTGCACTGCCTGGTGCGCCGCTGCCACGCTAGCGCATACCCACGACGATCATTGGCGCCTTGCTGACAGCGAAGA
>Ga0207670_10001906_pt1 | contig 10899 bp, 1 predicted proteins | sample KBSS23HmetaG_FD_184339 | JGI IMG/M metagenome (GOLD analysis project Ga0207670, IMG submission 184339) | Switchgrass rhizosphere microbial communities from Kellogg Biological Station, Michigan, USA - KBS S2-3H metaG (SPAdes) (version 2) | ecosystem: Host-associated > Plants > Roots > Rhizosphere... | reverse complement strand
CGACAGTCATCGGTGCCGCGAAGTTGCCGTAGCCCAGGCCCGCAGTGACCGTCACGGTAGTTGGTTGGATGCGGACGACGTCGGGCACTCGATCGCCGTTAATATCGGCCAGGTGCACGCCGCTCACCGAGAACAGGAAGCCGGTGGTCTGCGGCACGGTGAGGCTGCGGGCGTAGCGCTGATTGCCGAGGTTGAACCAGATTCGATAATCCGCACCGCCGCCGCTGGAAATGCTTTCGATGATGTCGATTCGTTTGTCGAAATCGATGTCGGCCGTGCGGACATTGGGGTTCCCCAAGGGCGCTGGCGGCTGGATGTCCTGCGGACTCATGAACTGGCGCGGTCCCCACCCCAAGGCTCCTTTGTTGGCAAAAAAGAAGACATCGCCGAAGGCGGATTTGTAGGTGAGATCCGCCAGGCCATCCCCATTCATGTCGATAAGGCTGGCGACATCTGCTGTGGATTGGAGGGTCACGCCCCAGGCCAGGCCGTCGGCGCTGGTGAGTTCCAGGGCACTACCCCAGCCCATGACCGTCCCGGAGCTATTTGTCTGTTCGCCCCGATTGAGATAGGCGATGTGAGTGCCGCCCGCGGCTCCGGTGCGTAATAGATCCGGGAGGGCGTCGCCGTTTAGGTCCACCAGCTCGACGTTCGCATTGTCCATGGCGAACGGTGGTTCGTTGGTGCCGCCAATGAACTGGTTCACCGCCGAAATCGTGGCGGGCGGATGGCAGACCGAATATCCGAAGCGCGCCGGCGGAAGAGAACTCACGCCATCCGCTCCCACCTGGGTGATCTCATGCAACAGCGACCAGTGGGATTGTCCGGGGGCATAGTCGAGATAGGCCAACCGGTATATCCGGTTCAACACGTCGGGCTGGCGGTCGCCGTTAAAATCGCCCGCGAGATGTCCTGTCGGTGCGGCGTCTTGCGTGCCGATGGCGACTTCCTTTAAACGCCTGCCCGTCCGGACAAGAAAACCGGAGCGACCGTCTTCCAACCAATCGGAACGAGCCTCGTAACTGAACGCGGCGAAGTGAAAGTGAGTCCAGGGCGCCGGACCGGCCCCGTAACGAATTTCGGCCAGATATTTTTGATGAAGATTGGTGCTGCCCGGAAACGATGCCCAGGAAAACAAGATGGTGTTGCCGTGCGTGTCAGTCTGCCGTTCGAGCAGCCACTTGAAAACGTGGTTCGTGGCGCTATCGACGATGCGACCACTGTCGGTCAGGCCGAAGTCCAGACGAGTCCCGTCGGGCAATGTTCCTTCCCAATGATCGCCCACGCGGCGATAGCGGATGAACGATTGCTCGTTCTCGCAGAAGTAGTCGCCGTTGGCCACGGGGACCAGTTCTTCCTTGGCGTCGTTGATGAAGGTATCGAGTTCGTCGACTTCATCGACTTGGCCGTCGCGATCGTCGTCCTTGCCATTGGCGCTGTCGACGTAGCGGGGAATGCCCTTGTCTGTCTGGCGCTGAATGTAGGGCACCGGCAGGCTCCAGCCGAAACCCAAGGGACCGTTGCCCTGGCCGCCATCGTACGCGAATTGCACAGTCGGCGTGTGGCCGGCCGGGCCAGGGGGAAGTTCCAGCGAGAGGCCGTAACGGGCGGTGCCATTGTTCAACGAGGGCTCGAAGGATTCGCCCAGGCCCTCGATGGAACCGGGACCGGAAGGGACGGAAATGGCGTTGGGAGAGACGCCGTTTTTGTCAGCGGCCCATGTAGGCAGATGCAGGAAGAGAAAAATGACCAATATCCAATGACCGATAAGTGACAAACACGTCTGAACGGTGACCGAATCACCGAACGTAGCCGACGAAGCTCGCAGTGACCGATCCTTCGAACAAGCGACGGACTGAAACGCTCTCCCCGGGGAGATTACCTGTTTAGCGCACCACGGTAAGCCTTGATTGCCATCCCTCCGGAAGGGATCGCGACCAGCACAAGGGTTCATCTCAAGAATATGGACAACGCTGGGAAGAAGCAAAAATGCAGGGCGGGTGCGCGATCTTCACCGCGCACCCGCCGCGCCCGTTCAGTTGCCCGAATAGGCGTAAGTCTGGAAGAACAGCTTGATGTCGGAGACACCGTTGCCGTCGCGAGTGCCATTGACCAGGGCGCCGTTGATGAAGCGCTCCAATCCCTCATTGCGATCAGTGTGCAGTGTGCCGGCCGGGATGATGAGCAGCCATCGGGTGTTCCAGACGGAACGGCCAATGAGGCGGCTGTCGTTGATCATTTCCGTTTCGTTAAATGATCCGCTGTCGTGATAGGCGCGGAACCGCGCGAACTTGCGCATCTCGGCCATGCCTCCGAGGAGGGTGTCGTTCATGGGAATCCATCCGGGGTCGCTGAGCGAATTCGCGCTGAGCGGGAATGGCACCGGCAACGCCTGGTCCAAGATGGTCCATTCGCGAATCTGGCCTGTTCCACCCGTGGGTGAGCGCAGAATGTCATTGCCCACCGGAATGAGGTAGACCCGCGGCGTGTTGATCATGCCGCCGCCAAGGTTGTTGTAGTTGGCGAACCACACGCCCACGGAACGAATCTTGGTGGCAAAGTGCGTCGAGTCGTAATCGTTGTCGCCACCACCCGCCGGCCAGCCGAAGAAATTCTGACCGAAGTTGATCGTGCTGGAGATCGGAATCACGATGCCGGGTTCCACCGCCAGCATCGGCTGGAAGGGAATGCAGTAGCGTTGGAATTCCGGCATGTCGAGCAGGTTGGAAACGACCAATTGGGAGAGCGACTCGCGCCAGACCGCGTTGCCGGCGAATCCAGGCTGCACGCGGAAAAGTTCCGAGCGCAGCGAGAACCGGCCGGTTTCCGTCTGCGGATTGTTGAAGCTGAGCTGGCCTTTGAGCACGAGATCCCAGTTCTGGAACATGCGCGCCATGGGATCGGCCAGGCCCGCATCGCCTTGTCCGGCGCCAGTCTGCGGCAAGCCGTTCTGAATGCTGCCGAGCGAGCGTGAACGGACGATGTCCGTGAGAAATTGCTCGCCCACGCCGCGCGGGTCTCCGGCGCTGAGGCAGGTCTCGAAATCGTAGGCGCGGGCCGCCATGTAGACGTAACGCGCGGCGAGATCGAACTGCGCGCGATACTTTTGAATCGCGTCATTCCGGAAAATCCGGAAGGCCATGTCCTTGTAGCGATAGGCCTGGACGTGGGCGGCGGTCTGCCGACGGAAGCGCAATCGGTCATCGAGCAAGCGCAAACCGCGGGACAGGGTGGACAGGTAACGTCCGGACGCCTGCTGCATGGCCTCGTTCAGCGTATAGATTTCCAACCGCAGCGAAGCTTCCTGGCGCACGGTGTTCTCGAGTTGGGCCAGCGACTGCAGGAAGGCGAAGTCGTTGCGGGCCGAGGCCAGTTCGATGTTGGTCAGGTACTGCTCGATTTCTTTGGACTGGAAGTGTTCCTGTTCCACTTCGGCCTGGTGATTCGCTTCGCTTTGCAGGGCTTTGCTGGCGAAGGTGCCCATCCCCATCAGCACGGAGCGGGGCAGGGAGGTGGCGTCGTTGGCCAAACCGATGCTCTTGGGCAACGCTTCGGCCGCGGCATTGCCGAGGAACTGGGCGACAGCGGCGGCCGTGTTGAACCACTTCTGCTTGGAACGCGCCTGGTTGATTTGGTCGAGCAAGGATTTCTGGGTGTTCTTGCCTTGTTCCAGAATCTGGATTTCCAGCGCATGCGCATCGTACTGCGCGGTGAGCAGGGCCGCCTGATCCTCGATGTGATTGAGGACGTTGTTGTAGTCCGTCAACAGCTTCTGGAATCGGCCGCGGGCCTGGATCAGCTCCGAACGGGCCATCTGCAGCTCGCCCGGCGCCTGGCGTTGACCGGTCCAGGTGGAAGGCTTGATCAAGCCCAAGCCTTGCTGGGAGATGTTGAACTTCACGGTTTGCGGTGTCGACTCCAAGGCGCCGGTGTTGGACACCGTGTAATCTTTCATCAGCACGTCGAGGGTCTGACCCGGCTTCGGCGGGGTTCCCAGCAACGCCGAGGCGTCCACGTAGTCATAGTGATAAATGTCCGGGCCCGTGTAGCCGGACGGATAGGTGCCCGTCGGCCCGATGTCGTCCGAATAGGGATACCCGAAGATTTCAATCAAGCGGCTGTTGAAATCCGCCTCGCTGTTGCCGACGCTGTTTTGGAATTCATTCTGATCGTCGGCCTGGCGGCGGAGCAATTGCGTCGCGTTGTTGGCGTGATTGAAGACGGCGATGGCGTTGTTGAGCGCCTTGGTCGCGCGATCGTAGATCTGTTCGAAGTGCGTTTTACCCTGGCTGACGCCGGTGGGATCGATGTCAAAGGGCAGAACGTTCTTGGCCAATCCGAGCGGGTTGAGACCGCCGTCCGCGTTGTCTACCTGAGTCTGGATGTCGCCCAACGAGGACGCGATATCCCGCAACTCCTTCACCGTGGTGCGGTCCACCTTTTGGATGCCGACATGGGCAGGGTTGTTGTCTTGAGCGGGCAGGATGGCATTGCCGACGATCCAGTCGAAGAGTGCGCCCTGGGCGGCGCGGTTGCCCCACTCGGCCAGGCCCCAGGCCCGGTTGGTGTTGGAGTCCTGATATCCCTGGTACTGTCCCTTGGGATCTTCCACGTAGTGCTGGCGGTAGGTGAGGTTGACGATTTCCGCGCCCGTCTTGGCCCGGGCCGAAGCCGCCTGGGCAAACTTTCGTTCATCGAGGAAATCGACGGAGACCGGCACGCCGCCGACGAGCACGGCCTCGATGCGCGGAGTCCAGGTGAAGCTCGTGCTGCGCAGCAGGCGATAGTAGTTCTTGATGGCCGTGAGGTAGTGGCCCCAGGCGTCGCCGTGTCCTTGCGGATAAAGCACCTTGGCGTCGGCTTCGTTGATGGTGCCGGCGGCGTCGCCATTTTGATCCTGGATATTGTAGTTCAGCGCGTAGGCCACTTCGCCGCCGTTGATGTCCCCGGTGAAATTCCACATCAGGCGGTTGTAGACCGGCGGGGTTTGGATGGCCGGCAGCAGGGAATCGTCCCGGCCGCGGAGCAGGGCCAGTTCCTCGTCGAGCAGCGACGGCGTCTGGTTCATGAAGCAGTGGATGGAGGTGGCTTCCGAACCATAGGTGCCGTCATCGGTACCGAAGGCGATGGTGGGATCCGCGGCATCGGCAAACGCTTCGTTGCCGAGCAACATGTAAAGGTCGCTGATGCGGCCAGCGGCCAGAAGGAGTGCGTCGTTAGCCGGGGGATAATCCACCGCGGGCAGACCCTCGATGCTCAGGGCGATGCCGCGCTTGAGAATCGTTTCGTAGATTTCGATCAACCCAAAGCTTTCGGCGGCCTGCTGGTTGAGGGGCACGTTGCCCACCCAGCGCTGGCCCGCCTGGCTGATCATGCTCACGATCGTGTTCACCTGGTTGTTTTGATAGGATTGGATCTTTTGCTCGAACGGATTTATCCCGCTGAGCACGCGCTTGATCCAGCCTTCGGCCAGCATGGGTTGCGTCCACTCGCTCCACGCCGTTCCGCACGGGCTGGTCGGATCGGTCGAGCGATAGCGGCAGATGAAGTAATTGTCGCTGAGCGTTTGCAGGCCAGCACCCTGGATGGTGATGTCCACCGCGCCGAGACCGGAGGCCGGCGTGGACTGGAACAGCGCCCAATTGGCTGGGAGCTGTTGCGAGGGCAGTCCTTCGACCGGCGGCAGTGTGCGCCATTCGAAGATGAAGTCATCGGTGCGGCCGGCGAAATCGCCGCTGTGCCGCAGGGTGAGCTTCTCATCAAACGGGTTGGCCGATTGAATCACCTTGAGTTCGCCCTTATAGGTCGGGCAGACGACCTTGATGATTTCCACGCTGACGGGGTCGGCTTCGGCGGTGAGGTTGGTGCTGTTGCCGAAGGCGAGGGTGACGAACCCGCTACCCTTGGCGAAACCGGCCGTGAGAGCCAGCGTATCGAAGGCGGTGGCGGTGGGGGAAACTTCCCACACATTCGCGCAGGCCAAGGCCAGACTGTTGACCGCGGTCTTGAAGGCGCTGTCATTGCTGAGGGCGAGGAGAATGGCCTTCTCGCGGTCGGTGATGACATTGAGCAGCAGGTAATATTCGCCGGCGACGGGCTGCACAAATTCACCGCGGAATTTGAGCTTGTGGTTGACGGGATCGTAGCGGAACCGATTGCGCAATTGGGGCGTAAGGGTGGGGAAGTAGATCGTGCCTGATTCGTTGACGGTTGTCGCGTCCGGCGGGAGCTGGAGCAGGGTGACCTCGCGTTCGCGGGTCGGATCGATCAGCTTCACGCTCGAGCCCTGGCCCAACGCGTCGGACTGTTGATAGAGGATTTCCACGCTGCTCTGCAGGCTGATGTCGGGCAAGCCGAACTTCGGTTTCACCAAGGTTTCGGCCACGTGCAATTCGGGCGCCGACGGCCAGGAGATGTCGTAGGTGATGTTGCGGGGTACTCCGGGTGTGGCGGCGTAAAGATCGAGCCAGGGCACACGGGTGCCGGGAGCCGGCGCATATCCGTTCGGGAAGAAAAAGCCGGTCTGCACCGGATAGAAGTAGCGCATGACGATATTGGTCGGGCCGCCGTTGTTGCCCGCAGCGCGCGCCCAGAAGTCGAGCTTGCGATCCCGCCAATACGGACCGGAGACGCCGGAGCTTTCCGGGCTTTTCTGGAAGAGGCTGAGCGGGTACGGAGGCTGGATGAGTTTCCCGGCATCCCCGGCGTAGCTAAAAAAGTAAGGAAATTCCTCCGCGACGACGCGCCAGATTTTGATCCGGCCCTGATTGTTCGCCGGGTCCTGATATTTCATTAGCACGTAGGGTTCGGAGGTGTCAGGTGCCGCCAGGTCGCTGCGCAAGGCAAAGATGGCTTCGCCGGCGCCATAGGGACGGCGCAACGAGTGTTCATCGTTCGGATTGAAGCCGGCCGCGGCGGGATCGTTTTGGTAATAGATGTCCCAGTTTTTGTAGATGGCTGAATCGATTTCCAGAGTGCCCTTTACGCTGGCGATGATGAGCTTGGGGGGATTGGCCGGCCATTGGGGCTTGTAGCGAACCGGCTTCCAGGGCCAGCAAATGCCGGTGGCGACATTGGCGCCGTTGTTGTCCTTGAGCTTTGCCCCTTTCTGGTAATAGGCGATGACCAGATCGTCGGAGAGGGAATTGGTCTTGTCCGTGTTGACCGGAATGATAGGTCCGGAGCGAAGCGAACGGTTGTAGAAGTTGGTTTCCGCGCAGTAGATACTGTTCGGTTGCATGACCAACGGGCCGCCGCAGGTCGCATCGTGGTAACCGAAACTGTTCGTTACTTCCAGGCCGATGGTGGCCGGGGCGTTGTCGTGCAAATGGGCCGGATCATTCCAGGCGATGGATTTGACGAGCTGGAAGAATATCGGGCTGGTTTGCGGGCTGCCACTCGACAGGAGAAGCAAGCTGCGTCCAGGCCCCGTGGACATGAACTGATGTTGGAACTGGACCTGATCGGGGTCGACGCCGGCGCTGGCGTCAGACTGAAGCAGTTCGGAATTGGAGTATCCGACCAGATCCACGGGCAGACTTCCGGCGACGTTGATTTGGTAATTGGCGTTGTTGGTCGACCAGACATTGATGCCTTGCACATAGTTCGTCGTATTGCCCGGCATCGGCCACCCGATCAGGAGCGAGCCGGATTTGGCGGCATACAGCCTGCGGGATGGATTATGCCAGAAGGCGGCATCGGGCGGCGTAACCGACGGGCCGGTCACGGGGATGTTGGCCTGGACCACGCCGACAGGAGGTATGATTTCCTGGCCGAGAAAAAACTCCACAATCGGCGCCTGATAAACGTAAACGCTCCCGGCATTCAGCGCCTTGGTGTCATCGCCCTTGGCGCTTACCACGATGTGTTCTTCGCCGACTCCGGCCACGGCACCACCAAAATAGTCTTCGTTCTGGGGGAATGGCTTGGTCAGGGTGGTCAGGCGCAATCCATCCATGTTGAAGAGATAGGCCGAGCCCGGGTTGACGTTGCCTGGCCCTTCAAAATATGCGCCGACCACAAATCGTCCACTGCCGACGCGCGATATATTGTCGCCGAAATGCCCAAAATGATCCGGGGCGGGGCTGGAGACGGATTGGCGATAGATGCCGCCCTGGTCGAAGAGATGCACCATGCCAGCCTGCGTGTAGTTGGTGAGGACGGCATTCACGGTAGTTTGGACGTCGTCGAAGCGAGCACCGACGGCAAACCAGCCGTTCGTGCCCACGTTCTCGAGGGTCAGTCCGAAGTAGGCGCCCTGTCCGCTGGGGTGGGAAATCTTCTTAATCCAATTGCCGTCATTATCGTAGACATGGATATAACCGGAGCCGACGTTAGGCACGCTTTCTCCAGGAGCGCTGACGAGGAACCCATTCGTTCCCAGCGCGGCGACGGCATACCCGTAGTGCCCGTAGATTCCAGGATTCGGGCTGGAGAGGGTCTTCAAAAGGTTGCCGTTCAAATCAAACAGGAAGGCCCGTCCCGCGCCGTTAGTGGAGCCAATGTCATCTTCAGGTGCGCCAATCAAAATGCGAGTCGTTCCCAGCGGAGCGATGGACCAGCCGAAATTCTCCGAATCAAGCAACTCGGCGCTGGGATGATGGATCGTCCGGACATAAAGGCCGTTGTAGGTATAGAGGAAGACGGCTCCAACGTTCTGCAAAAGGAGCTGAAAGGGGGGGGGCGTCACGACGTCCTTGTAGGGGGCGCCGATGGCCAGCATATCAGTTCCCACGCCCTTCACGCTCCAGCCGAAGTAATCGTCCTTCCTGGAGTCGGGACTTCCGATGCTGACCACCCAGTTCGTGGTCAGGTTGTAGAGGAAGACGGCGCCGGCATTGGTCATGACGCCGTTGGTCGTAAAGACGTTGTAGTAGGGGCTGCTGATCGCGTAACGGTTGGTGCCGACCGCCGTGACGGCATGGCCGAACGGTTTCCCGGCCGTGGCGTTATTGATTTGTCCGATCGGCTGCAGGTCTCCGGCGGCGGCGTGGACGGAGGTGGGCGTCACGGAGACGAGAATAACGGCGCCCGCGATTAGGGATGTGGCGTAATTAAGCAGTGATTTCATGGGATCGAAAAGAGGGGAACGGTTAGGCCTGTTCATGAGAGAAATTCGTTCAGGGTTGATTCGCATCGTTCAGCACGCCCACCCGCGAGACCTGGAAGAGGCGGAAGGTTCCTTCGATATAAATGGGGCTGCGATGAATCCCCGTAATAGTCTCGCGATATTTCCCGCCCAGTTGCATGTCGCCCCAGCCCGGGAATTGGAAACCGTTGGGATCGTTGGCCTGGAACTCCAGTTGCACCGCGCGCTGCACGGAGAAGGACTCGGCGCCCTCGGCCAGCGTCTGGGTGTAGTGCTCGTCCAGATTGTTGTGATCCGGATGAAACTTGTGTTTGAAGGGATTCAGCGGGTCGTTGTAGTCAAGGTTGACCGTGCAGGAGACGGTGTTGGCGCCAAATTCGCCGCTGCCCGCCATTGGAATCGGATTGCGAAAGGCAAAGGCGGCAGAACTAATGCGCCGGCCGACGGGTTGTCCATCGCGCAAGGCCGCACCGGAGAAGTTGGCGGCCAGGGATTCGTCGGTCAGCAGCACGTAGCGTCCCGGCACATCGACAATCTCTTTGCCGGGGTTATTGGGGTCAGGCTTGGTCGTGCCGTTCTTCCACATCTGAAGGATGCGTTGCAAGAAGGCGGGTTGGCCCTGGTCATTGACATGCACCAGGATTCGGAACTGGGCCGGCGAATCGGTGGGCTGTGGCGTGGTGGAATCGCTGATGGCCGAGGGCTGGCTGACCTTGTTCAAGGCGACCATGCCGATCCACAATCCCGCGCGGGGATGAGGTGTCTCCGCGGCTGCCTGGAACTCCGCCGTGCTGGAAGGATCACCCTGCAATCCGTAGGCGCTGACCGGCACCAACCAGCGTCCGCCCGCGCCATCCGTGACCTGGAGCAGGCTTTGGAACGTGGCTTGGGGATTGTTCACGGCCGGCATCAGATTGCGTTGCACGGCGATTCGGACTTCCCATTCCTGGCCGGGCGGCACGCTCGCGCTTTGCAAGCTGCTGCCTAACGGCACCCAGCCGTATTCACTATTGGCTAGGTTCATCTTGAAGTAGGCGAGCGGAACATCGCCGGCCAGGGGCGCGCTCGGCGCGCCGGGGATTTCCGAGGAGAGCTTCGTGAGGGTAAACGTGCGCGCGGTGGCCGAGGTGTTCTTGAGCTTGAGCGTGTGTTCGACCATGGAACGGCCGTACTCCAAGCCGGTGCGGAAGCCCGTGTCCGGCAGAAACGGACCGGAATAGCTCGAGGGGGAAAGGCAACTAATCCAATAAGCTTCGCCCGAATTGACGAAGGTCGAAGCCGGCAACGTGACCTTGGTCCATTGGCCTTGCGCGCTCAGGCGAAAGATGGGCTGGTTCAGATGGGCCGGGGATCCGGCGAAGAAGTTTTGAAAGGACGGACCGGCGCCCGGCATGACGGAGAAACCCACCAGATTCAAGGAATCCTGCAGCCAGGTGACAGGCTTGACGACCGGACGGCCCTTGACGTTCCAGTTCTGGTTGCCGGCATTGTCGGCGAGTTTGACCAGATACGCCCGGCGTCCTTCCACCGCGAAAAGACTCACGGTCGAGGCTGCGGCGCCATTTTGCACCGGCAACCAAGTCAGCCAATCCGGGCTTCCCGGCACCAGGGTGGCGGGATCCTGGATGAACTGGACGGGAGCGTGATGACGATTGTAGGCCCAAACGCTTTCCACCGGCAGCCCGGCGAAAACATCATCGCACTGGGCCGGGTCGGGTTGCACCTCGAGGAAAACGGCGTTCCACCCGCCATGCAGGGGAATCGTTTGCGTCGTCCATTGGGCGTTGGCTTCAAGCGCCACCGCGCAGCAC
>Ga0207670_10001904_pt1 | contig 10905 bp, 8 predicted proteins | sample KBSS23HmetaG_FD_184339 | JGI IMG/M metagenome (GOLD analysis project Ga0207670, IMG submission 184339) | Switchgrass rhizosphere microbial communities from Kellogg Biological Station, Michigan, USA - KBS S2-3H metaG (SPAdes) (version 2) | ecosystem: Host-associated > Plants > Roots > Rhizosphere... | reverse complement strand
CCCCCTGGACCTTGAACTTCGGCGTGACCGGGAGCCTCGTTCCCGACTCCGCGGCGATAAAGTCCGGATCACCGGCGGCATCCTCTCCGGTGAGACGCTGAGCCCCGCGAAGGACCTCCACGGCGAGGGGAACATCCGCATCTTCGACGCCGGCGCGCTCGTGGAGACGCCGTTCGATGGGGGGCGCGGCAGCCTCCTCGCGGCTGGGCGCTACAGCTACACCGCGCTCGCGTTGTCGCTCCTCGCTCCGAGCGTGAGCCTCGCGTACTGGGACTACCAGGCGCGCGCGACGTACGACCTCGGGCGCCGCGATCGCGTCGGCGTCTTCGTCTTCGGCAGCTACGACTTCCTCGGACAGCGCGAGACGTCGGGTGGCGAGACGACGACGAAGCAGCTCTTCAACACGCAGTTCCACCGGGTCGATCTTCGCTGGGACCACCGACTCAGCGAGACCGCGACGATGCGTCTCGCCGCGACGCTCGGGATCGACACGTCGGGCAACGAGGATGGCGACGCGCAGGACAAGCTCGTCGGCCTCCGCGCCGAGGTCGATCAGCGCCTCGCCGCGAACGCGCGCCTCCGCTTCGGCGCCGACGCCACGTGGGATCACTACGGGATCGTCGATCACCACCATGGATCGGCGCCGGAGAAGGATACGTCATCGTTGTATGTTCCACGTAACGACGTGGACTTCGGCGCGCGCGCCGACGTCGTCTGGAGGATCGCGCCGCGCGTCGAGGTGATCCCCGGCCTGCGCGCCGACGCGTTCACGTCGCGGCGGATCGCGTACCCCGATCCGTCACCCGCCGTGATCGGGCTGCGTGGGACTTTCCTGCGCCCACCCGCCGTCCCCGGCGCCACGGCGCGCGTGGGGATCGATCCGCGCCTCGCGACGCGCGTCACGGTGAGCCCGCGCGCGACGTGGATCTCGACGTTCGGCGTCGCGCACCAGCCGCCGAGCTTCGTCGTCCCCGTCCCCGGCGTGCAGCTCGGCGGTCTCGAGCAGGGGCTCCAGACGTCGATCCAGACGAGCCAGGGCGTGGAGGTGGCGCTCCCGGCGGACTTCACGGCGACCGGCACCGCGTTCCTCCACGACTACCTCGGGCTCTCCGACGTCACGGCGACGTGCATCGATTCCAACGTGTCGACGAGCAACAGCGCGAGCAACGACTGCGTCGGGCAGCGCGTCCGCGGGCGCACGTACGGGTTCGAGCTCCTCGTCCGCCGCAGCCTCACGAAGCGGATCACCGGGTGGCTCGCGTACACGCTCTCGCGGTCGACGCGCGAGGCGCACCCGCTCGGTCACAACCCGGCGGCGCTCCAGGACGTCCCGAGCGAGTTCGATCGGCCGCACGTGCTGAGCGCCATCGGCGCGTACGACCTCGGCAGGGCGTGGCGCGCGGGCGTCCGCTTTTTCTACTACACCGGCCGGCCGTACACCCGGACCTTCCACGGGATCGCGGTGCCGCCGTACAACTCCGAGCGCCTCCCCGACTTCTATCGGGTCGATCTCCGCCTCGAGAAAGGGTGGCGCGTCGGCGCGCGCGGGCGCATCGCGTTCGTCTTCGAGGGGCTCAACGTGACGTTGAACAAGGAGGCGACGGACGTGAAGTGCACCCCCGCGCGCGGCGGCTCGGCGCGCCTCGACGATTGCCGTCCCGAGACCGTGGGCCCGGTATCGATCCCGAGCATCGGCCTCGAGGGCGCGTTCTAGATCTTCTTCAGGCGCGTGACCTGGATGCCGCGCTTCAACGCGATCCCGCCGAGCATCTCGCCGAGGCGCCGCGCCTCGGCGACGTCGGGGAGGCGCGCGTACGTCGTGTCCCAGAGCTCGAGCATCACGCCGCCGTCGTCGATGACGAGGCGGTGCACCTGCGCCCAGAGCCACCGCCGGACGCGCGGGATGCCGAGCGGGAGCACGTACCGCCCCTCGACGCCGTCGGGGTGCACCACGACGCCGCGCATCCGCGCGCGGAGGACGGAGCCGACCCCGCTCGCGAAGACGAGGATCGCGAGCGCCAGCGCGCTCACCGGCCGGCCGCGGTCGCCCTCGACGATCCACCTGTAGAGCGGCGAGCCCGCGGACGCGAAGTGCCCCGCGACCGCCGCGGTGAGGAGCGTGACGCTGAAGCCGAGGTAGAGGAACGACGGGATCCGCGCGCGGAGCGGCGGGCCGAACGTGACGCGCTCGCTCACGTCCGGGCTGTACGTCATCTCGAAGTGCGCGACGGTGCCGTGCACGTCGGTGATCGAGATGCGCTCTCCGTCCCCGCCGTCGTCCGACTCGCTCGGGGTCATGGTGGGCGGGGCGACCGGCGGCGGGGTCACGGAGAGCATCCCCGTGAAACACGCACTTCTGTGGTGGCTTGGGTCACGGGCGCGTCCTCATTTGTCCGCTTAGGTGTCGTCGGCCGGCGTGCCGCTCCGCCGGAACTGGCGCAGCGCCGCCATTTCGCTCTTCGATGGGTTGATCACGAGGAGACCGTGATCGGCGTCCATGAGCGCGAGGTCGCCGTCCGCCGCCCAGCGGAAGAGCCCCTGGACGTCGGCGATCGACGGGACGCCGAGGAGCTCGAGGAGCGTCCGCGTGCGCGGCCCCACGGCGCGATCGCTCAGCGCGATCGCCACCGGGTGCGACCGCGCCGAGATGAGGAGATCGAAGACGCTGAGCCCGTCGCCGACGAGGATCGCCTTCGACGGGAGCTCGGCCCGCCGATCGGCCGCCGCGAGCATCGTGAGCGCGTCGCACAGGTCTTCCACGTCGCGCGCGCGGTCTTCGAGGAACCGGTCGCGCGTGATGCTCGCGGCGGTGCGCGTCGCGTCGCGCGCCACGCGGGCGAGCGCGTGCGGGAGCCCCACCCCCGTCCCGGCGATCTCGAGCGCGAGCTCGCGGAAGCGCATGTCGGTGAGGATCTCGACGTAGCTCCCGAGGAACGACGCGTCGTGCCCGAGCCGGAGCTGCTTCGCGCGCGTGGCGAGCCCCTGGATCGCCTTCTCCGCCACGTCGAACGCGCTCCTGAGGAGGCGCACGTCCTGGCTCGCGGTGGAGAGCGTCGGCGCCGGCTCGCCGGGCTGCTGCGGCGGGCGCCTCAGCGCGGCCACCGCGCCGAGCGCGCGCCCCGGGAGGACCGGGCGCCCCGGGAGCGTCACCTTCCGCGTCCCGCTCCCCGCGCGCCGCGGCACGCGCTCACGCTGCGAGTCGACGAGCTCGGCGTGGCGGATCCCGGCGGCGATGAGCGCGCCGAGGACCGTCAGGAGCTCGACGTCGGCGTCGGCGAACGCCTCTCTCTTCCGCTGGATGACGAGCGCCCCCACCGGTCCGGACTTCCCGGCGATCGGCGCGGCGAGGAACACGGGGAAGCGCTCCTCCTCGAGCTCCGCGAAATACTTGTAAAACGCATGTTGCTCGGCGAGCTCGGCGGACATCGGGCGCATCCGCTCGACCGCCTGCCCGGTGATCCCCTCGCCGACGCCGAGGCGCACCTGGCCGATGACGTTGTTCGCGTAGCCGACGTTGCCGCGCATGACGAGGTGCCCCTCGCCCTCCATCAAATAGAGCGAGCACACGTCGGCGCCCATGATGAGCGCGATCCGCCGCGGCGCCTCGTCGAGCAGCGTGACGAGGGGCATCGACCGAGCCGTGAAGGCGACGAACTCGAGCACGGCGTCGAGTCGCTTGTTCCCCGGCTGGTGGACCTTCGGCGGGATGGACGGAGAGTTCGGCATGCGATCTGGGGGAGCTCGCTCTCAGTCTAGCAGCCGCGAGCGGCACCGACGGCGTCCGTGGCCAGGACCCTAGCGGCCGCGAAGCGGCCCGCGTCCAGGACCAACGGCCGCGAAGCGGTCCAGCACGTGGAAGCGTGGCCCACCGGGCCGGCCATCGAGTAGATTCCGGCCGGACCCGAATCATCCTGGAGCTCGTCACCATGCCGTATGTCTTCCCGTCGAACGAGTGGGCGTCTGCGTACCGCGACGCCATCAACGCGAACCCCGCCTACCGCACCGCTGGCAAGGATTGGACGCATGGCGTCGTGGCCATGGTGGTGAAGGCGGAGCCGGCGTTGGACATCGCCGTCGACACGGCGATGCGCCTCGACGTCCACGCCGGCGAGTGCCGGTCGTGCACTCTGATGCCCGCGGCCGACGTCACCGACGCGGCGTTCGTGATCGTCGCCCCCTACGACAAATGGAAGCAGGTCATCAAGCGCGAGCTCGATCCGATCAAGGGGATGATGCAGGGGAAGTTGAAGCTCACGAAGGGGCACATGCCGACGATCGTCAAGTACGTCGCGTCGTCGCGCGAGCTCGTCGAGTCGACGGCGCGCGTCGAAACGAAGTTCCGCGACGAGGGCTAGCGCGACGAGGTCTCGATCGAGGAGGTCCAGGTCCAGGTCGCGGCAGGCCGACCGTGCGCAAGGTGCGGGGGGCGCGTGCGCGTGCGCGATGGGCTCTCCGAGGCCCGAACGGCGTGCAGCGGGACGGTAGCGCCCCCCCGGATCGCGCTGGTCGCCGTGCCGGCGCGCGGGAGCGCCTTGACCATGGACCTCGGGTTGCGTTGAATGTCGCCATGTCTTCTTCGAATCCGCTGGTGCTCGTGGCCGACGACGAGCCGACGATGCTCGAGCTTGTCGCGCGCCATCTGAAGACCATGGACCATCCGAAGCTCGAGGTTCTCGAGGCGTCGGATGGCGAGCAGGCGTGGCGCCTCGCGATGGAGCGCCTCCCGGATCTGGTCGTCCTCGACGTGATGATGCCGGGGATGAGCGGCTGGGAGGTGTGCCGGAAGATCCGCGAGAGCGTGGCGCTCGCGCACACGGGCGTCGTGATGCTCACCGGCATCGGCGAGAACTTGAACCAGATGACGAGCCCGCTCTACGGCGCCGATGCTTACATCGACAAGCCGTTCGACTTCGGCGAGCTCGACAAGAAGGTGCGCGAGGCGCTCGACGCGCGCGCCGGGCAGCGCGAAGGGGTCGCGTCGCGTCCGAGCTTCAACGGCGTGGGCGGTCCCGCGAAAGAGGCGAAGTCGTCTCCGGGGCGCGTCAAACGCGCGTCGAAGAAGACGGCGAAGCGAGGCGCCGCGAAGCCGCTGGCGAAGAAGGCCGCGCCGACCAAGGCCGCGCCGGCGAAGAAAACCGCACCGGCGAAGAAGGCCGCGCCGGTGAAGAAGGCCGCCGCAAAGAAAAAGCCCGTGGCGGTGAAGAAGGGGAAGGCGCCGGCCAAGAAGGCGCCTGCGAAGAAAGCGCCGCCTGCGAAGAAGGCGGGGAAGCCGGCTGCGAAGAAGGCGCCGGCGAAGACGAGCTCCGCGTCGCGCGGCGGAAGGCGCGGCAGCCCGCAGCCCGCGCCACGCATCGCACGGAACTAGGCTCTCGCGCGGCGCGCGAGAGCGACGAGCTCCCGCGCGCCGGCCGCGTCACCGCGAAACCGCGGCGCGCACTTTGTCCTGAAAACGCGGCCGCTGCGCGGCCGTTAGGGGTTGTAACAGAAGCCCGTCCCGATCGGCCCGTGGCCGCACGTGCCGGACAGGTTGCAGCACTTGATGATGTTCGGATCGGGCGGCGAGGGATCGGGGCACGCTTCGAGCGTGTCCTTGTTGCACGCGCCGATCGGCGGAGCCCCCGGGTTCGTCGGGCTCTGATCGGCCCCCTGCGCGATCACGAACTGCGCTACCTGCGTCTCGCCCTCGAGCTCGACGATGCACTGGTACTTCCCGGGCGTCTGCGCCGGCGACTCTTCGAGAGGGAGCGCCTTCCCGCTCGTGTCGTACCGGACCTGGATCGTCGGCACGGGGAACTGCGCGCTCGTGCTCGCGGACTCCGACTGGTCCGTGGCCCCTTCGGCGACGAGGACCGGGGGGAACGCTTTCGGGTTGAGCGGGTTCTTCGGAGGCACCTCGACGGGCTGGAAGAAGATGCGAATCGTCGCGTTCTTCCGGCCAGATGCGTACTCCGCGACGCAAAAGATTTCGTCGCCCTGATGGTATTGCTGCCGCGTGTCGCGCTCGCCCCCCTGGTCTGGCGAGATGTAGACACGACGAAGACCCGTCGTGTTGCACGAGGCGTGGGCGAGAAAGAGCGGCAGCGCCAGGCACAGGCCAGCGGCTTTGCGCATGAAAGCCATCTTTTGCATCCTCCCGGAACGGCGCCGCCGCGTCAAGGGCGCGTCCAAAGCCGCGCCGCGCGTTAACCTTTCGAGCTTCGCACTGGGATCGAAATGATCGGCGGGAGCGATTTCGCCCCTGGACGCCCGGGCGCACGGTCCTACACCGGTGGACGCGGACGCCGCCCCGGAGCACCCGCCCCGCCGTGAAAAATCGACCGCCGCCGCTTGCCCGACGGGGTGGTGCGACTCATTAGTCATGACCCGAGAGTCACGATGGCGCGACGAGCCCCCCCGCACACGAGGACCGACCTGCTCCGCGCCGCCGAGGCGTGCTTCGCCGAGCACGGCCTCGAGGCGACGAAGGTCGAGGACATCACGTCGCGCGCCGGTATCGCGAAAGGTGCGTTTTACAGCTATTTCGAGCGCAAAGAGGACTGCTGGAAGGAGATCGTCGATGCCTTCCTCGTCCGCCTCGCCGACGCGTGCGGCGTCTCGCCGGTCATGAGGTGCATCGAGTCCGGCGGATCGCTCAAGGAGCAGTTCGAGAACCTGGTCGCGCACGACGTGGAGATCCTCGATTTCTGCTGGGAGAACCGCGTGCTCCTCCAGATGCTCCTCGGCGGCGCGGGCGGCGCGTCGTACGCCTATCTGCTCGACGAGTTCGCGACGCGCGCTGCCAAGAACGTCGAGGCGGTGCTTCGCGCGTTGATGGACGCGGGCGTCTATCGCAGCGACGTCGACACGAGTGTCGTGGCGGTGCTCCTCGGCGGCGCGTACGACGGGCTCGTGCGCGAGATGATTCGGTGCGCAGAGCGCCCGGACATCGAGGCGATGTGCCGGCAGGCGCACCGCCTCTTCGTTCACGGCCTCCTCGCGGACGGCGCGCGCGCCGCGCTCGCGCGGGCGGGCCGTCGCGATGCAGTCAAAGAGTCCACGCGTCCCCCGCCTTTGCGCGCAGCGCCGCTGAGGCACGCGGGCACCGGGGGGAGGAGACGGGCATGAGTCGAGAAGTGGAGTTGGAGCGCGGAATGGACGATTTGCACGACGTAGGCGACACCACGGTTTCGCATCGCGCGGGCGCGCGCCCGCGGCGGCGGAGCCGCGCGGGTCTCTGGTTCGGCGGCGCGCTCGTCGCGATGCTCGTCACCGCAGTCGGCGTCCGCTTCCAGAGCGCGGTCACCGAGCGCAAGGCCATCGCCGCCGCGATGACGAGCGCGGCGCCGAAGGCGACCGAGCGCCACGATGGGGTGGCGGTCGTCCGCGGCGTGCCCGACACGTGGGAGCCGACGCTGCCGATCACCGGGACGCTCAACCCGGTGCACGAGTCGAACATCGGCTTCAAGGTGAGCGGCCGCCTCTCGGCCGTCCACGTGAAGGTCGGCGACGCGGTGAAGGAGGGGCGCCTCCTCGCCACGCTCGATCCGCTCGACGCGTCGGCGCAGATGTCGGCGGCGTCGGCGCAGGTGAAGTCGGCGGAGGTCGAGCTCGGGATCGCTCGCGACAACGAGGCCCGCACCCGCGCACTCCTCGAGAAGAACGCGATCGCCGCCGTCGAGCACGTGACCGACGAGCAGCGCGTGGCGTCGGCGCAGGCGCGCCTCGAGCAGGCGCGCGCGCAGAGCGAGACCGCGTCGGCGGCGCTCCGGAACACGCAGCTCGTGGCCCCGTTCAGCGGGCTCGTGACCGCGGCGCCGAGCGCGCCCGGCGCGATCGTGACCCTCGGCACCGTCCTCTTCCGCGTCGAGGACACGTCGGCGCTCCGTCTCAACGCGACGATGTCGGCCGACGACGCGCCGCTCGCGGCGATCGGCGCGGAGGTCGTCCTCGAAGGGAGCCGCGCCGCCGGGAAGGTCACGGCGATCCTCCCGTCGGTCGACGCGCAGACGCGGCGGATCCCGATCATCGCGGAGATCCCGAACGGCGGTTCGTCGCCCCTCCTCGCGGGCGTCTTCGTGCGCGCGACGATCCGTGCCGGCGGGACGGCGAGCGTCCTCAAGCTCCCGGGCAACACCGTCCGCCCCGGCTCGCAGGACGAGGTGGCGGTGGTGCGCGACGGCAAGGCGCGCCTCACGCGGCTCACGTTCGCGCGCGCGGCCGACGGCGCGCTCCTCGTGCGCGCGGGGCTCTCCCCCAACGACGACGTGCTCGTCTCGCCCAGCGCCGAGCTCAAAGACGGCGACGCGGTGACTATCGCGCCGGCGTCTGGAAAGTAGGGGTCTTCCCATGAACCTCTCCGCCATCGCGATCAAGCGGCCGGTGTTCACCGTCATGGTGATCACCGCGCTCCTCGTCCTCGGCATCGTCGGGATGACGAAGCTCGGGACCGACCTCTTCCCCGACGTCTCGATCCCGGTCGTCTCGGTCCGCGTGGAGTACCCCGGCGCGAGCCCCGAGGAGGTCGAGACGCAGGTGACGAAGCCGCTCGAGGACGCGCTCGTGTCGCTCAACGGGATCGACCACATCGTGAGCGGATCACGCGAGGGGATGTCCACCGTCACGATCCTCTTCAAGCTCGAGGTCGACATCGAGGAGGCCGCGACGCAGGTGCGCGAGCACGTGGCGCAGGCGCGCTACAAACTCCCGATCGAGGTGAAGGAGCCGGCGATCAGCCGGCTCGACACGGCGACGGCGCCGATCCTCGTCTACACGCTCCACGGCAAGAAGCCGCTGAACGAGCTCCGGAAGTTCACCGACGACGTCATCCGCCCCGCTCTCGAGCAGGTCGATGGTGTGGCCGCCGTCTCGATCAACGGCGGTCCCGAGCGCGAGGTCCAGGTGAACCTCGATCAGGCGAAGCTCGACGCGCTCGCCATCACCCCCGACGCGATCGTGCGCGCGCTGAAGGCCGGCGGGGTCACCGTCCCGGCGGGGCGGCTCACGCAGGGCGCGAGCGAGGTGAGCGTCCGCACCGTCGGTGAGTTCGGCACGGTGGACGCGCTCCGCGACCTCTATATCGCGACGGCCAAGGACGGGTCGTCAGTGCGCCTCCGCGACGTCGCGCAGATCGACGACGCGTTCGCCGAGCTCCGCAGGCGGATCTTCCTCAACAACGAGGAGGCGGTCTCGTTCGAGGTGGTGAAGCAGTCGGGGCGCAACAGCGTCGCCGTCTCGGACGGCGTGAAGGCGAAGCTCGCCGAGCTCCAGAAGGGGTGGTCGGACGACATGCGCCCCGCGCTGATCATCGACCAGTCGCGGTTCATCAAGGAGAACGCGCACGAGGTCGAGACATCGATCGTCTTCGGCGGCGCGATCGCGATCCTGATCATCCTCGTCTTCATGCTCGATCTGCGCTCGACGATCATCAGCGCGTTCGCGCTGCCGACGAGCGTCATCTCGACGTTCTTCGTCATGTACGTGGCCGGCTTCACGCTCAACATGATGACGCTGCTCGCGCTCTCCCTGGCGATCGGCCTCCTCATCGACGACGCGGTCGTTGTCCGCGAGAACATCTTCAAGCACCTCGAGCGCGGCGAGCCGCCGATGCAGGCGGCGCTCCACGGCACGCAGGAGATCGCCCTCGCCGTCCTCGCGACGACGCTGACGATCGTCGCGGTCTTCCTCCCGGTCGCGTTCATGGACGGGATCGTCGGGCAGTTCTTCAAGCAGTTCGGGATCACCGTGTCGGCCGCGGTGCTCATGTCGCTCTTCGTCGCGTTCACGCTCGACCCGATGCTGTCATCGCGCTTCTCGAAGACGGTCGATCACCGCGCCGTCGATGGCTTCGCCTGGTTGAAGCGGCCGTTCGAGGCGATGTTCCGCGCGATCGACGACGGCTACAAAGACCTCCTCTCGTGGGCGGTCCGCCACAAGGCGATGGTCGGCGTGCTGGCGGTCGGCGCGTTCTTCGGCGCGCTCCAGATCGTCAAGGTGATGGGGTCGGACTTCGTCACGCCGGAGGACCGCGGCCAGTTCAACGTCGACATGGAGCTCCCGGCGGGGACATCGCTCGACGAGACGAGCCGCCTCGTCGCAGCGGCCACCGACAAGCTGCGCGAAGACCCGCTCGTCACGACCGTGCTCACCACCGTCGGCCCGAACGGCGATGCGAACAAGGCGCAGTGGCGCATCCTCACCGTGCCGAAGAGCCAGCGGACCATCAAGCTCGCGGCGATCCAGGACCGCGCGCGCACAGTGGCGAACGCGATCCCGGACGCGAAGGTATCCGTCACCGAGATCCCGATCATCGAGGGGACGGGGACGCAAGCCGCGATCATGGTCAACGTGCGCGGCGACGACTACGCGAAGCTCGAGCCGCTCGCGAACGAGCTCGCCGACGCGATGCGGAGCATCCCGGGCGTCGCCGACGTCGACCTCAGGTACACGCCCGGCAAATCGGAGCTCCGCGTCGCGATCGACCGGCAGCGCGCCGCGGACCAGGGGCTCCAGGTCGCGCAGGTGGCGATGGCGCTCCGCACCGGGCTCGAGGGGGACGACACGACGAAGCTCCGGCAGGGGGACGACGAGATCCCGGTGCGCGTCCGCCTTCGCGAGAGCGACCGCGCGACCGCCGCCGATCTCCTCCACATGACGCTCTCGTCGGCGAAGGGGAACGTGGCGCTCGCCGATGTGGCCCGCTTCGAGTCCGGCGTGGGGCCGCAGGTCATCGAGCGCGAGGACCGCGTCCGGCGGATCGCGATCTGGGCGACGCCGCGCGGGCGGTCGCTCGGCGACATCGCGGCGGATATGGAGGCGAAATTCGCCGCGATCAAGTTCCCGCCGGGGTACACGATCCGCTACGACGGGCAGATCAAGGACATGAAGGAGACGAACGGGTCGATGGGGCTCGCGCTGATGCTCGGCGTG